>OGCL01001014.1_pt1 | contig 26237 bp, 21 predicted proteins | sample 1570041 | NCBI WGS metagenome assembly OGCL01 (sample SAMN06266162, study PRJEB24511) | hot springs metagenome | isolation source: Hot spring water | place: South Africa: Limpopo | collected 2015-06-22 | reverse complement strand
ATAAACGAGGTCGTGCGCAGGTGATTCCACGTATCGTGCACCATGATGGCACTGTCTTGTACGGTCTGCGTGGGGGCGTATTGGCGAATTTTATTGAGTTTTTGCTGACTCACGCCTTGCCAGAGTTGCTTGATGATGGCGTAGACCTGTGCATCGTCCAGATGCTTATTGGCCATTTTTTCGCTGATGCCAATAATATTGTTGATGTTTTTATTGAGGTATTGCTGCAACGCGCTATCAAAATTGCTGTTGGTCGCGCTTTCTAACGCGCTTTTGCCCAGCTTCATCAGGCTGCCCATCCCCGGCACTTTTTTAGCAATCACATTATTTTCCATATAGTCGGTAATGGCATGACTGATGGTTTGTGACAGCATTTTGGCGTAGGCGGGATTGCTAAAAATCTCGTGAATCAGGGTTTCACGGTGTTGTTTTTGCTCAGACAGATAGCGGGCGACGGTTTCGACACTCCCACTAGGAATGATCTCGGCCAACGTGGTGCTCTGATTGGCTGAGTAGTCTAATGCATTTTGGATAATGCTGACAATGTCGTCGCGCAGTCGGTCAGTTAGCGGTATGTCGAGGGCGTATTGCTGGGCGAGTTGTTGGATACGCGCGAGTGGTAGCAGCGCAGACAACGCCTGCTGGCTAAGCCAATCTATAAAGGCATCCACTTCAGCAGTGAGGGTTGCGTTGGATTGCAGTTGGGTCAGGATATGTTGTAGGTGAGCCTGAATGAGGGCGTCGGTGCGGCTATGCATAGAAATCTACTCATCAAATGGGGTCAAAGCAATCGCTTGCGTCACTCAAGTAATGCGTGACGCAAGCCAGATGTGTTGAACGGGCTTAGTTGGTCGCACCTGCAAACGGGTTCGGCTTGGCTTGGGCGCGTTGCAAAAATGGTAGGTAGCTTTGAATCACCAGTTGTTCTGCTTCTAGCAGCGGGCTGTGACCAATGCCTTTAAGAATCACCGGAGGCTCTTCGTTTTTCAGGTGTTCGACTAATTCCGGCACAACGCCGACATCAATCACTTGGTCTTGATCACCCCAAATAATTTGAGTCGGTGCTTCGATGCTGCGCACCGGTAATGCAAAGCTATCCGGTGTGTAGTAGCCGACTTGCTCAATCAGTTTATTCACCACTTTGGTGGTTTGCGGGGCAAGGCTGATCATCAGTTGTTCTTGCTCACGCTTGAGTGCACTGGGGATAAATGGTGGGGTGTGCATCGCGGTTTTAAGTACACGATCCAGATCACCGGCTTTTTTGACCACAATCTCGTGCAGTTTTTGTGGGTCTTTCAGGAACGGGCTAGTGGTGTTTTTGTATACGCCAGCACTGTTCATGACCATCAGGCTTTGGACTTCAGTAAAATAAATACTGGCATACAGTAATGCAATACCACCGCCCAAGCTATGTCCAGCGACGTGGATGTTTTTTTCCACACCCAATGCACCCGTCAGTTTGCGTAGCTCTTCTTGGTAGGTGGCGATTTGTGGATCAAAATCAGCGGGGGCTTTGGTGTCGCCATGTAGTGGGAGGTCAGGAATAATCACCTGATAGTGTGGCGTCAGATAGCGCGCGACCCGATTCCAGTTGTCACGGCTACCAGACAGGCCATGAATCAACAAAATAGTCGGCTTTCCGGCTTGCCCGCCGATACTATAATGCCAATCAATGTTATTGACCTTGATGGTTTTGCTTTGTAGGCCTGCCCAAGCGCGCTCTTCTTGTAGCACTTGTTGAAAAGTCATGTTGACGTTGGCGTGACTGAGGGTTGCGCTGCTGCCGAGGCTAATCGCAAGAACAGTCGAGGCGAGTAGCTGACGCAGACGGGGGAAAGTGGCAAGCATGCTGGCATCCTTTGCAATGGTGGTGTTGTTTGTATTTGAGACTAGCAGATTTTTAACCTGTGGTAATGACCATTGCGACCAGTCTTGTCGGCTGTTGTGGTCAGGTGCTGCGAAAATCAGCAGTGGGCTTTTGGTTGGATTGCTGTGAAATGTGACACGGCGGCGTATGAGACTGCGCTATAATCCGCTCCCCAACGAGATGCCGATACGGTGTGTCAGACTTGCCAGCTCCCATCGAAATATCGACCTTATCCCATGATGTCGCACCACCCAGTGACCTGATCAGTGACTCGATTTGTCTTGAGCATCTGTTGGTGTGTCGTGGTGATCTACGTCTGTGTGAACGTGTGCAGGCACAGATTGCGACAGGGCAAATTTGGCAGTTGATGGGAGAAAATGGCACAGGTAAAACCACGTTATTGCTGATGCTGGCGGGTATTTTACCCGTACAGTCCGGCCAATTGCGCTGGCGTGACCAGCCAGCCTCTCAGTGGTCAGCGATTTATATTGGACACGCCAGTGGGTTAAATCAGAGCTTGTGTGTGCTGGATAACTTAACGTTTTTGTGCGGACTAAACGCACAGCCGGTCACTACTGAGCAGTTGTTTGCGGCGATTGAGCGAGTTGGGTTGGCGGGCTATGAGTTTGTGGCGGTGGCGCGTTTATCCTCTGGCCAAAAACGGCGGGTGCAGTTGGCGCGGTTGTGGTTGCCGAATCCTGCTGAGTTGTGGTTGTTGGATGAGCCATTAACCGCACTCGATGTGCGGATGGTAGCGGCACTGAATACTCGCTTAACCCAGCATGCGCAGCAAGGGGGGCGGGTGATTTTAACCAGCCATCAGCCGGTGGCTGCCGTGACCCATCAGTTGGATTTGCAGGTATTTCGCCTGACATGGGAGTCTTAAACATGGGGAGTGTGCTGCGCCGTGAGTTGCTGCTGAAACTGCAAACACCAGCGGGCTGGCTCTATCCGGTGGTGTTTTTTTTGATGGTGTTGGTGCTGTTTCCGCTGGCAGTTGGTGCATCGGCTAAGCTGCTGAATCAGATTGGTGCGGCGGCAGTGTGGATTGCAGCATTACTGGCGGTGTTGCTCGGCATGGAGAGCTTGTTTCGAGCAGATGTCGAAGATGGCACGCTGGAGCAGGTGGTGGTGGCGCGGCTGTCGCTGCCGTTGTGGGCACTGACCAAAACTGCCGTACACTGGCTGACCAGCGGTTTATTGTTGGCGGTGTTGTCGAGTCTAGCTATGCCATTGTTTGGGTTGTCTGGTCATGAGGCCTTGGTGCTGGCTGTCAGTCTACTGCTGGGCACACCTGTTTTGACCCTGCTTGCGGCACTTGCGGCAGCGTTGACGGTCAGCTTACGCGGCAACGGGGTGTTGCTGCCACTGATCGCACTGCCGTTACAGTTGCCGGTATTGGTATTTGCCACAGGGGCGGTCAGTTTGGCGCGTGAGCAGTTACCCGTGATGCCGGTGTTACTGTTGCTGTTAGGCTTGTGTCTACTATCGATCATCTTGCTGCCGTTTGCGATTGCAGTGGCGTTACGTTTGGCGTTGTCGAGTTGAAAGCAGCCACAACATGCTGCAGATTGACTGAAATATAGAGGGAGGATGCTTGATGACCGAGTCTGCGCGTGTGACGGCCAAATTGTCGGTCTGGCGGCGGCTGTGGAATTGGTTTTTACAGACGGTGGGTCCGCGCCACTTTTATTTCACGTTTAGTCCTTGGGTCAAGTGGCTCACCGCAGTGGCGTTGGTGCTATTGCTGGTCGGCTCTGTTTGGGGGCTGGCCTTTGCGCCCGCCGATTATTTGCAGGGCAATAGCTTTCGGATCATTTATATCCATGTGCCTGCGGCCAATTTGGCGATGTCAATTTATTTGGCGTTGGCGATTTTGGGCGTGATTCGTTTGGTGTGGCAGGTCAAAATGGCCGAGATTGTGGCGCGTGCTGCTGCTCCTGTCGGTTTTGTGGTCTGTGTGCTGAGTCTGTTGACTGGCGCGATTTGGGGCAAGCCGACGTGGGGAACCTACTGGGTGTGGGATGGTCGGTTAACCAGTATGCTGATTTTGGCGTTTTTGTATGCAGGCATTATGGCGTTGTATCAAGCCTTTGAGCATTCTCCTAATCAAGGTAAGGCCGCTGCGATCTTGGCGGTGGTCGGTGTGGTGAACTTGCCGATTATTAAATACTCGGTCGATTGGTGGAATACGTTGCATCAAGGTGCAACGTTTACGGTCACCGAAGCACCCAAGATGGCGGCCTCGATGTGGATGCCGTTATTGGTGATGGTTTTAGCCTTTTATGTGATGGCTGCGGCCTTGGTGTTGTATCGAGCTTGCACCTTGATTTTGCAGCGTGAGCGGCAAAGTCGTTGGGTACAAGAGTTGGTTCGGCAAAAAGGAGTATGAGTATGCAGCCTGCGTTCAATACCTTCAGTGAATTTATCCAAATGGGTGGGGCACACGCGCCATTCGTTTGGAGTGCGTGGGGCATCAGTGTGCTGTGCCTGTTATTGCTGGTGTGGCATGCACGCGCCACACGGCAGCAGTTTTTTCGTGAAGAGTCGGCGCGTCAGCGTCGGTTACAAGCACAGTCTCAGCAAGCGCAAGGTCAGCAACAACAGGAGTCATCATCATGAATGCAAAGCGGCAACGTAAACTGATGTGGATCGCAGCGATTGTGGTAGGCGTCGCGGTGGCTGTTGGCTTGATTTTATATGCTTTGCGGGCGCAGACCGATTTTTTCTTTAATCCATCGCAGTTGGCGGCGGGCGATGCGCCAGAAGAGAAGCGTATTCGTGCCGGTGGCATGGTCGTCGCGAACAGCGTTCAGCGTGAAGCCGGTTCGCTGGCGGTTCAGTTTAAGATCACCGATTTTAAGGCGACTGTGCCGGTGAGTTTTAATGGGATTTTGCCAGATTTATTTGCGGAAAACTCTGGCATGGTCGCCACCGGACGCTTCGTACAAGGCGTATTTGTCGCCGATGAAATACTGGCCAAGCATGACGAGAACTACATGCCTGCTGAAGTCGATAAAATGCTACAAGGGCAGGGGCGACTGCCTGATGGTAGCCCTGCCGCAGTCAAGGTCAACTAGCAGATTGAGTTGACCTTTCTCCTGACCTTGATTATGTGAGACTAAACACTCGCCGTAAAATCCGCGTTGACCAGACCTTAAAGTCGTCTAGATAAGTATAGATGACGGGCACAACGATCAGGGTGAGGAAGGTTGAGGTCAGCGTGCCGCCAATAATCGCGTGTGCCATCGGTGAGCGTTGTTCTGCACCATCACCAAGGCCAAGTGCCAGCGGTACCATGCCCATGACCATTGCCGCCGTGGTCATCAGAATCGGGCGTAACCGCGCCTGCCCTGCATCTAAGATCGCGGTTTCACGGCTGTCACCGCGTGCCAAAGCCTCTTTGATAAAGTCAATCAGCAGAATCGCATTTTTGGTCACTAGCCCCATCAGCATGATAATGCCAATGATCGAGAAAATATTCAGCGTACTGCCAAACATAAACAATGCTAAAAACACCCCAATCAGTGACAGTGGTAGCGAGGCCATGATCGCAGTGGGGTACAAAAAGCTGTTAAACTGCGATGACAGCAACATATAAATAAACACCACTGCCAATACCAAGGCAGACACGGCGTAGCCAATCGACTCCTGCATGTCTTTGTTGGCGCCTTCGATCAGGAAGCTATAGCCAGCAGGCAGCTCCATCTCGGCTTGGATTTTGGCAATATCATCGCCGATGTCACCGGCAGGACGACCTTCGACGTTGGCCTGAATCAGCACTTCACGAAATAATTTGCGTCGATTGATCTGCGATGCACCTTCAACTTGCTCAAAGCGTGCCACTTGACCGAGATTGATCATGATGGGCTGGCCAGTCGCAGGATCAATCTTGCTAGAGGCAATCGCAAGATTTTCGATATCAGCGCTGCGCTGTCTTGCGTCGTCAGGCAGGCGCACTTGCACATCGTAGCTTTCACCATTTGCCGCTTGCCACGAGGTCACATCCGTTCCTGCGATCAGGGGGCGTAACGCTTGGCCGATTTGGCCGACCGACAGACCCGCATCGCTGGCCGCATCTCGATCAAGGCTAATCGACAGCGTCGGTTTGGGGGCTTTAAGTGATGATTCCAAATCCACCACGCCTTCGACTGCGGCAACGCGGCGCATAAACTCATCCGAAATGCGTTTGAGCTCGTTTAAGTCGTTACCACGAATCGAAATCAAAATCGGTTTTAAACCACCCGTAATCGACTCTTTGGCCGAGGCGACCGAGGTGACCGTGATCCCTGCAACCGATTGTAGACGTTCACGCATCGCTTGATTGAGCTCTTCAAGACCGCGTTGCCGCTCTTGTTTCGGCTTGAGTTGAATCCGAATTTGCGCTTTGTGTTTGCCTTGATTGCTGAGGCTGTTGACAGTGGCATAGGTGGCACGCACTTCGGGAAATTCGCGAATCACCGCGTCGACTTGCGCGACTTTGATGCTGGTATAGTCGAGTGATGACTCGATTGGCGTTTCAAACTTGACCGCCATCTCACCCAAATCGGGAGTCGGCAAAAACTCTTTGCCAATCATGCCTGCCAGTGCAAACGCACCAAATAACGACCCCATCGCAATCGCCAACGTGGTTTTACGATGGTACAAACACCAGCGTAGTATCACAGCGTATACATCGGTAATCCAGTCTTGCAAGCGGGCAAAACCATCCAAAAAGCGGCGCAGCAGGTTACGCTTGTGCGGGTCTTTTGGGGTTTCTGGCCAAATCGCTGACAGCATCGGATCAAGGGTAAAGGCCACCAAAGTCGAGATCAACACGGCAGCGGATACCACCACGCCAAACTGATAAAAGAACCGCCCGATAATTCCACCCATAAAGGCAACCGGCAAAAATACTGCCACGATCACCAGTGAGGTCGCCAGCACCGCAAGCCCGATTTCTTCGGTACCATCGAGTGCGGCTTGTTTGTGGGTTTTGCCCATCGCGCCATGTCGCACGATGTTTTCGCGCACCACAATCGCATCGTCAATCAATAGCCCGACTGACAAGGCCATTGCGAGCAAGGTCATCATGTTGAGGGTAAAGCCAAACACCCACATCACCGCCAGCGTACCCAGCAACGAAATCGGCAAGGTCAGTGCGGTAATTACGGTCGAACGCCACGAGCCTAAAAACAGCAATACAATTAAAATCGCCAGCACGCCGCCTTCGAGCATGGTGCGCACCACGTCTTTGAGCGAGGCACGGATGCTCTTGGCACTATCGGCCACAATGGTCATTTCGATGCCCGCAGGCAGAATTTTTTTGATTTCTTCCAGTTCAGCGTAACTGCGATCAACCACGTCAATCACGTTAGCACCCGATGTCCGAATGATATCAATACCAATCGCTGCTTGGCCGTTAATAAATGCCGCTGACTCGGTTTCGACTTGGGTGTCACGCACAGTGGCAACTTGGGATAAGTAGACTGGCGCACCATTACGCCGCGCGACGATCAGTCGGTTAAAGTCCTGTGGATCAGTTAGGCGACCATTCACCTGTACCACCAGTTCCTGCAAGCCACTATTGAGCGTTCCACTCGGTAACTGCATGTTTTCGGTGCTGAGGACTTGGTTGATCTGGTCAATCCCCACGCCGAACGCCTGCATTTTTTGCGGGTCAATTTCGATGCGAATTTGTCGTTTGGTCGTGCCCAATAAATTAACCCGCCCAACACCATTTAACGTCTGTAAACGCTTAACAATATATTGATCAAGGTAGTTGGACAGCTCGCGCATCGGCAAACTGTCTGAGCGGAACGCTACCGAAATGATGGGGGCGGCACTTGGGTCGTAACGCTCAATCAGCGGCTCTTCCACTTCATCACGCAGTTGGCCTTTGATCAGGGCGATTTTATCGCGTACATCTTGCGCAGCCAGCGCAGCGGGAACACTGAGCTGAAACTCAATGATGACGGTGGACAATCCCTCACGCGAGATGGAGGTGACTTGTTTTACGCCACCGATGGTATTGACACTGTCTTCAATTTTACGGGTCACGTCTGATTCGACGATCTCGGGCGATGCGCCAGGGTAGTTGGTATACACCACCACAAACGGAAATTCGACGTTGGGAAACTCTTCAACGCCGATTTTTTGCCATGACGCAAGGCCAAGCACCATCAACGCCAACATCATCATGCTGGCAAAAACGGGATGTTGAATACTGATACGGGTAAGCCACATGGCAATGATTTTCCTATCGAATGCTGCGTCAATCTCGACGTGACCGATGATCACATGATCACATGATCAAGTGTGGATTATGGTGTGATCTTGACGGCGCGACCGTGTGCGCCTTGTGCGAGTGCAATTCGGATCACTTGGCTGTCGGCAGGTAGCCCTTCTACTAACGCCAGTTCACTGACGGGGTCTATGCTGCGGATGTGAATCGGTTGCTTTCGGATTTGACCCTCTTGAATCAGCCAGACATAGTCCGACGGATGATTGCTATCCGCTGCTTGAATACTGGTCTTGGGCAGCACCAGACCGCGTTCGGTTTTACCGTAGCTGAGTGTGCCTTCGACAAATAAGCCGGCGCGTAATTGCTGCTTTGGATTATCGACACTGGCATATACTGTTAGGCTGCGATTGCTGGGGTCAGCCAGCGGTGCAATCCGCTGGATTTTGGCCTGAAATTGCTGTTCAGGTAGACCTTGTACATGAAACATGATGGGTTGGCCAACCTGTAATGCCGCTTGTGCGTCAGCATTCACCAATGCTTGTAGCTCTAGGCTGTTGGGATCGACAATCGAAAGCAGGCTCTGGCCACCTGCAACCGTTTGCCCCACTTCAACTTGTCGGTTGCTGACCACGCCAGACAGTGGTGCGCGTAACGTGCTGTCTTGGATGGCTTTTTCTGAGATTTGTAGCAGTGCTCGTTGGGCATTGACTTGTTCTTGTTGTGCTGCGGCATCAGCTTTGCTGCGCTCTAGCTCGATTTCGGAGATAAAGCCTTTTTGATAAAGCTGTACGTTACGGTCGCGAATGCTATTGCTGAGAATCTGTTGTGCGCGTGCCTGTGCCAAATTGGCCTGTGCTTGGGCGAGTCGTGAACGATTGTCTTGATCATTCAGCGTGACCAAAACCTGTCCTTTTTGTACTGCATCGCCGTTATTCACCAAGACAGACTGTACGATCGCCGCGCTTTGGGGGTGCAGGCTAGACTGACGCAGGGCATGTAGGCTGCCGGTAATCCGAGTACTGGCTGATAGATTTTGTTCACGTACACGGACGAGGTCGGCTTGATTCAGTTCTAGTGCAGGGGCAGGCGCAGGTGCATCAGCAGTACTGTCATTAGGATTGGGTTGACAGCCACCGAGCAAGGCCATCGTGATCAGGATAAAGGCTGTGCTGCGACGCGGTGCAGCCAATCCGTGCAAGCGAAGGTTCAATATATTCTCCAGCAGAGCAGGTTATTCCGGCAGGTGCGTAGCGCAGTTGCCTCATTGTTATGCAGTACATCGGTGGTGGATTGGGTCTGACTAGCGCATGCGCCGCATGTCTGCACGACGCAAGTGGCCAAACCCAATCAACAGACAACTCACAAATGACTGACGGCCACACTTTAGCTTGCCATGACTGAAATGTCACCGATTTTTCGCTAAAAGTCGGTGGCTTAGTGCAGTGCGTCTTTAGGCTGTGTTGGCTATCGTAAGGCAGGGCGCGGTGGTGCTTGTAAGATGCTGCGGTTATTTTCGATATAATTTAAACGTTCAATCACAGCTTTATATTCGTTGATGACTTCGAGTTGACGTTTTTCAATTGCTGCGACGTTGGTTTCAGCTTGTGCCACTTGTTCTCTTTTGAGTGCCAGCCGTTGCCGAATCGGTTCCGGAATGGCTTGCTGCCGTCGCTCGTATGCAGCGGCGGCGGCAATGTCCCGCGCTAGCTCCTGACTGAGATCGTTGAGCTGGGCTTGTAAAAACTGCTGGCGAGTTTGCATTTCGCTCAGCATGCTGTCTCGTTTAGCAGCGGCATGCACCGATGAAATATGTACTGCCATCAGATTGCGGTCGGCCTGTCGTTGGGCATCTAGCCGGTCACGTTGGGCTTTTTGTTGCTCGTATTGTTCAGCCACATAAGGTGGCACACGCCGAATCACCTGCATATTGCGATCAAGCACCTCATATCCATTGCGCATATGTCGTTCGGTAATGGTTGAGCTGAGTGTCGGTGTGCCTTGATCGTAGGTGCGGTACCAGTGTGCTTTAGGCTGTTGATTTCTGACCCGATCTGGCTCTGCTACCGCTAGTGTTGGTAGGGTAATTAAGCCACTCAGCATTGCGATGAGCAGTCGTGTCGCGAGAACTTTCATCTTGATCTTCATCCGATTGCCCACAGCCTCCCATGCTGATTGCGCCGAGTGTTACGCGGCATGTTTTGCGTTTAGTTGCCAGCATATTGCAGCGGTAGCATAGCTTGCCTGTCACCGAACTGCGAGAGTCAAGCATGAAAAATTCAAGGAGCTTGCGAAACTGTTGTAACATATGAGACGAATTGTGGTGAGATTCAGGCGGGATATTTGGCCAAGAGGTCATGTAATCTCGTTGGCAAGCTTGGACAAACTATGCTAAAACATAGCCAAGCCAAAGGATAGTTGATCCTTAAACAATAGGGCACACCACGTGTTGATGTCATCAGGAAGATCGAAGCGATGGAAGAAAGTTTTGAAGGTTTAAAGGTCATGGTGATTGACGATTCGAAAACGATTCGTCGTACCGCTGAAACACTACTGCAAAAAGCTGGCTGCACGGTGTATACCGCAGTGGATGGTTTTGATGCGCTCGCAAAAATTGCCGACTCTAAGCCGGACATTATTTTTGTCGATATCATGATGCCGCGCCTCGATGGTTATCAGACTTGTGCGCTGATCAAAAACAATCTGACCTTTAAGCAGACACCAGTGATTATGTTGTCGTCTAAAGATGGCTTGTTTGATAAAGCCAAAGGCCGGATTGTGGGTTCAGATGAGTATTTGACCAAGCCGTTTAGTAAAGAGGAATTGTTTAGTGCGATTCGTCAGTATGTTGCTGATCGTACCTAATCGTATCTAGGGAGAGAAACGATGGCACGAATTCTCGTGGTTGATGATTCGCCGACTGAGATGTTTCGGTTTCGTGAAATTCTACAGCGTAATGGTCACCAAGTCATCGAAGCCACCAACGGTGCTGACGGTGTTGCTGCGGCGCGTGCAGAAAAACCAGACTTGGTGCTGATGGATGTGGTCATGCCGGGTATGAATGGCTTTCAGGCCACTCGTCAAATCACTCGTGGCGCAGAGACCAGCAAGATTCCTGTGGTGATCGTCAGCACCAAGGATCAGGAAACTGATCGAGTCTGGGGACGGCGTCAAGGGGCAAGTGATTACTTGACCAAGCCGATTGATGAGCCGGCCTTGATGAAGGTGATCACCCAACTACTCGCTGCGGGTTAAGCCAATGGCTGCCCGTGGTTTTATTGAGCTGCTGCGACTCGCAGAGCGCGGCCGTCTGCGTAGCCAAGGTGGCCGCGATGGTTTGGTTGACCGTTGGTCGGGCGTGGCCTTTAGCTTAGCAGGTCATCAGTTCATCGCACCCCTTGGTGAGATTTCTGAGGTGTTGACGGTGCCGGAGTACACTGCCGTACCCGGTACGCAGTCATGGCTGCGTGGACTCGCCAATGTGCGTGGCCGTTTGTTGCCACTAACGGACTTGTCGGTGTTTATGCAGCAGGAGCAGTTGCGACCTGACGTGCGACGCAAAGTGATGGTCATTGATCAGGCAGGCTTATTTAGTGGCCTGATTGTCGATGAAGTGTTTGGGATTCAGCATTTTGCAAAAGGTAGCTATCGCCATCAAGCGGGTCAGTTACCGGCACGAATTTTGCCTTATACCCAAGGCTGTTTTCAGCGAGACCAGCAGGACTGGCATATTTTCTTGCCGAGTCGTCTAGTATCCGATACACGATTTTTGAGTGCAGCCACCCAATAGGGAGGGTGTATTTGCGGCGAGTAGACGGTAGTCATCATGGATAAACCTGACGAAAATGATAGGGAGCACGGGCAATGAGTTCCGTAGTAAAAAAAACCAACACCAACAAGGGACCATCCCGAGTCGGTAATCCGTTAGCAGGGTTTTGGCATCGTACCGCAGGTATCTTTGGTGATCCGCAGCGTGCAAAACCCTTGTTGTGGGTGGCGCTGGTTGCCGCACTGGTCACACTTGGTGCGTTCTTCTTTTTGTTTTACAGTGTGCCACGCAGTAACGTGTTGATTAAAGATGTGGGCGAGCTGCGCGTTTTGTCACAACAGGTTGCAAAAAACGCCAGTGAGGCGGCAGTTGGGGGGTCTGACGAGGCGTTCGGTAATCTTAAACTGTCGCAAGAGCAGTTTAGTCAGCGTTTGAATAACGTGATTGATGTGCATCGCGCTAGCGATCAGCTCAATACCGTTGAGTTGTCTTGGCTCAGCATTAACGAAAAAATCGACAATATTCTATCCAACCGTCAAGCGGTGAGTGAGTTATACGATTTTGGTCGCTCAATTTCTGATGTGATGCCAGAAGTACAATCTGAATATAACGCGGTTGTAGACGCGATGGTACGCGCAAATATCCCGTCAAGTCAGGTGGTGATGGCGAAAAACCAAGTCGTGCTGTCAGAGCGGATTATGCGTTCGATTAACGCAGTGCTGATTGGTGATGATAGCTCGGTCTCTTCTGCAACCGACTTCCAAACGGATGCTGAAAGTTTTGGTCGTATCTTGGCGGCACAGTTAAATGGCGATGCTCGTTTAGGCGTTGCACGGGTGGCTGATCCAGAGTCGCGTGCATCATTGGCGGCAGTTAAAACCGCTTATGACGAAGTGATTCAGGTCACCGCCAGCCGAATTTTGGTGCGCTCACCACAGATTGCCTTAGTGCGTGAATCTTCGGCTAAGCTATTGGCTGAGTCGGTTGTGTTGCTGGATCAGTTGACTTTGCTGTCCGAAGAAGTGTCTAGCAGCTTGCGTAACATCATTCCGGGCTTGCTGATGTTGGCCGGTTTGGTGACATTAGGCGTGTGTTTCTTGCGTTTGTTTTCGATGCGTTCACAAATCGACCAACAACGTACTATTCAAGAAACTCAGCGTCAGCGTCGTGAAGCCGAAATCGAAGCGGAACGTGCACGCAAAATTCAAGACGAAAGTGAGCGGAACCAAACGGCGATTTTGCGGCTGTTGGACGAATTGGGCGATTTGGCGGATGGTGACTTGACCGTCAATGCGACGGTATCCGAGGATTTTACCGGTGCGATTGCCGACTCGGTTAACTTCGCGATCGACCAGTTGCGTTTGCTGGTATCCGCGATTAACAACACCGCTTTGCGTGTGGCGTCATCGTCACAGGATACGCAGACCACAGCCATGCAGCTAGCCGAAGCATCTGAGCACCAAGCGCAAGAGATTGCTGGTGCGTCTGCTGCGGTGAATGAAATGGCCGTCTCGATTGACCAAGTATCGGCCAACGCGATGGAGTCCGCAGCGGTTGCGGATCGCTCGGTTGCGATTGCGTATAACGGTGCTGAGGTAGTACAGCGTTCCATCGAAGGGATGGACACGATTCGTGAGCAGATTCAAGAAACTGCAAAACGGATTAAACGTCTTGGTGAGTCATCGCAAGAGATTGGTGACATTGTATCCCTGATTAACGACATTGCTGACCAAACTAACATCTTGGCGTTGAACGCTGCGATTCAGGCGTCGATGGCTGGTGAAGCGGGTCGTGGTTTTGCGGTGGTTGCGGATGAGGTTCAGCGTCTTGCGGAACGTTCAGCAGCAGCGACCAAACAGATTGAAGGCTTGGTCAAGACCATTCAAACCGATACTAACGAAGCGGTGATTTCGATGGAGCAAACCACGTCTGAGGTTGTACGCGGTGCGCGTCTGGCCAAAGATGCGGGGGTTGCACTGGGTGAGATTCAATCCGTTTCGCGTAGCCTTGCGGACTTGATTCAGAACATTTCGAATGCTGCACGTCAACAGGCAGCGTCGGCTGGTCATATCTCGAACACCATGAATATCATTCAAGAAATTACCACTCAGACCACTGCGGGTACGATTGCAACGGCACGGTCGGTTGGTAACTTGGCAGATATGGCGGTTGAACTGCGTGATTCAGTATCAGGCTTTACACTGCCTGACGAAGAGTTGATGAGCTAAACCTATCGGAAGATGATGGAGCGTCGTGATGGCGGAACTGGCCAAGGTTGGCATGAGTGCTGAACAATCAGCACTCTGGCGTTCGCTGATCCACTCAAAGCTCGGAATGGTGCTGCCGGTGTTGCAGCATCAGTTGTTTGAGCGGCGAGTATTTGATCGCATGTCGGCATGTCATTTGGACATGTCGAATTATTACCAGCGTGTGCGTCAGGACGTGGCTGAATGGCAGCGTCTAGCCGAGGCGTTGGTGGTGCATGAGACTGCATTTTTTCGCCACGCCCCGTCATATGACTTGGTTGCACGGCATCTTTCGCATTTAAATCGTGATGTCTCGTTGTGGAGTGTTGGCTGCTCGACGGGTGAAGAGGCGTGGTCGTTGGCAATGACGGCGCGCCGCCACGCGTTGAAAGGCTTTAAAATCATGGCGACTGATCTGAGTGAGCAAGCCTTGGCGACCGCACGCAGAGGTGTGTACGCGTCGCGGCGTTTTGATCAAATTCCTGATAGCTTGCGTGAGCGCTTTAGCGTGCGTTTGTCCGAACATGAGTCGCAGATTCACTCGACATTAATGTCACAAGTGAGTTTCTATCGCTTTAATCTGATGGATGTTGCAACTGCGCCATTTCGGCGTTTGGATGTGATTTTTTGTCAAAATGTTTTGATTTATTTTAAAAAGTTTGATCGGCGCGATATTTTAGAGGCGTTGGTACAGCGCTTGGAGTTAGGCGGTATCTTGGTGTTGGGGCCGGGTGAGATGTTGGATTGGCAGCATCCACAGATGCGACGGGTTGATCATTCGGGCACTTTGGCATTTGAAAGAGTCAAGCTGTGAACGTGGCAAATTTTGTGAGTACAGAACAATGAATCAACAACAGTCCTATCTTGCACTCGATTGGGTCAAAGAAGCTTTGGACGAGACGCTGGCCAGTGCGCGCAAAATCGTTGCTCAAGCCAAGACTGTGGCAGATTTGGTGACGTTGCCGCCTTTGCTGCATCAGGTCAGTGGGACATTACACATGACCCAACTGGCAGAGCCATTGGTATTGGCCGAGACACTAGAGCAGCTGAGCCATGCCATCAGTGATGGACAGGTCGGATTACAGGTTTTACCAGAGCTCACACTTGGGATTGACTTGCTCAGAGATGAGCTGACTCAGATGCAGCGCACCAAACGTGGACATTCGATTGCAATTTATCGGATGGTGAATCACTTTCGCCCGTTGTTGACACGCGATCCATTAAAGCAACGTGAATGGCTAAAACCAGATCTGTCGTTAATCTTAGAGTCGCAATGGCATGCCGACCCGATTGATCGGCATAACCGGTTGCTGCTGGCGCAAGCGATGCGCTTCCACCTGAAAAATATCTTAGATCGGCGTGCTGTGACAGCGGATTGGCAGGCGATTGTGCGCGTAGCCGACTATATGTGTCAGGGTGCTGCGACGCTACAGCAAGCCGCACTGTGGCACGTGGTGCATACATTGTATAACGAGGTCACCATCGCTTTTGCAGCGGGTGAGCATGCAGAGTTGGATTTACAGTACCTGCTGGTGCGTTTAGAGCGATTGCTCACGCATGGTCTGGACGATGACACAGTGTTGGCCGACAGTTTGCTACAGCTCGGACAGCGTCGTGAGGTACAAACCTTAGAGGCCAAACGCCTCAGACAAGTGTTTGGGTTAGACGCACATTTTGAAGCAGGTATGACCCCGCGCTTGCTAGACAGCGTAAAGCATGCGATTCAGTCAGCCAGTGCGGCAGTATTAAAAAGTCCCGCTACTGCTCAAGTCAGCCTACAAGAAGCCGAGCGTCTGCTGAATATTACCGGCTGGACTGCTCTAGCAGATCAAGTCTCGGTGATTGTCCACGCTTTAAAACAATCGATTAGTCGGCAGCAAATACAGCGTATCCATCAGGATCTTGCCCAGCTTGAGCTTACCTTGGCTGAAACCATTTTGGTCACCTCCGTTAGCGCAGAAATTACACCAGACATGCTAGACGATGCCCGTCATGCTGCCGTGCGTGAATCGAGAGCCGCGCTTGAGGCGGCCAAAGACGCGCTATCTGCCTATCATGTCAGTCGTTGGGATGCCAGTACGCTGGCTGAGTTGCCAGAGCATTTGTCGCAGGTGCGCGGTGTCTTTGTGATCTTGGGGCTGACTCGTCCCGCCGATTTGCTGGATCACTTGACTGATGTCATCAGCAAGACGGTGCTCAAACAAGGCTTTGAACCTAACTGGCGGCAAGTTGGACTGTTGGCTGAGGCGATTTCAGCAGTTGAGTATTATTCTGATCAGCTTGCTGGACACTACCAAGACGATCGTATTTTGGATCAGGCTGAACTGGCGTTATCTGTGTTTGAACAGCCACTGACCGTGACTGCGCCAGAAATAGCAGGTGGGGACAAGCTGTACCATGATGAGACCCCGTTAGCGGTGTTAGAAGCAGCGCAAGCCGCTGCGACTGCTCCCCAAGCTGCCGTTACAGTCACATCTAAACCAGTCGCTTCTCCACCCGTCGCTGCAGTCTCTGCGATGTCGGCTGCTGCCACGTTAATCGAATTGCCGACTGATGATTTTGATCAGGATGACGAAATCAGAGAGATTTTTATCGAGGAGGCAGGCGAGGTTCTGGAGAATATTCACGAATTTTTTCCACAATGGGCAGCCGATTTTTCTGATATTGCCGCACTAAAAGAGTTTCGTCGCGCGTTTCACACTTTGAAAGGTTCTGGCCGGATGGTCGGTGCACGCGTGGTGGGAGAATTGGCATGGTCGATTGAAAGTATGCTCAATCGTGTGCTTGATCAAAGTGTGCAACCTACCCAGTACATGGTGGATTTGATCACGCAAGTACTCGAACTTGTTCCTGTCTTGGTGCAAGACTATGCCGATGGCCATGCGGCGAGTCGAGATCCGCGCCAGCTGATCAGTGTTGCACAAGCCCTGACCAAAGGTGAATTGCCCGAAGTGCTGGTGACGCCCTCTGAGGTCATTACAGATGAAGCTGCCGAGTTACAAGCCACGGTGCTTGTTAATATGGCAGAGTCGCTACCCTCTGCTGTGGCTGTCGAGACAGCGTCTGTTGTGTCAGCAGCGGTTACGCAAGGCATAGAGCTGCCATCTGTACCGACCGATAGTTTTGATCAAGACGAAGAAATCCGCGAGATTTTTATCGAGGAGGTTGAAGAGGTTTTAGAGGCGATTGCAGAGTTCTTCCCCCAATGGTCGGCTGATTTTGGCAACATCGCAGCACTCAAAGAGTTCCGGCGAGGCTTTCATACCTTGAAGGGCTCAGGCCGGATGGTCGGTGCGCGGGTGATGGGTGAGCTGGCGTGGTCAATTGAGAATATGCTGAATCGAGTGCTGGACAACACCATCCAGCCAGATGCCGAAATGGTCAGTTTGATCACCGATGTATTGGCGTGTGTCAGTCCATTGGTCGATGACTTTAAGCATGCCAGAGCAGCAAGTATTGATACTGCTCCATTGATGTACTGCGCCAATGCGCGTACCGCGGGTCGAGTCGTTCGCTTGTCGGACTTAAATCAAGCTGCCCAGTCTAATCATGTGGCACAGCAAGAGGATGGGTCATCCGCGATCATTCCAGCAGAACTTGCCGTGGCTGCTGTCAGTCTAGATGCTGTAATAACTGATGAGCATGCCGATGTCGAAGCGGCTTCAGATGCCGATCTCGCTGAGTGGGATGAGCCAGACGCGTTTGATGATCTCGCCGCAGCACTCACGCAGGAACTGGTCGAAGCACCAGAGCAGGAGGCTTCTGAGTTCGAGATTGACCCGCAGCTGCTCGAGATCTTTATTGCCGAGGCTGAAGGGTATCTACAGGATATCCAGTTCTTTATTCAGCATTATCCAGAACCTGCCGAGGTCACGGATGTGCTGTTGCGTGCGGTACACACGTTGCGTGGTAGCGCAGGGATGTCCGGCGTGGATGCGATTTATCGGATGGCCATGGCGATGGAGTCCGAGTGCAAGCATCTGATGCGTGATCATCAGCCGATGCAGCCGGCGCATTTGGATTTATTGCAGCAGCTACTGTCGCATGTGCAATACCATTTGGATGTTGTGCAGCAGCAGAGTCGTAGCCAGCCTTTACGCGATGAAGATCATGCGTTAATTGATCGGATTTTATCCGCTGAGCGGGGGCTGTCCACGGTCGAAGAGCCAGAAGACAGTAGTGTGGTTGGCCTAGTGTCGCAACTGATGGCACTGGAAATAGACGACGTGCTGGATGCGGAGTGGGAGCTGGAAAATCAGCTGTCATCTGATCAGTATGCCGATTATATTGCGGCAATGGCAACACAGTCACACAGTCTAGTGGTGGCGACGGCCAGCATGCCAGTGCCACCACTGCATCAATTGGCTGTGTATTTACATCAGGCTTATGTGGGCTTGGCGATGCAGCCAGAATTGCGTGATGACGCGCAATTGGTTGAGCTGCTCGGTAACGCGCATGCCGCGTTGACCCGTATGTTTGATGCGATGGCGGGCAGCCAAAAAGTCCCTGCCGAGCAAGAAATACTCCAAAAAATCGCCAACTGGATTGCTGAAAATACCAGCTTGGTGGTTGCTGAGCCCGTTGCGCAGCCGATGCCTGTGGCGGCTGTGCCCTTGGTGTCCGCACCGACGGGTGTGCCAGTGATCGATAGCCATAATGATCCTGAGTTGCTGGAGATTTTCTTAGAAGAAGCTGAAGAGTTGGTGCAAGAGATTGATCAGCAATTTAGTGAGTGGGCGAGTAACCCTGCCGCTATTGCACCTTTGATGGTGTTACAGCGTAATCTGCATACGCTAAAAGGTGGCGCACGCATGGCGCGTGTCGAAAGCCTCGGCGACTTTGGCCACGAGCTTGAAACGGTATATGAGCAATTGGTTAGTGGTCGCTTGCAAGCCAGTAATGACTTGGTACGCTTCATGCGACACGCTCAGGATCAGATTGCGCGGCAAATTGATCAGCTGATCCAACAAGGAACATCGTTTTATTGTCCTCAAGAATTGGCGACGTTGCAGCAGTATCTGGCAGGCCAACCACAGGTGCTTAGCGATTTTTTTTCTACAGCGGCCGTTGGCTCGAGTAAGTCAACATCGGCAATGGTGGCTGATCACCGTGCAGAGCCAGTTGCCGCTGTTGCCCAAGCCTCGTCAGCCCAAACTGTTGCCCAAGCCTCGTCAGCCCAAACTGTTGCCACGAATGCTGCCAAACCAGATTCGGTCGAGTCTTCAGTCTCAGCACCAAGTTTGACCACACCGGTACTGCGTCAAATGCAGGTGTTGGCACAAGCATGGGATGAGGGCAATGCGCCAGATCCAGAGATGCTGGAAATCTTCCTAGATGAAGCCGCTGAAATTGTTGATCATACCAGTACGCAGTTGGCGGGTTGGCTGGCCGATCCTGCACAAAAAGAGTTTTTAAAAGAGCTACAGCGCGGTCTGCACACCCTTAAAGGCGGCGCACGGATGGCGGGTGTCGAGTCACTCGGTGACTTAGCGCACGAAATGGAGTTTATCTATGAAGATTTGGCCCTAGATAAAAAACCAAATCCGCCATTGCTCGGACGTTTGTTGGCGCAGTGTCATGATTGGCTTGCCGATGCGATTGCCGTATTGGATCGTGGTGAAAAACCACAGTATCCACAGCCGTTGGTTGATGCGTTGCGTGCATTTATGAAGCAGCCTGACTCGCTGGTGGCTTTGCCGATGATGGCGATGACCGAAGTGCCGCTACAAGGTGGTATTCAGCCAAGCAATCTAGAGGCGTTGTCCGCCACAGAAACAGGGCATGAGCCGCCGCCAATGCAGGGGCTGTTCACCAGTCAATCCGGTCAGGATCAAGCCTCGAACGAAATGATTCGGGTGTCCGCCGGCCTGATGGAAAACATGATTAACCTGTCTGGTGAGAGTGCGATCAACCGTGCGCGGATCGAAATGGATACCACTACCCTTGGCATGACCGTTGAGGAAATGGGCGCAACTGTTCAGCGTTTGGTTGATCAGTTGCGCCGGATGGAAGGTGAGTTGGAGTCACAGATTCTGGCACGTCACCAAGGCGAAATGGGCAAGTACGAAGACTTTGACCCGCTTGAAATGGATCAATATTCAGCACTGAACCAATTGTCCAAGTCGCTGTCCGAATCCGCTTCCGATTTGTTCGATTTTAAAGCGACGCTGCTCGAAAAAATCCGTGACACAGAAGGTCTATTGCTCCAGCAATCGCGTCTGCAGTCTGAGCTACAAGAAGGCTTGATGAAGTCACGTCTGGTACCTTTCTCGCGCCTTGTGCCACGTCTACAGCGGATTGTGCGGCAGACTTCGACTGAATTGGGCAAGCCTGCTGAACTGATCGTGCAAAACGCTGAAGGTGAGCTCGACCGTACCGTGCTAGAACGGATGATTGCGCCACTGGAGCATATGCTGCGGAATGCGGTCGACCACGGCATCGAAACACCAGAACAGCGTAAGGCTGCGCTGAAGCCAGCAATGGGTAAAATCGTGCTGAACGTGGCGCGCGAAGGTGGTGAGATTGCGATTACCTTGCAAGATGATGGGCGCGGGATTAACGTCGAGGCGGTGCGTAATAAAGCGATAGAGCGTGGTCTGCTCGCGGCTGATGCTGTGATCAGTGATGTTGAGATCATGCAGTTTATTTTCCACGCAGGTCTATCGACTGCGCAAGCTGTGACACAGATTTCGGGTCGTGGCGTTGGCATGGACGTGGTGCAAAGTGAAATTAAACTGCTTGGCGGTAACGTGAGTGTCGATTCAACAGCCGGTCGAGGTTCGATTTTCTCCGTTCGTCTGCCGCTGACGGTATCGGTCACTGATGCCTTGATGGTGCGGGTTGCTGATCGTATGTTTGCGGTGCCGTTGACCCAGATTGATCGGATTGTGCGGGTGAGTCCGGCGGAGTTAGCCAAGCTATACCGCCAAGATGACCCACAATACGGCTTTGAGTCAAATAACTATCGGCTGCGTTATTTGGGTGAGTTTATTCAGGGGACTCGTGTGCCAGTCCTCGATCACCAAGCCACCACTGTGCCGCTGTTGTTGGTACGGCAAGTCGGTCAGTTGTTGGCGATTCAGGTCGATCAGCTGGTGGGGTCGCGGGTAGAAATTGTTGTCAAGCCAGTTGGTCAGCAGTTGGCTTCTGTCGCTGCGGTGTCCGGTGCAACCATCTTGGGTGATGGTTCGGTGATGATCATTTTGGATATGGTTGCGTTGGCGCGGCAAGCGGCGTCTAACCTGCGTCGAGATGTGGCCGCTGCCAATACCGAAAAACGCAAAGCACAGACCACCGTTATGGTGGTCGATGACTCGGTCACCGTGCGTAAGGTCACGACACGTCTGCTGGAGCGGCAAGGTTATGCCGTATTGACCGCGAAAGATGGGGTCGATGCGATTGCTAAGCTAGAGGATGTCACGCCGGATATTATGCTGCTGGATATTGAAATGCCACGCATGGACGGCTTTGAGGTGGCGACATTAGTACGGCATAATCCACGGATTAAAGATCTACCGATTATCATGATTACCTCGCGTACGGGTGAGAAGCACCGTGAGCGTGCTTTCCAGATTGGGGTGAGCTGCTATATGGGTAAGCCGTTCCAAGAGCAAGAATTGCTGGAAAATATCCATGAGTTATTAGGTGTACCGAGTGAGTAAACAGGTGTTATGAATCAAGCGGAGGAAATCGTTCGGCGACAGGATGTTCCGCGTTTATTTATTGTCGCTGATCGTCCTCTGCAACGGATTGCATTGGCCGAAATGATTCAGTCTTGCGGTTATGATATTGTGGAAAACTTGCCGCCTGATCGGTTGCAAGAACTGCATTTACACAGCCAGCCTGACCTATGGTTACTGGATGTGGTAGACCAAGAGGCCGTGTTGGAGCGGATTGGCTTTGACGCGCCAGTGATGTTTGGCATTGACGCTGCACCACAATTGACGGATCGACAGGCCTATGGTCGTTGGATGCGGGTGTTATCGCGCAAGCTGATCAAGCTGCTTGGGCATCCACCGCCACTGCTTTCTGATGACGAAGTCGGTATTCCTGTCGAGCCTGATGTTGAGGAGCAAGCGTCTTGGCGCTACGTCTGTGTGTTGGCTGCCTCCATGGGCGGGCCGAATGCAGTTAAAGCATTCTTGGATGCGCTGCCGAGTGACTTGCCCGTGGCGTTTTTATACGTACAACACATTGACCCGTATATGCAGGAACTGCTGCCGAGGATTTTGGTGCGGCAAAACAGTTGGCGCAGTCGGCTGATTAAAGATGAGCCTGCACGATTAACCGCGGGTGAGATTTTGATCGTGCCAGCGACACGCATGCTATCCATAGATGCCAAAGGTGTGCTGACACCACTAGATACCCGATGGCCCGGCCAGTATCAGCCGTCGATTAACGAGGTATTGCTGCGGGCGAGTCAGGCGTTTACCGATCGGTTACTGACCATTGTGTTTAGTGGCATGGGTGACGATGGCAGTCAGGCCGCAGCGCAGGTGACGCAGCATCGCGGCTTGATTTGGGCGCAAACTGCGGCCAGTTGTGACTGTTCAAGCCAGCCCGATGCCATGCGTGCAACTGGGCAGGTGAGTTTTAATGGCTCGCCAGAAACTTTGGCACAGAAGCTACAGGTGTTTTTGGAAATGCAGGCGATGGAGAGAGCAAAATGACACAACAAACAGGGACAGGCTTGGCCTCAGTTGATCAGGCGTCACAAACCATCAGTCTACTGACCACCACCACAGGGCTGATTGATATTTATGCGCTGACTGTACAAGGCGAGCCGGATTGGATCGTGCCGCAGAATTTGGTGTTAGAGACGCTCAGTGTGCCAGCCAAATCGACCTCAGTGGCATGGCAAGGTCAGCAGATTCCGTTAAAATCACTACTGGGTAAAGCCGTGACGGTCACAGAGGCCTTTGCAGTACTGCTTGAGGCAGATAACGACGCGGCGCGAATCGGGGTTTTAACCACTGAACCACCCAAGCCTATGCGGGTGCGGATCTCTAACCTGCGTGATGCGAACGATAGTCAAGTCTTGGTCAACGCCTATCAAAAGGTTATGCTCGCAGATGAGCTGTATCAAGTGCCAGATTTGGATCGTATCAGTAAGGCACTGCTGCCCACTAAACCTTAGTGGCGTTAAACTGGATACAAAACAACGATTGGCACACGGTTAAAAACCACCTAGCGTGCCTAGGGTCTGTTGGCGTTTGACAGCGGTTCGCGTGCGAAACGTCAATAGCCCCTATAGTCGTTTGCTTGTTAGGAAAATATATGTCAGATCAATCGACGATTCGGATGCCTACAGCAAAATGGCCACTGGCTGTTCGCGTGTTTCACTGGCTCAGTGTGCTGTTGTTACTGGGCATCCTGAGCCTAATTTGGTTGCACAATAATACCGATGGTGCAGGGGGTTTATACATCAGCTTGCATAAAGCGTTTGGGATTAGTTTTTTTGTCTGGATGCTGTTTCGGCTGGCCAATCGCATCCGTCAGCAAGCTGAACAACCTCGGCCTGTGGTCGCGCCACGCTGGCAGCAGTTCAGTGCGAGCGCTGTGCATTCATTGTTGTATGTGGCACTGCTGATGATGCCCTTGACCGGTTTTCTAATGACGCAATTTGGCGGTAGACCAACCAATATGTTTGGCTGGTTTGAGATTCCGCTGCTGCTAACCCCTGATCGAGAGATGGGGCGCTTACTCAATCAGATGCATACGGATTTAATTTGGACAGCACTTGTGCTGTTGACCCTATCGCATGTCGGTGCTGCACTGTATCACCAGTTCGTCAAAAAAGACGGAACGTTGAAACGGATGCGCTAAACATGTCACAGACCCGCCAATCGACCGCCCAATCTACCCTTTTGAGCGAGGCAGATGTGTCCCGTGTGATTGAGATGGCATGGGAAGATCACACGCCATTTGACGCGATTGCGCATTTGTATGGTTTATCTGAGTCGCAGGTGATCGTGCTGATGCGGCAGAGTATGCAGCCTAGCTCGTTTCGGATGTGGCGCAAACGGGTCACCGGACGCGCCAGTAAACATGTGGCGCGGCGTGGCACTGATCAGGCGCGGGAGTATGCGGCTGCCCAATATAAAATCCGTCATGGCCGCAAGTAATGCGGCACAGGCGGGCAGTCTAAAAGGATTTAGTGCGCCAACAACTGCACTAAGATCTGCTGATAGATATCAGTTAATGGATCAAGATCGGCGACATTCACATGCTCGTCGATCTGATGGATACTGGCATTTAATACCCCCAACTCCAGCACTTGTGCGCCGGTTGGTGCAATAAAGCGCCCATCTGATGTGCCACCACTGGTTGATAATTCCGTTTCCAAGCCGGTGACGCTGCGAATCGCTTGTTGTGCAGCGGCGACCAATTCACCCTCAGCAGTCAAAAATGGCTGACCCGATAGTGTCCACTGCAACTCATACTGTAGACCATGCCTGTCTAAAATCTCGTGGGTGCGTTGTTTGAGTTGCTCGGCGGTCACTTCGGTCGAGAAGCGAAAGTTAAATAGTGCCTCCACAGTCGCCGGAATCACATTGGTCGCGCCCGTACCCGACTGGATGTTCGAGATTTGAAACGTGGTGGCAGGGAAAAACGCATTGCCCTGATCCCACTCGGCTAGACTCAGTTCGGTTAGGGCAGGCAAAGCCAAATGAATCGGGTTACGCGCCAGATGCGGATAAGCGACGTGACCTTGTTTGCCCAGAATGCTGATTTTGCCGTTCAGTGAGCCGCGCCGCCCGTTTTTGATCACATCACCGAGTTGCTCACTGCTGGACGGCTCACCGACCAAGCACCATGTGATTTTTTCGTGGCGGGCTTCGAGCGTTTCGATCACTTTGACCGTGCCATTGATCGACGGGCCTTCTTCGTCACTGGTAATCAAAAATGCGATAGAACCGTGATGGTCAGGATGTTCCGCCACAAAGCGTTCACATGCTACCACCATTGCAGCGAGTGCTGACTTCATATCGGCTGTGCCACGGCCATACAGTTTACCCTCGCGAATCTCAGGCGCGAAGGGATGACTCGCCCAACGCTCAAGATTGCCCGTTGGCACAACATCAGTATGACCCGCAAAGCACAGCACAGGTGAAGTGGTGCCACGCCGCGCCCACAGGTTATCGACATCGTCGAAGCGCAAATGCTCAATCTGAAAGCCAATCGCGGCCAGCCGTTCAGCCATGATGGTTTGGCAGTCGGCATCAAGTGGTGTGACTGAGGGACGACGGATCAGATCTAAGGTGAGTTCTAGCGTGGCGGACATGATCAAGGTTTCGGCAAAATTCGAGGGTGGTCTATTCTAAAACAGATTGGTCATCGAATCCTAAAAAAATGCCCAGTACAAAGACTGGGCAGATAGTGCGTGTGGCTTTTGGTAAATGGTTCAACTACATCTTTTGCTGAGTTTGCTCGGCTGTTTGAGCGACTTTTTCACCGCCGCGTTGTACATCTTTGCCGAAGCCTTTGACCGTGTTACAGCCGGTCAGAACAACAGCAGTCAATGTGACGACGGCGGCAAATTTGCTCCAGTGATTTAGTTCCATGATTTAGCTCCGATGGCTATTGGTGAATGACAGACTCTACCGTAGCGGATTGCAGGTGTGATTGCCTAGCGAGGATGAGTCGTACATCCGTAAGCATATGAAGGCAAACTGTTGCTGCGATACGGTGGCTGTGTGAATCGTGTCTCTAAGCGTAACATCAGTCGCTGCAATGTGTTGTCTTGTGCATCTTGTCGCACATATAGGCCGTTTGACCAGTACGCGGGTGTCACCGATGGTTGTGTGCGGTCAACTCGATGCTCTGCAAGCCATTCGAGTCGCTCGGCACGTCGCCAGTGTTGGCCTGTGGGTGCAGGTTTAGGCAGGTATTGTTGCCATTCACCCTGTAGATGTGTGGGATTGAGCCAAGGCATGCCAGTGTGATGAACGGGTTGATCAGTGGTTGGAAAGGTTGGCCAAAATAAACGGCCTTTGACCACGGCGCGTCGTCGATCAATAGACAAACCTTGAATGCGCCGCACGGCAAATTGCTGATGTTGCAGATGATGTAGCTTGCGTCCAAGCGTATCTTGTCGTTGTAATCCGACCCAGTCGGCGGCTTTGAGTGAACCTT
>OGCL01001012.1_pt1 | contig 26245 bp, 26 predicted proteins | sample 1570041 | NCBI WGS metagenome assembly OGCL01 (sample SAMN06266162, study PRJEB24511) | hot springs metagenome | isolation source: Hot spring water | place: South Africa: Limpopo | collected 2015-06-22 | reverse complement strand
AACTGCTTCATCGGCGCGCGTTCGGAAGTGGTCGAAGGCTGCATCATCCGTGAAGGCTCCGTGCTCGGCATGGGCGTCTATATCGGCAAATCGACCAAGATCGTTGACCGTGCCACCGGCGAAGTCATGTATGGCGAAGTGCCGCCCTACTCCGTCGTCGTTGCCGGCTCGATGCCCTCGGGCAATGCCGTTATGGCGAATGGTATGGCCGCGCCGCATCTCTACTGCGCCGTCATCGTCAAGCGCGTCGACGAAAAGACCCGCTCGAAGACGGGCATCAACGAGTTGCTGCGCGACTGATCGCTGATGGCGGAGCCGGGGCGTGAGATATCCGTGGGCTGGGCGCTCTTCCTGTGGGACGGGCGCATTGGCCGGAGCATCTTCATCCTCGGCACGCTGTTCTGGATGATGACGAACGCGGCTGTGATCGCGTTCGTGACGGGGTCGGACGAGATCTCGCCTGGCTCGTTTTCGCTTTTCCTCACGACTGCCGGCCTCTCACTCCTCTCCCTGCTGATGCTGGGCACGAAGAGGCTGCATGACATCGGCATGCCCGGGATCGCAGCCACGCTGCTCGTCATTCCAGCCTTCTCGCTGATCGCCTTCTTTCTGCTCTGCGTCTGGCCGTCATCCGGCAATGCCAATCGCTATGGACCAGCGGCAAACGAGCGCGCCGGCTGAGCCGCTTGCATGGGTGACAGGCTCTCCCGGATCGGTTAAGTCTCGCTGATCCTCAAGACGCCCTTCCGGCTCTGAACCGGCATGCGGCCATTCCCGTACCAGTGTTCATGACAGTTACAAATCCCATCGACGTCCTCCAGGCCCTTATCCGCTGCCCCTCCGTCACGCCTGCCGAAGGCGGCGCCCTGGGAGTGCTGGAAAGTCTGCTGTCGCCGCTCGGCTTCAAGGTTGACCGAATGGTCGCAAGGGACGAGGGTACGCCTGATATCGAGAACCTGTATGCCCGGGCCGGATCCGAGGGACCGCACCTGATGTTTGCCGGGCATAGCGATGTCGTACCCGTCGGCGCGGAAAGCGACTGGAGCGTGGGGCCTTTTTCAGGCGATATCCGTGACGGAATGCTCTATGGCCGTGGCGCGGTGGACATGAAGGGCGGCATTGCCTGCTTCATTTCTGCCTATGCGCGGCTCGTGGAAGCCGGCAAGGTGCCGAATGGCTCCGTCTCGCTGCTGATCACGGGCGACGAGGAAGGACCTGCCGTCAACGGCACGGTGAAGCTCCTGGAATGGGCTGCGAACCGCGGCGAGCGCTGGGACGCCTGCCTGGTGGGCGAGCCGACCAATCCCGACACCCTTGGCGACATGATCAAGATCGGCCGGCGCGGATCGGTCTCCGGCACCGTCACCGTCAAGGGCGTGCAGGGCCATGCGGCCTATCCGCATCTCGCCGACAACCCGGTGCGCGGGGCGCTGTCGCTGGCCAGAAGCCTGATGTTTCCGGCCTTCGATCAGGGCACGGAGAACTTCCAGCCGTCAAACCTGGAGGTCACCACCATTGATGTCGGCAATGTCGCGACCAATGTCATTCCGGCATCTGCGCGCTTCAAGTTCAATATACGCTTCAATGACCTCTGGACTGCCGATAGTGTCAAGGCGGAGATCGTTCGCCGACTGGATGCCGCCGCTCTCGATCCCGAGCTTCGACCCGACAGGTCGGCGATCGGCTATGAGATTGTCTGGTCAGAGCGGCCGAGCCATGTTTTTCTGACCCGCAACAATGCGTTGATTGCCTCGCTCTCAGGCGCGATCGAAACGGTGACTGGCAAGACACCGAAGCTCTCGACGACGGGCGGCACCTCGGATGCGCGCTTCATCAAGGATTACTGCCCCGTCGTGGAGTTCGGCCTTGTCGGCCAGACCATGCACATGGTCGATGAGCGGGTCGCGGTCTCGGATCTGGAAACGCTGACCGTGATCTACCAGACCTTCATCGAACAATGGTTCGCCCATGCCGACGCTTAAGGAGGTCGAGTTCTACCTGAAGGGGCTCTGGCTGCTGTTCAAGCAGGATCCAGCAGGGTTTTCCTATCTCGATCTCACCGACCGCGGCGCAATACGTTCCTTCTGGTCAATCCTCTGGGCGCTGCCGGCGATCCTGATCTCCTTTGCCTGGTGGCGTCTTCTCTATCTGCAGCGGCTGCCGGACGGCACCGGGATCGACACTGTCTTCTTCTTCCGCCTGGCGCTGATCGAAGCATGCAACTGGCTGTTTCCGCTGGTCCTGCTCGGCGTTCTCTGCTGGATGATCGGCATCGGGGAAAAGTTCTCCTCGATGGTCGTCGTGGCCAATTGGCTCGCCTTGCCGGTTTCCTACTCCTATGGTCTGCTGGTTCTCCTGATGATGTTCGTGCCGGCGCTGTCCGGCATCGTGGCCATCCTTTGGCTTTTGCTGATGATCACCTTAATTGCCGCTCTCTTCCGCATCGTGAGGATGATCGTCGGCGACCATTTGCTGATGGTGTCGACCATCGTCATGGTGCTTTTGGTGCCTTCGATGATCATCGCGGAAGTGCTGGAGCGCTATCTCGGCGTCTATCCCGGCTGAGGATGCGCCTTACCCACTGAACGGGTCGTCACCGGGATAATCCACCCTCATGAAGAACAGCCCCTCCGGCGGCGCCACCGGCCCGCAGGCCGAACGGTCGCGGGCCTCGAGTGCCGCCCTAACATCTGAAGGCGTCATCTTGCCCTCGCCAGCTAGCTTCAGCGTGCCGGCGAAGGAGCGGATCTGGTTGTGCAGGAAGCTCTGGGCGGTGGCGCGGATCTCGATCAGATCACCTGCGCGCGTGACATCCAGCCGATCCAGCGTGCGAACCGGGCTTTTCGCTTGGCAATGGGCGGAGCGGAAGGTGGTGAAGTCGTGGTGACCCACGAGCTGCTGGGCGGCCGCGTGCATGGCGTGGTGATCGAGCGGCTTCGGGACCCACCAGGCCCGCTTCTCCTCCAGCGCAAGACGCGCAGGCCGGGTGATGATGCGGTAGAGGTAGTGACGGCGGAGCGCAGAAAAGCGCGCATCGAACTCATCCGAGACGGCCTGCACGTCGAGCACGGCCACCTGTTCGGACGCCATTGCGAGATGGGCATTCAAGGCGTTGCGCAGCTTGTGCGGCTCCCAAGCGCGGGAGAGATCGGCATGGATCACCTGGCCCATGGCGTGCACGCCGGAATCGGTGCGGCCTGCGCCACGGATGACGACGGTTTCACTGGTGAGGGACAGGATTGCCTGTTCGAGAGCGGCCTGAATCGAATGGCCGTTTTCCTGGCGCTGCCAGCCGACATAGGCCGAGCCATCATATTCGACGGTCATGCGAAAGCGCGGCATCAGGCGATCACCGTGCCCTTGGGTAGCGGCGTGCCACGCAGGAAATCCTCGGCATCAAGCGGTTTGCCGCCGGCCTTCTGAAGACGGACAAGGCGGATGGCACCCGTTCCGCAAGCGACCGTCAAACGATCATCGAGAACGGTGCCTGGTTCGGCCAAGGCGCCATCTGTCGCGGCGAGATGCGACGCGATGAGCTTGACGCGCTCCGGCTTGCCATGGACCTCGATCTCGGTCCAGGCGCCCGGGAAGGGAGAAAGGCCACGAATATGGTTGTGGACCTCGCTTGCCGGACGAGAGAAGTCGACGCGGGTCTCTGCCTTGTCGATCTTGGCTGCGTAGAGGACGCCCTCTTCGGCTTGAACGACCGTTTCCAGCGTGCCGGCTTCGAGCTTCGCCATCGCTTCAACCATTGCCTCGGCGCCGATGAGGCTCAGCGCATCATGCAGTTCTCCGGCGGTCATATCCGGGCCGATCGAAACCTTGCGGGTGAGCGCCACCGGGCCGGTGTCGAGGCCCTTGTCCATCTTCATCACCATCATGCCGGTCTCGGCATCGCCGGCCATAATGGCCCGCTGGATGGGCGCGGCTCCCCGCCAGCGCGGCAGGAGCGAGGCATGGCCGTTATAGGCGCCGAGACGCGTGCCGTTCAGGATCGCCTCGGGAAGAAGCAGGCCATAGGCGACGACGACCGCAACGTCGGCCTTCAGGGCGACGAAGGCGTCACGGTCGGCCTGATCGCGGAAGTTCAGTGGGTGACGAACCTCGATGCCAAGGTCTTCGGCAGCGAGGTGGACCGGCGACTTCTGCAGGTCGAGACCACGACGACCGCCCGGACGGGGCGGCTGCGAATATGCGGCAATGATTTCGTGGCCTGCCGCATGCAGTGCTTTCAGGGTCGCGACGGAAAAGTCCGGCGTGCCCATGAAGATGATGCGAAGTGTCATCGTGCCAGCCTTCAAACGCGGGGTTGATAACGCCCGGGATCAGATCTTCTGACGGGCGGCCTTGGTGAACCTCTTGATCACCATCTCGCGCTTGAGGCGGGAGATGTGGTCGATGAAGAGAACGCCGTTCAAATGGTCGATCTCGTGCTGAAGGCAAGTGGCGAGCAGGCCATCGGCCTCCGTCATCTGCTCCTTGCCGTCCCGGCCAATGGACTTGACGGTGATGGCGGCAGGGCGTTCGACCTCGGCGTAATAATCCGGGATCGAAAGGCAGCCTTCCTCGTAGACCGACCGATCGTCGGAGGATTTGAGGATCTCCGGGTTGATGAAGACGAGCGGCGCGGGCTCTTCGCCTTCCTTGGCAAGATCGATCACCAACAAACGCCGGGGCACGCCGACCTGGATCGCGGCCAGCCCAATGCCAGGCGCCTCGTACATGGTTTCGAGCATGTCATCGATGAGCTGTTCGAGTTCGGCATCGACGCGCTCGATAGGCGCGGATACCTGACGCAGCAGGGGATCGGGCAGGATGATGAGAGGCTTGATGGTCATGGCCTCCCTTAGCGCAAGTTCCGATGAGAGGAAACGGAAAAAACGATCAGCTTTCCCGGTTTCCGAGCGCGTCAGGCGACGCGTCGCTGCGGCGCCATATAAGCGTGTGACGCGGAATCGGCCCGCGTGCGGATCTGTGACAGCTGCTCAACCAGACCCGCGACCTCAGCCCGGAGGCGGCGCGTCTCATCCGAAGTGCGCTCCACCATGCCGCTGTTCTCGTGGGTCAGGACATCCATGTTGCGGGTCGCCTGGTTAACCTCGTTAAGACCGATGGCCTGATCCTTGGCGGCTGCGGCGATGTCGGAGACGAAGCTGTCGATGGCGTCGATACGGCTGATGATGTCGTTGAGAGCTTCGCCTGTGCTGGTGACGAGACCGACGCCCTCCTGGACCTGGCTTGAGCTCTGCGAGATAAGCTGCTTGATCTCCTTGGCCGCATCGGCGCTGCGCTGGGCGAGCTGTCGCACTTCCTGGGCAACGACGGCAAAGCCCTTTCCGGCATCGCCGGCACGTGCTGCCTCGACGCCCGCGTTGAGGGCAAGGAGATTGGTCTGGAAGGCAATCTCGTCGATGACCCCGATGATCTTGGAGATTTCTGTCGAAGACTTCTCAATCGCGCCCATGGCGGAGACGGCCTGCGAGACGACAGTGCCGGAGGTCTTCGCCTGCTGCTGCGTATCACGGACCTCCTGCGAGGCGCGCTCGGCATTGGCGGCCGTCTGGCTGACGCTGACGGAGAGTTGCTGGAGGGCCGTGGAGCTTTCCTGGACGCCGCTCGCCTGGCGGGTGGTGCGGCTGGCGAGCTCGCTTGAGGCATGGGCGATTGCATCCGTGCCGCTCAGGATGCCTTCCGAGGCGAGACGGATGGCGGCGAAGGAGGCGTTCAACCGGTCGACGGTTTCGTTGTAGTGGCCGGCCATCTCCTTGAAATTTTCGGGCAGGTCGGTGGTCATGCGGGCTTCGAAATCACCCTGGGCGAGCGCCTCCAGACCGCGACGCAGATGCTCCATGGCAATCGCCTGGTCTGCGGCGAAGCGGGCGCGCTCCTCTTCGAGAGCCTGGCGCTTGCTTTCCAGTTCATCAAGATAGACCGAAATCGAATAATCCATGTCGAGCATGGCCGCCTTGACCACGGCGCGGAGCTTTTCGCCGAGCGAAATGGCGTGCTGCTTGCCGAAGGGGAAAGGCCAGTGCTTGACGAGCACGCCAGCGAGGAGTTCGCCGACCAGCATGGAATAGCCGCCGATATACCAGCGGGGTTCCAGCCCAATGCGGGCGTGCGCCTTGCCGACGGCCGTCACTCCCTTCACATAGTTCTCGTCGAAATTGCCGCTCGCCACCTTGTCCCAATGGCCGATCTGGGCATTTTTCGCGCCGCTCATATGGGCGCCGTCGCGGAAATGGCCGGCGATCGTACGGGTCTTCGTCACCTTGGCGTAGAACTTGTCGAGCGCGCCGCCCAGCACCTCCTTGATCGACGGACGCAGTTCGGCCAACGTGCCGCGCGTCTTCTGATCGATTTCAAGAAATTCCAGGCGTTCAGACAGGTCGTTCTGGGCTTTGGTGGTCATGATGCGACGCGGTCTCTCAGGTTGACTGTTGTTAACCAGGACTGTCACGCTTTCCTGAATAGTTTCTAAACACATGGCGGCAAGTTATGCCGCCATGTGGTGTCAGCATGACGTTCTCAACTCGCCATGCGGTAGCTTCCATGGCCAGCGCCTTGCGATCTACCGCCCGTGGTCTTGAAGCCCTGAAGGGCCTGGACCAGACGGCCAGCCTCCTCGCGAAGTGTTGCCGTCTGGGCCGAGCTTTCCTCGACCATAGCGGCATTGCGCTGCGTGATCTGATCCATGGATGCGACCGAGGTATTGACCTCACGCAAACCACCGGACTGGTCGGCAGCCGCCAGCGCGATCTTGCCGACGATATCGTTGATTTCGCCAATTCGGATGATGATCTTTCCGAGGGCATCGCCAGCATTGTTGACGAGACCGACGCCGGCTTCGACCTGCGAGGAGCTTTGGGAGATCAGGTTCTTGATCTCGCGGGCGGCATTGGCGCAGCGTTGCGCAAGCTCGCGGACCTCCTGGGCGACGACTGCGAAACCACGGCCGGCTTCGCCAGCACGTGCCGCTTCGACGCCGGCATTCAGAGCGAGAAGGTTCGTCTGGAAGGCAATCTCGTCGATGACGCCGATGATCTTGGAGATCTCGTCGGACGACTTTTCGATGGCACCCATGGCATCAACGGCACGGGAGACGACCTCTTCGGATACACGGGCTTCTGTCAGGGCCACACCGACGACCTGAGAGGCTTCCTTTGCGCCATCGGCGGTCAGCGTCACGTTCTGGGTGAGCTCGTGCAAAGCCGCGGTGCTTTCCTCCAGCCCTGCCGCCTGCTGTTCGGTGCGCTGGGCGAGATCGTCGGTGGCATCCGAAATAGCGGCCGTCGACTTGAAGATCTCGTCGGCGGACTGGCGGACAGTGACGATGGTCCCGCGCAGGGCTTCGATGGAAGCATTGTAGTCATCTGCCATCTGCACGAAATTGGCGGGCAGGTCGGAAGGAAGACGGGCATCGAGATCGCCAGCCGAGAGTTTGGCGAGCACGCCACGCAAGGCAGCAAGCGCCGTTGCCTGCTCTGCCTCGGCCTTCAGCCGTGCATCCTCTGCCGCCTGCCGCTGTTCGGCGAGGATGGCGAGATAAACCGAGATCGAATAGTCCATGTCGAGCAGGGCGGCCTTGACGACAACCGAGATCTCCTCCGCAAGGCCCTGCGATTTTTGCCGACCGAAGCGGCTCGGCCAGCGCTCGCGAACAACGGCGTGGACAAGCTGCTCAAGAACAAGGGCATAGCCCCCGATGTACCATCTGGGTTCAAGGCCGATACGTGCATGAGCCTTGCCGACCTTGGTGACGCCTTCGACATAGCTATCAGTGTAGTCGCCTGTGCCGACGATCCCCCAATGCTCCTCCTGGCGCTTTTTCGCGCCCTTCATGTGATCGTCATTGCGGAAGAAGGCCGCTGTTTCAGGAACCTTGCGCACCTTGTCGTAGAAGATATCGAGCGCGGAACCCACATTCTTGCGGATCAGCGGGCCGAGTCCTCGGAGAGTTGCTCTGCCTTTCTCATCCAGGCCCAGGAAACGAAGACGGTTATTCAGATCTGTATTATCGGGTTGCGACGCCATGGCCGACACTTCACTTTCCTGGTTACAAACATCAGCGAATGCTGATAAATCAGAATGAGCAAATGCTAAAATGGTAAAATTTCGGTTGCTGCAGCAGAACAGTTTTTCGCCTTCTGGCGCATGCCTAACTGAAAAAGGACGCAGACCATTCAGACTTCCCGGGCAAAATTGCATTTCGTCATCTACCAAAGATGTAGATCATAATCGTTTTGCTGCGGGCCAGAATCCCACCTGCGGCTCATGCGTTCACTATTTGATCTACCGGGCAGCGCCGAATCAGCTATCATCGGACAATGACAATTCTCGACATTCCGGCGGTGACCATCGGCTCAGTCACCCTTTCACCGGTCTTCCTGCTGGGGCTCGCCGCTCTGGTGGTGCTCCTGCCGATCATTCTCCTCATCATCATGGCTCTGCGAGCAGCGCGGTTGCGGGCGGAGATGCGGGAGGAAGCCGCCCGGCGCGAGGAGGCGGCGGAAGCGAGGCTCGCGGAACTCCTCAAGGCTCAGGCCGAGATGCAGGGGCGGCTTGCCACCATGGCCGAAGTCTTTGGCAGCCGGCAGGCGGAACTCAACCAGTCGATCAGCCAGAGGCTTGACGGCATGACGCACCGGATCGGCGCGACGATCACGGAACAGACCAAATCGACCCACGACAATCTGCGAACGTTGCAGGAGCGGCTTGCAGTGATCGATGCGGCACAGAACAACATCCAGTCGCTGGCGAAGGACGTGGTCGGGCTGCAGGCAATCCTGTCGAACAAGCAGACCCGCGGAGCCTTCGGGCAATCGCGCATGGAAACGATCGTTGCCGACGGCTTGCCGATGGGGGCCTACGCGTTCCAGACGACGCTGTCGAACGGATCGCGGCCCGACTGCACCATCCGCATGCCGAACAATTCTCCGCCGCTGGTGGTCGATGCGAAATTCCCGCTTGAGGCTTGGAACACCATCCGCGACACCGAAAACCCAGAGCAGAAGAAGGTCGCATCACAGCAGTTCCGCCGGGACATGGAGGTCCATATCCGCGACATCTCGGAGAAGTACCTGATCCAGGGAGAGACCCAGGACATGGCTTTTCTGTTCGTGCCTTCGGAGTCCATCTTTGCGGAGATCCATGAGAACTTCGAAAGCATCGTGCAAAAGGCGCATCGGCAGAAGGTGGTGATCGTCTCCCCGTCCCTTCTGATGCTCTCCATACAAGTGATCCAGGCCGTCTTGAAAGACCAACGGATGCGCGAGCAGGCACATCTGATCCAGGGTGAAGTGATCCGCCTGATGGAGGATTTGAGCCGTCTCGACGACCGCACACGGAAACTGCAGAGCCATTTCCTGGCAGCCCAGAAGGATGTCGAGATGATCATCACATCCTCGGACAAGCTGGCCAAGCGCGGCGCCAAGATCGAAGCCATGGAGTTTGAGACGCCGGGCGGGCGCGAGGATGGTGAGGAGATCTCATCGCGCGCGGTGGAGAGCCGGACCGGCATGCTCAAGCTCAGGGTTGTTGACGAGGACTGAGGCGCTGGTCCAAAAGAGCGAAGAACCCTAGGGAGGCACCTCGCTCATGATCACCGTCTTCGGCTCCATCAACATGGATCTCGTCGCCACCACGCCACGACTGCCGAAGCCGGGCGAAACTGTGCCGGGAACGGGCTTTGCGACCGCCGCAGGTGGCAAAGGTGCGAACCAGGCATTGGCGGCGCGACGAGCCGGTGCTGTGGTGCGGATGGTGGGTGCCGTGGGCAAGGATGAGTTTGCCGCACCTGCCCTCGACCTCCTCGACAAGGCTGGAACGGATCTTTCGGACGTGGCGCGGGTCGAGGGACCGACGGGTACTGCGCTGATCCTGGTCGGCGGAGACGGGGAGAACATGATTGCGGTCGTGCCTGGCGCGAATGGAACGGTGAGCGCCGAACAGGCGCAGGACACCACTTCAAAGAGCACGCGCGGTGACATCCTGATGCTGCAACTCGAAGTGCCTCCAGCATCGGTCCGGGCTGCACTTAAGGCGGCCAAGTTGCAGGGCGTGCGCACCGTTCTCAATACGGCGCCCCTGATTGCCGAGGCGACCGAACTCGCACGGCTCGCGGATATCGTGATCGCGAACGAGACGGAATTCGAGCGTCTCGTCGGACGGGATAATCTCTCCGCTTCAGAGCGGGAGGAGATGCTGATGCAGATGCATGGCGAGACCGGACAGATCCTGATCATCACGCTCGGCGGCGATGGTGTGATCGCGGCTGAAGGCAACGTTCTGCACCGGACCAAGGGACTGAAGATCGAACCCGTCGACACCGTCGGTGCGGGCGATACCTTCTGTGGCTATCTGGCGGCAAGCCTGGACGCAGGCCTCTCCTTTGGTGATGCTTTGCGCCGCGCCGCCGTCGCCGGCTCGCTTGCATGCCTGAAGCCCGGCGCTCAACCTTCAATTCCGGAGGCAGCAGAGGTTTCCGCGGCGCTCTAGGCCCGGATCTGCCGAACAAGTCTGATTTATTGCTCATTAAGCAATGGAACATAGCATCGGTCGCGATCGGGGGATGCGAAAGCATGCCCGGCCGCGCCATGAGGGTGTGGAACGAATGTCCCTGCGTCCTGATCCTCACACTTCGAGGCTCCTATGTTCGCCTTCTTTACGCGATCGATCGCCGCAAAACTGCTGGTCGTCACCGGTGTCGCCATTGGTCTTGTACTTTTCCTCTCCAATCTCGTTCTGATCTCGCAGACCCGTGACAGGGTTCACTCTCTGACGATGGAACAGGCCGATGCGGAGGCAAAATCCATCGCTCGCGAAATCGCAGGTGATATTGGCGAACTGGCCAGTGCTGCCCGCACCATGGCCGGTGTCATTGGCCGGGGTCATGAGGGCAAATCCTTCGACAGGCAGGGCATTACCAATATCCTGAAGGCAAACCTCGAACAGAACCCGTTTGCCTTCGGCAGCTGGATGGCGGAAGAGCCGGGCGCCATTGACGGCCGGAAAGACGACATCAAGGGACAAGCAGATCTCGGCGCCAATGAAGACGGGATCTATACCCCCTATTGGTCCAAGGATCGCAACGGGGCAATACAGTTCTCGACCTTTGCCGCCAAGTATGACGCCGAATGGTATGCGCTTGCCGCCAAAAGCGGAAAGGGTGCCATCACGGCTCCCTATCTTGCCGAAGGCACCGACGTGCCGACGACGATGAGTTCCATCGCCTACCCTGTCTTCTCCGGCGGCAAGATGATCGGCGTCAGCGGGGTCGACATCTCGCTTCTATCCCTCTCAGACAAGCTGAAGGCGCTGAAGCCCTTTGAGACGGGTCGCGTGCTGCTCGTTGCACAGGGCGCACAATGGCTCGTGGCACCAAACGACGATCTCCTGATGAAGACTTATGAGGTGGAAGGCGCCGACGCTCTGAAGACTGCGCTTGCGAGCGGCAAGGGCGGCGTCGTGGCCGGCCTCGCCAACGAAGCAGGCGAAGGCTTCGACAGGTTGCTCTATCCGTTTGCCGTGCCCGGTGTGAACGCCACCTGGGCCGTCATCATCGACATCCCCCATGCTGCGATCAACGCACCCGTCGAAGCGCAGACCATGATGATGATTGTCGGTGGTCTGATCGTGCTCGGCGCCGTGATGCTCGCGCTGTTCCTCGCAGTGCGTTCGCTAGCGCAGCGGCCGTTGCACGGCCTCGTCGGCGACGTCGAACGGATGACCAAGGGCGACTATGCGAGTGACGTCTCCAACCAGCATCGCCAGGATGAAATCGGGCTCGTTGCGAAGGCTCTCGAGGGCTTCCGCCACAAGCTCGCGGACAGCAATATGGTCGCTGCTGAAGCCGATGCACAGCGCAAGGCCGCCGAAGTCGAGCGCCGCCGCAACGAAGAAGAGCGCAATGCGTCTGCCTCCGTGCAGCAGCATGTCGTCATGGCGCTCGGCAGCGGCCTTGCCCAGCTTTCGCAGGGCAACCTCACCTACCGGATTGCAGACGAGTTCCCCGGCGAATACGCCGCGCTGAAGCGGGATTTCAACGATGCCGTTGCAAGCCTCGAACAGGCGATCGCTTCGGTCAATGGCAGCGTGGTGAACATTGCCGCCGGCACGAGCGAGATCTCGGAAAGCGCCGCGGACCTTTCCAAGCGCACGGAGCAGCAGGCAGCAAGTCTGGAGGAAACGGCAGCTGCGCTGAACGAACTCACCGAACAGGTCAATTCCAGCGCCGACAATGCGGGGACGGCCGCCAACACTGTCTCGGTCGCCGTCAAGGACGCTGAGAAATCCGGTGAGGTCGTTCAGAAGGCTGTCGCGTCCATGAACGGGATCGAACAGTCGTCGCAGGAGATTTCGCGCATCATCGGCGTCATCGATGAAATTGCCTTCCAGACCAATCTGCTGGCACTGAACGCCGGCGTCGAGGCGGCGCGCGCCGGGGAAGCCGGCAAGGGTTTCGCCGTTGTGGCCCAGGAAGTGCGTGAACTGGCCCAACGCTCTGCCACGGCTGCGAAAGAGATCAAGGCGCTGATCAATGCCTCGGCGGCTCAGGTCAAGGACGGGGTGGAACTCGTCGGCGAAGCTGGGCTGACACTGCAGAAGATCGCCCAGCAGGTCATGCAGATCAACGGCCTAATCCGGCAAATATCCGCCTCGGCGAGCGAACAGGCCTCAGGCCTGAAGGAGGTCAACTCTGCCGTCAACCAGATGGACCAGGTGACCCAGCAGAATGCCGCGATGGTCGAGGAAACAACCGCAGCCAGCATGGCGCTGCGCAACGAGTCCGACACACTGCGGGGGCTGGTCGCAAAGTTTCAGGTGGGCGGTGCTTCCGCACCGGCAGCCGCGCTTCGGGCGACTGCGGAAACAATGCGATCTCCGGCGCCGCAGCCATCCGCCTCCCCAAGAGCGCCGGATCATGCTCCGGCACCACGCAAAATGGCGGCAGGAGGCGTGGCCGCCGCAGGCGCTGACAACTGGGAAGAGTTTTGAAATCCCAATCTCCGGGCAAAAACAAGGGGCTTCGGCACGTGCCGCAGCCCCTTTCGTTTGGTTCAGAGCCGCGCGAAGCGCTCGATCAGCAGATCGAAGAACCCGTCGGCATCGACATTGCGCATGACGGTGGCGTTGGGTGTCCGACCGGAGACTCGCCACCAGTCGACCACGGTCATGCCGACCGTCAGTTCAGACTGCAGTTCGATCTCGACGTTGCAGTGCCGACCGCTGAACAGTTCAGGCTTCAGAAGGTAGGCGACAACTGTCGGATCATGGAGAGGGCCGCCATCCGAGCCGTACTTCTCCTCGTCGAAGCGCTCGAAGAATTCGAGCCATTCGACCATAGCCTTGGCCGGCCTGGTGCCAATTTCCGCGATGCGGGCGACGCGAGCCTTGGTGGTCATCAATTGGTGGGTCACGTCGAGCGGCATCATGGTGACCGGGATGCCAGAAGCGAAAACAGCAGCGGCGGCATGGGGATCGACATAGATGTTGAATTCGGCGGCGGGGGTGATGTTGCCGCCCTCGAAGAAGCCGCCGCCCATCATCACCAGTTCCTTGACACGGGGTGCGATATCGGGCGCCTTCTGCAGCGCCAGACCGATATTGGTGAGTGGGCCGAGTGTGCAGAGCGTGACGGAGCCTGCCGGCTCGTTTCGGATCGTCTCGATAATGAAATCAACGGCGTGCTGGCCCTCAACCGTCATTGTGGGCTCGGGAAGAACGGCACCGTCGAGGCCGGTCTTGCCATGAACGTGTTCCGCCGTCACCAGCGGGCGGACCATCGGTCGATCAGCCCCTTCGAAGACCCGTCTGCCGGTTTGTCCACAAAGTTCGCAAACGATGCGGGCATTCCGACTGGTGAGCCTCAGCGGCACATTGCCGGCGACCGTGGTGATGCCAAGCAGGTCGAGTTCGTCAGGGCTTGCGAAGGCGAGCATGAGGGCGGCGGCATCGTCCTGACCGGGGTCAGTATCGATGATGATCTTGCGGGGTTCTGTCATGAGGCAATCCTAAAGTCTGAGGGCATGAGGCTTGGATCGCGCCTCGGCGTTTGTCAAGCAAGAGAGTGCTTGTCGGGCGGGACGGGATTTCCCATATTCCTGATGACTTAGGGACGGTCCCTGTCGGGCCGAACAAGGGAACGCAATGACACGCAGCAGACTGCCAACGGAAGCTTTTCTCATCACCTTCGATACCACCGACGGCAGCGCCTTTCGCCGCCCGCGGGGCAGTGACGGCTATCCGCCCTATGATATCGAGCGCCTTCCCACTCAGAAGGGGGTGGAACGGTTGCGGGTGACACTTGCGGTCGCGGGTTTTGATGAAAACGAACTGGATGTCAGCGTCGAAGCCAACCAACTCGTGATCCGCGGCAAGCAGGCGGATCGCGAAGAGGCGGACTATCTGTTTCGTGGCATCGCCTCACGGCAGTTCCAGCGGGTCTTTGCGATCGAAGACGGGATGGAGATCATGGGCGCAACACTCCGAAACGGGTTGCTGGCGATCGAGATCATCCGGCACGATCCTGTGCATCTGGTAAGGAAAATTAACATCTCCACCGCAGAATGAGATTTGCGGCAATGTTCGGCCGCCTCTCCCTCATTCGCGGAGGATCGGAATGTTACTGAAAGAAGCCTCGTCCCGCCTGACCAAATCACAGCTCGCGCATCTTGGCGCCGGCGAAGTGGGTTATATCCGCAAAATGAAGTCGGACGAAGTGTCCCGCTGCTTCCCCGAGGCGCCGGAAATCGACCCCACGCTGGATCTCTGGGCTCTGTTCGCCGCCGACGGCACGCCTATCCTTCTGACCGACAATCGCTCCAGCACCTTCTTCAAGGCTGCGGAAGACGATCTCAAGACCGTATCGCTGCACTAAAGGTGCGGCGATCGCTTCGCGGCCTGGAGAGGTCGCGAATCAGCGTTTATGGAATGTGAGATAGGCCGACGAGCGGCCTTCGCGGCGAGCCTTGGCCTCGTATCGCGTACCCGGCCAGCCCTCGTAGGGTGTGAGCCAGTCGCTGGCATTGCGCGCCGTCCATTCGAACCCACCGTGATCGCGGCAGTGCTGCAGCGTCCAGTTGACATAGGTGTCGATGTCGGAAGCAAAGCAGAAAGTGCCTGATGGTTTCAGGACCTTGTGGAACCGCTCCAGGTTTACCTGGCTGACAAAGCGGCGTTTCCAGTGGCGCTTCTTCGGCCAAGGATCGGCGTAGAGCAGATCGATCTGATCGATCTGGCCTTCCGGCAGCCAGTCCAGGAGCTGGGTCGCATCATCATCATAGACACGGATGTTCTGCAGCCCCTCGGCCTCGACGACCGCGAGAAGCTTGGCCATGGAATTGACGAAAGGTTCGACGCCGATAAAACCGGTAGAGGGATTGGTGCGGGCGCGGTGAACGAGATGCTCACCGCCGCCGAAGCCGATTTCGAGGCGGATCTTGTCGACGGGTACAGGGAAGAGCGATTTCAGATCATCCGGCACTTGCGAGTGCAGATCGACCTTGAGCTCGGGCAGGATCGTCTCCATCCGCCCGACCTGCTGGTCGCGCAAGGGTTTGCCCTTGCGTCGACCGAAGAAGGCTTCGGTCGATCTCGTCCTGCGTTCCTGTTCCGTCATTCAGATCAAGCCTTGATCGCATCCTTGAGCGGCTTGACCAGGTCCAGCTTCTCCCAGGAGAAGGAACCATCGCGGCCAGCCTTGCGGCCGAAATGGCCGTAGGCCGAGGTCTTAGCATAGATCGGCTTGTTCAGGTCAAGATGGCGGCGGATGCCGGACGGGGACAAGTCCATGACCTTGCGGATACCGGCCTCGACCTCGTCCTCGGTCACCTTGCCGGTGCCATGCAGGTCGACATAGATCGACAGCGGCTGGGCAATGCCGATCGCATAGGAGATCTGGATGGTGCAGCGGTCAGCCAGACCGGCGGCGACGACGTTCTTGGCGAGGTAGCGGGCGGCGTAAGCTGCCGAACGGTCGACCTTGGTCGTGTCCTTGCCGGAGAAGGCGCCACCGCCATGGGGGGCTGCGCCGCCATAGGTATCGACGATGATCTTGCGACCGGTGAGGCCGGCATCACCATCCGGACCGCCAATGACGAACTTACCGGTCGGGTTGATGTACCAGGCGCAGTCGTCGGCGATCTTGAGATCACCGAGTGCTTCCTTGATATACGGCTCGACGACCTGGCGGACCTTCTTCGAATCCCAGCTTTCGTCGAGGTGCTGGGTAGAAAGCACGATTGAAGCGACTTCCGACGGCTTGCCGTCGACGTAGCGGACGGTGACCTGGCTCTTGGCATCGGGACCGAGCTTGCCGACATCGCCCTCGCCCTTCTTGCGGGCGGCGGACAGCAGTTGCAGGATCTTGTGCGAGTAGTAGATCGGCGCCGGCATCAGGTCCGGCGTTTCCTTGCAGGCGTACCCGAACATGATGCCCTGATCGCCAGCGCCTTCGCTGTTGGAGCTGTCGGCGGCCTTGTCAACACCCTGGGCGATATGGGCGGACTGGAAGTGCAGGAGCACGTCGATCTTGGCCGTTTTCCAGTGGAAGCCGTCCTGCTCGTAGCCGATGTCGCGGATCGCCTTACGGGCGGCCGACTTGAACTTCGAGGGGTTGATGACCTCGTTGCCGTTCTTGTCGGTCTTCATCAGGCTCGGCGGCAGGCGGACTTCACCGGCGATCACGACGCGGTTGGTGGTGGCAAGGGTTTCGCAGGCGATGCGCACGGTCCAGGGATCGACACCGGTCTTGGCGGCTTCCCGGTAGACCAGGTCGACGATTTCATCGGAAATACGGTCACAAACCTTGTCCGGATGTCCTTCGGACACGGACTCGCTGGTGAAGAGGTAATTTGCGCGCATCGGGATTCCCCTCAAAGTATGAATGGCGGCATCGTTACTCAGTTCGAGAAGCGATGACAAGGACACAACCACATAAATATATCTTTATGTGAGTAAATTTTCCCCCACACTACACAAAAAAAAGCGGCCCTGCGGCCGCTCTCTTGGTCAGGATTCTGTCTTGGTCACTCGCTGTCAGCTTCAGCCGCCAACGCCTTGACCAGGTCGACGATCTTGCGACGAACCTTTGCATCGCCGATCTTTACGAAAGCGCGGTTGAGCTGAAGACCTTCGGACGAGGACAGGAAGTCGACCACATAGTTGGAGCTGGAGGCTTCAGCCATGCCGGAATTCGACGGCTGATCACCCGGCGCGTCTTCAAAGAAGAAGGAGACCGGCACAGTCAGAATGTTGGAAATATTCTGAAGGCGGCTGGCGCCGACCCGGTTTGTGCCCTTTTCATACTTCTGGATCTGCTGGAACGTGATCCCGAGGCTTTCCCCAAGCTTCTCCTGGCTCATGCCAAGCATCGTACGACGAAGGCGAATCCGGCTCCCGACATGGATGTCAATGGGGTTCGGCTTCTTCTTGTTCTCGATCATTTATGTCGTCCTGACAAAATTGTTGGCGTTGCGACCTTCACCCGATGCCCGCCACACCATAACGAGACGTTGTGCTCGCCGTCGATGATCTTTCAGCATACTTGCAGATTACTGGTCTGAGCCACTATGCAATTTTAGGGGTTTTTGGTCAATTCATCCGCCTAATAAAACCCAGACGAGAAATGACCGCCAATAATGTCATCGCTCCCAAGACCAACCAAAGGTTTAGATGGCGATCGAAGTTGTGTCGAGGCGGCGCAGAATTGACGCTTATGGTTGCATCCACGGCGCCGACAGCATTGAGAGACAGCCCCTCGACGACACGTCCGAGAGGATCGATTACCGCCGAAATCCCATTGTTTGCCACCCGAATCAGCGGCACGCCGGTCTCCACTGCGCGTAGCCGGGCCTGAAGGAAATGCTGATAGGGGCCAGGCGTTACCCCGAACCAGGCATCGTTGGTCACATTCAGAATGGCGCTCGCACCGGCGAGATCCGTTGCAACCTCACCGGGGAAGATCACCTCGTAGCAGATCAAGGGGTAAAGACCGATGCCGGAGGGGAGCTTCAGTGGCGTGCGGCTCGCGGCAGCCGTGAAGCCGCCTGGGAGGCTGATCAGCTCCTCGATACCAATCTGGCGCAGGAGCCCCTCGAAGGGCACGTATTCCCCGAAAGGCGTTAGATGGACCTTGTCGCTGGCGCCAAGTATCTGCCCCTTGTCGTCGATCATATAAACGGAGTTGTAGTACAGCGGCGGCTGGCCTGCCCCGCGTTCCTCCGCCCGGACGGCGCCCGTCAGCAGGATCTGGCCTTCCTGCAAGACATCACCGATACGGACCAGGGCATCCGGATTCTCCGTCAGAATGAACGGAACGGAGGTCTCCGGCCAGACGATCACATCCGGCCGCGTCCGGCCCTCTTCCGGCGCCGCGGCTGTTAGCGCGAGGTGCTTTTCGAAAATCCCGATGCGGTCGCCGTTTTCCAGCTTCTGCGACTGATCAATCGACGGCTGCACGAGACGGACGGTGAATTTCGTGTCGCCTTCTGCCAAAGGTGCGACGTACAGACGATAGGCGCCATAACCCAGATGAGCGGCCAGAAGGCTTGCGGCAAGAAGCAGGCCGGGCCAGACGCCTCTGCGGGTTCCGAGCAGAGCCGGAGCGGCGAAAACGAAAACGGCGAGGGGTGTCATGGCGAGTATGCCAAGCACATGGCTCGACTGCATCATCAGGGGCACGGGCATCGCGGCATAGCCAATGGCGTTCCACGGGAAGCCGGTTGCCACGAAGCTGCGAAGCCATTCGAAAAGACCGAAGGCAGCGGCAAGGGCCGCGATACGCCCCATGCCGTCGGACCAGAGCAATCGCGCCAGCATGGTTGCGAGCCCATAAAAGATAGCAAGGATTGCAGGCAGTCCGACGACAGCGAGAGGAAGCGCCCAGGCGAATTCCTCCGCTTCGAGGAGCAAGGCATTGCCAAGCCACCAGAGGCCGCAGACGAAGTAGCCCAGACCAAAGAGCCAGCCGATCCAAAAGGAAGATGCAAATCCTGTTCGTCCGGTCTCCGCGTTTCCTGTGCCGCCGTCGAGCAGCCAGACGAGCAGGGTGAACGAGACGAACATGCTAGCGAAGATGCCGAAGGGCGGGAGGGCCAGAGCACCGATTGCTCCTGCGAGGATAGCAAGACCAGCTCGCCTAACTCCCCACAGCAGCAAAACCTTCGCTGCCAAATGCTGCATGTCCACCCCTCTTGCCCGCGAATCAACCGCTGGCAGTCTCCCAAAAATCGGAATGTCTGTCGCCTTCTTCGGCGCAAGCGGCCTTCGCGGTCAGGAGGAAGGCTGATCGGCTGGGGCAGGAACCGGCTCTGAAGCCGGTGGAGGCTCCTGCACCGGAGGGACTGTCTTCGGAGCGCGCGGCTTTACCGGCTGCTTGGTGCGAACCTTGGCCGGTGCGACGGCCGCAACAGGTGGAGCGATCTTCGACACTTTCGCCTTGACCTCGGCGTCGCCACGCGGCTCCGTGTCGCCCTTTGTGGAACGGCGACGGGCAGCGGCGCGCTTGCGCGTGACACGCACCCGCTTGATGCGCCTGGGGTCGGCATCCAGGATGTGGAACTCGAACCCGGCCAAGGCCTGGACGACTTCCCCGCGGGCCGGGATGCGACCGAGTGCAGAGAAGATCAGACCGCCAAGGGTGTCGACATCTTCAAGGCGGTCCTTGATGTAGAAGTCCGGGCCAATCGCCTCAGCAATCTCTTCCAGCTCGACACGGGCATCGGCGACCAGAACATCGTCGGAGACACGGCTGAACATGACTTCTTCATCATCATGCTCATCGTCAATGTCGCCAATGACCATTTCGACAATGTCTTCGTGGCTGACGAGACCGTCGGTGCCGCCATATTCATCGATGACCAGCGCCATCTGGGTGCGGGCCGCCTGCATGCGGGTCATCAGATCGGAGGCCAGCATAGAGGGCGGGACAAAGAGAATGGAGCGGATGATGCCCGCCTCGGCGACCGTCTTGCTCAGATCGATGCGCGCGAGGTCGAAATCAATCTTGGCCTTGGCCGTCGCTTTTTCTGCCTTCTCCGGCTTTTCAGCGCCATTCGCGGCGGCAGCGGCCTTCGGGATCCGACGGCGACTTCTGGCCTGTTTGGTGACGTAAGACAGGAGGTCACGGATATGGACCATGCCGCGCGGGTCATCCAGCGTCTCGGCGTAGACAGGCATCCGCGAGCGGCCGGAAACATCGAATATGGTCATCAGTTCACCAATGGTGACGCTCTGATCGACCGCTTCAATGTCGACACGCGGGACCATGATGTCCTCGACGCGCACCTCACGGAACCGCAGGATATTGTGGAGCATTGCCCGTTCTTCGGGCGTGAAGGCCTCACCCAGGCTTGCGTCCGCCTTCAGCGCAACCGTCAGATCTTCGCGTAGGCTCGTCGAAGAGGAAGGCTTCAGAATACGGCCCAGACGGGCCCAGAAGGAGGGATGGCGGGCCGAGCTTTCCGCTCGGGAGAGACTACTGCCCTCTTCGGAAGACGCTCCCTCGTTACCCTCTTTGGCCTCCGGGGCCGTTCTCGTCGCAAAATCGGTCATTGTTCCAAACTATCAGATCGGGTCTTGTCCCGCATAGGGGTCAGATAGGCCAAGTTCTGCCAGAATGCGAGTCTCCAGCGCTTCCATTTTCTCGGCATCATCGGTTTCGATGTGATCGTAACCGAAGAGATGGAGGAATCCATGAACCATCAAGTGGGTCAGATGATCCTCGAATGACTTCTCCAGATCGACCGCCTCCCGTTCCACGGTTTCGCGGGCAATAATGATATCGCCGAGCATCGGGCCAGGCATCTTGCCGGGTGTCACCGGGAAGGCGGGGAAGGACAGGACGTTGGTCGGCTTGTCCTTGGCGCGCCACTCGGCGTTGATCTCGCGGATCATCTCGTCGTCGCCGAATACGAGGGAAACTTCCGTCGGCTGCTTGGGGAAGGGCTGGCCTTCCCTCGCCGCAAGATGATTTTCGGCAGCACCGAGGACGCGAAGAGCCAAAGCCTCCAACGTGGTCTCGTCTGCCCAACCGTCGGCTTCGACGGCGATCTGTATGTCCAACTGGCTCATCGTTTCGTTGCGAAGCGGCTCACGGCTCGCTCTGCTCACTCTCGTCCTGTACCTTGTACTTGGCGTCATAGGCCTGCACGATACGACCGACAAGCGGGTGACGTACAACGTCCGTATCCTTGAAGCGCACGACCGACACGCCTTCGACCCCCTTCAGAACCTGCAAGGCCTCAACCAGGCCGGAGGTGACTCCGCGCGGCAAGTCGACCTGGCTCGGGTCGCCCGTGATGATCATGCGGCCGTTATCGCCAAGACGGGTCAGGAACATCTTCATCTGCATGGATGTGGTGTTCTGGGCCTCGTCGAGGATGATCGCCGCATTGGCCAACGTGCGACCACGCATGAAGGCAAGCGGGGCGATCTCGATGACACCGGCGGTGATGGCGCGCTCGACCTTGTCGCCGGGGATCATGTCGTAGAGCGCATCATAGAGCGGGCGCAGATACGGATCGACCTTGTCCTTCATGTCGCCGGGCAGAAAGCCCAGGCGCTCACCGGCTTCGACAGCCGGGCGGGTCAGCACGATACGATCGACGATGCCGCGCTCCAGAAGCTGCGCCGCATGGGCAACCGCGAGATAGGTCTTGCCAGTACCGGCCGGGCCGACACCGAAGACCATTTCCGACCGTTCCAGCGCCCGCATATAGGCATCCTGGGTTGGCGTGCGCGCGGCAATCGTCTTCTTGCGGGTGGAGATCTGTGCCATGGACAGCTTTGCCTTACGCTCCAGCGTCGGCAGCGACAGCTGGTCGTCTGCGGCAACGGCCATGCGGATCGCGCCCTCGACGTCGGAGGCTTCGACCGATCCGCCGCTCTGCAGGCGCGCATAGAGGAAATCGAGGGCGCGGCGCGCCTGATTTGTCGCCTGCAATTCGCCCGTGATGGCAACCGAATTGCCACGAGCACGGGCCTCGATCTGGAGGCGCTGCTCAAGCAGTTTCAGATGCTGGTCGAATTGGCCAAAGAGCTCGCTGGCAAGCCTGTTGTTCTCGAACGTCAAGATGAAGTGATTGGCGTCGGTCGCAGAGGTGCGGACATTGCGCGAGGGTGAAGAAACCACTTCTGTTGCGTTCAAGCGATCAGGCTCCTGTGCGATCAGGTTCAGGCCCTCACTCTAACCTTCTGCCACCTCGGCAAACAAGCTGTTTGGGCCGGCTGCGGTGATTCGTACCTGTATAATGTCACCGATTTGCGATGACATTGCATCAACATTAACAGACTGCAGCCAGGGCGAGCGGCCAATGAGCTGTCCTGGCATACGGCCCGGCTTCTCCAGGAGCAGGTCGATGGTCTTGCCAATCATCGACTGCATGAAGGCCTGCTGCTGTTCAAGCAGCAGAGCCTGGAGCCGCGCCAGGCGTTCGGTCTTCACATCCTCGGCCACGTGATCGGGCAGATCGGCGCCGGGCGTACCAGGACGTGTGGAATACTTAAACGAATAAGCCTGCGCGTAGTTCACTTCGCGCACGAGATTCATTGTGCCCTCGAAGTCCTGATCCGTTTCACCCGGGAATCCGACGATGAAATCGCCGGACAGCGCGATATCGGGACGGACGGATCGGATACGCTCGATCAGGGCGACGTATTCCGAGGCCTTGTGGCGGCGGTTCATCGCCTTCAGGATCCGGTCAGAGCCGGACTGCACCGGCAGATGCAGATAGGGCATCAGCATGCGCAAATCGCGATGGGCCGCGATCAGACGGTCATCCATGTCGCGCGGGTGGCTTGTCGTGTAGCGCAGGCGCGCCAGACCCGGAATGTCCGCCAGCCGGTAAAGCAGGTCGCCAAGGCCGATCGCCCTGCCCTTCTCGTCTTGCCCATGCCAGGCATTGACGTTCTGGCCAAGCAGGGTCAGTTCGCGCACGCCGCTGTCCACCAGACGCCGGGCTTCGGTCATCAGCTGTGAGAGCGGGCGGGAGACTTCCGACCCACGGGTATAGGGCACGACACAGAAGGTGCAGAACTTGTCACAACCCTCCTGAACCGTAAGGAATGCCGTCACCGACCGCGGCTTACCGATAACCTTGGTCGGATCCGGCAGATGCTCGAACTTGTCTTCGAGTGCATATTCTGTATCGACCACGCGCTCACCGGCGCGGGCCTTCTGCAGAGCTTGTGGCAGGCGGTGGTAGGTCTGGGGACCGAGCACAACATCGACGGCGGGCTCGCGGCGGGAGATCTCCTCGCCTTCTGCCTGGGCGACGCAGCCGGCGACGCCGATCATGAACTCCTTGCCCTCGGCCGCTCGTACCTTCTTGTGCTCGCGCAGGCGACCGAGCGCCGAGTAAACCTTTTCTGCCGCCTTTTCGCGGATATGACAGGTATTGAGCAGGACGAGATCGGCCTCTTCCATGACTTCCGTCGGAGCATAACCATCTGCCGCCAGGGCATCGGCCATGCGACCGCTGTCATAGACGTTCATCTGGCAGCCATAGGTCTTGATGAAGACCTTGCGCGTGTTGGCGCCCGGTACGGGGGATTCGGTGAGGCTCGCGGTTTCCTGGGTCATGGCGCGGTATTTAGTGGTTTTCGGTCGGCGGTTAAACCGAAAAATTGTTGGAGCCCGTCAGCGGCGATGCCGGCCGCGCAGATGGGCGAGCAGCATGCCGCGCAACTGCTCCTCGATACGGATGGCCAAGGTCTTGCGGCTGTCGCCCTTCCTGAAGTCCACCGTCTCGCCGAAGGTGACGTCGACATCGAGGGCGCCGGCGCGCAGGACGCCGATCAGGTGCTCCATGAGGCCAATATCGCCCGGCCAGCCGGCGATCGGGCGATGGTAACGCCCCATGGGCATCCCCTGCACACGGGTATAGGCGATGGCGACCGGCTGAACATGCACGACGGCATCCTCGCCCTCGGGCAGGGCTGCAGCTGCGGCACCGAAGAGCGAGGACTTGATGCCGAGGATGCGGTTGCCGTCCGAGGTCGTGCCTTCCGGGAAGAGCACGACGATTTCGCCGTCTGCCATCCGGGCCGCGATCTCGTTGACCTGGTCACCGGTGCGGCGCTTTTCTTCGCGGACGACGAAGATCGTTTTCTGCAGTCTGGCCAAGAAGCCGAAGACAGGCCAGGAGGCGACCTCGGTCTTGGCGACGAAGGCGACATCGGCGACCGAGCCCAAGACCAGGATATCCTTCCAGGAGGCATGGTTGGCGGCGATCATCAGCGGCCGGCGCGTGTCGAGCGTGCCGTGGACATGAACACGGATGCCAAGAAACCAGAGTGCCAGACGGTGCCAGTAACGCGGCAGGCGGCGGCGGAGTGACCAATCGCGACGCAAAGCCAGAAGCTGGATCGGGATCATCAGGCCCGAGGCCAGCAGCAGAACGATGAGGAAGACGCCGATCCTCAGCCAGTTGATCACGCGGGCCTCACTGGCATGGCGATCATCGGCTCACTTCTCGTCCTTGGACAGAGGAATGCCGTAAAGCTCAAGGCGGTGACCGACGAGGCGGAAGCCGTGTTCGCGGGCAATGCGCTCCTGGAGCGCCTCGATTTCGGGCGAATGAAACTCGACGACAGTCCCGGTCTTGAGGTCGATCAGGTGGTCGTGGTGTTCTTCCGGCACGGTCTCGTAGCGCGAGCGGCCATCGCGAAAATCATGCCGCTCAATGATGCCGGCATCTTCGAAGAGTTTGACCGTGCGATAGACCGTGGAGATGGAGATTTTCGCGTCGACCTTCGAGGAGCGGCGATAGAGCTCTTCGACGTCGGGATGGTCGTCCGATTCTTCGAGGATGCGGGCGATGACGCGGCGCTGCTCGGTCATGCGCATGCCACGTTCGGCACAGAGCGCTTCCAACGATTTCAGAGCGTCATTCATTGTCACAGCATATCCGCAGATGGTCGGTTCGTCCAACCGACCGGTTAGCGAAGATCACGGCGCATGACAAGCGCGGAGGACCGGTGGCCGTTTTCATCGGCATAGTAAGCCGGACGTTCGCCGGCTTTCTCGAAGCCAAGCTTGCGGTAGAGACCAAGGGCTGCGTGGTTGCCGTCATCGACTTCCAGGAACATGGATTCGCCGCCCCTGGCCTTTGCCTCGCGCAATGCTGCCTGCATAAGCCGCCAGCCAAGCCCGAAGCGAGAGACCTTGTCACTGACGGCGATCGTCAGGATTTCGGCTTCGCCCGCCACTTCACGGGCAAGCACGAATCCTGCGAGCGGAGCCTTGAAGATGAGGGTATTGGTCTGCCAGGCGGCGAAGCCGAAGCTGTTGGGCTGGAGAAGAAGGCTCAGGAACTCGCCATCGCCCCAGGCGCGGGGGAAGCGCTGGGCATGCAATTCCGCCACTGCACGGCAGTGCTCGGAGGTCATGGGCACGATTTCGAATTCAGGTTGGCGGTAGAACAGGCTGTCTCGCATGTCAGGCTCTCGATACGGCAAACCCGGTCTGCGGCTTCGCATCCGGTCCACGTAGATAGAGCGGCTTCGGCTTGCCCTGGGCTTTCGCTAATGAAGCGAGACGTGCGACGATCTCGATCGGATAGTGATCGGGCGCGGTTTCGGCCTCACGGTCGGCAACGAGCGCGGAGGCGGAACCGACAAGTACCGTGTCTGGTGCGGCAGCACGGGCGAGATAGTCATCAAGCTCGAGCAGCAGCGGCTCTTCCTCAGGCTCACCTCCAGCAAATGCCTGAGCATAGACTTCATCGCGATGGGCATTGATGGCAGCAAGCACAGACTTGTCGGGTTCGGCAGCGGTTTGCGCCAACACTTCCAGCGTCGAGACCCCCACACACTCCACCCCAAGCGCCAGCGCGAGGCCACGGGCGGAGGCAACACCGACGCGGATGCCGGTGAAGGAGCCAGGGCCAACGGTCACGCCAATGCGCTCGATGTCGGTCAGCGACAACTTCGCCTCGGCCAGTGCCTCGTCGATCATCGTCATCAGACGTTCGGCGTGGCCACGACCGATGGTTTCGCTGACACGACCCAGGATCTTGTCTGTATCAGAATCAAAAACGGCGGCTGCGCAGTCCACACCCGCCGTGTCGATCGCAAGAACGATCATCTCGTCTCCAGTCCGGTCCAATCAGACCGCTTCGACTTCCTGCACTTCCGGAACGAAGTGGCGGAGCAGGTTCTGCACGCCGTGCTTCAGGGTCGCCGTCGAGGACGGGCAGCCGGCGCAGGAGCCCTTCATGTTGAGGAAGACCTTGCCGTCCTTGAA
>OGCL01001011.1_pt1 | contig 26309 bp, 17 predicted proteins | sample 1570041 | NCBI WGS metagenome assembly OGCL01 (sample SAMN06266162, study PRJEB24511) | hot springs metagenome | isolation source: Hot spring water | place: South Africa: Limpopo | collected 2015-06-22 | reverse complement strand
TTGCTTTACCTTTCAACAAAAAAAATATGGCCCTTGTTATTGGTTTTATGCCGTTTACGGCCACTCGCTATCAATATTTTGATAATGACACGCTCAGAACTCCTGATGATACGCTGACAGTAAAATACACATATGAAGGTTCAGGAGGGGTGGACAGATATTTTCTGGGGTGGGGATGGAATATTATTAAAGATTTAAGTTTCGGCATCAACGGATTACTTTACTTGGGAAATATAAGAAGGGATCAGGTGACTGAATACACTAAAGGAACAGGTTTTTTAAACAGTCGTTTCCGGGATGATATGCGCATTCGGGGTCTAGGTTTCGATATGGGAGCACAATACAGATTTTCTGTTAAGAAGTTGCTCATGACAATTGGAATTTCAGGAGAATATGGTTTCAAAGCCAGAAGCCTGGAAATTTTTCATGCCGATTACTATTTTGGCCAGTTTGGCGACGATCCGCTCAAAGTGGACACCATCCGTAATCAAAAAACCACTGTTACTCTTCCTTCCACAGTGCGGGCTGCATTAGGACTTGGGAAACCAGGGAAATGGCAGTTATTCATAGGCACAGACTTTCAATCATGGTCATCATTCAGACGGGGAGACATCTCAGAGCCCCGTTTTGACAACCGTTTCTCCCAATCAGCTGCTTTTGAAGTTTGTCCAATCTACGCCAACAGCAAATCCGTTTTTCGGCAAAGTGTCTTAACTTTTTCAATTCGGCAGGCCAGTGAGTTTATCAAGCCAAACGAATTTGGGTATCGCTCTTTTGGAGCCACTCTGGGTTTTTCCTTCCCTGTATTAACCAATTCTTTAATGGACCGAAAACTTTCATCATGGGTTAATATCGGGTTAGACTACATCAATTTCGTTCACCGATCTCCTAAAATTACCGATAATCAGGTTTTTCGCATGATTTTTGCCTTTACTTTGAGAGATAAGTGGACTCCAAAATTTAAATACAATTAATAATGATTTACTCAATTTGCGTTGATTCTTATACTATGTTCTGTAAAAATCATAAAAAAGTTCTTTCCTTAAATTTAATTATACCCCATCTTTTACTCATCCACACTTTGAAAATGTTCGGTCAGGTAGATACAATAGAAATAAAAAAGCAATACTCCATTTGCAAAGAGTACATGAATCAAAAAAATTACACGGATGCGTTGCCGGCTTGGCGCTTCCTATTTTTAAATGCTGCTGAACGATATCAAGGTATTTATATATGGGGGAATGAATTATATAAAGATTTAATCAAGAAAGAAAAAGAACAGACCAAAAAAGAAAAATTGATTGATACACTATTTCTTATTTATGATAAAAGGCTGGAATTGGCTGCTCAAGATCCTAAAAAGTTTGGAGATGTCGGGGAAATAAAGGGTAGAAAAGCGTTTGATATGATTCTTTTCCGAAAAGAAAAAGAAGATTATATTTTTCAATTACTCAAAGAAAGTGTAGAAGCCAGAAAAGAGAACTCTTCTCCGGCAATTATTTCACAATATTTTGTATATGCTTCTAATAAAAGGAAGACTGGTAAGATGGATTGTGAAAACTTGGTGAATCTTTATGGTATATTATCAGAATATTTGGAAACGGCATATAAAATAAAGCAAGATAGCGCTGTGATAAAAGCGCAGGCTAACTTGGATAAATTGTCCGAAGTATGTATGGATTGCAAAACATTACTTGACATGTATCAGAAAAATTTCCAAAACAAGAAAACGGATGCAGAATGGGTTAAAAAAGCGGCTGAAAATTTGGAACGCAAAGAATGCCACAAAAAGGAAGAATTCAAGACCGAACAGGTTTTGGGCTTTATCTTCGAAGAAAATGCAAAACTGTCTGGAACCGCCGATGCTTTTTATAAACTTGCTGTGTTTTATTTAAACATAAATCAAAATACAAATGGGGAGAATTACTTACAAAAATCTATAGAATTAGAGGAAGATCCAGAAAAAAAAGCGCAATATCTATACTTAAAAGCCACCATAAGATTTCAGGCTAAGGACTATATCGAAGCTCGCAATCTTGCTAAGAAAGCTGCCCAGCTAAAACCCAACTGGGGAGATCCATATATTTTGATTGGTGATATGTATCGTTTAAGTTCCTGCGGCGATGACGCTTGTTCAAAAGGAGGGCCTGTATGGGCTGCAGTAGATAAATATATCTATGCCCGACAGATAGATCCTTCATGTGGAGATAAAGTGGCTCCACGATTGGCTTCGGCTCAAAGTCTGTATCCATCCCAAAGCGAATGTTTCTTTTTAGATCTTCGGGACGGTGATTCATTCCGAGTGAATTGTTGGGTTGATGAAAGCACTACAGTGCGCACCAAAAAAGACTAATAGGATGCCTTGAGTGAGGGATTATTTTTTTTATTCATTATATATTGCACATTGCAATCAGTCTTGGTTTCATCTTGTATGGATACGGGGAGGATGGCGGCCCGTTACCAAGATAAGGTGGAAAACACTGAGCCCCTCCTCCTAACATGGAACGCACGCATCATTTATTCTGACTCAGGAATAATTAGGGCGAAGCTTTCAACTCCGTTGATGCATGATTATACATTTAAAGATGGTATTATGCGCACGATGCCTTCAGGTCTGACGGTATATCTGTTCGAGGTTGATGGGAAAGAGGCCGGGACATTAGTAGCTGATAGTGGGGTTATTCACTCCCAACGTGAAGAAGTGAGCGCGTATGGGCGTGTTATATTTGTAAATCCGCAAAATGAACAATTGAGAACATCTGAATTGCACTTCAACACAAATACTTATTTGCTCTTTACGGATGCCTTTGTTACCCTTCAAAAAGGGGACGAAGTCCTTTACGGCCAGGGATTGGAAGCTACAGACAAATTCTCAAAACTTAAAATACGGAAGCCTATGGGACAATTCTTTATTGAAGATGCTGATTGACCTTTCGGTAAAATTTAGTTCTTGGAGATTGCGCAAGGCATTTTTTAATCTCTCTCCATGCCAGCATATATCTCAATATTTGTGCTATTAAGTTTAATTCTTTATACAAACTGATTTTTAGATAAACGTTATTTTCGTTGCCTCTTTTTTATGTTTCAAATAAAATCCTATTTTTTAGCTGTAATATTTGTCGGCTTTTTATTCACAACTTTCGGACAAAAAAATTCTATCCTGAACATTCAACCCCTCGTTTTAGACCCAGCTGTTAAAACCGGTAAACTAAAAAATGGTCTAACTTATTTTATATTAAAAAACCGGAAACCCGAAAACAGAGTTGAAATGCGGCTTGCCGTGAATGCAGGTTCCTGCCAAGAAGATGATGATCAACTGGGTTTGGCACACTTCTGCGAACATATGGCTTTTAATGGTTCGCGGAACTTCAAAAAAAATGAGTTGGTGGATTTCCTTGAAAGTGTGGGCACAAAGTTTGGCCCACACCTTAATGCATATACAAGTTTTGATGAAACGGTTTATATGTTGCAAGTACACACTGACAAACCGGATATTGTGGATAAAGCTTTGTTGATCCTGCGTGACTGGGCTGGTGATCTTAGTTTAGAAGGGGAGGAAATAGAGAAAGAACGGGGTGTGGTTATAGAGGAATGGCGTTTAGGTCAGGGAGCGGACGAGAGAATGCGCCAGAAATACTGGCCTGTTCTTTTTGGAGGCTCTAGATATGGAGACAGATTGCCAATTGGTAAAAAAGATATTCTGGAAACGTTTAAACATGAGGTATTAAGAAGATTTTACCGGGATTGGTATAGGCCTGAATTTATGTCGGTAATAATTGTAGGAGACATCAACCCTGACGAAATAGAAACCAAAATAAAAAAAATGTTTTCCGTTTTGATTGGCGCTAAAAATGGAAAGAAAAAAGAAAATTATACAATAGCTCAGGCCAGGGAGGCCCGAGTAGCTGTTGCAAGGGACCCGGAAGCCACTTTTAACGTCATTCAGGTACTTTACATTCTTCCAAAAGAACGGATAATCAACGAAAACGATTTAAAGAAAAAAATCCTTAGTGATTTCGTGAATGGTATGCTAAATGAACGCTTTTCGGACATTCAGAAGAATCCGGAGTGCCCCTTTATATTCGGATCTACCGTTAAAGCAAATTTTTTTCGCAATAACGGATTACTCTTTTGCTTCGCTATCCCTAAGCCAGGAAAGGAGATTCAGTCGTTAGAGGTACTGATTACAGAGTTTCGGCGCTCTCAGATTCATGGATTTACTCTATCCGAGTTTGAAAGACAAAAAAATGATTTGCTGAAATCTATTGAAAAAGATTTTAATGAAAAAAATAACAGAGAGTCTGACAAGCTGGCCAATGGTCTTGTCGCTTATTACCTGCAGGGAATGCCCTTTTTATCTCCTGATTATGAATATCAACTAAAAAAGATAATCATTGAATCCATCACAATAAATGACATTCAAACACATTTATTAGAATATTTTCAGGAACTTCAGTTCCCCAGAATTATTAGCACCGGACCAGAAGTTGAAGGGGAATCGCCCTTAAGTGAGAAGGTTCTCCTGGAGGCTTTTCAGAATGTGTTGCAGTCACCCGTAGAACCTAAAACTGAAGTCCAAATTAGCGATAAGTTGTTGCCAAATTCTCCTGAACCCGGAAAAATTTTGATTTCAAAAATAATTCCTGCCACCGATATCAAAGAATTTTATCTTTCTAATGGGGCTAAAGTTTATTTTAAAAAAACCGATTTTAAAAATGATGAGGTGATGATGCGCGCTATCAGTTTTGGAGGACTTTCAAAAGTCAAATTAGAAGATCTGGTATCTGCCAGAAATGCTATAGAGATGCACGGTTTTAGTGGATTAGGTGACTTTGATGCCACAACATTAGAAAAAATGCTAAAAGGTAAAAATGTAAGTCTAAGTATTAACATGTCAGAGACCACGGAAGAGATCAATGGAGCCAGCACAGTTTCTGATGTAGAGACCTTGTTTCAGCTTTTATATCTTACCTTCACAAAACCTAGAATTGACGACAAGGGATTCAATCTGACGCGTCAATCTAAAGAAATATTTCTGTCGCAAAAGTCTAAGGACCCAGAGAATAATTTTGAGGACTCCGTAAGCTTTATTGTGAACAACAGACATCCCAGAATGAAACCAGAGGCACTTGTAGATTTGAAATATCTAGAAAAGGAAAAAAGTTTCTCATTTCTGCAGGAAAGATTAATGAATGCCGGTGATTTTGATTTTCTGGTGGTTGGAAATCTTGAAGAAGATAAAATTCGTGTGTTGATTGAGAATTATATCGCCTCCTTACCAGGAAAAAGGGAACGAGAAAGCTTTACAGACCATGGAATCCGTTTGATATCGGGCAAACATGCTCTGGAAATCAAGAAAGGGCTTGATCCCAAATCAATGGTCAAAATTATTTTCAATGGACCAGAAGAATTCAATTTTATTACTCAATGGCAGGCTGAGGCAGCATCAGCTCTTTTGGCTATTCGACTAAGAGAGGTGCTTCGCGAAGAAAAAGGTGGTGTGTATTATGTACATTGTATTTCATCCGTTCAGGCTAGACCGGTAGGCCGTTTTAGGTCAGTTATTCAGTTTGGATGTGATCCTACTAGGGTAGAAGAGCTTATTCACGCTGTTCGCCAAGTTATAGAAGAAGTGAAATCTAAAGGAGCAGATCCTTTGAATTTACAGAAAATAAAAGAAACTTTTAAGCGTGAGCTAGAAACCAATCAAAAAACGAATCAATGGTGGATGTCTAAAATATCTGATTTCGTACTTAATAAAAATGAATTTTTCAGCGAAGAAAAGTATTTGAATTGGTTGGATAGCGTTCAACCTGAAGATTTCAAAAAATGGGTTCAGAAATATTTTAACGGAACCAATGAAAGTGTTTTTGTTCTGAAGCCCGAGAAATAGTATGAATTCAACCCCAGAAATGTCATTGTCTCATCCGGTTAAGGTGTGGCTTTGGCTCGGATTGTTTCTGGTTTTGCTCATGCTTATGGTTGGATCAATTACCCGACTTACAGAAAGCGGGTTATCTATTACTGACTGGCGCCCCATAACCGGTACCATTCCTCCCTTTTCTCAGGATGACTGGGAAATGGAATTTGAGAAGTACAGAAAATCACCAGAATTTCTTTACAAAAACAGCAATTTTTCGTTAAGTGATTTTAAGACTATCTTCTGGTGGGAGTGGGCACACCGTTTTATTGCCCGCCTTATAGGGGTTGTATATATTATCCCCTTAATCTATTTTCATTTTAAAAAAATAATTCCTCGCAAAATACAGACTCATGTTTATTTGGTGGGTGCTTTGGGGCTACTTCAAGGATTTTTTGGTTGGTTTATGGTGAAAAGCGGACTCGTCCTTGAACCTCGCGTCAGCCATTATCGTCTGGTTTTACATTTAATTACAGCTTTGCTTATTTCTTCATTGATTTTCTGGCAAATTCTTTCACTAAACGATAATAAAGCCAGTCTCAAATTTTCCTCTGGTGTTAAATCTTGTACTTACCTGGCGCTGATTGCTTTAATTATTCAGATTATTTTAGGTGCTTTTGTAGCGGGCAAAGATGCTGGTCAGCTTTATAACACATGGCCCAAAATGGGCGATGCATGGGTTCCTGAATCGGTTTTTGCTGCTTCGCCCTGGTACTTGAATATTTTAGAAAACGAATCCGGGATTCAGTTTTTTCATAGAAGCTTTGCTTGGATTGTTTATTTATTAATACTCCTTGTCACGATTAAAATATTGAAAAGTAATCCTAATAAATCCTGCTGGAATTTGTCTGTTTATCTGCTCGTTGGCATTCACTTACAAATAATTCTAGGCATTTTAACTTTAATTTATGCAGTTCCCATCGTCCTGGGCGTTTTACACCAGTTAGTTGCGGCATTAATTCTTTTAGGATTTGTAAAACTAATTTTTTATCTTTCCATTTTTAGAAAATCATAAAGTTTTGCTTAAAAACATAATTTTAGAAGTAAAGACCTGTACTTCTCTTTTAAACTTAACCATAGCATGCTTAGTAACGATTCTGACTTTTCCCGTTCTTGAATTTCAGACTTTTTCTGGCCTTGATCCTGCTTATTTTTATGCACTTAATTATTTTTTTAAGAAAGGTTTTGTTGCAGGTGATGATTATATTTTTACATATGGACCTTTGGGTTTTCTAAAGGATCCCCAGGCCCTGTGCGAATTAGATTGGTTTGGCTCAATAATTTTATTTTTATTAAGGTTTTTATGTGTTTGGTCTGTCATCGTAAGAATTAGGAATGAATTTGATAATTTAATTCCATGGTGGATTGTTGTGGCTATGGTCTTTGCATTTGCACGACTACAAAGTATTGATTATGTAATCTTTATTTTTTCAGTTTTTTCCTTAAATAATTTTTTATATAAACCAACTCCATTAAATCTGCTATTAGCATTAATTCCTGTGAATGTAGGACTATTTATTAAGTTAAATATCGGTTTTACAAGTTTAGTAACTGTTTTCTCAATTCTATTGATTTATTATATTAAAACCAAGAATACATATTTAGTTTTACGATTCATTTTATATTATATTATTTCAAATATTTTCCTATGGCTAATTATAAGTAAAGATATTTTCTCGTGGTTTAAATATTATTTTAATAACATTATCTTATCATCTGATAATTTGCGAGTTACCACCCTGCCTTCTGAGTTTTCAGAAGAAACTTTGTGGGTTTCTGTTACAATTTTTATAGTCAGTATATTTTGGGAAATTTTTAAAGAGAAAAGGTATAATCTTATAGTATTTATTCCATCTTTTTTCCTTGTTTTTAAATATAGTGTTGCCCGTTCCGATTTTTATCATTTTATCCATGGTTTTAATTTTTTAGTTTCAATAAGCTTCATATACCTGGTAAAAAAAAATTTCTCATCCACTGTTCTTGCCTTGCTTATGCTTTCTATGTCTTTTTGGCGGAATGCTGCACATTCTTTAAGCTATATACCGGATCCAATAGTTTGGCCTTCAATAGGTCTTCAAGGCTTTAGTCAATCTATTCTCCGTCACAACGAGAATGCGGAGAAGGCGCGGAAAATGTTATCCCAAAATCTGAAAAATGATCAGCTTCCCCATGATTGGATTGATTTGATTGGAAAGGAAACAGTTGATTTTTTTCCGTGGGTTACTTCATCAGTCGCTTTATTTTCATTGAATTACAAACCTAGGCCATTCATGCAACACGGTCTTTCGGCCCATCCTTTTTTTGATAAAATAAATGAAACATATTTTTTGGAAAAGAATCCATCTCAATTCATTATCTGGCATGGCGGTTGGGATAGTTCAGGGGTTACTTCCATGGATAATAGACATATTAATTTTGAGCACATACGGACCTTGAATGCCCTTTATACCCGATATGAACAAGTGGATTATAGAAATGGCTTAGCTTTATTAAGACTTAAAGAAAAATTTGATCCAGATGTTAGGCTTGAGAATAAGATCATTCCTCTAGGGGAATATACTCTATTTTTGAATGAGTGGTTTTATTTGCCAAAAGTTGATAGTACGTTGTATTTATTTGGGAAATTTCACACGAAAAAATATCTTCTAGGCTATCTAAGATCCATCTTGTATAAAGAACCGTGCTATTGGATTGATGTAAAATTTGCTAATTCTGAAATCAAGCAATATCGGCTGGCGCTCACTGGATTGCAGGATTTGGCACTACTGAATCCATTGATATTGTCAAATCAAATCACAAATAGGCCTATGCAGGTTAGGGCTATTCGTATCTGGAGTCCTGACAGTTTTTTACCAGTTCATAAAGAAATTAAAGTTAAAATATTCAATTTGAAAGTATAAATGTCCATTAGCTTTAATTCGGATTTACTTTTGTCTCTGTTATTATGTTGAAGAGAGCACTGATTACTGGAATCACCGGCCAGGATGGAGCATATTTGGCAGAATTTCTTTTAAAAAAAGGATATGAGGTTCATGGCATTAAGCGAAGAAGTTCTCTGTTTAATACAGACAGAATAGATCACCTATATGAAGATCCCCATGTAGAAGGTGCAAAGCTTAGGTTACACTACGGAGATTTGACAGATTCACTTAATCTTACTAGAATCATTCAGGAGGTGCAGCCAGACGAGATTTACAATTTGGGTGCCATGAGTCATGTGAAGGTAAGCTTCGAGGAGCCTGAGTATGTAGCGAGTGCCGATGGTCTTGGGGCCTTAAGGATATTGGAGGCTGTACGTCTTTTGGGCATGACTAATAATACTAAAGTTTACCAGGCCTCTACATCCGAGCTGTATGGTTTGGTTCAGGAAATTCCGCAATCCGAAAAAACGCCATTTTATCCCCGATCTCCTTACGGTGTAGCCAAACTTTATGCCTATTGGATTACTGTTAATTACCGTGAGGCCTACAATATTTTTGCAGTAAATGGCATACTTTTTAACCATGAAAGCCCTATTCGGGGTGAAACTTTTGTAACTCGAAAAATTACTAGAGCTGCGGCCCGAATTGCCTTGGGGCTTCAAGATTGCTTATATTTGGGAAATTTGGAAGCGAAAAGAGACTGGGGACATGCAAAAGACTATGTAGAGGCCATGTGGCTTATGCTCCAGAGAGACCAACCTGAGGATTTTGTGATTGCTACAGGTGAAACAACCACAGTTCGCCAATTCGTCAAGATGGCATTTGAGGAATTAGGTATTCAGATTAATTTTGAGGGGAAAGGTTCAGAAGAAATAGGAAAAATTGTGAATTGCAGTAATAATGAATATCAGTTGCCAGAAGGGAAAATCATTCTCCGCGTAGATCCCAAATATTATCGTCCTACGGAGGTGGACTTATTAATTGGAGATCCCTCAAAAGCCCGAGAGAAACTGGGATGGGCGCCCAAATACACGTTAGCTGAGATTGTTAAAGAAATGGTGGCTTCTGACCTGGCATTGTTTCAAAAAGAAAAATATTTGTTGCAAGGCGGTCATAAGATCAGAAGAAATACTGAGTGAGCAAGTAGTTTATATGGAAAAAACAGCTAAAATATATGTGGCCGGCCATAGAGGAATGGTAGGCTCGGCTATTGTCAGTTTACTTCAATCAAAAGGCTATAATAATTTAGTTTACAGGAGTACTTCAGAATTGGATCTGAGAAAGCAATCAGCCGTTGATCAATTTTTTAAAGCTGAAAAACCCGAATATGTTTTCTTAGCAGCTGCTCGTGTTGGAGGAATTTGGGCTAATAGTACACGCAGTGCTGAATTTATTTACGATAACCTGATGATTCAATCAAACGTGATTCATGCAGCATATCAATGCGGGGTCAAGAAATTACTTTTTTTGGGTTCTTCCTGCATTTATCCCAGAGAATGTCCGCAGCCCATGAAAGAGGAATATCTTTTTTCTGGGTATTTCGAACCCACAAATGAATCCTACGCCTTAGCTAAGGCTACAGGCTTAAAAATGTGTGTTGCCTATAGAAAACAATATGGCTGTAATTTTATTAGTATCATGCCGACAAACCTTTATGGTCCTGGAGATAATTATGATTTAAATAATTCTCATGTTATGCCCGCCTTATTGAGAAAATTTCATGAAGCTAAAATTAGAGGGGAGAAGAAGGTGGTTGTATGGGGATCAGGAAAACCACTTCGTGAATTTTTGCATGTTGATGATTTAGCCGAGGCCTGCTTGTTTCTCATGCAGAATTATGATGAGGAGTTGTGGATTAATTGTGGTTCTGGCGAAGAAATAAGCATTGGAGATTTGGCTAAATTGGTGAAGGAAGTTACAGAGTGTTCAGCCGAAATCATCTTTGACCAGGACAAACCGGATGGAGTTATGCGAAAACTAGTGGATTGTTCCAGAATCCATGCGCTGGGATGGAAGCACAAAATCACTCTTAAAGAAGGCCTGCGAAATATATATGAGAATTATTTTTTACAGGATTGTCAGAAGTATTAGAAAAGACATAAAATTGGTAAAAAGAATTTAGCGTTATTCTCCTGGTTTAAAATTATAGCAAAGCAGTAGAAAAAATTTAGTTAACGTTTAGGTGGATTATAATAAAAACCTAACAATAAAGTGCAGCGCATTTTCATTCAATAAGGATAAATATTTAATTGACTACCTTTATAAGTTCTTCCCTAAAGCTATTGTGGGGTCTGTGGATGAAAATGTGCCAAGGCATGAATTTTTAAAATTTGCTTCTGATGCTCATGGCTTGATTATAGGCAGAGAGAAAATAGATTATGAATTTATATATCATTGTCCGCATCTCAAAGTTATTTCTAAATATGGAGTGGGTCTCGATAATATCGATTTTGCGGCATGTGAGAGCGTAGGTCTGAAAGTTTTATCTGCCCCTGGTGTAAACAAACAGAGCGTAGCAGAACTAACAATGGGCTTTATGTTAGGAACTTTTCATAATATTTATTTTACTAATAGACTACTTCATCAGGGATTCTGGAAAAAAGATGGAGGTAGAGACCTCAAAAGTAAGACCTTAGGAATCATTGGGTTAGGAAATATCGGAACACGTCTGGTTGAGTTGTTATTACCTTTTGATCTAAAAATTATGGTTAACGACATTTTAGATAAATCAATAGAATGTAAGCGTCTAGGGATTTGCGCCCAGGTAGACTTAGAAACCTTGTTGAAAAACTCCGATGTAGTGAGCCTTCATGTTCCATTGAATGAAACCACAAAAAACCTTATTACTCGTAAGGAGTTATCCTTAATGAAGCCAGATGCTTTGCTCATAAATACTTCGAGGGGAAGTATTGTGAATGAAAAAGATCTTTTAAATCATTTGAATAAAAATGTGAATTTTTATGCTTGTCTGGATGTTTTCGAAAGCGAGCCAGCCATAGGCAATCCTTTAATATCACACCCTCAGGTTGTTTCGACTCCTCATATTGGAGGAAATAGTGTAGAAGCAAGGAGGGCTATGGGTAAGGCTGCAGTAGATTTATTATCAGATTATTTTTATGGAGAAAAAAATTAAATGGGGGATGTTAAAAAATAATTTTAAAAACTAAGAGTAATAGTTTAGGATCTGAGGCAACTTAGCAAAAAAAAGCTGTCATAATAAACAGCTCAATACCAATTGGATATACACTTAGAAATTTTGGAAAAAACTAAAATTTGGCTCTCTTCTCCGCACTTAAGTGGCCAAGAAAAAAAATACGTTCAAGAAGCTTTTGACACTAATTGGATTGCACCTCTGGGACCACATGTAGATGCCTTTGAGAAAGAACTTTGCGTATATACAGGTGCGCTGCATACTGCAGCATTATCATCCGGAACGGCAGCTCTCCATCTGGCTCTTATTCTTTGTGGCGTGGGTTTTGGTGATGAAGTTATCTGTCAATCTTTTACTTTTTCGGCTTCGGCCAATCCAATTGTATATCAAGGTGCAACTCCAGTTTTTGTTGATAGTGAAATGGATACATGGAACATGCATCCACAGTTGCTGGATGAAGTAATAAAACAACGTCTCTCAATAGGGAAGAAAGTTAAAGCTGTAATTGTTGTCCATTTATACGGTATGCCGGCCCAAATTGAAGAGATTGAGGGTATTTGTCGGAAATACGAAATTCCATTGATTGAAGACGCTGCTGAAGCTCTTGGAAGTAAAAGAAATAATAAACATTGCGGTACTTTTGGTGATTTTGGAGTTCTATCTTTCAATGGTAATAAAATTATTACAACTTCAGGAGGAGGGGCTTTATTGGGAAATGATGCTTTGGCCATCCAGAAGGCACGTTTTCTAGCCACACAGGCACGTGATCAAGCTCCCCATTATGAACATTCTCAAATAGGATTTAATTATCGCTTGAGTAATGTTTTAGCGGGTATAGGTCGCGGTCAGCTCGAGGTGATAGAAGAAAGGGTTACTGCCAGAAGAATTAACTTTTTAAAATATAAGGAAATTTTTAAAACTGTGCCGGGAATTTCATTTCAGCCTGAAATAAAGGGGAACTATAGCAACAGATGGCTCACATGTATAGTTGTGGATCCCGATAGAGCAGGTTTTTCACGAGAGAGGCTGCGATTAAATTTTGAAAAAGAAAATATCGAGAGTCGTCCATTGTGGAAACCCATGCATTTGCAACCAGTTTTTAGATCAGCTCCGTACTATGGAAGTAATACGTGTAGTTCACTTTTTGATAACGGATTGTGCCTGCCTTCTGGCTCCAATCTTTCAGAAGGTGATTGGGAAAGGATAGAAAAAGTGATTCAGGATACTATTGCAAGCGCGAGTTAATGTTATGAGGAAGAATAATCTTAGATATAGAATCTTTCTTAAAAAGTATTTGACAAGACCCTATACATCTCGGGTAACAGTGCTGATTACGGATATTTGTTTATCTTGTTTGTCTTTTACTTTTTGTTATATATTATTCTGGGGATATTTTAAAAAAATTGATCTCACCGAGCAACTACCCATACTTATATTGATAAATATTATTTTAAAAGGAGGGACATTTTATGTTTTTAAGACTTATAATGGAGTAGTGCGATTTGCTGGAGAGAAGGATGCTTACAGGATAATTCTGGCCAATGTATCATCAATGTCAGCACTGATAATATTAAATAAAATAGCTTTTGATGAAGTATTCGGATTCAAAACCGCAACGAGTGTCTTTATTTTTGATTTTTTGGCTTCCACGTTTTCGTTGGTGGGTTACCGGATCATGCTCAGATTAATTTACGATAAAAGCCAAAGTCTTCTCATTTCCAATAGTCCTACTCTGATTTTCGGGGCGGGACAATCTGGTTATATTACCAAGCGCGCTATTCAAAAAGACAGGTTTACAAAGTATAAAATCGTCGCATTCTTAGATGATAATCCTGCCTTAAATAAAAAATTATTGGATGGAATTCCAATTTATCTGACTGATAAATATTTAGATAAACTGGTAAAAGATTACAATATTCGTCAAGTCATTATTGCTGTACAAACTCTTTCTGAAAAGAGAAAAAAACAATTTATTGAAAAGTGTCTATCATTAAATGTGAAGGTTTTGCAAGTGCCTTCGGTTCAGAACTGGATTAACGATGAGTTGAGCATTAATAAATTGAAAGATATTAAATTAGAGGATCTCCTGGGGCGGGATCCCATTACGATTGACACGGTTGCCATTTCGCGACAACTTAAAAACAAAAATGTTTTAATTACAGGCGCTGCCGGTTCCATTGGTAGCGAAATAGCTAGGCAGGTTGCTTCTTTCGACCCTAAACATTTAATTCTTGTGGACGAAGCAGAATCACCCCTTGTTGAAATAAATTTGGAATTGCAAGAAACATACAATGATCAGAAAATCTCGGCTATTGTCGCTGATATAACAGACAGGCTAAGAATGTCAAAAATATTTTCTGATTATAAACCCGAAATACTATTTCATGCTGCTGCGTATAAGCATGTTCCAATCATGGAACTCAACCCTTATGAAGCCGTAAAAGTTAATGTGTTTGGAACTATTAATCTAGTGGACTTGGCCGTGGAGAATAGTGTAGAAAAATTTGTGATGATTTCTACCGATAAAGCTGTAAATCCAACAAATGTTATGGGAGCCTCGAAAAGGTTAGCAGAAATATATGCTCAGGCTATGGATAGAAGGCAACTTGGAGAAAAATTTAGAACTCGATTTGTAACTACCAGATTTGGAAATGTACTGGGTTCTAATGGTTCTGTAATTCCGCGCTTTAGAAAACAGATAGAATCGGGAAAGCCCGTCACCGTTACTCATCCAGATATAACGCGTTATTTTATGACAATTCCAGAGGCGTGTCGGTTGGTTTTAGAGGCTGGGGTCAAAGGCAAAGGCGGAGAAATTTTTCTTTTTGATATGGGGGAAAAAGTACGTATAGTAGAATTGGCTGAAAAAATGATTCGGTTGGCTGGCAAGAAGCCTTATGAAGAAATTGATATCGTATTCACAGGATTAAGACCCGGCGAGAAGTTAACAGAGGAATTACTCAATGATTCTGAGAAGACAATACCTACGCATCATGAGAAAATTATGATTGCTAAAGTAGCTGAATATGATATGGATGAAGTTCAGGATAAAATTATGGAGATGCGAAAAGCCCATAGGAATCAGGAAGTCCTGAAAATGGTTGCCATCATGAAAGAGCTTATTCCTGAATACATTAGTAACAATTCAATTTTCTCAATTTTGGACAAAAAATCAGCAATAGTTGATTTGTCTGGCGAGGGAATATAATTTATTTTTATGTTTTTAAATTAAACCAAAAATTCCCCGCAATTCTCCTGTTTTAGAACTTCAACTTTTACATAATCAAGTCTTCAGGTTGTTAAATAGTTTAAATGAAAACGTCGATTTTTCAATCCCCTTAAAAAAGTTTCATTATCAAGTATTTTTCTGCCCTCTTGCTGAATCTTTAATGGAATTATCCAACCATTAGCACAGGCAATATGTAATTGGTTTTGCATATCCCACAAGCTTCCGGGAATGGTTGAATGAGACAAGTTAACCTCTTGGACCTGAGCATTTAGGATTTTCCAAACCTCAACCTGATGGTTAAGTTTTTCGAACTTGCTCCAAGCACCGGGACTAGGAGAAAGACCTCGGATAAAATTACGTATTGTCTGACAATCTAATTTCCAATTAATTTCAGTATTTTGTGTAGTCAGCTTAGGAGCTTTTTTGATAAAAGAATCATGCAAAGTTTGCGGAATAGCATCCTTTACAGAATGAAAATTTAGCCATTCTAAAGTATCAACAATTAAATCAGGGGCTTCTAGTATCATTTTTTCGTAAATATCACCAGCAGTATCATCGTAGGAAATCGGGATTTCTTTCTGAAGTATGATACCTCCAGTATCAAGGTGATCATTGATGAAAAACGTAGTCAGGCCGGTTATGGTTTCCCCATTCATGACGGCATGATGAATTGGTGCAGCTCCTCTATATTGAGGTAGCAAAGATGCGTGTAGATTTATTGTGCCAAGAGGGGGCATATTCCAAACTTCTGGAGGTAGTTTCCTGAATGCAATAACAAGAAAAACATCTGCCTCCAAGCTTTTAAGTTTATCAAGAAATGCAGAATCTTTTAAATCGGAAGGCTTAAATAGCAGGAGATTGTTTAAACGTGCTACTTGGCTTACTGGAGATTCCCTTAACTTAAGACCTCTCCCGGCGGGTTTGTCCGGGACACTCACCACTCCTAAAATTTCTTTATTTTTCTCAATTAGTTTGCTCAGGATTATGGCGGCAAATTCTGGAGTTCCGAAGAAAATTATTTTCATACTATATATTTTTAATCGTCATTAATTTCATTAATCTTCTTAATTTTCTCTTAACAATGGGGAAAAACTATTTTCTTATAAATTAAATTATTTTGCACTGTTGACAAAATAACATATGAAAACATTTAAAGTATTCATTCTCAAGATATTAATTTTAGGTTCCTTAAATGCCCAATGTTTTGAGATTGAAAGCATTTTAGTGGATGCTTGTGGTTCCCCAGAAAGTAATAATGAAATGCTCATTTTTAAAGTAGGAAATGCACCACTAAATGTAAATAATATGACCGTGAGCTGGCCTAATAATCCGTTTTTAGGCATTTGTCAAAACGCAATAACAGCCAACAACGTAGCATATTTTAATTCTACAGTTCAGAGTTGTGGTTATTTTCTAGAACCTGTGAATGGTGTTTTGCCAGCAAATAAAAGAGTTTTTTTATTTACAAGCACTAACATTGTACAAAGTGCGCACACTTTCCCAAATTTGTCTGACACGGTTATTGCTTTATTTCAATGTCCGGGAGCAACTTCTGGTCACTTTGCCAATTACGACGGAAATCCCGGTCTCAGGACTACAGTTATAACCTTCTCTCAACCTTCAGGCTGCACGGACACAGTTACCTACAATAAGATTAATTTAATTAACATTAATGGTGGCTTTGGAGGAGGGTCTGCTCTTCAGAATGGTGCCACTGTTTTATTTTCCCCGAATGGTACCCCGACCTACATAAATCCGGGATGTAACCCTCAGTATGTACCCTTTACAATATCAATAAATAATCCTCCCACGACTGCCTGTCCGGGAAATTTATTATTTTTGAGTGGATCAGCCACCGGTCAGGTGTATTCCGTTCAATGGAGCGGAGGAAACGGAACTATTCTTGGCTCCGGTCTTCTTAATCCGAGTTATCAGGTAGTTGCAGCTGATGCCGGCGGTTTTACATTAACTATGAGTGCAACTGATGTATGTGGTACCACCCTATCTGCTACGGCCAACATTAATGTTCCTATTCAGCAACCTCTGGATCTTAACCCATCTGGCAATGTTTCAATCTGTCAGGGTCAATCAATTAATCTAAATGTCAGTGGGGGCTCTGGCACATATTCCTGGAGCAGTGGTCAGAATACCAGTCAAATTACTGTTAATGTAGCTGGGACATATATTGTAAACTCGTCGGACGCCTGTTATTCTTATACGGATTCCGTTGTTGTTGCGGCTACCCCTACACCTGTGCTTAATCTTTCGCCGAATGGAACTCAAACATTGTGTCAGGGTTCTTCGCTTCAAATTACTGCAAACTCAAATATATCTCCAGTCCAATGGAATGGAGGTCAAACAGGTACTATTGTAAATGTAACTTCTGGAGGTGTATATGTCGCCTCAGTTTCCAATTCTTGCGGAACTGTTAGCGATTCGTTAGAAGTGATAATTTCCAATCTGCCTGATATAGCCGTAAGTCCTTCAAATACCCTTTCCATCTGTGCCGGAGGAAGTGGAACATTGACAGTTTCTGGAGCTCAAAATATCATATGGTCAACAGGAAGTACGGCTATCACCGAAACTTTCTCCTCAACAGGAAGTTATTGGGTAGCAGGAATTAATTCTTGTGGAACAGATACCGTTCATATTACAGTTAGTGAGTTAACGCCTCCCGTAGCGGAGATTTCCATACAGGGAGATACCATTTTGTGCCCGGGCGAAACTATCACGTTAACTTCTGTCAACGGGTCTAACAATGATCAATGGAGCACTGGTGTTTCGGGGCAGCAAATTACTATATCCAACGCTCCAGTAACGGTTATTCTTACGGTGTCTAATGCATGTGGTTCTGCTACGGATATAGTATCCATAACGGCGCAATCGTTTCCGCAGGCTTCAATAACTACCTCAACCGGCAATACAGTAATTTGTACTCCCAATTCATTAGAATTAACAGCATCCGGTGGAAATAATTATTCTTGGAATACTGGGGCTACTTCGGCTACAATTTCCGTAACAAACCCGGGTAATTATACTGTTACAACCACTAATGAATGTGGCACCGACAGCGAAACAATAATCATTACAGCCGGGAGTCCTCCAAATCCTCAGATAACTACCTCTTCAGGCAGTACATTTTGCACAGGGGATTCTTTGTTATTAACTGCTTCAGGAGGAGTGAATTACTTATGGAGCACCAATGAAACTACGCCATCTATATACGTCAGCACGGGTGGAGTGTATAATGTTACAGCTTTCAATGATTGTGGCTCAGCCCAGAATTCTATTACGATTAACCAAATACCTCTTCCGGATTTAAATATAATAACACCGGGCCCTGTAAATCTTTGTGAGGGATCCCAGGTTACGATTGAAGCCACCTCCAATGCCAATATTACATGGAGCAACGGAGCGACCGGCAATCAAATTGTAGTGAACTCAGGAGGATTACTCACTGCAACTGCCTCCAACACATGTGGTTCTTCCTCATCTACAATTTTAATTAATGAAGTGCCTATGCCATCGGCAGATATTGTACAGAATAGTCCGCTCATTTCATGTGAGGAGTCCATCTCGTTGGATGTTATGGCCAATGGAAATATTCAATGGAATACTGGATCTACGGCTTCCTCCATCATAGTATCTTCATCAGGATATTATTCAGTAACGGTTTCCAACGCATGTGGACAAGATACCGATTCAATCCAGGTCATCATCAGCGGACCTGAGGCATCGTTTACCGCAGATCCCACAACCGGAAATGCTCCTATGAATGTAATATTTACAAGTACATCTACGGGAGCAACCTCTCTTCAATGGGATGTGAATGGAACCAGCTACAACACGCTTTCCTTTAATCATGTGTTTAATCTGCCGGGTAATTATGATGTCACGCTTATCGCTATGGATGATCTTGGTTGTTCGGATACGGCAACGATTAAAATTGTTGTAGGTGATATTTTTGAATTATTTATACCTAATGTATTTACTCCAAATGGGGATGGATTAAATGATGAATTCAAGATTGTAGGCACTGGCATAAAGGAATTTAAATGTACTATATTTAATCGATGGGGAAATGAATTATTCACATGGGAGGATATGTTCCAAGGATGGGATGGAAATACGATGTTTGGCAAAAAAGCTTCTTCTGGTGTTTATGTGTATTTGGCCGAAATTCGAGATCTAAATGGAGAAACTAAAACCATTTATGGCACTGTAACTTTATTCGAGTAGAATACTTAAAATTTGAGTAATATACTCAAAATAAGTTAACTTTGCACCAAGATGCGATTTTTATATTTTATTTTAATTCCAATATTTTTATTGTTTTCTACGTGCAAAAAGGAAGCTCCACTTGCAAAGGGTCAAATGAGGGTTACTGTGGATGGTCAAAAAATTCTTCTTGGGTTTAATGGCAAGGTTACAGTTGGTTCTGATACAGTAGCTCGTTTTTTTGCGGCCAATAGTCCAAGTGATAAGCTTTTTCGTATGATGACCATTTCAGTGAAATCATTCTCAGGCCCTACAGAATATACAAATGCTGATTTTTATCCTAACCGCGTCATTATTCAGTATACTGAGGGGAATGCATCTTTTTCTAGCCACTATTTAGGAAATCCGTTGGGAGAAGCAAAAATAACTGTTAAAGAGTGGAATCAGGGGGAGAGAACAGCCAAGGGGGAATTTTCGGGAATCCTTAAAGGAATCTATGGCAACTTAAATCATCGCAAGCTTGAAGATGGAGAGTTTTTTCTTTCCATTTCTCAATAAATAGAAAAGCGGCTTACGGGGGCCGCTTTTCCTCAAAATATTTGCCCCATTTTTAGCTCCCACATGCTTCGCAGGCATCAGGATTATCCAATGAACAGCTTATTTCTGATGAGGCGGTATAGGTGAATTGCTTGTTTGTGGCTTCAGCTAAGTTCGAGTTGGTCAATGGATTGGTTGAAGTTTGTGTTTGGCGTAAAGCCTCCTTATTTACAGTAAATTTAATAGGATCTGTGGCGGCTTTAGTTCTTAAATAATAGAGTCCGGTTTTGAGTCCTTTTTTCCAGGCGTAAAAATGCATAGAAGTAAGCTTGGCATAATTTGGATCTTCAATGAAGATGTTCAATGACTGACTTTGATCGATGAAAGCGCCTCTATCTGCTGCCATGTCTATTAGGTCTTTTTGTTTTATTTCGAAAACAGTTTTGTAGAGAGCTTTTAAGTTTTCCGGAATACCCGGAATATTTTGAATAGATCCATTATGGGCCATGATGGCATTTTTCATTTGTTCGTTCCAGAGACCTAAAACCACCAAATCTTTTAATAAGTATTTATTCACTAAAGGGAAAGAACCGGACAGCACGTTGCGCATGTACATATTGCTACTGAACGGTTCAAAACATTCATTGTTTCCTAAAATCTGAGCGGTGGAAGCAGTTGGCATGGGAGCTATCAACAGTGAATTGCGCACACCATGTTTTAGTATTTCTTCGCGTAGGACATCCCATTCCCAACGATTGGATGGCTTCACGCCCCACAGATCAAATTGAAACAATCCTTTGGAAAGGGGAGACCCTTGAAAAGTTTCGTAAGCTCCCTCCGTGATAGCTAGATCTTTAGATGCTGTTAGTGCTGCATAATAAATGGTTTCGAAAATATCGCGGTTCAAGGACTTAGCTTCAGGACTATCGAAGGGATAGCGCATTAAAACAAAGGCGTCAGCAAGGCCTTGAACGCCTATTCCGATAGGACGATGTCTCAGATTGCTTCGTTTGGCTTCCGGAACGGGATAATAATTTCCATCGATGACACGATTGAGGTTGATGGTTACTTTATAAGCAATCTTGAAAAGTTGGTTATGGTCAAATGTTTTTTCGGGTGTTACGAAACGTGGAAGAGAGATAGATGCAAGATTACAAACAGCCACTTCATCAGGGGATGTGTATTCTATAATCTCGGTGCATAAGTTCGACCCTTTTATGGCCCCCAGGTTTTGTTGATTGCTCTTGGCATTGGCATGGTCTTTATAAAGCATGTAGGGTGTTCCGGTTTCAATTTGAGCCTGGATTATAGCCTGCCAAAGCTCACGGGCCTTAATACGACGACGGTAGCGTCCTTCGTCTTCATATTTTAAGTACAATTTCTCAAATTCTTGTCCCCAAGTATCGGCCAATCCCGGAGCCTCATTCGGGCAAAACAACGACCAGGTTTCGTCGTTTTCCACGCGTTTCATGAAAAGATCCGGAATCCATAAAGCAGTAAAAAGATCCCGACAACGAAGTTCTTCTTTGCCATGGTTTTTTCTTAAATCTAAGAACTCGAATGTATCAGCATGCCAGGGTTCCAGATATATGGCAAAGGATCCCTTTCTTTTTCCGCCTCCTTGATCTACGTAGCGAGCGGTGTCGTTAAATACTCTTAACATGGGTACGATTCCGTTACTGGTACCGTTGGTTCCTTTTATGTAAGAACCTGTTGCTCTTATGTTGTGTATATTTAGTCCAATGCCCCCTGCAGATTGCGAGATCTTAGCACATTGTTTCAGCGTATCGTAAATGCCTTCGATGCTATCCTCTTTCATAGAAAGGAGAAAACAACTAGACATCTGAGGTTTTGGTGTACCTGCATTGAATAGAGTAGGCGTGGCGTGGATGTACCATCCTTCGCTTAAATGGTTATAAGTGTCAATAGCTGATTCCAGATCATTTTTGTGTATGCCTATGGCCACTCGCATAAACATATGTTGAGGACGCTCGGCCACTTTTCCGTTTAGCTTCAATAAATAGGATTTTTCTAGAGTTTTAAATCCAAAATAATCAAAATTGTAATCCCGGTCGTAAATAATGCAAGAATCTAAGAGATCGGCATTTTGGATGATAATGTTGAATACCCCCTCATCCAAAAGCGGGGCATGTTCGCCTGTTATTGGATCGCGATATTCGTAAAGAGCTTTCATAGTTTGGGAAAAGCTCTTTAAAGTATTTTTATGCAAATTTGAAACGGCAATCCTGGAAGCCAGAAGAGCATAGTCCGGATATTTTATGGTTAATGAAGCAGATGTCTCAGCGGCCAGATTGTCCAGCTCTGTTGTGTGGACTCCGTCATGTACTGCCTGAATCACACGCTGCGCAACAATATTAGGATCCACAAATTCTTGGTTGAGCCCATAGCATAGTTTTGTAATGCGGGCAGTGATTTTTTCAAAGCGGACGGCTTCCTTGCGTCCATCTCTTTTTATAACATACATATTTTTAATATTTTAGAAATCTTCATCTAAAGAGAAATCTTCGGAGATTTTTTTACCATTTTCCTTTAAAGCAGACATTACCCCGGCCTTTTGATACTCAGCAACGCGTCTTTCAAAAAAGTTTGTTTTATTCTGCAAGCTAATGAAATCCATGAAATCAAATGGATTTGAAGTGTGATAGATTTTGGGGCATTGAATTTCAACTAGAAGCCTGTCAGCTATGAATTTAATATATTGACTCATAAGTTGGGAATTCATTCCAATAAGGCGAACGGGCAAAGCACTGGTTATAAATTCATTTTCGATTTCTACGGCTTCGCTAATAATTTGAATTAACCGATCTACGGGTAATTTGTTAACAATATGATGATTATATAAGTGACAGGCAAAGTCGCAATGCAAGCCTTCGTCTCGTGAAATCAGTTCATTACTGAAGGCGAGCCCCGGCATTAATCCTCTTTTCTTCAACCAGAATATGGAGCAGAAACTTCCTGAAAAGAAAATACCTTCAACGGCCGCAAATGCGATCAGCCGCTCAGTGAATGAGCCTTGTTTAATCCAGCGCAGCGCCCACTCGGCTTTCTTTCTCACACAATCTAAGTTTTCTATGGCATGGAAAAGATAATTTTTTTCTTCTACACTCTTGATATAGGTGTCTATCAGAAGCGAGTACGTTTCGCTGTGGATGTTTTCCATCATAATCTGAAAGCCATAAAAAAACTTGGCTTCTGTGTATTGAACTTCACGCACAAAATTTTCGGCCAGATTTTCATTGACAATGCCATCGCTGGCAGCAAAAAATGCTAAAACGTGTTTGATAAAATAACGTTCATCCTCGTTAAGTTTATTGTTCCAATCATTTAAATCTTCTGCAAGCGAAATTTCTTCGGCTGTCCAGAAGCTTGCTTCTGCCTTTTTGTAAAACTGCCAGATGTCATCATGTTCGATGGGATATAAAACAAACCGATTAGGATTCTCCACGAGAATCGGTTCAGGCAGGTTAACTGAATGTGAAGTTGCTTTGTCAGAAAGAATTTCTGATTTCTGGGATGTAATTACGTTTAAGTCTGAATTCATATTTTATTAGTATTTAGTTAGAAAATAGTATTTTGTTCCGATTGAGCGGAGATTATGTTTCTTCATAAAATTTTTGTACTTTGGTTTTTGAGGTTGGAAAACCCAGGACAAAGGTTTTAATGAAACCGAATCTTTGCAAGGGAAAAATTTCAACACCATCAACTTTTAATTAACAATAACTTAACTTGCTTGTTATTAGGCGAAGTTATGCTTTAAAAAAGAGGTCAAAATGAAATTTTCAATAATCAATAAACAAGGTAAGGTTAATTTCTCTCTTTGGAGGTTTTCGCTTAAAAATATAGAAGTAAGATTTTGATTCTATTAATTATGTCGGAATAATCTTCTGACAACAAGAAGTATCGTGATAAATAAAATTAATGAAAGAATAACCAAAACCAGTTTTTCTTTTGGACTAGCAAATCGTTCATTTCTGTTTGCGTCTATCGCTTTAATCTGACCGGATTCCGCCAGGTTTGCCGAGGTGGAATCCGGAAGCAGGTAAGCAGGTAGAAGATATTTTCTGAGGAACATGGTTTCTTCTTCAAAGGTCATTTCGTTGAATAAAGTGTAATCATCATTTTTTTTTGACTGGGGAAGCGGTCTATTGCGTTCACATGGGTGAACTTTTATCACAAATCGTGCTGTCGAGGAGACCCGGTTTCCATAAAATAACCATTTTTGTCCGCTTTTAAATTCAAAACTGCAAGCTCCCACACATGGATACTGGATGAAAATATGAGGCGGAACATATCGGCCCTTGAAGAGTCTAATTATTCGGATAAAACCATAACCCCACCGGTCCTGCGATGAACAATTAAATAGTGAGTCAATTTCACCTAAAATGATGATTTCAAAATTCTCAGCTTTTTTTCGCGATAATTTTCCCGGATGTTGGGGACAATCACAATCGGGCATTTGAGCTAAAATTCCTCCCGGAACCCAAAGTAGCAAAAGCCAAAATAATCTTACTCTCAGGAACTTAATGGCCGTTTTATTGGAAAACCTTTTCAAAGAGATGCTGAATCTATGAATTTTTCAGCATTACGCAAACGTTGGTTCATCCATACATCTCCGTAATGCGGAGGAAAAAAATCTAATGCCATAGCACCATGGGGTAGAGCGGCGATAACTTCTTTATGTTTTGAATGTCTGAAAGTACAAGCCCTTGTGGCCATCAACCATTCATAGGCTATAATTTTTTTAGTGTTATCCAGTATGGCCATCCACTTATTCACTGCATTAGCACCCATGCTGACATGATCTTCCTGTCCGTCGCTGGTTTCAATATTATCTGCAGAAGCGGGAGTACACATCTGTTTATTATGAGAAACCAATGCTGCAGAGGTGTATTGCACAATCATGTATCCTGATTCAATTCCTGGTTTATCAGCAAGAAACTTAGGTAATCCATTTTTTCCGCTTAATAGACGAAATTGTCTTCGCTCTGAGATTGAGCCTAACTCGGCTAGCGCAATACTTGCAAAATCAAAAGCTAAGGCTAAAGGTTGGCCGTGAAAATTGCCCCCCGATAAAATCAAATTTTCATTCTGAAGGACTAATGGATTATCTGTGAACGAATTGAGCTCGGTATTAAGGATATTTCCTGTATAGTTCAGAGCATCCAAAGAGGCGCCTACCACCTGTGGCATACATCGAAATGAATAGGGATCCTGGGGTAGTGAAGTTTGGAATTCCCTTTCAGGCAATAAGTTAAATAATTTTAAGGCCGTATGAGCAATTTCAATTTGTCCGGGGTGAGGACGGTAAAAATGAATTTCTGGTTTTAGGGAATTGCTGTTAGCTCCATAAGACCATAAGGAGAGGACATAGGATTCAATGGCTAGGGATAATAGATTTTTAGATTGGCATAATGCATAAGAACCGCAAGCGCTCATGAATTGTGTGCCATTGAGGAGGGCAATTCCCTCTTTACTTTTCAGTTTGATGGGCTGCAAATCGTATAGCCTATGCCAATCAGCAGATAAAATTTCGTTTCCTTCATGGTTCAGGAATGTTCCTTCACCACGGAGGGGAGCCGCAAGGCTTGCTAATGGTGCCAAATCTCCGCTAGCACCCAAAGATCCCAAAATATGAATTTTAGGCGCAAGGCCGGCATCCCAAAATAGTATTAACCTTTCTACTAATTCTGTAGAAGCTCCAGACCATGCCTGTGCCAGATTATGAATCTTTAAAGCCAAGATCATCCGTGCGATGGTGTAGGGCAGTACAGGTCCGGTTCCGCAGGAATGACTGCGAATGAGGTTGTACTGGAGTTGTTCAAGTTCTTCTGGACTTATTTGTGATGCACATAAATCTCCAAAACCAGTATTAACTCCATAAATAACTGCCCCGGATTGAATTTTGTCTTCTAAAAAAATTCTACTGTATTGCAGCTTTTCCCTAACTTCTGGAGAGAGGACCAATTTCCCCCCTAATTTTCCTATTTCATAAAGCTTTTCTGTTGAAAGTTTGTCTTTGCCTACCTGAAATTTAATCATAATTATTCTTAAACAATAGCGTCCTAAATAAAAAAAGAGAGAAGCAGTTAAGTAACTCTAAGCTATCTTAGAGTGTAAATAACCAAAGCATCTTCTCTCATGGCAAATTTAAGTTCGTTTTCTCAGATTGTTTCAAAGTTAGACCGCAGAGTTTTTTTAAAGCTCGTAGCCAAGCATCAAACGGATAAGCACCAAAAAGGCCATAACAGTTGGACACACCTGATAAGGTTGCTTATATGTTTGCTTTTTGAAAAAAGATACTATCTCACCCTT
>OGCL01001010.1_pt1 | contig 26326 bp, 26 predicted proteins | sample 1570041 | NCBI WGS metagenome assembly OGCL01 (sample SAMN06266162, study PRJEB24511) | hot springs metagenome | isolation source: Hot spring water | place: South Africa: Limpopo | collected 2015-06-22 | reverse complement strand
CGTCGAGCTTGCTGGCGGCCAGGCGCACCATCTGGCGTGCGGCGACCAGCTCGGTCGCCATGTCGGCCAGCTTGAACTGCAGGGCCTGGAAGCTGGCGATGGGTTTGCCGAACTGCTTGCGGTCTTGCATGTACTGCTGGGCAGCGTTGAGCGCGCCTTGCGCCGCACCCACCGAGCAGGTGGCGATGTTGATGCGGCCACCGTCCAGGCCCTTCATGGCGATCTTGAAGCCTTCGCCCTCGCGGCCCAGCAGGTGGTCGGCAGGGATGCGCACGTTGTCAAAACTGATGGTGCGCGTGGGCTGGCTGTTCCAGCCCATCTTCTGTTCCTTCTTGCCGTAGCTGATGCCGGGCGTATCGGCGGGCACGGCAAAGGCGCTGATGCCGCTGGCGCCGGATTGCGCATCGCCCGTGCGGGCCATGAGCACCAGCACATCGGTGCTGCCTGCGCCGCTGATGAAGGCCTTGGCACCGTTGATGACGTATTCGTTGCCCACCAGCTCGGCGCGGGTCTTGAGCGAGGCGGCGTCGGAGCCCGCGCCGGGCTCGGTCAGGCAGTAGCTGGCGAGCTTTTCGCCTGTGGTGAGCAGCGGACCCCAGTGGTCGCGCACGGCAGGCGTGGCCCAGGTGCCCAGCATCCAGGTGGCCATGTTGTGGATGGTGATGAAGGCGGTGGTGCTGGGGTCCACGGCCGCCATTTCCTCGAACACAAGCGTGGCGTCGAGCCGGGGCAGGGCGAGGCCACCGGCGGCTTCGGGCGCGTACAGGCCACAAAAGCCCAGCTCGCCCGCCTTGGCGATGGCTTCTTTCGGGAAGATGCCTTCCTCGTCCCAGTGCGCGGCGTGGGGTGCGAACTCAGCTTGTGCAAAGTCGCGGGCCGTCTGGGCAAAGGCGCGTTGTTCTTCGGTGAGTTCAAAGTCCATGGTGTTCTGTCTCGTCGTCGGTTCTTGTTGTTCTGGTGGCCTTGCTCAGGGCTTCGCGGACGGGTGGTCCAGCGTGAGCCAGCGCATCAGGCCCTTGCGGCGCGCCTGGGTTTCGGCCGTCAGGCACTCGTGGTACAGACGCGGCCACTGGGGTTGCGATTCGTTGCTGCGCTGCGCCTGCTTGCAGCGGGTGGTGCGCTCGCGCTGCCAGGCCGTGTGCTCCTGCCGCAGCTGGGGCCGTTCGTGGGCCGACAGGGCGCGCATCACGTCGCCGTAGAGGATGGCGATCTCGGTGTCTGCCGCCTGGAAGGCTTGCACGGCGCAGGCGTTGGTTTCTTCCACCGTGCCACCGGGCTTGCAGGCGGCACCGGCCTGTGCGTGGGCGTCGGCACCCACCAGCATCACGCACGCAGCACCGAAGACCATGGCCCATCTCCGCATCGTTGTCTGAAAAGTTTGCATGCACCGCTTTTACCATCGACCACAGTGGTCACGACTGGCGCGGCCTAAGGCCAGTGCCACCGTGCAAGGGCCGCCCCGCCGCACGGGTGGCGTCCCCCTTCCGCATCGCGCAGCGATGCAAGAGAAGGGGGAAGGCGCGTAGCGCCTCAGGGGGATGTCACTTCAAACTAATCGTCGTATTCACACCATGCGAGATGGTGCTGTCATCAAACCAGCGCGCCGTCACCGTCTTGGTCTGCGTGTAGAACAGCACGACCTGCTTGCCGTAGGGGCCCAGGTCGCCCAGCTTGGAAGCGCGCGAGCCCGAGAACGAGAACAGCGGCACGGGCACAGGGATTGGCACGTTGATGCCCACCTGGCCCACGTCGATCTCTTCCTGGAACTTGCGGGCTGCCGCACCCGACTGGGTGAAGATGGCGGTGCCGTTGCCGTTGGGGTTGCTGTTGATGAACTCGATGGCTTCGTCAATGTCGGCGGCAGCCGACAGGCACAGCACGGGGCCAAAGATTTCCTGGTCGTAGATGGCCATGCCGGGCTTGACGCCGCTGAACACCGTGGGGCCCACGAAGTTGCCCTTTTCGTAGCCGGGCACATTGGGGTTGCGGCCGTCCAGTTCCAGCGTGGCGCCGTCGGCAATGCCGCGCTCGATCAGTCCTTGCACACGGTCCTTGGCGGCGCATGAGACCACGGGGCCCACGTCCGTGCCCTTTTCGGTGCCTGCGCTCACCTTGAGCGTTTTGGCCTTCTCGACCAGCTCGGGGATCCACTTTTGCGCCTCGCCCACCAGCACCACCACCGACAGCGCCATGCAGCGCTGGCCTGCGGCACCAAAGGCGGCACCGGCCAGGGCGTTCAGGGTTTGCTCCTTGTTCGCATCGGGCAGCACGATGGCGTGGTTCTTGGCGCCCATCATGCATTGCACGCGCTTGCCGTTGAGGCTGGCGCGGTTGTAGACGTGCGTGCCCACCTTGGTGGAGCCCACAAAGCTGATCGCCTTGATGTCCTTGTGGTCGCAGATCGCGTTCACAGCGGCTTCGCCACCGTGGATCACGTTGAGCACGCCAGGGGGGATGCCCGCTTCGAGCGCCAGCTCCACCAGGCGCATGGTGACCATGGGGTCTTGCTCGGACGGCTTGAGCACGAAGGTGTTGCCCGTGGCGATGGCCATGGGGAACATCCACAGCGGGATCATGGCCGGGAAGTTGAAGGGGGTGATGCCTGCGCACACGCCCAGGGGCTGCAGCAGCGTGTAGGTGTCCACGCCACCGGCCACGTTGTTGGCCAGCTCGCCCAGCTGCAGGTTGCCGATGCTGGCTGCGTGCTCGACCACTTCCAGGCCGCGGAACACGTCACCTTCGGCGTCGGGCAGGGTCTTGCCTTGCTCGGCCGTCAGGATGGCGGCCAGCTCGGCCATGTTTTCGCGGATGAGCTGCTGGTACTTGAGGAAGATGCGGGCCCGGGCGCCGATGGCGGTCTTCTTCCAGGTCTTGAAGGCTTCCTGGGCCGAGGCCACGGCGGCGTCGATTTCTTCGGGGGTGGCAAACGGCACGCGGGCCAGCACTTCTTGCGTGGCAGGGTTCACCACGTCGCGCCACTGCGTGGTCTTGGATTCGACGAACTTGCCGCCGATCAGCAGTTTGACGGTGGGGGCCAGCACGGCCTGGGAAGTCGGTGCATTCATGGATTTGTCTCCTGGGTTGGCACGCGGCGGTTTGCCGACGAATGGCGCATCGTAGCTGTGCAAAATTGCTGAAGCAATAGACAATGCTGCACTTTGGTTTTGCAAATTTGCACAGCACTGATCGCCACGTCTTGCCCGGCACGCCGATCACGGCACTGGGCACTGGCGAGCGCGTTCAACTACCGTTTCTAGGATCATGGACTGGGACAACCTGCGTTACTTCCTGGAGCTGGCCCGCTCCGGCACCCTGGCCGCCGCCGCCCGCCGCGCGGGGGTGGAGCACACCACCGTGGCCCGCCGCATCCAGGCGCTGGAAAAGCAGATGGGCGCCGCCCTGTTTGCGCGCGAGGCGGGCGGCCACCGGCTGACCGAGGCCGGGCGCCAGCTGCTGCCCGCCGTGGAGGCCATGGAAACCGCCGTGCTGGGTGTGGAGCGCGCCGCCCCGGCGCAGGCGGGGGCGGGGCCTTCGGGCCTGGTGCGCGTGGGGGCCACTGAGGGCTTTGGCACGCTGATCCTGGCGCCGCACCTGGCGCGGCTCACGCAAAAACACCCGCACTTGTCCATCGACCTGCTGGCGCTGCCGCGCATGCTGCACCTGTCGCGGCGCGAGGCGGACATCGTCATCTCGCTGGAGCGGCCCACGCGCGGCTCGGTCATCGTCACCAAGCTGGCCGACTACACGCTGCACCTGTACGGCCAGCGCGAATACCTGGCCCGCCGCCCCCTGGTGGCCACGCGCGAGGACCTTCGCCACCACGCGTTTGTGAGCTATGTGGACGACCTGCTGTTCACCAAGGAGCTGCAGTTTCTCGACCAGCTCTACCCGCCCGAGCGGTTCGCCATGCGCAGCACCAGCGTCACGGCGCAGTACGAGGCGGTGCGCGCCGGGGCCGGGCTGGCCGTGTTGCCCGCCTTTCTGGCCGACACCGACCCGGTGCTGGCCCGCGTGCTGCCGCAGGAGGCGCGCTTTACCCGCACCTTCTGGATGAGCATGCCCGCCGAGGCGAAACACCTGGCGCGCATGCAGGCGGTGTGGAGCTTTTTGAAGGAAGTGGGGCAGGGGGAGAGCGGGCGGCTGCGGCCGGACCGGCGGTAGAGCCGTGGCGGGCCCATCGCCTGCACGATTCTTCTTGGCATCCGCCGGGGCGCCGCCTAGCATCCGAGCCACCTATCTGCGTACCAGGAGGCGCCCATGGCCAAGTACCGAATTCTCAGCCTGGACGGCGGCGGCCTGCGCGGGCTCATCACGGCGCGGCTGCTGGCCCGGCTCAACGCCCACCCGCAGGTGGCGGGCTGGCTGAACACCGTGGACCTGTTTGCAGGCACCTCCACTGGCGGCATCCTGGCGCTGGGCCTGGCCTCTGGCAAAACGCCCGAGGAAATCTGCACCGTCTACAAGGAGCGCGGCGGCGTCATCTTTGACGACAGCATCTGGGACAACCTGCGCGACCTGGGAAAAACCGTGGGCGCAGACTACTCAAGCAAGGGCCTCAAGGCCGAGCTGAAAGCCGTGTTTGGCGACCTGAAGCTGCGCGACATCACCCGCAAGGTCGCCATCCCCACCTTCGACCTCGACAACGAGGAAGTGGCCGCCAAACGCACCTGGAAGCCCAAGATCTTTCACAACTTCAAAGGAGCGGACTCGGACGGCGAGCAACTGGTGGCCCACATCGCCCAGTACACCAGCTCGGCGCCCACCTACTTTCCCTCGGCCGACGGGTACATCGACGGTGGCGTGTTTGCCAACAACCCCAGCATTGTGGCGCTGGCCCAGGCGATTTCACGTCGCAACCAGCCCGCAGAGCGCGCCGCGCTCCATGAAGTGGTGATGCTGTCGCTGGGCACCGGCGTGAGCCTCACCTACATCAAGGGCCAGACGCTGGACTGGGGCTACGCGCAGTGGGCGCAGCCGCTCATCAACGTGCTGATGGACGGCGTGGCCGGTATCTCGGACTACCAGGCCCGGCAACTGCTGGACGACCGCTACCACCGCCTGCAGATCGTCTTCCAACCGAACGAAACGATTGCGCTGGACGCGGTGGACAAACTGGACCGCATGGACGAGATTGCCACGGGGCACCCGCTGCAGGAGACGGTGGATTGGCTCAGGGACGTGTGGCTTTCGCCGTGATCTGTGTCGGACTCGGTAGGATCGCGCCGTTCCTCCCTGCCCGATATGACTTCTTCGCCCCCCATGGCGCCTGCCCATCACCCGGTGCCCCGTGTCCGCCAGCGCGCCGCCGCCATCGTGCGGCGTGAGGATGGCCGGGTGCTCTTGCACCGGCTGCAGCGCGATGCCTTCTGGGCTCTGCCGGGCGGCGGCATCGAACCCGGCGAAAGCGCCGCCCAAGCCATCACCCGCGAGTTGCAGGAAGAGCTGAACATCGTGGTGGCGCTGGAGGACCTCGCCTTTGTGGTGGAGAACTTCTTCAACTATGCAGGCGTGGCGTACCACGAGATCGGGCTGTACCTGCACGCTCGGCCACTGCCTGGATCGTTGCTCGACGTGTCGGCGGGCCCGTACGAAGGTGTTGAGGGCGACCAGAAGCTTGTCTTTGCGTGGTTTGACCGCGAGCAACTGGCTGGATTGGATCTGCGTCCCGCCTTCCTGCGCAGTGCGCTCATACGGGAGACTGCGGGCGTGCAGCACATCGTGCACCGGGATCCGCCGTAGTTGCTGGGTGAATCGTTTGGTCGGGATAAGGCCCGTCGGTTGCCCTCAGAATCGCGCCACCAAAACTCACCGGTTTCCCCCGGAGCACAACGTGAATCCTCTCCAACTTCAGGCCTACCTGCACCAGCACATTCCCTTGTCCCACGCCATGGATGTGAGCGTGGTGGAGGCATCGCCCCACCAGGTGGTGCTGAGCGCGCCACTCGCGCCCAACATCAACCACCGCGACACGGTGTTTGGCGGCAGCGCCTCGGCCGTGGCCATCCTGGCGGCGTGGTCGATGCTGCACCTGCGGCTGTCGGCCGAGGGGCTGGGCAGTCGGCTGGTGATTCAGCGCAACACCATGGATTATTTGGCGCCTATCGACGGCACCTTTACCGCCGTGGCGCAGGCGCCTGCCGCAGAGAGCTGGCAGCTGTTCACGCGCATGCTGCGGCGAAAGGGGCTGGGGCGGATCGAGCAGGCATCCGCGTTGCACTACCAGGGCACCGAGGCAGGGCGCCTGGTGGGGGAGTTTGTGGCGTTCGGGCCTGCGTATCGGTGACTTCATTCAAGCGCAGGGCCGAAGTCAAACGGTAGAAAAAACCGCCCGCCAGAGCAACGGCAGCTATGTCTCCACCAGCACCTTGGAGGTGCCCTGGAGTGCGGGTGGTGGCTGCAGAAGTCCTTGGCGGCGGGCGGAAACCTTGGTGTTCACCCTGCAGGTTGCAGGCGCTTGGGATCAGACGCTCAGTGTTTGTGCCCTTCGTGGCCTGCTGGCGACGACCCCACCCGGGGCTGCTGCACCCAGGCCTTCACGGTCGTCTCGCCCGCTTTCTCAAACTTCAGCGTCAGGTCGAACCGGTCGCCCACCTTCAGCGGCTGGCGCAGGTTGATGAGCATCAGGTGGTAGCGCTGGCCGTGGCGCAGCTGCACCTCCTGCCCGGCGGGCAGGTCGATGGCAGGCACTTCGCGCATGCGCATCACATCGCCTTCGGTGGTCATCTCGTGCAGCTCCACGCGCTCGGCCACCGGCGTGCTGGCGGCCACTAGCCGGTCCGGGGCGGTGCCCCGGTTGCGGATGCCGCGCAGGTAGGCCGCGCCGTTGGGCGTGCCCGCCAGCGAAGGCGTGGCGTAGGGGTGGTCGATGGCGAGCTGGCCCGCGCGGAAGTCGTGGGCGTGTGCGGGCGTGGCGATGCTGGCGCCCAGCAGCGCGAAGGCTGCCATGGTGTGCAGCACGCCACGCCGTGCGAGCGAATGGGTTGTTGTCATGCGGAGCAGTCCTTGTTCGTGGGGTATTGGGGCGTAGGAGGCGACATCACCAGCTTCGTTCCAGCAGCGGGCCAGGTGTGTAGACCAGCCGCAGCGCCACCAGGCTGTTGCCCTGGCCTGCGATGCGCTCGCGCCCTGCCTCCACAGCCAGCAGCACGCTGGGGTGGGGGCGCCAGCCCAGCATGGCGGTGAAGCGGCGCGCGGGGTGGTAGGGCAGCAGGTTGGCGTCGGTGGCCACCAGCGTGGCGCCGGGGCCGTCCAGGCTGTGGGTGCTGCGCAGCCATTCCTGGCGCACGGCCACATCCCACTGCGCAGTAGGTTGCCACAGCGCCTCCAGCCAGCCACCGCTGGTGCGGCCCTTGTAGCGGGTGTCGCCGTTTTGAGAATACAGGTTGCCACGCTCGTTGCGCAGCACGCCCGCCGCCGTCAGGCGCACGCTGGGCCGCGGCGTGGCCCAGCTGGCGCTGGCTCCCAGCAGGTCTACGGTGCCGTCGAAGCAGGTGATGTCGCGCAGGCTGGCGCTGCATTGGGGCGCGGTGTGGATGTGGCCGCTGTTGCTGCGCTGCACGTAGGCGCCGCGCCCTTGGGGCTCCAGGCGGCTGTAGAAGGTATCGGCCTCCCAGTCACCGGCGTTGCCCCACAAAGCGCCCGCTGCGCGGGCGCGCACGGTGGGCGCCCATGCCGCGTTTTCACTGCCCGGAAAGCGGCGCGCGCGCCACAGGCCCGCGTCAATGCCCTGCAGCCATTCGAACGCGCCTTCCAGGTGCGGGCGCCAGGACAGGTTCACGCCGTCTTCGATCCAGTCGCCGTTGAACGCCGCGCGCTTGATGAGTGGCATCTGGCCAAAGCGGTCCAGGTGACCGGCGTTGCCGATCACAGGGCCCAGCGGCATGCGGTTGCGGCCCGCGCCCAGGGTGAAGTCGGAGTCTGCAGACGGACGCGCCTCCAGCCAGGCCGCCTCGGTGTGGGCGCGCTCGCTGCCATGTTTGCCAAAACTGACGGCGGCGCCCAGCAGAGGTGTGAGCCGCACGCTGGCGCCCAGCGTGCCGTGTTCCAGCGCCCAGCCACGCTGGTCGGTGGGGGTGTCGCCCAGGCCCAGCACGCCCGTCAGGCGCGGTGCGGGCACGGGCTGGTCGGCATGCTGGTAGCCCACAGCGGCGGCCGCATTGATCTGCAGGCCGGGCGTGGCCGGAATGCTTGCGTCGCTGGCGTCGTGCGCCCGCGCCGGGCTCAGCGAGAGCAGGCACAGCGTGGCCGCTGCTACAGCATAGGCGCGTGCCTGCGGTGGTCGGGCTCTCTCTGCAAAGGTTGATGCGGTGTGCGCCATCTATTTCGCTCCTGCCGCCGCGAACGGGTCGGACAGCTTGGGGTTGGTGAGCAGATCCTGGTCCGTCAGCGTTTTCAGGAAGGCGACGATGTCCGCGCGCTCCTGGGCAGTGAGGTTGATCTGGTTGATGAAGTCGTTCTTGTTGGGGTTGGCGCGGCCGTCCCCTGCATGCGGGCCTGAAGTGATGTTGCGCCCGCCCGCGGCGTAGAACTCCAGCACGTCATCGAGCGTGGCGATGCTGCCGTCGTGCATGTAGGGGCCGGTGACCTCCACGTTGCGCAGGCTGGGCGCGCGGAACTTGCCCATGTCTTTCACCTGCTGCGTCAGCTCGTACACGCCCCGGTTGGGCTCAGGGAACGCACCTGTGCCGCCGATGTTGTACAGACCTGTGTTGTGGAAGGGCGTCTCCACAATGCGGCTGCCCGCGTGCACGATCTGGTCGTTGAAGTTGAAGCTGCTGTGGCAGTGAAAGCACTCGGCCTTTTCGCCAAAGAACAGGTTCATGCCGCGCTCGGCTGCCGGAGGCAGCTTGGCCTTGCCTTGAAGGTACTGGTCGTACGGGCTGTTGCCCGACAGGATGGTGCGCTGGAACGAGGCGATGGCGTGGATGGCGTTGCCCCAGGTGATGGGCGCGTTCTGGCCAGGGTAGGCTTTGGCGAACTTGTCCTTGTAGCTGGCATCGGCAGCCAGGCGCGCCAGGATGGCGTCCTTGTTGCCGTCGTTCACGCCCATCTCGATGGGGTCGGTGCCAAAGAGCGGCGTCTCCATCTGCTTTTCCAGCGTCACCAGCGAGGGGTTGGCCCAGGTGAGCGTGGCGTTGTAGACCACGTTGGCCAGCCCCTGGGCATTGCGCGGGTGGTGCTGGCCGGTGGAGCCGATGGAGGTGGTAAGTCCGTCCGTGAACGCCTTGGACTGGACATGGCAGCTGGCGCAGGCCTGCGTGCCGTTGCCTGAAAGGCGTCGGTCGTAGAAGAGGAAGCGACCCAGGTCCACCTTGGCTTCGGTGATGGGGTTGGCTTCGGGCACCTTGGGGGTGGGGAAGAAGGATGGCAGAACCCAGGACCAGCTTGTGCTGCTGCCCGAGTTGTCGCTGACGGAGGTGCCCCCTCCGCCACAGCCGCCCAGGGCCAGGGCCCCGAGCAGGCTGGCCAGGCCAGCGGCCTGGGCGGCCATCCGCGTGAGCGAATGGTGGTGTGCCATGGTTACTTGGCCTCGGCGCGGAACAGGGTCTGGCCGCTGCCGCCGTTGATCGGCTTGCCGGTCACCAGGTCGAGCGCAAGCACCTTGTAGATGGCGTTGCACTCAGGGTCGGTGGCGCCGGACATGCAGCCCGGTGCGCTGCCTAGGTCTTCGTTCAGGTTGGTGCCTGTGTACAGCGCGGCTAGGTCCACCACCACCTTTTGCGTGGCGGTGTTGAAGCTGGCGAAGCTGAAGTCCATGCGGTTGGGGCGTGCGCAGCTCACGGTCTCGCCGGTCACGGGGTTGCCCGTGCAGCCGGTGGAGCCCAGGTGCACATAGAAGGTGTTGCCCGGTGCTGCAGGCGCGGGGCGCACCACGCCACCTGTGGGGTTCACCTCGATCTGCGCGAACTTGCGGCCTGCCTGCCAAGACCAGGCCATGGCCTGCACGTCCATGGGCTTGGCGGCCACGGCGTAGTCGGTGTGGTTCAGACTGGCGGGAACACCCACGGTGAGCTTCACGCCCGTGTAGGTACCTGCGGGCACCGTGCCCTTGATCTGCGGGTTCATGGCCTTGGTGCCAGCGTCGGCGCAGGCGCCAGTGCCGTCTTCCAGGTCCACCAGCGCAACGTCCTTGGTCTGCCAGTCGCTCACGTCCAGTGTCACGGACACGGTTTCGCCCTTGTCGTTGACCAGCGCGACGTTGCTCACGTAAAAGCGCAGGTCGTGCAATTGGGCGCTGACCTTGGCGTTGCCCAGGCCGGTGATGGCGGTGCCGCACTTCACGTCTTGCGTGCCAGCCTTGGCGGCGAAGTCGATGGTGATGCTCTTGGGGCCGGTGGGCGCGGGCGTGTCGCTGCCACCACTGCCACCTCCGCAGGCGGACAGGGCCAGGGGTAGCGCCATGGCAAGGGCCATGGACAAGGAGTTGCGACGGGGAATGGAGTTTTGAATATGTGTCATGGCGATTCTTTTGAATGGCCGGTGCGCAGGTCAAAAGCAACGCACACGGCCGAGCGGGTTTCGCGGGGCCGCGCGCGGCCTCGCACTGGATGAAAAGTCGAAAAAAGGGCGGCACAACGCACCCGCGCCTTGGCGACGGTGTGTGGGAGCCGCCGAGGTCAGCCCGCGAACACGGGCGGTGCGCGTGGCGGCGCGGTCAGCACCCTGCGTTCAGCAGTGCTGAGGGGCCGTGGCGCATCCGGTGGCGGTGCGCGGTATTGCAGTGGCGGTGCAAACCGCAGGTCGCTGCGCGTGAGGTCGGGCAGGGCATCGCCCACAAAACGGCACAGGGGGCAGTGCGGTGTGCCGTCGGCACCGCCGCTGATGCCAGCCCCTTGGGGCACCTCGGTATTAATCGCGATGTCGCCTGCAGCGGCTTGCAGGCTCACCCAGCGCACGCCCTGGTTGGTGCATACCTCCACCACAGCTGCACCGCTGCCGCCGCGCGCCAGCACCAGTGTGGCGGCCAGGGCCGAATGCAGGCTGGCCAGTGCCATCCAGGCGATCAGCCACCAGGCCAGTCGGCGGGCCAGTGGTCGGCAAAAAGGGCGGTGCATGCAGGTGCCAGGCAGGGCGGATCAGCGGCGAGTGGCAGAGGGCAATGTGCTGACTGGCACCAGCGTCATGCGTCCCAGGTGATGCACGGCGTTGTGGCCGGGGGCATTGGCCGTCAGCTCGTGGCCTTTCGCTTGGATGGCGGCGGCGGCGTAGGCCGCACCCAGTGCGGCAAGGTGGGCACAGACAAATGCTGTGATGAAAAGCCCGCTGTGAAGCGGCAGCGAAGGCAAACGGGACGTGGAGGTGGGCGTTGGGGCTGCGTGTGGCATGGCAAATCGGTTCCGGGTTCAACAAGCGCCACTTCATGCACCGATTGGTTCGCTACACCGGGCGCGGGCATGCCCACGGACGGCGCGAGAGGGGTGCGATGAAGAGGTGCGCAAAGCGCTCGGGCCACCATCAGCACCAGCGAAAACCGCGTGTGCGAATGTGTGCACCAAAGGACGGATGCAACTGCCAGCTCAGCAGCGCAGCCCGAGGGCTCTCAGATCAGGAAACGAATGCAGGCGGCCCGCGCGGGGGCAGGGGAGCGCCCACCAGCGCGGCAATGGTGGCCCGGACGGCGGGCAGCAGTGCGTGCGCCAGGGGCTGCTGGGGCTCCACCACCGTTTGTGCCTGTGGCGCGGGCGCGCTGAAGTGCAGGCACAGCGGGCAGTCCAGCGTGTGATGGCCCGGCGGGGTGGCATCGGCACCATCGTCGCCCACCACCACCAGCTTCATAGCGCTGCCGGTGGTGCAGACCAGTTGCAGGGCCTGTGGATGAACGATGGGGGAGGCAATGGCGGCACCGATGGTCAACATGAACCACGCCAGGATGAGGCGGGCCAGTAGTGACGAGGTGCGCAGCGTATGCATGCTTAGCATTATCGTCGTGAAAGCACCGTGGGCGACCACAACGCGAAAACGCAGAAATGCGATGCCCAGAGGCCTTTGATCGCGCCTTCACGCGGCGTGCCATCGCCTACCCTTGGCCTGCGAAGTTGCGCAGTGCACCTGGGGTTTGCCGGGGGGCTGTTGTGGAACTTCGCAGCACACAGTTTTCAGGAGTTGCCGCCATGTCGCCCCTCATCTCTGGTCTGGCTTCGGTAGCCTCGCTGGTCTTCAACGCTGCATCCAGCGGGGCGGTCAAACCTGCTGCGCCCCGGCGTGGCAGCGAAGAAGCGCAGGCGCAGCCGTCGGCCGTGGTCACGCTCAGCCCCCAGGCCGAGGCGCTGGCTGGGTTTGCGGGCAAGGGCATTCTGGTGTCGCAGGGCAAGGTGGATGGGGCCCTGGGCGGCGTGCAGCGTGGCAGTGGCGGTGGCCTGGTGGGCTTGCCTGCGGCGGGGGGCTCGGTCTCTGCGCAGGACTTCAAGGCGCTGCTCAGCGAGTTTGGTGCGGACGATGCCCAGAAGGAGCAGATTGCCGCCGGTTTTGACACCAGCAAGGACGGCCGGATTTCGCACCAGGAGTTTCTGCAGGGTCTGGCGAGCACGTCGATCACCCGGCAGGGCAATGATTTTTCGCAGGCCGTGCTGCAGCTGATGGACCGCAGCGGCATTGCCGATGGGGTGGTGAGCCAGAGCGAGTTTGCCGCGCTGGCCACGGCGTTTGCCAACGCAGAAAAGCGGGTGGGGGCTGCTTAGGCCCATTGCGGGCCATGTGGCGCACCCTCAACACAAAAGCGGCTCCGAGGAGCCGCTTTTGTCATCAGTTGCTATGTAAAAGATAGCAAACTTTTGTTTTCTATGGCGCGGAGAGGGCGTTTTTTCCTCTTGATAACGCCCTGGTTCGACCTGGTTTGCGCTAGTGCGCGCCGCCTGCATCGGCGGCGCCGCCGCCACCTGCCGTTCTGGCAGGCCGCTTGGTCAGCCAGATCAGCGCGATCAGCAGCAGGAACAAACCTGCCGATCCCAAAAAGATGTCATTGGCCGCGCGCGTGAACGCCTGCTGCTCGATGAGCCGGTTGATCTGCGCCAGCGCCTGCATCTGCGTGAGGCCGGACGCGGTGAGGTTGTCCAGCGTTTGCGCAAACACGCCCTGGCCCTGCACCAGCCCTTCGGTCAGGTGCGCGTGGTGCATGGCGGCGCGGCTCTCCCACAGCGTGGTGGCGATCGACGTGCCCATGGCCCCGGCGGTGATGCGCACGAAGTTCGACAACCCCGCCGCCGCTGGGATGCGGTCTGGCGACACGCCAGCCAGCGTCAGCGTGGTCAGCGGGATAAAGAAGAACGCCATGGCCGCGCCCTGCAGCAGGGTGGGGATCAGGATGTGGATGAAATCCGTCTGCACCGTGAACTGCGAACGCATCCACAGCACCGTGCTGAACACGATGAACGCGCCCGTGGCCATGCGGCGCGGGTCCCACTGGCCTACCTTCTTGCCCACCAGCGGCGTGAGCAGGATGGCGAACACGCCCACCGGCGCCAGCGCCATGCCGGCCGAGGTGGCGGTGTAGCCCATCCACTGCTGCAGCCACAGCGGCAGCAGCACCACGTTGCCGAAGAAGAGGGCGTAGGCCACCGACAGCGCCAGCGCGCCAAAGGTGAAGTTGCGGCCCTTGAAGAGTTTCAGGTCCACCACCGGGTGCTTTTCGGTCAGCTCCCACACCAGAAAGACGGCAAACGCCACCACGGCGACCACGGCCATGGTGATGATCTCGCCCGAGGCAAACCAGTCCAGCTCCTTGCCCTTGTCGAGCATCAGCTGCAGCGCGCCCACCCACAGCACCAGCAGGCTGAGCCCCACCGTGTCGATGGGCAGCTTGCGGATGGGGGTTTCGCGCTGGCGGTAGATGCCCCAGGTGAGCAGCCCGGCCAGCAGGCCCACGGGCACGTTGATGTAGAAGATCCACGGCCAGGAGATGTTGTCGGTGATCCACCCGCCCAGCAGCGGCCCCACCACGGGTGCGACGAGCGTGGTCACGCCCCACAGTGCGAGGGCGGTGCCCGCCAGCGCCTTGGGGTAGCTGGCGAGCAGCAGGGTCTGGCTCAGCGGAATCATCGGCCCCGCCACCAGGCCTTGCAGCACGCGGAAGAACACCAGTGCCTCCAGCGACCCGGCAAAGCCGCACAGCCAGGACGTGAGCACGAACAGCAGCACGCTCATGGTGAACAGCCGCACCGCGCCAAAGCGCTGCGTGAGCCAGCCGGTGAGCGGCACCGAGATCGCGTTGGCCACACCAAAGCTGGTGATGACCCAGGTGCCCTGGCCCGGGCTCACACCCAGGTCCCCGGCAATGGCGGGGATGGAGACGTTGGCGATGGACGAGTCCAGCACGTTCATGAACGTGGCCAGCGACAGCGAGAGCGTGCCCAGCAGCAGGGCTGTGCCTTGCAGTGGTGGGTAGGCGGCGGGCGGCCCGGGCGGGGCAGGGGTTTGTGTTGCAGCAGGCGCCGAACTGGCGGGCGCCTGGTCTGCAGTGGGGTTGGCGGCGGTCATGCGCTATCCACCCCGTTTACTGCACCACAGGCGACTGTACTGCCGAGGCCACCGGGGCCGAAGCGTGTTGCTGCTGGCTTTGCGCTGGCGCCTTGCCCACCTTGGGCGATGCCACGGCCACGGCGGCCTTGCCGCTGCGGCCCAGGTTGGCGGCGATGATGTGGGCCACCTCGTCGTCGGCGGCCTTGAACTGCTCGTCGAAAACAGCGGTGGCGGCCACGGGCGTGGTGCGCTGTGTGTCGGCCAGCGTCTTGCCGCTCTGGTCGGCAGTGTCCACCTTGACTTCCATCGACAGGCCCACGCGCAGCGGGTGCTCGGCCACTTCCTTGGGGTCGAGCGCAATGCGCACGGGCACGCGCTGCACCACCTTGATCCAGTTGCCGGTGGCGTTCTGCGCGGGCAGCAGCGCAAAGGCGGCGCCGGTGCCTGCGCCCAGGCCCGTCACGGTGCCGTGGTAGACGACCTTGGTGCCGTACACGTCGGCCTCCAGTTCAGCTGGCTGGCCGATGCGCAGGGTCTTGAGCTGGCTTTCCTTGAAGTTCGCGTCCACCCACAGGTCGTTCAGCGGCACCAGCGTCATCAGCGGGGCGCCTGCTTGCACACGCTGGCCCACCTGCACGCCGCGCTTGGCCACATGGCCGTCCAGCGGGGCGACCAGCTGGGCGCGCTGCACGGCCAGGTAGGCCTCGCGCACGCGGGCCGAGGCACGCGCCACGTTGGGGTGCTGCTCGATGGAGGTGCCTTCGGTCTGCGTCTGGCTGGCTGCCAGTTGTTCTTGCGCGGCCAGCACGGCCGACTGGGCGGCGGCCACGGTGCTCTTGGCAGCGGCCAGCTGGGCAGTGGCGTGCTGGAACTCTTCCTTGCCCACGGCGCCGCTGGCCATCAGCGGTGCGCGGCGGTTCACATCGTCTTGCGCGCGGGCGGCATCGGCCTGGGCGCGGGCCAGGTCGGCGCTGCGCAGGCTGACCTGCGCCTTCAGCGTGGAGTTGTTGGCGTACAGGGTGCGCACTTCGCGCACCGTCTGCGCGAGCTGGGCCTCGGCCTGCTCCAGCGCCACGCGGGCGTCAGCAGGGTCCAGCTTGACCAGCAGTTGCCCGGCCTTCACATAGTCGGTGTCATCCGCGCCGATGGACACCACGGTGCCGCCGATCTGCGGCGTGATCTGCACCACGTTGCCCGCCACATAGGCGTTGTCGGTGGCCTCCACATGGCGGCCATTGGCCCAGTGCCAGCCGCCCCAGCCGATGGCCACCAGCGCGACGGCGGCGGCAATGAGGGTGAGGCCCCGGCGGCGGGCGGTATTGGCTTCGTTGGCGGTGAGGGGTTCGCTGTTAGCGGTCATGGCGGTGGTCTTTCAGGAATGTGTTGTTGTGTTTTTGGATGTGTGTGGTGCGGTGGCCGGTCAGTGCGCGGCGGCGGTGTGCAGCACCGCTGTGTCATCGGTCCAGCCGCCGCCCAGGGCCTTCATCAGCACCAGGCGTGTGTCGAGCTGGCGGGCACGCAGGTCCACGGCCAGGCGGCGCTGGGCCAGCACCTGGCTTTCGGTGCTCAGCACCACCAGGTAGTTGCCCAGGCCCGCGCGGTAGCGCTCCTGCGCAAAGCGGTAGGCCTTTTCGGCACTGGCCACAGCCTCGTCCTGCAAGGCCTGCTGGCGGGTAAGCGACTGGATGGAGGCCACGGCGTCGCCCGCTTCCTTCACCGCATCGAGCACGGCGCCGTTGTACTGGGCGATGGCCGCGTCCAGCTCGGCAGCGCGGCCGCCCAGCTGTGCGCGCAGGCGGCCGCCGTCAAAGATCGGCAGGCGCAGCGCGGGCGTCACACCCATCTGGCGCGAGCTGCCGTTGAACAGCCGGTCCAGCCCCAGCGAGTTCAGGCCGATGAACGCGCCGATGTTGATGTTGGGATAGAACTCGCTGCGCGCGCTGTTCACGCCTTGCGTCGCGGCCTCCACGCGCCAGCGCGCGGCCACCACGTCGGGGCGGCGGCCCAGGAGGTCGGCGCCCAGCACCTCGGGCACAGCGGTGGGTTGCAGTGCGGCAAGCTGCGGCGTGACCGTGGGCAGCGCGTCGGGCGCCTGGCCGGTCAGCACGGCCAGTTGGCGGCGGGCCAGGGTGATCTGCTCTTCAAGCGCCTCGATCTGGGTGCGGGCATCGGGCACAGCGGCCTGGGCCTGGGTCAGCTCGACCTGGCTGTCCAGGCCTGCCGAGGTGCGCTCTTGGGTGAGCTTGCGTTGCTCTTCGCGCTGCGCCAGCGCGCGCGTGGCCACGTCGCGCTGGGCCACCAGCCGGGCCAGCGCCACATAGCTGCGGCCCACCTGGGCAGCCAGGGTGTTGGCGGCGGCGGCTGCATCGGCCTGGGCGGCGCGGGCCTGGCCCAGCGCGGCCTGCAGCTCGGCGGCGTGCTGGCCAAAGAAGTCGGGCGACCAGCTCAGCGTGGCCTGCACGGTGCCGCTGTTGTAGGTGTTGCCTGCCACCGGCGCGGGCACCAGCCCGTTGGCGGTGTAGCGCTGGCGGGTGGCGTCCACGCCCAGCGTGGCCTGCGGGCCATTGGCGGCTTCGCGCACCTGGCTCAGGGCCACGGCCTGCTCCAGGCGCGCGCGGCTCACGGCCAGGCTGGGGTTGCCTTGCAGGGCGGTGTCGATCAGGGTGTTGAGCTGCTCGTCGCCCAGCGCTTTCCACCACTGGCTGGGTGCGGCGGTGTCGGTGGCTGCGGCGTTCAGGCCCGCGGCCGACGGGGTGGTTTGCGCCAGCGGCGTGTGGGCCGGGCCGGGGCTGGCGCAGCCCACCAGCAGGAGGGCGGCGGCCAGCGCCAGGGCCGATACCGCGAAATGCGCGGCCAGGGCCGAGCGGGTGGAGGGCAGGGGGGAGAGGGGGTTCACGGGGTTCTCCAGAATGGTTTTGGGGTGTTGTGTGGAGGAAAACGGTGTGGGCTGCGCGTTCAGTCGGCGTCTGCGCCGCGCTGCTGGCGCAGCGCTTCGCCATTGGCCAGCATGCGGCGCAGCAGGCGCAGCAGCAGTTGCCATTCGTCATGGGTGAAGTCGCTCAGGTGGCCGTTGAGCACGTCGGCCAGCACCGGGGGCACCTGGGCGGCTACCTTGTCGCCCTCGGGGGTGAGCGCCAGTTGCACCACGCGGCGGTCGGTGGTGGAGCGCTCGCGTGCCACCAAGCCCTTGGCCTCCAGGCGGTCGAGCGCGCGGGTCATGGAGGCCGGGTCGGTCTCCAGGTCCCGCGCCAGGCTGGCCACGGTGGTGGTGGGGCAGCGCGAGATCTTGAACAGCGGCAGCCACTGGGCGTAGGTCAGGTCGTGGGTGGACAGCTGCGCATCGGCCTGGGTGCGGATGGACGTCATCACCTTGCGCATCAGGTAGCCCACGCTGTTTTCGGGCTGGAGCTGGGTGGGGCTGTAGAAGCCCGGGCCGGGCTGCGACGGCGAGGAGGTGTTGGAAGTCATGGAGGGTGAATTTAATTGACTAGACAATGATTGTCTTGGCAATTAGATAACACCCGCGATGTACTCAGGGTTTTTACGGGGTCATGATTGCTATCAAAGAAATAGCTGCAAATGAATACAGACGTGCGCAGGGCCCCATTTTGGTATTGGGCCGATGGGGTAGCAGATGAGAGTGGGCCGCCTGCGCAGGCCCGTGTAGCGCGTGGACGTATCGGTTATTGGCCGGTCAGGCGCTGCGCCCAGGCTGGCAGCGGCTGGGCCAAAGGCGTGACCTGGGTGGGGGAGCACACGGCCACCAGCTGCGGCCCGGCGCTGGTGCCGGTGGCCTCGGCAGCGTCGTACAGATAGGACACATCCGCCTGCCGCACGGCCCGTGCCAGGTTGTCCATGGTGCGGGGGTAGCGGGCCAGGATGCGTTCGGGCGGTACCGGGTGCCCACCTTCGCGCACACGCTGCGCCACGCGGGTCAGCAGCCGGGCCGGGTCGTCCAGCGCCACGATATACAGGGCCACGGTGTAGCCGCAGCGCTGGGCTTCTTCGATGAGCTCCAGTTTGGAAGGGTGCGAAAACACGGTTTCGCTGGCGAAGTCGGCGCCTTCGCGCAGCAGGGCGGCGCGGCGCGAATCGGCCCATTGGCGGGCGGCTTCGGACCGGGCTTCGGGGTCAGCAATGTGCTGCAGGTGCGCCTGTTCGTAGAGATCGGCGTTCACAAACTCCAGCGGAGGGCCCAGGATGCCTTCGCGTACCAGGGCGCGATACAGCGTGGATTTGCCCGCGCCGTTCGGGCCTGCCAGCAGGTGGAACCAGCGGGGTGGCGTGCTGTGGCGGGGCGGCTGCTGGGCGGGGGCCACCATGCAAGGTCAGGCGACAGGGGCGGTGGCTTTGGCCTGGTTCTCCAGCACTACCTCACGCACCCGCTGCGCGAGCGTGCCGCGTGTCTGTGCTGCCAGCAGGCGGGCGGTGAGGGCGTCCACCGACGTGGGGGCCTCCAGGGTGGCGGTGCGCGCCGCTGCGGCTTCGTACTGCTCAATGGCGCTGCGGGCTTCCTGCACGCTCAGGCCCGTGTGTTCCACGATCTGGCCCAGTGTGGCCCAGTATTCGATCTGACTGGCCACCGAGCGGCGCATGGGCTGCGCGGCCTGGCGGGCCTGCTCCACCAGGTGGGCGGGGAGCTTGACGGAAGAAAAAGCGGTGGCGGACATGGCGGTCTCCTGATTGGCGCATTTTGCGCCAATCGGGTGGGGGCTGCAAGGCGCTCGGTGGGCGGGTGCAGACTCCTAGGGCGATACCATGGCTTGCCTTCCGTCCTTTTTCCAATCACAGCCGAACATCCGCCCATGACCGCTACCCCCACCCCCTCCGCTGTTCCGTCTGCCACCCCGGGCTTGCGTTTTGCCGTGATGGGCGCGGGCGCTGTGGGCTGTTACTTTGGTGCCCTGCTGGCCCGGGCGGGCCATGCCGTCACGCTCATCGGGCGGCAGGCGCATGTGGAGGCGGTGCAAAAGCACGGCCTGCGGCTGCAGACTGCCGTGCTGGATGTGCAAGTGCCCCTGGCGGCCAGCACCGAGGCCAGCGCCGTGCGCGGCGCGGACGTGGTGCTGTTCTGCGTGAAGTCGTCCGACTCGGAAGACGCCGCGCAGCAGATTCGTCCCCACCTGGCCCCTGGCGCGCTGGTGCTGACCTTGCAGAACGGTGTGGACAACGACGAACGCGTGCGCGCCGTGCTGGACGCCAGCACCCCCGTGGCAGCCGCGGTGGTCTATGTGGCCACTGCCATGGGCGGCCCCGGGCATGTGGTGCACCATGGCCGGGGCGAGCTGGTGATTGCACCTTCGCCGCGCAGCGACGAGGTGGCCCGCCAGCTGACGGCGGCGGGCATTCCCACCCAGGTGTCAGACAACGTGCGCGGGGCGCTCTGGGCCAAGCTGGTGCTCAACAGTGCCTACAACGCGCTGTCGGCCCTGTCGCAGCAGCCCTATGGCCCGCTGGTGCAGGTGCCCGGCGTGACGCAGGTGATTGCCGACATCGTGGCCGAATGCCTGGCCGTGGCGGCAGCCGACGGGGTGACGATTCCGGGCGATGTGCAGGCGGCCGTGCGCGGCATCGCCAGCACCATGCCCGGGCAGTATTCGTCCACCGCGCAGGACCTGGCGCGTGGCAAACCCACCGAGATCGACCACCTGAATGGCTATGTGGTCAAGCGCGGCGCCGCTTTGGGCGTGCCGACGCCGCTGAATCACGCGCTGCAGGTGCTGGTCAAGTTGGCCGAGATCAAGCGCGCTGCTGGCTGAACCGGGGGGCCGTCAGGCCAGGGCCGCCTCTTCCAGCAGCCGCTCGCGCACTTCCTGAGCGGCCTGCACCATGTGGCGCAGGGCGGCTTCGGTCTCGGGCCAGCCCCGCGTCTTGAGCCCGCAATCGGGGTTCACCCACAGGTGCTCCACGGGCACAACCTCGGAGGCTTTTTCCAGCAGTGCGGCCATCTCCTGCACTCCGGGCACACGGGGCGAGTGGATGTCGTACACGCCGGGGCCGATCTCGTTGGGGTACTTGAAGTCCCCAAAGCCCTGCAGCAGCTCCATGTCCGAGCGGCTCGTCTCAATCGTGATCACATCCGCATCCATGGCCGCGATGGCGGGCAGGATGTCGTTGAACTCGCTGTAGCACATGTGCGTGTGGATCTGCGTATCTTTGCGCACGCCGCTGGCACTGATGCGGAAGGCGCGCGTGGCGCGCTCCAGATAGCTCTTCCACCCCGCGCGGCGCAGCGGCAGCCCTTCACGGATGGCGGGCTCGTCGATCTGGATGATGGCGATGCCGGCGGCTTCCAGGTCGCACACCTCGTCGCGGATCGCCCAGGCGATCTGGTCGGCCGTGGTGGCGCGGGGCTGGTCGTCGCGCACAAAGCTCCATTGCAGGATGGTGATGGGGCCGGTGAGCATGCCTTTCATGGGTTTGGCGGTGAGGCTCTGCGCGTACTGCGTCCACGCCACGGTCATGGGCGCAGGGCGAGCCACGTCGCCGTAGATGATGGGCGGCTTCACGCAGCGCGAGCCATAGCTCTGCACCCAGCCGTTGGCGGTGAAGGCAAAGCCGTCGAGCTGCTCGCCAAAGTATTCGACCATGTCGTTGCGCTCGGCCTCGCCGTGCACCAGCACGTCCAGCCCCAAGGCTTCCTGCTTGCGCACGGCCAGGGCAATTTCCGCTTCCATCTTTTGCTGGTAGTGGGCTGCATCGAGTGCGCCGCGCTTGAAGGCGGCGCGTGCGGCTCGGATCTCGGCGGTCTGCGGGAACGAGCCAATCGTGGTGGTGGGCAACAGCGGCAGCTTCAGCCGTGCGCGCTGGGCCTTTTGCCGGGCAGGGAAGGCGCTGGCGCGCTGATCGGCCCCTGGCGCGGCCGCGGCAATGCGGGCGGCCACGGTGGTGCGGTGCACACGCGGGCTGGCGCGGCGGGCGGCCAGGGCGGTGCGGGCGGCGTGCAGTTCGTCGTCTGCCGCCGCTTCGCCTTGCGACAAGGCGGTGGCAAGCACGCGCAGCTCATCCAGCTTTTCCACCGCAAACGCCAGCCAGGACTTCACCTCGGCATCCAGCTGCGTTTCGGCCTGCAGGCTGAACGGCACATGCAGCAGAGAGCACGACGGTGCCAGCCACAGCTCGCCCTGGTGCTTGTCGGCCACGGGCCGCAGCTTTTGCAGCGCCGCATCCAGATCGGTGCGCCAGATGTTGCGGCCATCCACGATGCCTACCGACAGCACCTTGTGCGAGGGCAGCCAGTCGGCCACGCCCACCAGCTCGTCGGGGGCGCGCACGGCGTCCACATGCAGGCCGGCCACGGGCAGCTGGCAGGCCAGGCGCAGGTTCTCGGCCAGGGGCGAGAAGTAGGTGGCCAGCAGCAGCTTGGGCGCTGTGCGGGCCAGCTGCCAGTAGCTGGGCTCGAAGGCATGGCGCCAAGCGTCGGGCAGGTCCAGGCCCAGGATGGGTTCGTCGATCTGCACCCATTCCACGCCCTGGGACTTGAGGCGCGCCAGCACGGTTTCGTACACCGGCAGCAGGGACTCCAGCAGGCTGAAGCGGTCAAAACCTGCTGCCTTGGATTTGCCCAACCACAAAAAGCTCAGCGGCCCCAGCAGCACGGCCTTGACGCGGTGGCCCAACGCCTGGGCCTCGGCCACCTCGGCAAACAGGCGCTCGCTGGCCAGGTGAAACTGGGTGTGGGCGCTGAACTCGGGCACGAGGTAGTGGTAGTTGGTGTCAAACCACTTGGTCATCTCCAGCGCGGGTTGGCCGGTGGTGGGGTGTTTTGCAGTGCAACCGGCGCTGCAGCCTTGGTGGTTTTCGGCTTGGGCCGACACGCCCCGCGCCATCGCAAAGTAGCGCGCCAGCTCGGGCGCTTGGGCGTCAAAGCCAAAACGCGCGGGCTCGCAGCCCAACAGCTGGATGTGGTTGGCCACATGGTCGTACAGCGCAAAGTCGCCCACGGTCACAAAGCCGAGGCCCGCATCGGCCTGAGCCTGCCAGTGCAACTGGCGCAGCTGGGCGGCGGTGGACTGCAGCTCGGCCTCGGTGCTGTCGCCGCGCCAGAAGGATTCGAGCGCGAATTTCAGCGCGCGCTGCGCCCCCATGCGCGGAAAGCCCAGGGTGTGCGTGAGCACGGGGCGGTGGGTGGTTGCGGTTACGGCAACTGCGGCGAGCGACATGGTGATTTCCTTCTTCTGAATGGAGCAATGCAATGAAGGCACCGATGGTCACGCAGGCTCGTTTATTATTCAAACGAAAGTTTTAGTCGATCAACTTGAAAATTAATAATGAACCAGTCGATTCTGGAAGTGCGCCACCTGCGCACGCTGGTCGCCCTGCGCGACAGCGGCAGCCTGGTGCGGGCCGCGCAGTTGCTCAACCTCACGCAGTCGGCGCTGTCGCACCAAGTCAAGCTGCTGGAAGACCGCTACGGCCAGCCGCTGTTTGAGCGCAAATCGGTGCCGCCGCAGTTCACCGCCGTGGGCGAACGCCTGCTGGCCCTGGCCGATGCGGTGCTGCCGCAGGTGGAAGGGGCCGAGCGCGACATTGCCCGCCTGGTGCTGGGGCAGGGCGGGCAGATGCGCATTGCGGTGGAATGCCACACCTGCTTTGACTGGCTGATGCCCGCCATGGACGCCTTTCGCACCCGCTGGCCCGAGGTGGAGCTGGACATCGTGAGCGGCTTCCACGCCGACCCCGTGGGCCTGCTGCACCAGGGCCGGGCCGATGTGGCCATCGTGTCGGAGGTCGATACCGACGAGGCGGGCGTGGACTACCACCCGCTGTTTGCCTTTGAGATCCGCGCGCTGCTGGCCAACACGCACCCGCTGGTGGCCAAGCCGCACCTGGTGGCGCAGGACTTTGCCGACCAGACCATCATCACCTACCCCGTGCCCGACGAAATGCTCGATTTGATTCGCCAGGTGCTGGAGCCCGCCGGTGTGCGCCCGCCACGCCGCACCACCGAGCTGACAGTGGCCATGCTGCAGCTGGTGGCCAGTGGGCGCGGCGTGGCGGCGCTGCCGCTGTGGGCGGTGCAGAGCTACCTGGACCGGGGGTATGTGACGGCGCGGCCCATCGGAAGCAACGGCCTGCGCGGCGAGCTGCACGCCGCCTGCCTGCCCAGCCTGTCGGCCAAGCCGTACCTGCAGGACTTTGTGCAGGTGACGCGCGAGACGAGTTTTGTCACGCTCAAGGGCGTGGAGTTGTTGTGACCGGATCAGGCGCGTACTTGTCGCCCACTTCTTCGCGCAGCGGGTGGGTGTCGTAGACGATGTTCATGTCGCGGATGCGGGTGCTGCCCGCGTCGAACGTGAACACATCCACGCAGGTGAAAGTCACCTCGCGGCCGTCGTTCAAGGTCCAGTCGTAGCGGAAATAGGCAGCGACCCGCACGGCGCCGCCGTTGTTGGGTTGGGCGGACACGAACAGATCCAGCACGGTGATCACGCTGCCGCTGGAGGCCTGGGCCAGCCTCTGGAAAAAGTCGCTCGCGCGCATGGTGCCCAGAAACGGCGAATGCACCACGCCATCGTCTTCAAAGCAGGCAATCAACCCGTCGGTGTGGCTGGCGTGCAGGTGGGCGAGGTAGGTGCGGACGGTGTCGAGTGGCGTGGTCATGGGCAGGAGCGTGGTGGAGAAAGAAGCCCAGAGCTTCGCCGCGCCCGGCGGCTGCGGCAAGAGACAATGGCGCCTCATACATAAAAGCTGCTTATGTATCTGCGCTACCTGCACTACCTCCAAGCCGTCATCGACCAAGGCTCGTTTGCGCGCGCGGCGCAGGCCTGTGGGGTGTCGCAGCCCGCCATCAGCCAGGGCATGAAGGCGCTGCAGGCGCAGTTCGACACGCCCCTGCTGGTGCGGGATGGGCGCCGTTATGTGCCGACCGACCTGGCCCGGCGAGTGGTGGCCGAAGGCGCGCCGCTGGCCCAGCGCATCGACGCCTTGCCGCTGACTGGCGCGGGCGCTGCAAACCGCAAGGTGTTGCGCGTCGGGCTCACGGCCTCCGCCGCGCTGGTCTGTGGGCCGCTGCTGTATGAGGCCTGGTGCCTGCCGCAGCCCCAGCGTTCACTGGAGATGACCACCACCGACGAGGGGAGCCTGCTGGCGGGCCTGCTGCATGGCAGTTTCGACGCCGTGATTGCGCCCCGGCCGCGCCAGTTTGCCCATCCGGATGTGGTGCAGTGGCGCTTGTACGAGCTGCAGCCGCAAATTTATGCACGGCGCCGCCACCCGCTGGCGCAGGCCCGGTCACTGGCCGATTTGCAAGGCGCCGCCTGGGGCTGTGTGGGCCCCAGCGTGAGCGGCCCGGTGGACGTGCTGACCGAGGCGCACCGCGTGCGGCGCATGCCCGCGCCGCGCATGGCCGTGCGCTGCCCGGACTTTGCCAGCCTGCTGAACCTGGTTGTGGGCTCGGACCTGCTGGCCGTGCTGCCACACCCCGCGCTGCTGGGGGCTGTGGCAGAGCAGGTGGTGCCGCTGCAACTGGCCGAGGCACTGCCGCTGTATGGCATGTGGCTGTTCGAGCGCAAGGCGCGCAAGCCCCGCCTGGGGCCGGAGGTGTTTGCGGGGCGGGTGTGAGGCAGGGGCGCCCGGGTGTGGAGCTTGATGCTATTTATTTGATAGCTTACAAGGCATGATGGACGCGCGCAAACAGCCTAAAAAGCTTGAAAAACCAACGGTCAGCCAGCCACCGTGCCTGGCACCGGCACCCGCACGGCACCCGAGGTATAGAACGCGTGCAGGTTCTCCAGCACCAGGTCCGCCATCGCACGGCGGGTTTCGTGCGTAGCGCTGGCGGTGTGGGGGGTGAGCACCACGTTGTCCAGCGCCATCAGGGCGGCGGGCACATGGGGCTCGTTGTCGAACACGTCCAGGCCTGCACCGGCGATGCGGCGCTCGGCCAGGGCGTCGATGAGCGCCGCCTCATCCACCACGCTGCCACGCGCCACGTTGATGAGGTAGCCCTGGGGGCCCAGGGCGTCAAGCACATCGCGGTTGATCAGGTGGCGCGTGCCAGCGCCGCCCGCCACCGTCAGCACCAGGTAGTCGGCCCATTGCGCCAGTGCGGTCAGCGACTCGAAGTAGGGTTGCGCGCAGCCCTCGGCCGGGCGGCGGTTGTGGTAGCCCACCTCCATGCGGAAGCCCGCCGCGCGCTCGGCCACGGCCTGGCCGATGCGGCCCATGCCCACAATGCCCAGGCGTTTGCCCGACACCCGCGTGCCCAGCGCAAACCGCGCCTTGGGCCATTGGCCCTGGCGCACAAAACGGTCGCTGGCGGCAATGCCGCGCGACACGTCCAGCATCAGCGCAAAGGCCATGTCGGCCACACAGTCGTTGAGCACGCCGGGCGTGTAGCCCACCTGCACACCCCGGGCAGTGGCGGCGCCGATGTCGAGCGCGTCAAAGCCCACGCCAAAGCTGCTGATGACCTGCAGATGGGGCAGGGCGGCAATCACCTCACCCTGGAGCCCGATGGACGCCGTGGTGACCACGCCCGAAAACTCCGCGCCATGCGCCGCCAGAAAGCCCTGCGGGTCGGCCTGGTCCGCCAGGCAGGCCACGCTGTAGCGCGCGGCCAGTTCGGTTTCGAGGGTGGGCAAGGGCAGGCGGCCGATTTGCAGGATGCGGGGTGTGGCGTGCGTCGTCATGGAGGTTGACAGGTGGGTGCAGAGAAGAGGTGGCACGGCGAGCGCTGCTAGACCTGGCAGCGCTGCATCGCAAAAAGGAACGGATAGTGGCAGAGAACACAGGGCCGTGTGCGGCCCTTTGCGCGTGGGCTCCTGCCGTTCGGTACCCCTTACTGCGGCCCAAGCTTCTTGATCAGCGCAGCCAGCTCTTCCACCTCATGGGGCTTGAGGTCCGTCAGCGGCGCCCGCACCGGCCCGCC
>OGCL01001007.1_pt1 | contig 26351 bp, 24 predicted proteins | sample 1570041 | NCBI WGS metagenome assembly OGCL01 (sample SAMN06266162, study PRJEB24511) | hot springs metagenome | isolation source: Hot spring water | place: South Africa: Limpopo | collected 2015-06-22 | reverse complement strand
TGGAGCCGCGATACACCATTCGTATAACCGTTGTTCGACGGTCGCGACCTTGCGGGTGAGCAAGAGCGCCAGAAAGGCGGCCACGGTCACGCGGCCCCACGACCGCGTGACCGCGATGCCGAAACTCCACCACGCCAGCACCGTCGCCTGCGGTTTCGTGAGGTGGGGCGGATTGCTTGACACGCATGTCGTCCATTCCGATAATGCCTGCTGGTGAGTCATGCCCGTCCTCCCATATCACGGCTGTAGGGATACATCCATGATATGATACGGTTGCGCGTGACTCACCTCATATACCTACCCCCAAAAGATGGGGGAACCCGGTTTCCCCTATGTTCCTTGTCAGCTATGACAGAATTGAAATACTCCGTGAAACAATATGACAGCGCATTTATCTATGAATATTCCTACTAAAGAATAGGAACATTGGGGGTTTTGCATTTTCGCGCAGATCGTATATCCTGAAAGAAGTATGGACTTCGTTCTAGCACCACATCTCAACAAACCAGAATCGCCATGCTTACCCCAGAACCTTCTTCCGTTCCTCCGACGAGCGATGTCAAACAGAGTGGCCGCATGCGTGAACTCCTCAGCAGCGTTGGAGCATTTTTAGCTGCGGGAGGACAGGCGAACCCGCTTCCTGTGTTGCAAGATCTTGCCAGTGACTGGCTACGGGCCGAACATGTGACAATTAGCGTTCCGGCGGGTACGGGTGCGCTTGACCGACAAGAGCCGGGTGTGCTCTGCGGCCCGGTGCTGATCGGGCGACGCGTCATCGGGCGCATTGAAGCCACACGCACGTGGCCCTTCGACGCTGAGGATCGGGCCTTGCTGCTCCCGATTGGCCAGTTGATTGGCGCAGCACTCGAGCACGCAATGCTCCAGGGCCAGGTGGAGCAGCACGCGATTGCTGCTCAGGCCCACGAGCGAACGCTGGAGCATCTGCTGAGCTTCGGGCGAACGGTAGTCGATGGATCGGGTGATCCGCTGGCGCTGGCGTTGCAGATTGCGATGCACATCCCCGCCATGGTAGGCGGCGAGCGGGCCTCGGTGCTGCTGGTGCCGCCGCATGGCGTTGATCAGCCGGTGCTGGCGCTCAGCGCCGGGGTTGTCGCTGCGCCCGACCGCGCCCGTGAAGTGGCTGAGCATGGCTTTGCCGGACTGGTGTTGCGCAATCGTTCGCCACTGATTATTGACGAGACCGACACCGACCAGCGCTGGCTGAGTCTCAAACTGGGCGGCAGCGACATGCCTACCCGTTGCGCCATGGCCGTGCCACTCCTGTGGCACGAGCAGGTGCTTGGCGCGCTCACCGTTACCACGACGCGCAGCCGGGTGTTCAACCCCGCCCATCTGAACCTGCTGGAACTGGTGGCATGTCACGTGGCGCTGGCAATTGAGGCGGCCAGTCTCCAGACCAGCCTGGCAGCGACTGCCGCGCATCTCGCCGCGAGTGTGCGCGAGTTGGAGACAGTGCTGCAAGAGGTGCGCGCTGGTGCGCCTGCTGTCATTGTTCACGTCGAAGGGGTGCTTGCGCAGTTACGTGAAGAGCAGGCACGCCTGCAAGCGCTGCTGGCGAGGTAGATGTCTGTGTGGCATCGCCGCATGCCACAGAATGAACAACGCCGAGGCGTAGCACCGCCGCGCCGCGATGCCCAAACCCTCCCCGCTGGGAGGGGTGTGGGGAAACCTGGTTTCCCCATGTCCCAACTGCTGTTGGGAGCGGCTCGCACCCCCACAGGCAGGGGGATGGGGAAACCTGGTTTCCCCATATTTTCACCTCAGAAGCGCAAAAAAATACCCCCATACCCTTGCTGGTAGGGGATCTGTTCAAGCGATGGCGGGCAGGGAGGGATTCGAACCCTCGACAGCGTTGCCGCTGTACGGCATTTCCAGTGCCGCGCACTAGACCAGACTATGCGACCTGCCCTCTGGTCGGGATTGTACCACGTTGACGGGCGGGGCGCAAACCATTGGAGCGCGGTAAGTGTTCACACTTCTCCTGGGAGCGCGGGCAAGCTGCCCGCGAACGCTGACCGTTGCAGGTGTATGGTACCATATCAGCGTTAAGCCGAGCCGGTTCTGTGGGGCCGCAATCGCGCGGCGGGATGCCCGGGAGGGCTGAGGGCGACCGTAGCGCAAACAGGTCCCGGGTTAACGGCCTGTGGTTCGGGGGCGCAGGCGTCTCGGCAGTACGCACACGGGCCGGAGGCCCGCGCAGCCAGGCAGGGCCAGGGGTTATTTGCGCTGATACGACGACTGGTATGCCCACACGCGCGCTACCGCTACGCTACGAGTACCATGTGGCGGTCATTCACCCCCGTGAGGACCGCCTGCTTCTCCTGCCGGGGGTGGATGGCTGGCGCTTGCCGTACTTTGCCCAGGGCGAGCGTCGTGTCTGGCAGGAGGTGGCCCATGTCAACCAGGGGCTGCGTGAGGTGCTGGGCGTCGCCGCGACCACGCTGCGCTGCCTGGCGATTGACTATCAACGTGAGGCGGAGCTGGTCTCGAAGCTCTACGCGGCAGTGCCGCGCAACCCTTTCTGGCGTCCGCCGCCGGGGGGACGCTGGGTGGCCCGTGAGGAGGTCGGTGTTCTGCCGCTGGAGGTGGAGGGTCATCGTCGCCCCCTGGCCGAATGGTTCGCCTGGTACGCCGGCGCGCCGCGGCAACGGGCGCCCTGGTACCTGCCGGGCTGGCACGAGGCGGCGATCCGCTGGGCTGTCGAGCAGTTGAGCCTCGCCGGGATGCCGCCGACGGGTCCGGCAGAGCAGTTGCGCTCGTGGCAGCGCTCGGCCATTCTACGCCTGCCAACCGCGGAAGGCCCGGTCTATCTGAAGGCCGTGCCGCCGATCTTCGCCCACGAGCCGGCGCTGACGGCCGCCCTGGCTGCCGCCGATCCTGCCCGCTTTCCCCGGCCGGTGGCGGTGGATCCTGCCCGGGGTTGGCTGCTCATGCGTGAACTGCAGGGGCCGACCCTCGATACACGCTGCGACGATGTAGAGCTCTGGGAAGAGGCCCTGGCGGCCTTCGCCGAGGTGCAGATCGCCAGCGTCGCCCACCTGCCGGCCCTCCGCGCCGCCGGGGTGCCCGAGCGCCCCCTGGCGACACTTGCAGCGCGCCTGGCGCCGTTGCTGGCCGACCCTGACGCGGGTATGCCCGCCAGTCCTGCCGGTCTCTCGGCGGATGAGCGGCGCCGGTTGCACGGCCTTGCGGCGCGCCTCGAGGATCTGATCGAGCGCCTGGCTGCCTACAAGCTGCCGGCGGCCCTGGAGCACGGCGACTTCTGGGCCGGCCAGGTGGTGGTTACCCGGGCCGGCTTTGCCTTCCTCGATTGGTCGGATAGCTCGATCAGTCACCCCTTCTTCAGCCTGCTGCTCTTCCTGGTGGAGATCGAGGACTTCTTTCCCCATCTGGCAGGTGTGCGCGAGCGTCTGCGCGATGCCTACCTGCGTCCCTGGGCGGCGCTGTTGCCTGCGGGCGACCTGGTGGCGGCCTTTGAACTGGCCCAGCCGCTGGCCGCCCTGCACCATGCCACCACATACTACGGCGTGGTGCTGCCTAATATCGAGCTGAAGTGGGAGATGGAGTTGATGCTGCCCTTCTACCTGAAGATGGCGCTGCGGCTGGCGGAAGCGGCGCTGGTGTGAGTGACGGGGAAACCGGGTTTCCCCATACCCCTCCGTGATGTGAACATACGGGGAAACCGGGTTTCCCCGTACCCCTCCCTGAAGGGTTGGGGAAGGCGTAGCCCCGTGGTGGAGGCGCAGCGCCGCTGCGGTAGAGGCGCAGCGCCGCTGCGGTAGAGGCGCAGCGCCGCTGCGGTGGAGGCGCAGCGCCGCTGCGGTGGAGGCGCAGCGCCGCTGCGCCTCTACTCTTGCCCGAGGGTGTCGCGGGCGTCGGGGAAGGTGCTGCTGCGCCGCGGGCGCTGGACGGTGGCGCGGTAGAGGGCAACATCGGCTTGCAGGCGCGCGATGCGCTCGAATTCTGCGGCGTCCTCAACGCTGTGCTCGCGGTCCTTGAGCTGGTTGAGGCGCGCCTCGATCTGGGCCAGGCGCAACTTGCGGGCGCATGCCTCGGCCTCGTGGCGGTAGCGCAGCGCCAGGGGGCGCTGTTCGGCCAGGGTGATCAGGCGCAGCGCCGTTTCGCGGAACAGTTCTTCCTGCCCCTCGGCCCACGTCCGCAGATCCTCCGGGGTGGACGGGCGCCAGGCTGGTGGTAGGGTAGTGAAGTGGCGCCAGAGTTCCCGATGTAACGGCTCTTCTAACAGATCTTCCAGGCCGCCCCCGAAGAGATCCCGCACCGGGGGATGGCGCGCCAGACCGGCTTCGAGAAAGGCTTCGACTGCGGCGTCCACGCTGGGGTGGTAGAGGGCCAGGGCCAGCAGGTAGGCTTCGGTGCCGCGCCGGGGATCGGTAGGGGGACGCGCAGAAGCGGAGGGGGCCTCGCCGGCCTCGGCGGGGTGGGGCGCCTCGTCCGGCGGGGGCGGCGGGGTGGGGAAGGGGCGACTTTCGCCGCGCCGGGAGCGCGCCTTGCCGTCGCGGAGGGCCGGCCGACGCGCAGATGGGCCGCCGCCCAGCAGATCGAGGATCAGCTCGGCGCGGATGCCGATCACCTGTTCGAGGCGCAGCACGTAGACCCGCTGCTGAGTGGAGTCGAGTTCGGCCAGCAGGGGCAACAGCCGGTCGAGGGCCAGGCGCTGGTCCTCGGGGCGGCTGAGGTCAAGGCCGGCGGTGCAGGCGCTGAGGTAGAACTCCATGACCGGCACGGCCTCGGCAACCAGGCGCCGCCAGAGTTCCGGATCGGCGCGGATCACCTCGTCGGGGTCGCGGCCCTCGGGCATGCGGATGATGCGCAGGGCGACGTCGCTCTCCAGGCGCACGACGCCCTGGGCGGTGACGACCAGCCGCCCGTCGGCTTCGGCGCTCTCGCGCAGGGCGTCGAGGCCCTTGAGCGTGGCGCGCTGCCCGGCGGCGTCGGCGTCGAGGGCCAGCAAGACGTTGTGTGAGAGGCGCTTCAGCAGCGCGACGTGGCTGCGGGTCAGGGCGGTGCCCAGTGGGGCGACCACGTTGCGAAAGCCGTGCTGGTGGGCGGTAATCACGTCGAGGTAGCCCTCGACGACGATCGTGCGATCCTCGGCGCGAATGGTCTCGCGAGCCAGATCGAGGCCGTAGAGCAACTCGCCCTTTTTGTAAACCAGGGTTTCGGGGGTGTTGAGGTACTTTGGCTGTCCGTCGCCAATGATCCGCCCGCCAAAACCGACGGTCTCGCCCCGAGCGTTGCGGATGGGGAAGATCAGGCGACCGCGAAAGCGGTCGTAGATCCGCCCGCTCTCGTGGCGCACGGCCAGGCCGGCGGCTTCGACCTCTTCGGGGGTGAAGCCCTTCTTTGTGGTCAGGTACTCGAGCAGAAAGTGCCACTCATCGGGGGCGTAGCCGAGCTGGAACGCTTCGACCATCTCCGGGCTGACCTGGCGCCGCTCGACGTAGGCGCGACCCGGTTCGCCGCGGCGGGTAGTCACCAGCACGTGGTTGAAGACCCGCGCAGCCAGGGTGTTGAGTTCGAGCAGACGGGCGCGGCGGGCGTCCTCCTGGCGCTCGCTGTCGCTTCGTGGGGCGAGGGTGACACCTGCGCGGGCGGCGAGGAACTCCAGGGCGCCGCGAAAATCGAGGCCCTGCCTGCGCATCACGAAGTCGAAGGCCGTGCCCGAGGCGTGGCAGCCAAAACAGTAGAAACTCTGGGTGTCGGGGTAGACGGTGAAGGCCGGGGTGCGCGTGTTGGGGTGGAAGGGACAGAAGCCCACGTAGCTGCGGCCCGTGCGGCGCAGGGTCACGCCCAGGGAAGTGATCAGTTCTACGATGTCGGTACGGTTACGAACGTCGTCGATCTGGTTCATACCGATTGGAGGGCCGTGCCCTCACCGCATAGGGCCTGCCCCGCGGTTGGGGCTTCAGGGGCGGACAGAACATATGGACGCCGGGGGAGACCAGAGTCGTGCGCGGGGGCGTTCCAATGGGGTACAAACTGCGTTGGCTCGGATGTTCTATCCGCTCTTAAAGCGGTTGGGGCGAAGGGTGTTTCGCCCAGATCGAGATCGGCCCGTTCCAGCAAATAAAGCAGCGGGCCGGCATCGATCCGCTGGCCGTCGGAACTGCGCCCGGCGCGCAGTTCGGTTGCGCCAAACCAGCGCAGGCTCGCGCCTGCCGGCACCCCGTGGCGCAGTGTGACCACGAAGGGGTAGAAGCGGGTGCGGGTGCACACACCGTAAGTTGGCGAGTCACGGACGGCGATCAGGGGGGGCAGGGGGCGCAGGGAGAGATCGTCGGGAACCCTGGTCCGTGGCAGGCCGAGTTCTTCACGCAACTCGCGCAGCAGCGTGGCCTCAACGTTGGGGTCGTTGCAGTCGCGCCGGCCACCGGGCAGTTGCCAGGCGCCCGCGTCGGCATCGAAGGCCAGCAAGAAGCGCAGGTCGTCGTGACCTTCAGATTGGGAGATCAGCCCGACGGCGGCCTCGACCTCGCGCACGGGTGCTGCCCGGGGCAACACCTCGCGCCGGCGCGCCTCCAGCGCCGCCAGCAGGTCGCCGGGGCGCTGGAAGGGCTGGCATGGGGTAACACCGGGGCTCTGCCAGTCGGCGATGAGCGGCGCGCCGCTATCGAGCAGATCGCTTAACAGCCGCAGGGTCCAGCCCGCTTGTGGCGAGACCACAGTGGCGCCGAAGCCATCGGCGGTCTGGCGCAGCGCGCCGAGAAACGTCAGCGCGTCGAGGATACCGAGCAGATAGTCGCGCTCGACGCTCTCTTCGAGGTAGACCAGCCGGCCGGGCGCGCCGCTCTCGGTGGGTGCGGCGGCTGCAAGCCGGTCGAGCAGGGTGCATGCGAGCGCCCGGCGCTTCGTGGCGACAGAGCTAACGAGTGACATCGCACGGACTCCTTTCGACGCAGTCGGGTAAATGTGGGCGGGCGCAGCCCGCCCGGGAACCCTCGTTACAGCGTATCGTTGTGCGGCGCAAGCCGCGTGGGTGTCGCTACAACTTCGTTGCGGCAGCGGTTACAGGGGCCGCAGGCCCGGGCATTCGGGCCGTTCACAGGGGCCAGGCCGCTCCGCGCCCCGGCAAATGGCGCAGTCTTGCCGTAGTGTTATTCTACCCCAACAGCGCCAGGGCGAGCATCAGCAGCAGGGCGAACACCAGCAGGGGCAGACAGCCGCTGCCGCGCGCCTCTTCGCGCTCGGTCTCTATCGGCACGTACACGACCGTCGGCGCGGAGCGGCGCGCCGGGCGCAGCAGGAGGAACAGCAATGCGCCGAGCAACAGCAAGCCGAGAGGCGTCAGAACTGCGTCCAGGGCGGCCAGGAGCAGATCGCTGAGGGAGACGTTGGAAGGGTACACTGGTGGCCTCCTTCTCGATACACGGGTGGCCTGCGATGGTGCGGCCGGTGGTGCGATGCGCGCGACGGTGCGTACATAGCATACTTCTACGTACCCGGAGTTGCCTGCCAGTAAATGGACAGCACAGCCATGGAGATCTGGCGAAGTGGTGGCATAGCTGGCAGGGGGAGGCATGGAGGGCGTGAAGCGCGACGCGGTGGGGGGACGGGGCAAGCGGGTTTTTTCAGGCCCTGCCTGAGGGGAGGGTTTCGGAGCAGGGGCGCGGCCCGGGGCAACAGGTTCACGGGCCGTCGAGCAAGCGATCGATGCGCGCGCGCATAGCGGCATCGGCGTACCGCTCTTCGCGGGTGCCCAGACAGAGACAATACGCCCCGGCGCCAGCATTGCAGCGCACGGCGATGCGATAGGCGCCATTGGCGGGCAGGGGCGGAACGTGGCTCTGCACCAGCCGGTAGTCGCGGCCCATAATGGTCAGAGGCGTAGCGGTTGGCGGCGGTGTCAGACCCTCTGGCGGCAAGCCGGGGCCGGTCAGGGTGAAATAGACGCGGAAACCGGCCTCGTAGTCGCGCGCGGGAACGAGGAGCAGGGCGCGCACCCCTTCGCCAGCGCGCCCGTCGAAAGCGTAATAATCGGCGGGATGGGCATGGTTCAGCCGTCCGTAGAGCGCCTGTGCTAGAGAAGGGTCGCTGACGAAGAAGGGCGCTGCGGGATCGGGCGAGCCGGAATCGTTGGCGATGCCGAGGTGCAGGCGCGCCAGTGTGGCCCACCCGGCAACCAGCGACAGCGCCGCGGTGAGCCACGCGATCACGCGACGAGCCTCCACAGATCGAAGCCCAGTGAGAGCAGAATAATCAACAAGATCACCGCCGAGAGGGGCAGCATGTCGAAGCGCCGGGGATGGCGGACAGCCCAGAAGTAGCGCAGGCTACGCACCAGTAGCGTCAGCGCGACCAGATCGAGCAGGATGACCAGAGGCAGGGCCAGATCGGTGGCGAAGCCGATCAGCGGAAGCACCACCGGTAGAATGATGTACTGCAACGTGCAACGCAGCCCTGAAATCAAGAGCGAAAGACCAAAGGCGCGTGTGGCCGGGGCGCTGTCTACTTCGCACGCAACAGGCGCATCGAGCGTTTCGGCGGCCGGTTGCGGCGGTGGGGGAACCCGCAGCAATCGGGCGAAGAACCGATCCACGGTGTCGATCATAGCCATAACTGTTCCACTTCCAGACTCGCGGGGCGCAGTACAGGAGGGCATGCTTCAGATCCGGGCAATCCCGGCCTGACAGTTGCTCCACGGCTCCACACGACCTGAAGATATAGAGTTGGACAGGTGTGCAGATGAAGGCTGGCCTGTCAGGTTCATCTGAGACATCCCACAAGAGCGATCCACCAGTGTGATACATATTATACCTGATTGCGCGAGAAGCAAGCGATGATCGGGTGTGGCGTATGTATTCAGAGTTCTCCCAGGTGCGCGGGCAGCTTGCCCGCATCCAGGCCATTGCGGGCGGGACGCCCGAGCACCCGGGGTCACAGCTTATCCCGAATGTGAACAGATACGGTGTGGTGTAACGTTATGCAGACACCTCTCGCCCGGCGGCTGATGGTCTTTCAGTACATAATCCGCTATTGCCCGCGCAGGCGGGCTTCGCAACCGGTAGCCCGCGGCTTGAGCCGCCGGGCATGGGACAGAGAGCGGAATATTCCATCACCCGCCGGGCGAGCGACGTTGACGTAACCCTGCCCGGTTCGTCTTCCCTGCCTACGGTAACGTGATTGCCCGTCCTAACCCGCGTGTGTGCTACGAGTTCGGCATGTGCCTGGTTAGGGAATACGCCGATTTCAAACGCATCCGCAAGCCGATCGTCATCAAACGGAGGGCGCTGTAGAAAAGAACAACCCTGCACGCCAGTGTGCAGAGTTGCGCGAACGAGACTCAGACGCGGTTCAAGACCTTCCGAGTCTCAAGCAAGAAGGCGACGTCAGGTGGTTGCCGAACGGTTGCGGCGCGCCTCGATGAAAGAACGCACACCAAACGCAATGTATACGCCGCAGATGACAGCCATTGCGATGTTGGCGCCGGTTGCTGCATTCAGTTCGAGCGAACCAAGCGACGGAATGAGGCGACTCATCGGAGCGATGAACCCGAGGGCGCCAAGCGCCACCGCGATATGCATCATCGTCTTACGACGCTGATCCTTGTGCGCCAGCCAGCCAAGCAACATGAGCGGCACGCCGAAGAGGACAGGAATGAGCGCAGTGACGCTCGACATACCAGTTCCAAAGTATGTTGACAGCGCGAGAACCGTCAGCGCCGCACCGGTAATGATAGTGATTCTGGGCATAGGTTTCCTCCTGTTTCCTGTTGATGATGTGTATGCACGGACTGACCGTTGCGCCGAGCCTCGCAACCAGATGCTCTGTCGTGATGAAAAAGGGTTCGTGAGAGGGCGAAGCCCTACACACCCTCCCCTGAACGGGGATAATGAGAATAGATTTTCTCCGTAGGTGTTCACACTTCTCCCGGGTGCAGGGACATCTTTCCGGCATCCAGGCCACTGTGGGCGGGACACCCGCACACCCGGGGTCACACCTTATCCCGAATGTGAACAGATTCTTTTCCTCTGGGAGAGCTGCATCCTCCAAAACCCTAGTCAGGGTATCGGGAAACCGGGTTTCCCCGCCTGGGATGAGCCTGTCGAACCGCACCCCTGCGCGGGGGAGGGTTTGGGGGGGCAGCCCTTCCAGGAAAAACCCTGTGTTTATCTTGTCAGTGTGCGGCGGAGCCGCATGGACGACTGGAGATATGATTGCAGTATCTGTAGTATAGGACGACCGGAGCTGCTCTTCCCAGACAGAGCTTCCTCGTTAAGTATGTGAATTTTTTCCCGAATGCCAAAAGCCCAAAAATAGGGGAAACCGGGTTTCCCCAACCCCCTGGCGGTGGGGGGTGCCAGCCACTCCCAACCGCGGTTGCGACATGGGGAAACCGGGTTTCCCCAATCCCCTCCCTGCGGGGAGGAGCCCGGTTCCCTCCCCCAGCGGGGGAGGGTTTGGGAGGGCGAAGCCCTCCCAAGAATAACTATTTTCATCGCGGCGGTGTGCGCCATGCGCATGACCGTCTAGCGTGAAAATAGGGAAATCCGGGGGTTCCCCGCAGCGTGATGCAGACTGCGCGCTTGGTCCTCATCGCTTATCACTCGTCACCAGGATCACCTCTCCTCGGAGGTCAACGGTTCAATTGCAAGATCGGGCCGACCGGTATCGAGAATGATTTCGTGCACCTCGACAGCGTGCGGCTGGCTGAACGCGGTATGCGGTAAGCCGCCAAGGCGGGCGTGACTCTGGCGGAACGCTTCTGAATTGAGCCAGGCTTCAAAGTGGGCCTGGCTTTCCCAGGTCGTCAGTACGATATACGGATCGCCGGGCCTGGTCGGACGAAGCACCTGATTGCTCACAAAGCCAGGCATCTGATCGACCTGTCGGGCACGGTTACGAAAGGCGGTCTCGAGCGCCGCAGCGTAGTCGGCGTGGACAAAGATGCGATTGGCGACGGTGATCATGGTTGTTCCTTCTGCTCGTCTGTTACTGATGTGAAAATACAGGGCAACCGGGTTGCCCCACGCCTCTGCCTGTAGGGGGCGCGAGCCGCTCCCACCAGCGGTTGGGGTATGGGGCAACCGGGTTGCCCCACCTGCGGTGAGCCTGTCGAACCGCACCCCTGCCTGTGGGGGGTGCCAGCCGCTCCCACCAAGCGAAAACTCCTTTTCAATGCAGTGCAGCGAAGCCGCGCCACATCTGTCATCGCGCCCTGGGGATTGTGTTTCCTCTGGTAGCGTGCTATACTCCTGGTAGTTAGCTATCGAAACACTATTGAGAGCGCTCCCCAGAACATAGCCCGAACAGCGTCATCGCGGGGTGTGCCGGTGCCGCGTACCGGGAGTTTCCATACCAGCAGGAGCGTCCAGAAGGCAGAACCCATGGGGGATGTTCCACCAGTCAAGCGTACCAACCCGCGTCAGCGCCGACGGGTTGGGATGGAGGGTCCAACCACCAAGGAGCGCGACTACCTGGAAGTCCTCTACTACCTGTCGCAGCGAAGCGAGCCGGTCATTGCGGCACAGGTGGCGCGCTGGCTGGCCCTGCAGCCGCCGACGGTCAGCCATGCTCTCCAGGAGATGGAGAAAAAGGGCTACATTCAGCGCGATGAGCGTGGCGAGATTACTCTGACTTCCGTTGGCGCCGGGCTGGCCGAAGGGATCGTGCGTCGCCATCGTATTCTCGAGCGCTTCCTGGCTGATGTCGTGGGTGTGCCCTGGCATATGGTGCACGAAGAGGCGGTCCACCTGGAGCATGCCCTGTCGCCTGCGCTAGAGGACCGCATTACCATCCTGGTTGGCGATGCCACTACCTGCCCGCACGGCAATCCTATCCCCGGCAGCGGCGCGAGCTACACTCCCGCGGTCCGGCTCGATATGGCGCCGGTGGGAGCTCTCTTCACCATCCGGCGGATCGAGGAGGAGGCCGAGGAGCGCACCGATCTGCTGCGCTACCTGGAGGCTAACCGCTTGCTCCCCGGCAACCAGTTCTTTATCCCCGATGCCTCGCCGACCTACGGCGTCACCCTGCGAAGTTGCAACCGCGATACTACTCTCTCCCCGGAGATTGCCGGGGTGATCTGGGGTGAAGTGGCAGCGCTCGAGCCTCGCTCGTCTGGTGCATAAGCAGGCGGTCAACGAACCAGATCAGCGTTGCGCAAGGGTATAGGCAATACCCTGTTGGAGGCTGCTTAGCGCGATGATCTCGCGTAGTTCGGCCCCGATATGGACGAGAGTCTGGGCGATCTCCGGGCTGATGCCGGTGAGGATCACCTTAGCGCCGAGCAGGCGGGCAGCCTGGGCCGAACGCACCAGTGCCGCTGCCACCTGCGTGTCTACCACCCTGACGCCGGTGATGTCGAGAATAGCGAACGAGGCGTTGTGGCGGGCAATGCCTTCGAGCAGCGTTTCCATCACCTCCTGCGAGCGAGCCGTATCGATGCTGCCAATGATTGGCATCACTACGACGTGATCCAGGATCGGCATCAGCGGTGTTGACAGTTCGCGCAGGGCTGCCTGTTGAGCTTCGATGATCTGCTCTTGTAAGGCCAGCCGCTCCTGCTCGGCGCGTAGTTGTTCGGTCAGATCCTTCACAAAACTGGCGATGCTCACCGCCTGACCCTGATCGTCATAAATAATGTTGGCGGTGATGTAGGTTGGAATGGTAGAACCGTCCTTGCGACGACAACGCACCTCGCCTTGCCAGAAACCCTGGGTGATGGTCTGCTGGAACGTTTCGAGAACGAAAGCCTCCGTTTCATTCACCAGGTTGCTGAGGGGCATGCCGATCAGCTCGCTGGCCTCATAGCCAAAGAGTCGACAGTAGGCCTGGTTGACGTAAGCCAGTTCTCCTGTCACGATCGAGGTATTTGAGATCGCCACGGGCGTGTTTTCCACGATTCTACGAAACAGACTGAGCTGATCCAGGTTGTTCCGCTCAGTGCCGATGGTGTTGTGAAGGGCCTGGATCGTCCGCCGCGCCTCGGCAAGCTCTGCTTCCAGTGTGGTGATGCGCTGGTGTAGAGTGTCAGTAGTCATACTCTCATTTTAGTACGATAACAAGACTTCTCCTTGCCGGAAGGCGCCAGGGGGCTTCGTCGCGTCGCACCGTCTTCGGGAGACGCAGGTTCTCGCACCTCTTGCCAGGAAAGAGACTTGTTGTAGCGCCCGGGAAAGGCCTGCCTGATGCTCGACCTTCGCTACGGATAATAGCAAATCACAAGCACCCACGCCTTACACCAGCCACACCTCATCCAGGGCCATTGCGGGTGGAATGCCCGCGCATCCAGGGCGACGCCTTACCCCGGATGTGAACACGCGTTGCATGTTTTGTCCTGTATGCTATAATCCACGTTCAGATGAACTCGAAAAACCTGGATTGTGTCGCGGCGCCCCGACGGCCCGGATGCCAGGGCGTAAAGGTGGAAGCTGGTGCAAGTCCAGCGCTGTGCCGCAACTGTAACCGACCGTTCCTCACAATGGTCGGAAGCCAGGACGCCTGCCGCGACGTTGTCGTTCACCCCTTCTCGAGCCAAGGAGGGCGAACGTGACCTGTGGCCCCTGAACGCTTCTGCGTCAAGGCCCGCCCGGAGCACTTTCGCCCCGGTCCTCGGAAGAGGCCGGGGCGTTTGAGTCGGGACAGGCGCCGGACCCTTCCAGTCCCTCCTCCAGGCAGGGGGATGGGGAAACCGGGTTTCCCCTGCACCTTCCCACAGGCAGGGGTGCGGTTCGACAGGCTCACCGCAGGTGGGGAAACCCGGTTTCCCCTCTTTGTCCATCAGCATGTGTAGAGCCGTGCACGAGGAACCGCTATGAGTGCTGAAACGCCTTCGGAGCCGGGTGGAACCCGGATCGACTCTACGCCCGAGGCGGCCGAGCGTCGCAAGGCAGCGCGCGCCAACCGCGTTCGCAAGGGGTTGCTCATCGTCAATACGGGTAACGGCAAGGGCAAAACCACTGCCGCCCTGGGCATCCTGCTGCGCGCCTGGGGTCGCGATCTGCGCGTTGGCGGCATCCAGTTTCTCAAAAACGAGAATGCGAACTACGGCGAACTGCGCGCCCTGGAGCGTATGGGCATCACGCTGACCCCGATGGGCGATGGCTTCACCTGGACCAGTCGCGATCTCGACGAGACGCAGGCGAAGGCATTGCATGGCTGGGAGACGGCCAGGGCGAAGATCGTCTCCGGCGACTACGATGTCTTCTTGCTCGATGAGTTCACCTACGTGCTGCACTTCGGCTGGCTGGATACGCACGATGTGATCGCCTGGATCCGCGAGCATAAGCCCCCTATGCTGCACCTGATCATTACCGGGCGTGATGCTCCCCAGGCGCTGATTGACGCTGCCGATCTCGTTACCGAGATGCGTGAGGTTAAGCATCCTTTTCGTGACCAGGGGCTTAAGGCCCAGCCGGGGATCGAGTTTTGAGCCGGGCCATGGCCGCGGGGCAATCGGGTTGTCCTGGTTTTCGTAGCTCGGCTGTGCCGCACAGCGAATGAAAATGAGGTTTTTCCTGGGAGAGCGAAGCCCTCCCAGGCCCTCCTCCGGGCCAGGGGCGCGGTTCGACAGGCTCACCGCAGGTGGGGAAACCCGGTTTCCTCACGCCTCCTCGAGAGAGACGTGGGAGGGCGTAGCTCTCCCAAACCCTCCGCATTTTCTCGCCAGGGAGGAAAACTGTGAACGAACGCCAAAAACGCTGGTTACTGGTTGCCGTCGCAGCGGCGGTGCTGGTTATCGTCGAAGCACGCCCGGCTTATGCCATGCACATCATGGAGGGCTTTCTGCCGCCGCTCTGGGCCGCGTTCTGGTTCATTGTCACCCTTCCGTTCTGGGTGCTCGGGCTGCGCCAGATCAACCGCCTGATTGTCGAAAAACCTGAGACGCGCCTGTTGCTGGGTCTGGCCGGGGCCTTCACCTTTGTCCTCAGCGCACTGAAGATCCCCAGCGTTACCGGGTCGAGCAGCCATCCTACCGGCACAGGGCTGGGAACGATCCTCTTCGGGCCGATGGTGATGAGTGTACTCGGTACCATCGTTCTGCTCTTCCAGGCCTTGCTGCTGGCCCACGGCGGCCTGACCACCCTGGGGGCCAATGCCTTCAGCATGGCCGTAGCCGGGCCGCTGGTGGCCTGGGCTATCTGGAAGGGGTTGCAGGACCGCGCGCCGCTCTGGTTGACGGTGTTCCTCGCTGCGGCACTGGCGAACCTGTCTACCTATGTCGTGACGTCGGCGCAACTGGCTCTGGCCTATCCCGATGCGTCCGGCGGGTTCATGGGTTCGTTCGTCAAGTTTGGAACGATCTTCGCCGTGACCCAGGTCCCCCTTGCGATCAGCGAGGGTATTCTGACGGTGTTGATTTTCAATGCCCTGCACAGCAATGCCGAGGCCGAGTTGCGCACCCTCGGGGTGCTGAAAGGAGCGTAGCCATGCAGCCAAAACCTTTCGGGTGGGGCGTGTCGCTGCTGCTGCTCGGCATCGTGGTATTGCTTGCGATAGTCCCACTGCTGCTCATTCGCGACTCGGAGTTTGGCGGGGCCGATGTCGCAGCCGAGGAGGCTATCGGTGAGGTAGCTCCCGGCTATGAACCGTGGTTCACGCCGTTGTTCGAGCCGCCCGGCGGTGAGACCGAGAGCTTGCTCTTTGCTGTGCAGGCGGCCCTCGGCGCCGGGCTGATCGGTTACTTCTTCGGGCTGAAGCGCGGGCAACAGATGGCTCGCCCCCCGGCCTCAGGAGAGGCGGCGCCTGCCGCGCCGCCTGTTGGTGAGCGGATGAGCGGCTGATCTGATGTGGAGCGATCTCCTCCCACCCTGTTCGAAGTTCAGGGGCAGACAGAACGTATGGGCGCCGACGGGCGGTGTGGCGTTGGGATGCGCTGCTGGTCTTCACCCCCTCCCCCTCTCCAGCGAAGCTGGAGCGCCTGCGCTGAGCCTGTCGAAGCGGGGAGACCAGAGCCGGGCGCGGGAGCGTTCCAATGCGGTACAGGCCGCGTTGGCTCGGATGTTCTGTCCGCCCTTAAACTGTTCGAAGAGAGGGGCTGGGAGGGCCACAAACTTTCCCGGAAACATCCTGTTGCATTCCCGCGGTGTGCGACGCAGCCGCGTGGGCGACCGAGTGGCGATGCATATCATTGACCGCTACGCTTACACGAATGCCATCCGCGAGCTGGACCCGGCCCAGAAGGGCGGCCTGGCGCTGATCGCCATCATCCTTTGTCTGGCGCTGGACCAGCCGGCGGTGGGGGTGCTCACGCTGGGATGGATGTTCGCGCTGGCGGTCCTGTGGGCGCGGGTGCCGGCCCTGGTGTTCGGGCGCGCCTTGCTTGCCGAGGCACCCTTCCTGCTCCTCTCGCTGCTCGGCGTGGCCCTCAGCGTAAGCCTGGCGCCTCTGGCGGCGCCGGCAGTACAACTGGGACCGCTGTGGCTCGGCAGCAGCGCCGAGTCTCTGGCCATGGCGACCCGATTGTTTACCCGCGCTCTGGGTTGCGCGGCGGCGTTGAACTTTCTTATTCTCACTACGCCGCTGCTCGATCTGATCGAGTTGCTGCGACGCCTGCGCGTGCCGGAGACGCTGATCGATCTGATGAGTTTGACTTACCGGGCAATTTTCGTATTGCTCGAAAGCCTCCAGCGCATGACTACCGCGCAGGCGACCCGCCTGGGTTACAGCGGCCCCTGGCGCGCGATGCGCAGCGCCGGTCTGTTGGGGAGTCAGCTCTTTCTCGATGCCTATCGGCGCAGCCAGCGCTTGCAGATGTCGCTGGAGAGCCGCGGCCTGTCCGGGCCGCTGCGCGTGTTGCCCCTCGACTACCGGCGCGACCGGCGCGCGCGATGGATCGGGGCGGCCCTTGCCGCCAGCCTGTTGCTGGTCGGAGCGTGGCGATGACCGCGCTGCTGGAACTTGAACAACTGCACTACCGCTTTCCCGGCAGCGCCGAAGCCGCCCTGCGTGGGGCCAGTCTGTGCCTGGAGGCGGGCCAGCGGGTCGCGCTGGTGGGGCGCAATGGCGCGGGCAAGAGCACCCTGATGCTCCATGCCAACGGTCTGCTGCGCCCTTCGGCAGGTCAGGTGCGAGTGGCCGGCGAACCCCTGGTCTATACCCGACGTGGCCTGCTCGCCGTCCGGCGCCAGGTGGGGCTGGTGTTCCAGAACCCCGATGACCAGTTGTTCAGCGCCAGCGTGGTTCAGGACATCAGCTTCGGGCCGATGAATCTGGGCCTGGATATCGCCGAGGTGCGCCGGCGCGTTGTTGAGGCCGCTGCGCTGTGCGAGGTGCGCGATCTGCTCGATCGGCCGACTCACGCCCTCAGTGGTGGGCAGAAACTCCGGGTGGCCCTGGCGGGCGTGCTGGCCATGACGCCGCGCGTTATTCTGGCCGACGAAGTAACCGCGGGCCTCGACCCCTGGATGCGCCGGCAGGTCCTGGCGATTTTTGACCGCCTGGTTGCCCAGGGGGTCACGGTGCTCCTGGCCACGCATGATCTGAGCGCGGCGCGCCGGTGGGCCGATCAGGTGGCGGTGATGGAGGCGGGGCAGGTGGTTGCTGTTGCCCCGTCTGATGCGATCTTCGGCGATGCGGCATTGCGCCGCCTGATCGGCGCCGATGAGTGATAGACGGGGATAGCCGGGGTTGCTCGACCCTCTGCCCTCCGGTTCAGGAGCGGACAGGCCATGTGGGCGCATGCGAGAGATAGAGCATAGGGACGCTCTGGAGGCCCTCACCCCCGGCTCCTCTCCCGCGCGCGTTCAGGAGCGGACAGAACCTGTGGGCGCCGACGGGCGTTATGGCGTTGGGAGGCGCTGGTTGGTCCGCACCCCCGGCCCCCTTCGACAGGCTCAGGCTTCGCTCTGAGGCTCAGCCCGAAGGGGCGGGCCGCTCCAGCGAAGCTGGAGAGCCTGCGCTGAGCCTGTCGAAGCGAGGAGACCAGACCCGCGCGCGGGAGCGTTCCAATGCGGTACACGTCACATTGGCTCGGTGTTCTGTCCGCCCTTAAACCGGGTGTGGGCAGAGGCGGGCCTGGTCGGGCCTCTCGCGAAGAGGTGGCAATGAGCGCTTATTCGAAGACGACCGAGATTCTCGCTGCGCGCTGCCAGGCGCTGCTTATTGCTCTGGCTGCCGATGCGCTGCTGGGCGATCCGCCAAATGCCTGCCACCCGGTTGTGCTCCTCGGGGGCTGGATGCGTCTGGGTGAACGCCTGGCGCCCCGGGGCGCCAGGGCGCGTCTGGGGTGGGGCGCCTTCTGGGTGGCGGGCGGGGCGGTGCTCGTCGGCGGAACGGCACGGCTGTTGCCGCGCCACGTTGTGGTCCAGGGGCTGGCGGCTTCAACCCTGCTGGCCTATCGCAGCCTCGACCGGGCCGTGGGCGCGGTGCAGGCCGCGCTGGAGGCGGGGGACCTCGACGAAGCCCGGCGCCTGGCAAGCTGGCACCTGGTCAGTCGCCCTACCGCCGAACTGCGCGCCGATGAGGTAGCCGCAGCAGCGATCGAGTCACTGGCCGAAAACCTGTCGGACAGCCTGGTGGCCCCGGCGCTGGCCTATCTGGGTGGCGGCCTGCCGGCGCTGGCGGTCTATCGCCTGGTCAACACTGCCGATGCCATGTGGGGCTACCGCGACGAGCGCTATGAGTATCTGGGCAAGGCCGCGGCGCGGCTCGACGATGCGCTGAACCTGGCGCCCGCCCGTCTGACGGCGGCGCTGATCGCCCTGGCCGCGCAGATCAGCGTTGGGCGCGGCGGCGCCGCCTGGCATGTGGCGCGGCGCGACGCCGGTCGCACGGCCTCGCCCAACGCCGGGTGGCCCATGGCGGCAATGGCCGGCGCGCTGGATACAACGCTGACCAAGCGCGATCACTATCGCCTGGGCGATGGCCCGCGGGCGCCCGATGCCGCGCTGGTCGGCGAGGCGCGCCGCATCGCCCGAACGCTAACGCTGCTGGTGGTGGCCGGGTTGCTGCCTGGCGCTTCGATCCGGGTCGTGTGGAACGCTGGCGCCTCCGCCCCGGGCAAGCGGGTCGCGGGTCGGGGCGCGCAGGGGCCTGGCGTTCTCGCCCGACTCAACCGGGTTATGGGTCGGGGCGCGCGGAGGCCCGGCGTTCTTGCCCGGCTCAACCGGGTTGTGGGTCGGAGGGTGAGGAAGGTCGGGTTCCACATCTTGCTCAACCGGATCGTGGGTCGGAGAGAGAGGAATGCTTCAAAGGGTTTCACCTTTTCTGGGATGGGCCTCCTGATGCGGAAAAAGGTCTGAATGGGCCAACGAATGGGAAGCGAATAAACGAATAAACGAATGCGAACGGTGTGCCTGACTCTTCCAGGGATGCGCGCTAATCTGGCAGACGCGCGAGGGCGTTTTTCAACTGATGTGAAAATAGCCCGCCCACGGGAGGGTTTGGGCGTAGAGGCGCCGCCGCCGCGCCTCTACGCCCTCCCAGGAATAGTTATTTTCGCCCCGACATACGGAGAGGTCATCATGCACTTCCAACCGGACGCGCTCCTGCTCATCGGTCACGGCAGCCCGGACGCGGCGGGCAATGCCGAGTTCTACCGCTTCGCCGAGGACCTGGGGCAGTTCCTGGGCGTGGCAATCCAGCCCTGCTTTCTCGAACTGGCTGAGCCGTCCATCGAGGAGGGCTTTGCGCAGTGTGTTGCGGCGGGCGCGCGCCGGATCGCCGCCCTGCCGCTCTTTCTAGGGGCGGGGCGCCATCAGAAGCGTGATGTGCCCGATGTGCTGATCGAGGCGCAGGCCGCTTATCCTGGCGTGACACTGCGCTACGGCGCTCCGCTCGGATCGCAGTTGCACCTGATCGATGTCCTCGCCGCGCGGGCCGCCGCCGCCCTTGCCCAGAGCAGTCGGACCTTCTCCCCCGACGCGACAGCGTTCCTGGTGGTCGGGCGCGGCAGTAAGGACCCCCAGAGCAATGCCGAGCTGCCCCGTCTGGCACGCCTGCTCGCCGAGGTGTACGGGTATCCGCTGGTCGAGTACGCCTTCCAGGCGGTGGTTGCGCCCGATGTAGGGCAGGCGGTGACCCGCTGTGTCCGGCTGGGTGCGCAGCGGGTGGTGGTGTTGCCCTACCTGCTGTTCACCGGCTTCGTGCGTGACGACATCGCGCGGCAGGCCCGCGCCGCGCAGGAGCGTCATCCTGAGGTGGAGATCCTGGTCGGCGAGCACCTCTTTCCCCATCTGGGCCTGCTCACGGCTGCCGCGGCGCGCTACCGCGAGATCGTGGAGGGCACAGCGGCAATGACCTGTGACCTCTGCATCTACCGCCAGCGCGCCATTGACGCCGATGCCCACGCTCAGCATCTTGACGCGCATCATCACCACCGGCACACCCACCACAGCGATGAGGAGGTCCACCCGTGACGACCCATCCCCATGCCATTGCGGCCGAGTCGTTTGCGATTATTCGCCGCGGCCTGGCCGAACGCGGTCACGCCTTTCCGCCGCCCCTGGCGACGGTCATCGAGCGCATCGTCCACTCGACCGCCGACTTCGAGTTTGCCGACCTGGTTCAGACCAGCCCTGGCGCGGTTGAGGCCGGGGCGCGCGCGCTCCGAGCCGGCTGCGCGGTGGTCACCGATGTTCACATGGTGCGCGTGGGCATCAACGCTGAGCGTCTGGGGGCGCTGGGCGGATCGCTCCACTGCCTAATTGACGATCCCGAGGTGCGCTCCTTCGCTGCTGCCAGCGGTGTTACCCGCGGCGCGCAGAGTATGCGTCTGGCGGCGGAACGCGGCTTGCTCGGGGGAGCAATTGTGGCTATCGGGAACGCTCCCACCGCCCTCGACGAGGTGATTCGTCTGGTTGCGACGGGGGTGCGCCCGGCGCTCATCGTCGGCGTGCCGGTGGGCTTCGTCGGCGCCGCCGAGAGCAAGGCGGCTCTCGCTGCGGTGACGAACGTGCCCTGGTTGATTACCAGCGGCCGCAAGGGCGGCTCGACCGTGGCCGTGGCGGTGATCAACGCTTTGCTGCGGCTGGCAGTGGGCGCAGAGAATGATGCTCTGTGAGTCTGAGGTGAAAATAGGCCGTATACGGGAGGGTTTGGGAGGGCGAAGCCCTCCCAAGAACAAATATTTTCATTCCGGTGTTGTGCGGCGCAGCCGCAACATTCATTGGAACCGTAGTATGGATGTTCCTGTACCTCCGCGCAACCGACGCGGTATGCGCACCGGCTTCACCACCGGCACCAACGCCGCCGCAGCGGCCCGCGCCGCAACCATCGCCCTGTTTACCGGCGCATGGCCCGAGACGGTGACGGTCACGCTGCCCACGGGCGAAACGACCACGATGATTCCTCTGGAGCGGCGTCTCACTGCCGATGCCGCCTTCTGTTGCATGCGCAAGGACGGCGGCGATGACCCGGACGTGACCCACGGCGCGTTGATCTGCGCCACGGTGCGCCGGACGCCTGAGCCTGGTCTGCGCCTCGACGGCGGTCCCGGCGTGGGTCGAGTGACCCTGCCTGGCCTGGGCCTGCCGGTGGGCGAGGCGGCAATCAACCCGGTTCCGCGCCGGCAGATCACCGAGAACGTCCTGGCGGCCCTGGGGGAGGTAACGGCCGTGGGGCCGGCCATCCTGGAGCGCAGCGGCCTGGAGGTGATCATCAGCGTGCCTGATGGCGAGCGTCTGGCGCAGAAAACCCTCAACCCGCGCCTGGGGATTATCGGGGGCATCAGCATCCTTGGCACGAGTGGGAAAGTGTATCCCTACAGCACGGCGGCGTGGCGCCACAGCGTGGTGCAGGCGGTGCAACTGGCGGCCTACCATAGCCCTGAGCGCGTCGTGCTGGCCACCGGAGCGCGCTCCGAGCAGTATGCGATGCGCCTGTTCCCCGAACTGCCCGAACTGGCCTTCGTCGAGATCAGCGTGTTCACCGGGGCGGCGCTGCGCGCCTGCGTCACCCACGGCGTGCGCGAGGCCATTCTGGTGGCGATGATCAGCCGCATCATCAAGACTGCCCAGGGCCGTATGGTTACTCACGTCGCCGGCAATCCCGTAGATTTTGCCTTTCTCGCCGGGGTGTGCCGCGAGGTGGGCGCTTCGCCGGAGTTGATCGCCGCCACCGAGACTGCTAACACCGGTCGTCATTTTCTCGAACTCTGTCAGGCCCGTGGCGAGATGGCGCCCCTGGAACGTCTCACCGCCATGGCCCTGGAGCAGATCGAGCGCTTCGTGCAGCGCTGGAACGCCCCTTTGCGCCTGGAGGCGATCCTGGTGGACTTCGATGGCGCGGTCCTGGCACGAAAACGAGCGGAGGGCGGTCCGTAACCTCCAGAGGGAGGTGTGGGGAACCCGGTTTCTCCATCCTTTGACAAGATGAAGACAGTTTTTTCCTGGGAGGGCTTGCCACTCCGTGGGCGGGGGTATGGGGAAACCGGGTTTCCCCATTTCCCAACCGCTGTTGGGGGCGGCTGGCGCCCCACAGGCAGGGGTGCGGTTCGACAGGCTCACCGCAGTTGGGGAAACCCGGTTTCCCCGTATGTTCACCTCAGTCATCCATGCGGCTGCGCCGCACAACGCCGGAATGAAAATAATTATTCTTGGGAGGGCGTAGCCCTCCCAAACCCTCCCCGCTGGCGGGTTGTTTCCTGGGAGGGCTGCGCCCTCCCAAACCCTCCCGCGGGCCGGCTATTTTCACATCAGGAGGGGTTAGGGGAGCGAAGCCCTCCCAGAAAAACTTCTTGTTCATCTTGACATTGTGCGGCGCAGCCACGTGAGCGCCTGGCATCTACACTTGTGTCGTGTTGCCCCTGGCCCCGGGCTGGTGTAGAATGCCATGGTGAAAGCAAACGAGGAACCACGTTGATGCGACAGACGAGCCTCGCGCGGTTGCTGGCGCTATTAGCTGCCATCGCTTTTGCTGCCGGCTGCGCGCCCCCCCGCACCGCCACGCCTGCTGCCTCGCCTTCGCCCGCCGGTGAGCAGGCGCACACCATACCCTCACCGCCGCCCCTGGCAGCCTATCCCACCCCGCAGGTATACCCTGCCCCCACTGCTGCCCCGCCCCCGGCTGTGTTGCAGAACCCCGTCGCGGAAGCCCAACCCCTGCTCACCGCCCGCGTGGTGCAGAGTTACCTCCACGACCCCCGGGCCTTCACCCAGGGCCTGGTCTACCTCGAAAACGACAGTTTCTACGAGGGCACTGGCCTGAATGGCGCCTCCTCGCTGCGCAAGGTTGACCTGACCAGCGGGCAGGTTACGGCGATCTTCAACCTGGAGCGCGAGTATTTCGGCGAAGGGATCGCCGTCGTTGACGAGCGCATCTTCCAGTTAACCTGGCAAAGCAGGCGCGGGTTCATCTATACCTACGCCGGTGGGACCTTCAACCGCGTGGGCGCCTTCACCTACCCGCCGGCTGGCCGCGCCCTGCCCGTCGAGGGCTGGGGCCTGACCTTCGACGGCGAACGGTTGATTATGAGCGATGGGACGGCCAATCTCTACTTTGTTGATCCCGAAGCCACCGCCCGTACCGGCGTGCTCGCCATCACCGGCCAGGTGGAGGTGCGTGACGATCGCGGTCCCGTGACCTGGCTGAATGAACTGGAATACGTCAACGGCGCGATCCTCGCCAACATCTGGCAGTCGGATCGCATCGCCAGGATCGACCCCGAGACGGGACAGGTAAGCGCCTACGTGGATCTAAGCCCCCTGCGCGCGCTGATGTCGCCAGCCGAGTATGGCCCCTCGCCACCCGAAGTGCTCAACGGCATTGCCTGGGATGCCGCCAGCGGGCGGCTCTTCGTGACCGGCAAGTTCTGGCCTCGCCTGTTCGAGATCGATCTGTTCGAGACATCCTGGCGCATCCATCTGCCGCTGATGTGAACACACGGGGAACCCGGGGTTGCCCAGGCCCCTGCCTGCTGGGCGCCGGGCGCCCCCAATGACGGTTGGGGGTTGGGGAAACCAGGTTTCCCCACGCCCCTCCCTGGCGGGAGGGTGTGGGAGGGCGTAGCCCTCCCAGGAAACAACCCGCCAGCGGGGAGGGTTTGGGAGGGCGAAGCCCTCCCAAGAACAAATATATTCTGGCGTTGTGCGGCGCAGCCGCATGGACGACTGATGTGAACATATGGGGAACCCGGGGTTCCCTTCGCTCCTGTTCACCGGGATGCCAGGCGCCCCCAACGGCGGTTGGGGGTTGGGGAAACCAGGTTTCCCTACGCCCCTCCCTGGCGGGAGGGTGTGGGAGGGCGCAGCCCTTCCAGGAAACAACCCGCCAGCGGGGAGGGTTTGGGAGGGCGCAGCCCTCCCGAGCAAACCTCGCAGGGGAGCTGGAGCGATCCGGTTTCCCCACATCCCCGTCGGAGACGTACCGATGAAGGTTTCTACCCGTCACTTCCTTCGTCCATTCGGGCTGATCGGCGCGCTCCTGGCGCTGCTCCTGCTGGCCGCCTGCGGCGCGCAGGCTCCGGCTGCCGCCCCTACCCCCGCCGCTGATCGTCGCCTCGCAGCCACCCCGACGGTTACGCCCAGCGGGCTGACATTCATAGAGTTAGAGCCCGGTATCGGCCCGCATCCCCGTCCCGGCGATGTGGTTGACGTACACTACCGCGGCGCCCTGGCCGACGGCACCGAGTTCGATAACTCCTACCTGCGTGACGATCCGTTGCAGTTCGTCCTTGGCGCAGGCGCAGTGATCCCCGGTTGGGACGAAGGCATCGCGCTGATGCGCCGCGGCGGCAAGGCGCAACTGATTATTCCCCCCGAACTGGCCTATGGCGCGCAGGGCGCCGGTGGTGTTATTCCCCCCAACGCTACGCTGACCTTCGAGGTAGAGCTGGTGGATATTCGCCGCAATCCGCCTGCCGCTCCGCAGGCGCTTGATGCGTCTGCTTACGTTACCACGCCCGACGGCCTGAAGTACGCCGACCTGGAGACCGGCACGGGCGCCGAGGCGCGGCCCGGCGCGACCGTAGTCGTCCACTACACCGGCTGGCTCACCGATGGCACGCGCTTCGAAACCTCCCTGCTCCCCACCCGGCCCCTGGCCCGCCAGAAACCGTTTGAGTTTCGCCTGGGCGACGGCAAGGTTATTCCGGGCTGGGAGGAGGGCATCGCCGGCATGCGTGCCGGTGGGCTGCGCCAACTGGTCGTGCCGCCGGAGCTGGCCTACGGCGAGCAGGGCGCTGGCGAGGGCAAGATCCCGCCCGGCGCCACCCTGATTTTTGAAATCGAATTGCTTGAAGTGAAGTAGAGTTCGCGCTATGCGTATCGAGCGGATCGAAATCAGACGGATCGAACTACCCTACGTCACGCCCTTTGAGACCAGCGGCTGGCGCGAGCTGGCCAACCACTCGGTGATCGTGCGCGTAGAGGCCGGCGGCAGCGTCGGCTGGGGCGAGGCGCCAGTCAGTAGCGGCCCCTGGTACAACGAAGAGACCCAGAGCACCGCCTGGGTGATCGGGCGCGAGATCCTGGCCCCGATGCTCCTGGAGAGCGAACTCCAACGCCCCGAGGATGTGGACGCCCTCTTCGCCCGCGTGCGCGGCAATCGCATGGCCCGCTCCGCCTTCGAGTTCGCCGTCTGGGACCTGTTCGGGCGTCTCGAGGGTCGCAGTCTCAGCGCCATGCTTGGCGGCGTGCGCACCCGTGTGGAGGTGGGCGTGAGCGTCGGCGTGCAGCCCGACATCGCCACCCTGCTCCGCGTCGTCAGCAGCTACATCGAGGCAGGCTACCGGCGCGTCAAGCTCAAGATCAAGCCGGGCTGGGACGTGGAGCCGACCCGCGCCGTCCGTGAGCGCTGGCCCGACCTGCGCCTCCAGGTTGACGCCAACAGCATCTACACCCTCGACCAGGCTGACCATCTGACGCAGCTCGATGCCTTCGATCTCCTGCTGATCGAGCAGCCCCTGGCCCACGATGACATCATTGACCACGCAAAGCTCCAGCGTCGCTTGCGCACGCCCCTCTGCCTGGACGAGAGCATCGTTTCGCCGGAACATGCCCGCTGGGCGATTGAATTGCGCGCCTGTGGCGTTATTAACATCAAACCCGGCCGCGTCGGAGGCTTGACCGCAGCCCGTCGCATCCACGATCTGGCTGCCGAAGCGGGCCTGCCGGTGTGGTGTGGGGGGATGCTGGAGACCGGCATCGGGCGAGCTGCCAACGTGGCCCTGGCCAGCCTGCCGAACTTCACCCTGCCGGGTGACATCAGCGCCAGTGCGCGCTACTTCCAGCGCGACGCGGTGCGTAACCCCTTCGTGCTCAACCCCGACAGCACCCTGAGTGTGCCTGAGGGACCGGGCAGCGGCGCCGAGGTGGACGAGGCCTTCCTGGATAGCGTGACGCTCGAGCGAGTCGTCCTGAGGTGAACATACGGGGAAACCAGGTTTCCCCACCTGCGGTGAGCCTGTCGAACCGCACCCCTCCCTGCGGGGA
>OGCL01001005.1_pt1 | contig 26367 bp, 29 predicted proteins | sample 1570041 | NCBI WGS metagenome assembly OGCL01 (sample SAMN06266162, study PRJEB24511) | hot springs metagenome | isolation source: Hot spring water | place: South Africa: Limpopo | collected 2015-06-22 | reverse complement strand
ACGCAGGCTTTCCAGGCGCTCTAAGCTGCCGGCATGAACCCTATTCTTCTCAACTGCGACATGGGCGAGGGCTTCGGCGCCTGGCGCATGGGCGACGATGAACTGGCCATGCCGCTGATCGATCAGGCCAACCTGGCGTGCGGCTTCCATGCGGGCGATCCGCTAATCATGGCGCGCAGCGTCGAGCTGGCGGTGGCGTATGGCGTGAGCATTGGCGCGCATCCTTCCTATCCGGATCTGCAGGGCTTTGGGCGGCGCCATCTGCAGTGCTCGCCGGAAGAGGTTCGCGCGCTGGTGCTGTATCAGGTGGGGGCGCTGGATGCCTTTTGCCGAGCGCGCGGCTGTCAGCTGGCTTACGTCAAACCGCATGGCGCGCTTTACAACGATCTGGTTCGTGATGATGCGCTGCTGACGGCAGTGCTCGATGCCTGTGCCAGCTACCGCAAAGGCCTACCGTTGATGGTGCTGGCGCTGGCTGACAATGATCGGGAGCTACGTCTGGCCGACGAGGCCGATGTGCCGCTGATGTTCGAGGCGTTCGCCGACCGCGCCTATCTGTCGGATGGGCAACTGGCGCCACGCCGGCTCAGCGGCGCGGTGCACCATGATCCCGAGCGAATCCTGGACCAGGCGTTGGCCATTGCCAGCGGCGAGTCCTTTGCCGACATCGATGGCAAGCCGCTGCGTCTGCGGGCTGACAGCCTCTGCGTGCATGGCGACAACCCTGAGTCGCTGGCGGTGTTGCGTCGCTTGCGCGCGCGGCTGGATGCGCTCTGAGGAATCAGTCGGGCTGCCAGTCCAGGGTCAGCTCCTCCTGCCAGGCGAAGCGTTCGAAGTGACTGCCGACCACGCCCTCCAGGCGTTGCAGGTCTTCGCTGCTGGCGCTTTCCACCTGTAGGCGCAAGCCCTGATTCTCCGCCTTCAAGGTCGCCACCCCGGCGCTGAATTCGATACGGCCCTGGTGCTCGTCGAAGCTGACTGGAATCTTGTGTGCGAAGTGCTTGCACAGACGACTGATATAGCGCGCCGGGGTATCGGTCGCGACGAAGGCACTGCTGCTGAATAGGGTCATGCAAAATCCTCTTGGGCTGTGTATTTCCTGGTGGCTGCCGTGTTGCGACAGCGCGGCGTGGTTCAGTACGCCAGGGTAAAGCGTTGGCGAATGTGCTGCGGCTGCTCGACTTCGTCCAGCAGTGCTACGGCCAGGTCGGCCACCGAAATGCTGCCCGGCTCATTACCGTTCATCAGCAACTCGTCCCGGCCCAGGCGGAACTTGCCGGTACGTGGGCCTGGAACGAGCAGTGCGGCTGGCGAGAGAAAGGTCCACTCCAGATCCTGTTCGCCGCGCAGGATTTCCAGTGTCTGGCGCGCACCTTCGGCGCCTTCCTTGTAATCGGCAGGAAAGTCCGGTGTATCGATCAATTGCACGTTAGGGGCGACGTACAGACTGCCGGCACCACCGACCACCAGCAGACGTTTGACGCCTGCCTGCTTGCTCGCCTCGATGATCGAGCGGCTGCCGGCGATGAACTGCTCGCGAATCTCCGCCACGCCCCAGCCTGGGTTGAAGGCGCTGATTACCGCGTCGTGGCCGTGCAACTGCCGGGTCAGTGCTGCGCTGTCGTGAACGTCCGCCTCAACGACGGTGAGTTGCGGGTGTGCGTTCAGCTTTTGTGGCTGGCGTACCAGTGCGGTGACCTGATGACCGCGACTCAGTGCCTCTTGCAGCAGCGGCGCGCCGACATAACCAGTGGCACCGATCAGTGCGATTCTCATTGGGGTAATCTCCAATAGTGACGATGAACACATGATCGCTGCTGGATAAACCCCGGAAAAAGTGGCCTGATGCACATGGATAATTAAGCAGGGCTTCATAATGGAGCAGCTCAAACGCATGGCGTTGTTCGCCACCGTGGTGCAGAAGGGCTCGATGGTCGCGGCTGCCGAAGCCATGGGCATGACGGCTTCGGCGGTCAGCCAGCAGATACGTCGACTGGAGGAGGCCACTGGCGTCACGCTGCTGCACCGCACCACACGCAAGCTGACCCTTAGCGAAGCGGGTGTGCAGTTCTATGAAAGCTGCCGACAGATAGTCGAACTGGCCGAGCAAGCGGAGCAGCGCCTGGCCGAGCAGCGTGATGCGCCGGTGGGCGAGTTGCGTGTCGCCGCCCCGGTCGGGTTTTCCGGGCCGCTGCTGAGCGAAGCGCTGGCGCCTTTGCTCAGTGCTCATCCGGGGTTGAGCCTGAGCCTGTTCTTTCACGATGAACAGATCGACCTGATCGAGTCGCGCATCGATCTCGCCATCCGTGTCGGCCGCCAGGAGGACTCCAGCCTGGTGGCCCGTTACGTGACCGATTGGCGCATGATCCTGTGCGCCGCTCCGGCCTACCTGGCACGCGTCGGTTTGCCAATCGAACCGTCGCAATTGCTCAAGCTCGACTGGATCGGCCTACATCTGGAACGCAGCCAGCACCTGACCTTGCTTGGCCCCGGTGGAGTGCAGCAGCGCCTGCGGCTGGAGACGCGCATCAGCTGCAACAACATCCTGGCCGCACGCCAATTCACCCTGGCGGGAATGGGCGTGTCGCTGCAGCCGGAGCCGGAAGTCCGTGAACTGCTGGCTCGCGGCGAGCTGTTGCCGCTGCTGCCGGATTGGCAACTCGAGCCTATCGGCCTGCATATCGTCACGCCACGGCGCGATGCGCAACCGGCCAAAGTGCGCTATGCCATCGAGGCGCTCAGGCGTCATCTGGTCAGTGCATGATGATCAATAGTCGGCATACGCCTCTGGCTATGCGAGGATGGCGCCATAATCATTTTCTCCGTCAGAAAGGACCCGTGATCCACACCGATGAAGACGCCCAAACGTATTGAACCCCTGGTCGAGGATGGCCTGGTGGATGAGGTGCTGCGACCACTGATGAGTGGCAAGGAAGCAGCGGTCTATGTGGTGAGGTGTGGCGACGAGCTGCGCTGCGCCAAGGTCTACAAGGAAGCCAACAAACGCAGCTTCCGCCAGGCATCCGAATATCAGGAAGGCCGCAAGGTGCGTGGCAGCCGCCAGGCGCGGGCCATGGCCAAGGGCAGCAAGTACGGGCGCAAGGAACAGGAGCAGGCCTGGCAGAATGCCGAGGTTGCCGCGCTGTTCCGCCTGGCCAGCGCCGGGGTGCGGGTGCCCAAGCCCTACGACTTCCTCGACGGCGTGCTGCTGATGGAGCTGGTCGGCGACGGCGAGGGCGACGTGGCACCAAGGCTCAATGACGTCGACCTGCACCCGGACGACGCCCGCGAGTTCCACGCCTTCATGATCCAGGAAATCGTCAAGATGCTCTGCGCCGGCCTGGTGCATGGCGACCTGTCGGAATTCAACGTGCTGCTCGGTCCCGATGGCCCGGTGATCATCGACCTGCCGCAGGCGGTGGATGCGGCGGCCAACAACCATGCCTTCAGCATGCTCGAACGCGACGTGCGCAACATGGCCGAATACTTCGGCCAGTTCGCCCCCGAGCTGAGATACACCAAGTACGCCAAGGAAATGTGGGCACTCTACGAGGCCGGCAAACTGACGCCGCACACCCAGCTGACCGGCGAGTTCGCCGAACCTGAGGACGCTGCCGATATCGATGCGGTGATGCGCGAGATCAAGGCCGCCCTGGCCGAAGAGGCTAAGAAACAGGCACTACGCAACGCCGAAGACGAGCCCAAGGACGTCGAACCGACGCCGCCCTGGATGCGCTGAAAGGGGACGTAGGGTGCGCCGTGCGCACCATCTTCACACTGCGCCCGGGGCCGCGGGTGGGACTTTATAACTGGCGCGGCCCTACGGTTGACGGTGCGACGAACACCCCGGCGCACCGCAGCCCACCCCTTCCTCCAATCCCTGCAGAATCGGACAATCCGGCCGGCTATCGCCTTGACAACTGTTGGCCAGCTCCACCAGCGTATCGCGTAACGCGCTCATCTCGGCGATCTTGCGTTCCAGTTCGGCGATATGTCCCTCGGCCAGCGCCTTCACATCGGCACTGGCGCGCTGCTTGTCCTGCCACAGGGCCAGAAGCCGGCCCACTTCCTCCAGAGAAAACCCCAGATCCCGCGCCCGCTTGATAAAGGCCAGGCGGTGCAGGTCGTTGGCGTTGTATTGTCGATAGCCACTCTCCGAACGCCCGGCACGCGGCAACAGGTCGATGGACTCGTAGTAGCGGATCATCTTGGCGCTGAGGCCGGTGTGCTTGGCGGCTTGGCCGATGTTCATGGATGCAGCCTTCTTGTCGGCAGAAACTCCGCGTGACTATGCCAGAGGGTTGAACCCGAAATGAATCTTGAGTTGGCCGATGGCCATGCTGATTCAGAATACCGTCAGGCTGATGCAGGTGAAGTACAACCATAACGACAGGGGCAGGCTGACCCTGGGTTTGTTCAAGCCCAGGGTGTAGAGAAAGCTGTAGCGGTGCATCCGGCAGAAGCGGTCGAAGGGGCTGACGGACTCCTGCCTGAAATCAGGAAGCCTGGAAAAGTATGGGTCGAGCCGACTTATCCCATGGACGCAAAGGTAGATGCCGTTGAAACCGCCGGCGACGAAAAGCAGCACCCAGACGAGGACCAGTAAGATTTCCAGGTGCGATGCGTCACTCATGCCGGGATACGCCTAGGCAAAGGGGCCAACCTGTAAATACCTGCCGAGAGCCGCCAAGCCTAACGTGATCCAAATGATCGAGAGGCTGAAGAACGAGAAGTACAGCCAGAGCGATAGACCCGCGCCTACAGCGGGGCGGCGTATGCCCAGCGAGTAGAGAAAACTGTACTTGTGCAATCTATAGAAACCATCGAACGGGCTCCGTGATTCCCAACTGGGATCAGGCTTGCGGGAGAAGTACCTATCCAGCCTGCGAATCCCGAAGAAGGCTGCATAGATGTGATTGAGGGTGCCGATCACCAGTATGAGCAATAGGGTGTTCGCCAGAACGGCCTTTATCGATAGTGTGGCGTCCATTATCGGCTCGATTCATCTTCCGCTGTGCCTGCCTGTTGGGCCAACTCGGCCTCACGCTCAGCAATGGCACGCTCCAGTTCCGGTGAGCGCTTGGCCCATTGTTCGGGGGGCAGGGGTTGTGACCATTCGACGATGGCCGGGTCGGTTAGATCGGGTGGTGGCGCTAATTTCAGGTTCTGGAGTTTTTCAGCGAAGTAAGTACCCAGGAAAATCACAAAGAACAAACCATGCAGAACGTCTTTGATATCGCCTTTGCACAGGCTGGTCACGATGGAACCTATCTGGGTTTCCTCGTATGGGCGCTTGCCTAGACGGGAGTCTGGTACAGCCTCCGGGCCAATCTCCATATAACTACGCATGCACTCCCAGAGGCACATGGCGGTGGTGCCTCCGCCACAACTGAACCCCAGGCTGAAATGCTTATCCTCGTCCTTGGCATTCGGGTCGGGATTGGTGAAACCAACCACCAATAGACCCTGGGTGGTCTTGCCATGCTGGCCTATCGAGGAAACGGCAGTGGCGGCAGCGGTTACCTGCTCCCAGGGAACGATCCAGTAGCTGCCATCCTTTTGCGGCACGCAGACTTCGCGGCGTTGGCGGTTGAAGCGCACTGGGGGCGGAGCAGGCTGGGTCAGGCTATGCAGCAAGATCAGGATGGGGATACCAAGCATTATGGAAAAGAGTATCGTCAAGCCAGTATTTCGCCCGACAAACCCTCCCGTATTCCATAGAATCAGAACTGCAAGCAATAGCGCTGGCCATATCACCATTACCGCCGAGCCAATGCTGTACGAGCCGATATCGAGAAACACCTCGTTCTTGCGCCAGATGGTATTGAGCACATCCCTCGGCGGTTGGCCGGTGGGGATATGCGGCGGCGCCAGGTAGTCGTCACGGGAGAACAGGCCTTTGCGGCTGCTGCCGGCTGCGGGTTGGCTCATGCGGAGTCCTTGGGTTGCAGGTATTCGGTGCCGTCCAGGCGGTGGGGCGTGACGCGATCCAGCTCCGGGGTCGGGTCGTCGGCGCGTAACTCGATCACCTCGCCGTCGGTCAGCAGCCCGCTGGGGCCAAGGGTGTAGGCGAGCCCGCGTGGGCCGCCGATCACGTTCTCCAGCCCTGCCACCTATGCCTGGCCTTGCTCCATATCTACCAGTCGACTGGTGGGGCCGTCGGCACGCAGGCGTTCGCGAATCATCTGCGGCCACTGGCTGCGCGAACGGCGTTTGGCCATGGCGTAGGTGAAGTTCTGCAGCATACGAACAGGCAATAACATCATGCTGCCAAACAGCAGCATGAAGTCGGCATAACTGAGAAAGTTGCGGCCCTTGTTGGCTTTGTATTCCTCTTTGATCAACCCCCAGTACAGGCGCACCGACTGCCCCTTGCTGTTACGCACTTCCTGAAAGCTCTGTAAATATTCAGGCGAGTCGCTGTGTCGCCCCTGCTCATCGAACCAGGGGCCGTTGTCCATATACGCACGCAGGTATTCCCAAAATCCCGACTGCATCTCTAGGCTCTTGCCTGTAGGCGAGCCTAGGTTGATCACCACCTGCTCCTGAGGGTGGCCATAGCGATGCAGCAAGGCTTCGAGTGCGGCATGGCGCATGCCAGCCGTATAGGGGCCGACCGTGCCATAGGCATAGGTGGCAGCGGCAATACTGTCCCAGGGTGTGTGGTAAATCTCGCCTTCTTGCTCGAAGTACAGCTCGCGGGTGCGGCGGTTGAGCAGGATGGGGAGTGGCATAGGGCGCAGGACTTCTAGCAGAAAAGGAATCACAGTGCATGCTGTGGCAACAAAGAATGCCTGAGCAGCACTTTGAGTCTGTCCGTTTAATAGGGTAATCATGGCCATAATGAATAAAAAGCATCCTAGCCCCCCGCCCAGCGCCCCCGTCCACATTCCTCGGTCGGCACTATCACCATGCTCGATGGCCAGATAATGCTCCGTCTGTTCCTCGACTTCCGGCATGCACATCAAAGGTGTACCCGTGGCTTGATCGGCACGGAGCAGGCGGCTATCCGGTAGCTGGGCCAGGCGCTGGGCAAAAGGATGTTCAGTAGCAGTGGTCATGATCAGCTCAGGTCGATATCGATGGCGGCCAGGTAGAGCCCTTCGATGGGTTGGTAGGTCAGGCTGCCACGGATGGCGATGAGTTTCTCGACGTCTTCGTGGTAGGCACGGCGCAGGCGTACGCTGCCATCGGCTTCGGGTTGTACGCGGGTGCCGACGTCCAGGTCGAACGGAATAGGGTCGTCTTCACCCCAGACCAGGGGGACGCAACGGGTGGAAAGGCCTCTAAGGCCCAGCGAGCGTTGCCATTCTTCATGGCCGTCGAAGCTGACCATACCTTGCTTGTACTCACGCTGGCCAGGCAGGCGCAGTACCAGGCGCAGTTCATTTATCAGGCCCGAGAGCGGATTGATGTCGTTCCAGCGTTCGAGCTTGAGGCTGACCGGCAGGACGATGCGGTAGAACTCGCGCATGCTCTGGTTGAACTCGCCAGACCAGTCCGCCGGGCACGTGCCGAAGCGGGTTTGCTTAAGCCACTTTTTCTGCTGGCGAGTCCTTGGATGAATGGGCGGCTGGCTCATAGCTCCAGCGAACCGCTATTACGCTCTACATCGATCAGGCGCTCGGTCGGCCCGTTTGGGGCGAGCCGTTCACGCACCACTTGCGGCCAGTTGTTATGGCTGCGACGACTGGCTACTTTGTAGGTGTACTCTCCAATCAATCCGACAGGGTAGTCGAGTACACCGCCAAGCAGCAAAAATAGGTCTGAGAATTGCAAATAATTACGCCCATTAGACTCTTTGTAGCGCTTTTTCAAATCTTGCCAATGCTCCCCAAGCTTCTTGCTAAGTTTGAATTTAATTTCTAATTGGCTTTTAATAAAGATATCGGAATCGCTATGTTTGCCATGTTCATCGAACCAAGGGCCATTGTTCATATACGCCCGCAGATATTCCCAGAAGGCTGCTTGCAGATCCAGATCCTTGCCCATGGGTAAGCCCAGACTGACCAGCACTTGGCGCTCCGGTCGTTTAAACTGATGCATCAATACCTCTAGCGCCGCGCTGCGCATGGCGCCGGTATAGGGGCCAACCAGTTGAAACTGATAAGCCACAGCGGCGATATCATCCCAGGGGCAGTGATAAAGCACACCGTTTTGCTCAAAATACACTTCACGGGTGCGGCGATTGAACAATACTGGCAAAGGCAAGGGGCGTAAGGTCTCCCATAAAAATGGGAGCAGGAATATTGGAATTGCCATCAGAAATGTCCCAATGCTATCCCAAGGTCTGCCGTAATAAATGTCTAGCAAACCCATAAAGATAAAAGCCCCCCCTAGTACCCCCCCCAATATTCCCGTTAACATTCCGCGCGTTTTTCTATCGCCTACCTGCAGTGTCAAATAGTGCTCGGTATGCTCTTCTATATCGCCCAAACTCATTGGCTGCTGGCCAGTAGGCTGATCAGCCTTCATAGCGATATAGGGCACATTGCCGGACAATCTTTCACCTAGGGCGCTCAGTAACTTCTCCCAACTCATGGCATCAGCTCAGGTCAATATCCAGGGGTGGCATATACAGCCCCTCGATGGGTTGAAAAATCAGGCTACCGGTGATGCGCTTGAGTTTTTTGCCATCGCGTTCGTGATAAGCACGGCTCAGGCGCACATAGCCAGGGGGCTGAGGCTCAACACGGCTGCCGGTGTCCTTGTACAGCGGGATGGGATCTTCTTCGCCCCAGACCAGGGGGACGCAGCTGCGGTTATCGCTGAAATCGAGCAGGCCTCGGCTGATCGACCACTCCTCCATACCGTCGAAGATCACCATCCCTTGCTCATAGTCGGCCTGCTGGAACAGCGGCACCAGCAACACGAGGCGAATCTCGTTGGCAAAATCGCCATAGGGGTTTTGCTCACGCCAACGCTGCAGCTCCATACTGACGGGCATTACCATTTGGTAGAAGGCGATCATCGACTCCGCATGAGTCTTCGACCATTCGGCAGGGCGGGTGCCGAAACGGGTGTGCTTTACCCATTTTTCCGCTGGCGAGTCCTTGGTGTAGAGCAATGTGACCAGGCCGGCGACGATCAGTAGGGTCAAGGCCGTGGCCTGTGCGACTACGGGGAATGGCAGGGCCGCCACGCCTCGCGACAGGGCAGCAGCATTACCTGCAAAGGCCAAGCCTTGCGCGATGCGGAAGGTCTGTATGGCCTGCCATGACACACGCGCCATGGCCAGACTCGATGCACTCAGCCCGGTATAGACGCCGGCACTGTCCAAGTCGCCAGCTTTGAGCGCGTCAACGGCTTCCCAGCCAAAGTAAAGGACATCGACAGCCGATGCAGCCGACTGAGCAATCCAGGCCATGGCACCGCGCCCCAAGGCTTCATAAAGAAGTGCCTGCGCTTGTTTATTATGCTTTCCCGCACTTTTGGCATGAACGGACCAAGCCGCGTCTGTCAAATGATGCCTAACTGCAGCGTATGCCGCCCAGGTAGCAACAGCGGCAGAGCCGACTCCAACTTTATTCTTAGTTGAACCATTATCCGCAACGCCTCCCTCCCCCCAAATGCTCTGTCCCAGATTCCAGGCACAAAGCAAGGCAATCGCCGACTTCAGCGGTGCTTTCTCGAAGAGTTCACTCAGGCTTGGCAGTTTGACGCCATCCGGCAGGTGCCTGAGCGGCGGCAGGTCCGGTGGTAGCGTGGGCGCAGGCGGTGCCTTGGCCGTCGTCGGGTGCGGTACGTCACTCCCGTAACCAGGCAGAGGATGTGTGGGCGCGGGTTTGGGCACCAGTTCCAGATAGGGGATGGCCTGGCGGACGCCAGTGGCCAATGCCCCCGTCGCCGGGCGAGCAGGTTGCTTGCCGGCCTGGGCCGCTTCGCGTGCTTCGGCCTTCCTGAGCGCCTCTAGGTCGGCCTTGGCCCGCCGACGTTGGCTCTTGTTGTGGCTGGTGCCCATCACTTCACTGAGCCGCTGCAGATGCTGGCGCGGCGTAAGCTGCATTACCTGCATGCGCTGGGCACTTCGGGCCAGAATCGACATCCATAACACCTTGGTGGCTGCTGCTATCTGCTGCTGCAGATTACCCATCTGCCCGGCAGCGATAGGGGCCACCGCAGCGAACAGGACATCGCTGGCTTTTGCCGGGGTCAACGCATCCAGGCTATCGGCACCCAGGTTGATGGCGGCGGTAAAAGCCATCGCACGAACCGTCTCCTTGCCATACTGCAGCACCATGCCGGCCTCCTGCAGCAGTTGCTCTTGCTTGAGCACGTCGACCGACTGCAGCAGCCCTTTGATTTCATTGCCGGTAATCTCGCGGGATACGCCGAGTACTACCCACGCCAGCCAATGCTTGCCTGTAGCGCTATTTTCAGGATCCAAGGCTTCTATGATCGCCTTGGCACCCGGCCCAGTAGAGGCCGCGTCCAGAACGGCAAGAGCGAAGTGGGTTTCCAAGGCGTCACGCATGTCCGCCTGTGCTATGTCGAAGTGGCCACAAGCAGTATCGAGACTGCCAGGGGTACGCTGGTCTAGCGTTCCCATCCACCCGGCCCAGAACTCAGCCAGTCGGCGCACATCTGCAAGATGAGTTTGCTCTTCTGTTTCCTGCTCCTGCCAGGCGCGTTGCAGCTCGCTGAAGCGCGTAGCACTAGGCAACTGCTGCTTGAGAATATCGTCGCCATCGCTGAGAGCACGGATGACACCTGCAATGGCCCAGTCTTCGCCATGCTCAAGCTGGCGTTGTGTGAAGCTGGCCTTGCGGGCACGTAACAGCCCAGCCAAATCCAGCAGCACGCCCCAGGCGTCATCAATGATCACGTAGCTCTGTTGCTCGCAGCGTCCCATGGCATCGAGCGTTCGTGGCCAGTCCGGGCGGTGACGAGTCTCGGACTCGCAACTCCACTTGAAACCATCCGGGAACATGTAATCGCCGATCTGTTCATGGATCTTCTGCGCTGGGCCAGCGAAGGGGGCCGCGCCCGGCGTGAAGCTGCGCATGACCCGCTCGCGCACTGTCTCTTGCGTCTTGGCCGCCTCGAATTGCCGATCACTCCACTGGGCAGGAGACCAGGCGAGCATCGCCGCACTCCCTGCCCGAAGAATCAAGTAAGGCTTGCTGCGCTTATCGACCACAACCCCACCGCGTTCTGTTTCAGCGAGTGAGGCGCGCTCTACCTGAAACTCGGCAAGGCGGTTATTGCTCCACAAGTACAACCAGCCGTCACGCAAAAGGCGTGGCGTATAGCCGAGCGGGTGGAAATCTTGAGGGGCCAGAGGGTCGGTCAGGCTCGGGAAATGCCCTTTAAGTTCAGGGATGTCGTAATCGCTAGCTGCAATAGCGTCACGCGGCCCAATGGCATAACGCAACGGCAATACGGCCGTCAGCAGAGGGCAAGCTGTCGGCTGGAAATTACTGGGGGCGGTAACGGCCTGGTTCATCCTTGGGCCTCCTTGTCGCTATCCTTGTTGAGAGTGAGGGCTTCCAGTAGCGGCCAATCGAGCGTGATCTGAGCTGCCAGTCCGCTGTCAGTGGGTGCACAGTCGACTTCTGGATTCTGGTTAGACCAGGCAGGAATGGGGGCACCATCATGCTGCAGCCAGACGGCACTGACACCATGCCAGAAGCCAGCCGGCCACTGCGCTCCGGCAAGCCAGGCCTGGCGCAACGGAGCCGTATCACCGAGGCGCAGCCAGAATTCACGGCCATCGGGTGCATGAATGCGTAGGCGCCTCTGCAATACCTTGAGCAAGCGTTCCGCCGGCATAGTCGACTCCAGCCAAACGGCGGAAAGAAGATCTGCCTGACCCTGCCACCAAGCGCTGTAGAGCGGGCTGCCTTCGTCGGCCTGAACGAGAACAGGGCCGAATTCTGCAATACCTTCGTAAGCCGTGTGGCGTAACAGCAATCGCGGCTCGTGATCAGGGTATTGTTGATACAACCAACGTAAGGGCTGCTCATGATGAGCCCCTTCGAGCAACAGCGCGCCGCTTTTCATGCGTGGCCGTCCTTGGCCTTCTTCGCAGCCTCGCAGACCTCGCAGATGCCACTTCTGGCCTCCAGAAACACCATCTTCTGCTTGAGCAGTGCTTCAGGCGCGCGGGGTAGCAACACCCGTCCGGCCTTGTCCGCATCCGCCGCCCACGGAATCAACGGCCCCATTATTTTCAACCCCGATCCACTACCCGGCCCACCCCCCGAATTCATCTTGATCGTCGCCCCACTCAGCGTAACTCCGCTCGGGTCGAGCTTGAGGAAGCTGCCGCCGCCAGAGGCCGTGAGCTCCATGCCGGCGTCGATCACCACCTTGCTACCAGCGTTGTAGTGAATCTCGTTGCCGGCTTCGATGAACTGGCCGGTGCCGATCCTGTTGTGCTGGGTGGCGGCGACGGTGAGGTGGTCGTTGGCGCGCACTTCCACCTTGCGGTCGAGGTTGGTGGTGCGGTGTTCTTCGGCCTTAAGCTCGGTGTAGCTGTTGGCTTCGACCGTGTCGTGGCGCTCGTTGCCGACGCGGATCTTCTGGTTGTGCTCGATGTTCTCGTCCCAGTCGCGCTGGGCGTGGATGTAGATCTGCTCGGCGCCCTTGCGGTCTTCGATGCGAAATTCGTTGTAGCCGCCACCGCCCGGGCTGCTCAGGGTCTTGAAGACGCTGCGGGTCTTGTTCGCCGGCAGGTCGTAGGGCACCACGTGCTCGGCGTGGTACAGGCAGCCGGTGATCAGCGGCTGGTCGGGGTCGCCTTCGAGGAAGGTGACCAGCACCTCCATGCCCACCCGGGGAATGGCGATGCCGCCGTAGGCCTTGCCGGCCCAGTTGGAGGCCACGCGCAGCCAGCAACTGGTGGTGTCGTTACCCTGGCCGTCGCGATCCCAATGAAACTGTACCTTCACCCGGCCGTACTGGTCGCAGTGGATTTCCTCGCCAGCCGGGCCGGTGACCACCGCCGTCTGGCTACCCAGCACCTTGGGTTTGCGATGCTCGAGCGCTGGGCGGTAGGGGATGTCCCAGGGCGTGGCGGTGAAGCGGTTGCGGTAGCCCTGCTGGAAGCCATCGCCAGGCTGGGTGTTGCTGGTGACCGATTCTTCCAGCACCTGCGGCTGCTTGCCTTCGTGAATCACTTCATCGAGTAGCCACAGATCGTTCCACTGCTGGCGCGGGTGGCCAGCCAGGGCGAGGAAGTGGCCGCTGAGCAGGTACGCATCGCTCTTGCCTTCGGCCAATTCGTAGTCGCTGCGCAGGCGCTCCAGGCTGCGTTTGGCCAGGTGCTTGCCGCGTGTGCGATCGGTGAAGCGGCCCGGGTAGTCATACACCTCGAGCGTGGGGAAGAACTCGCTGCTGTAGCCGGCTTCCATCTGCAGCTTGGGCTGCTCGAAATCGTAGTCTCGCCAGGTGACTTCAGTACTGCGGGTTTCCAGGCGCACGCCGAAGGCGCGCACCACTTCGTGATCGGCAGAGAGGCCGCTGTCCTGCTGGTAGTTCAGCGGATCGAGGCGAGGGAAGACGCTGGCATCATCGCCGAATACCAGCACATGACCGTCCTCGCTGTGCTGGAAGTGAAAGCTGATGCCTTCCTCCTCACAAAGCCTTTGCAAGAAGCGCAGATCGCTTTCGTCGTACTGAGTGCAGTACACCCGCTCGGGATAGATATAGGGGCCGAACTGGAAGCGGTAGTCGGTGCCATCGAGCAGGCCGTGTTCTTCGAGCACGGCGGCGATGATCTGCGGCGCGGTCATGTGCTGGAAGATGCGCTGGTCGAAGCTGTGGCCGAGGTAGGCGAGGATCGGGCGCAGGTCGATGCGGTAGCGCGTCAGGCGCTTGCCAGAGTCGCCCTGAGTGACACCGTAGATGACGCCGTGCACGCCCTTGCCGGACGGGCCGAAGGCCAAGTACGCGGTCTGGTTGATCAGACTCTCGAGATCGAGATCCGCTCGACTGCTGACCAGTTCGATATCGAAGCGGTAGGGGTGGTTGAGCTTTTCCCGGCCGATGAACGACAGCACTTGCAGGTCGGTGTCGACGGCGGGAATGGAAAGAGAAATATGGGTCGCATTGGCATCCATTGGCATGCGCGATCGTCCTTGGTGGTAAAGCAAAGAGGGCAGACTGCCGAACGATCAGCAGCGGGTCAACAGCAAGTGCGCCAGAGCTTGAGCAGCTTCACGCCTGATTAAGTCCGTGCCTCCCAGTAGAGCGTCGACTCTTGGGCGAGACGCAATTGCTAGCAGATGCCCCGCCACAGCTCGTTGGACTCAACAACGGCGATAAATCTGGCAGCAGTAAAACCGTCAGCAAACAATGAATCCCGACCTTCCTCGCCAAGCTGATCCATCGGACGGAGGAGATACTTCTCGTCACGCAGAATGACCTCCAGAGCCTCACGGGATACCACTCTGAAACCATCGACGGACTGCCCGTCTAGCTCAATGGAGGTATCGACGATCCAGGCCTGCAGGTGCGCCTCAGGATGCTGACCGTGGTAGCCCAACCTGGAGCGCAGATCTTGATCAGCCGCCAGCGCCTTGACCACAGCAATACGCTTACGCCGTAGCTGCCAGGCAGCCTTACGCATGGTGTTGGTGCGATGCAGCCAGACTTCATGGGTGGTCGAACGGATATACCCCGACTTAACCTCCATAAGCAGCAGTACGCCATCACGCTGGCAGATCAAATCCACCTCGCCGGCGTCATCCTCTTCTGTCACAGGTGGCCGATAGCCCACCTCAACGGCAAAGCCTCGTCGCCGAAGGCTCTCAGCCAGAGCCAGCTCCACACGCTGGGTTTCTGTCTGCATATCAGCTCTGCGGGCATTCACACGCCGCAGGTTATTGATAGCTGCCGTCAGGTTGTTTTGCTGCGCGCCGACCCAAGGAAACTGAAAGCTGTAGCGGCCAATTTTGTAGAAGGGCTGCTCGTACAGACGGGGGGCAGGCATCCCCGGCTGCAGCTTCAGCTGCTGAGATAGCGCTTTGAGGTCGCTGGTCCAGAACTTGAGAATTGCCTTGGCTGAATCGGCGCTGCCTCGCGGATGTTCCTGGCTGACCGTCCAACCTTTAATCCTACGGATCTTCTCTTCCTCTTCAGACCACGTCATGGGGAACCTGTTTTCCCCCGACAGCATGCCTTCCATGGCCAAACGGCCCAGCGCATGGGCAAGCACACCCGACTCGCGAAGGTAGTCTTGGAATGGTTGGATGAACTGGCTCTGAAAGAAAACCGAGGTCAGCTCGCTCGCCAGCAACACGTGGTGAAGCTGCACCTGGGTACCATCACTTAGAGAGAGCCGATCACCCAGGCCGTAAATCTGCTGCAATTGCAGTTCGCTGCGCATCGCCTTGATATAGGCCAACTGATTCAGCCCATGGTTTTCAGGCGAGCCGATAATTTGCTCGGCTAGGCCGGAGCCAACGAATGCCTGCACGGCCCGGTTCATCCAGTAGTGCCAAAGCAGATCGCTCTTGCGCCCGGTTCGCTGCCACCGCTCGGTTCCGGCCTCCGACTGGTTATAGATTACCGACTCACCCGGCTTTAGCTGGTAACGGCACTCCGAATCGAAGCAGAACCAGTCAATCGAACCCTCGTAGTCGATCCGTTCTTGGGTTGCCGCAATCAGAACAGCTAGCCATTCGAGATTTTCACGACATCTAGCTACGTCAGCGGTGGACGATTCGGGAAAAACAATAGGTGACAGATGCCGCTTCAGCGACTGCCCGAGCCGTGACTCGTTCAGAAGAAAATCTTCCTCCGGGCAAGCCCGGAGTTTTCTCAAGATGATGCGGTTGTAGACCTTCCATTGCTGACCGGAACGATCATCGGAAGCGTCGTCCGAAAACGCCTGATAAGCCAGCACACTGAGGTAGGAGAACAACTCCAGCAGGGATAAGTGCACAAGCTGTTTTTCAGCGCTGGCAATCAGCTCATCAAAGGGCTTGAACTGATCCAGCAAACGGTCACAGACACCGAAGAATACCCGCCACTCATCCCCTGCGAGCGCTGTACGAAGCGCAAGCCATAGCGGCGAAGCAGTACGCTCAAACAGCTTCGAGTAGCGGATCGCCCATCTGAGCGTGTCCGGGGCATGACTGGCCAGCTCCAGCAGTAGCTCGGCGCTGACTGCATTGTCGAAGTGCAGCACCCGACTGAGGGCAAGGCTTGCCAGTTCGGAGCGAGCGACCGCCTCCGCATCATGCCAGAACGGTGCTGAAGCCAGGCCAGTCGCGCGGTCAAGTGCAGAGAGGTTTTTACCTGCAGGCCGTTGATCCAGGAAATGATGCAGGCTTTCATCAAGAGCACGCCCCTTGCTGAGTGCCGGCTGATTCCTTTCATATACCGACTGGTAATGCTGCCGGCATCGCTCTCCTTTCTCTGTCATCCCACAACACTCACACCAGCCTTAGATTCCTGGACAGAGCCTAAACCATCGGCCGACCAGGACTCCACAGGCACCGCGCTAGCGTCCGGCACGCTGGCAACCCACCGGATCACCAGCGCGAGCTTGAACTACCGACCCAACCTGCGTGATCAATATCGTCGGCGGGGGAGCGAACCGATTAGTCGCCCCGCAAGCCTTTCTTTGCCTGCCCCTTGCGCAAGCAGCGAGCACCTACCGGCTTGAGTCGCAGATGTTGATCACTCTTGACCAAGTAACGCATGGCGTAATGCACGTGACCCCGCGCATTCAGGTCCCGCCGATGGATCAGGCCAATCCCAAGCCTGTCTTGGTATTTATCCTTCTCGAGGTTGCAGTTGTTGAAGCAACCCTGACCACGGGTAATGCGCTCCCAGAGCTCACCGATCCGCTGGGCCCTGTAGATATCGGCACTCACTTCAGAGCCATTGAAGAAGAACGCAGCATGGATGTGGTACCCACGATCCTCGCCTTGTTCAACGCTGCAGATATAGCCGGTTTCATGGTCAAAAATCAGGTTACGCTCACGCTCAGCAATCAACCGATTCAGGTCGTCGAATACGCGCTCCACACGCAACCTCGCTTGGGCCTCTGTACGGTAATACAGATCAACCCTGACCACGCAGGTACGGGCGTAGCGATCAAGCACGGTATCCACGTAGCGGCCGACCTCGATCTCCTGCTGAATGGCCAGGTAGCGCTGGTCAGCGTCCCGACGCATGAACCTCTTTTGGGTGCGGAGAGTACGGATGCACTTGGTCAGCTCGTTCAGTGTCTCGCCGGTGCTCAGGTAGCGTGTTTCGTCCTCGTTTAAGCAGGTAATTCCAACGGGGCTGAGCTCAACCCCAAAGGACTGGCAGGCTTGCTGAAAGAGGCTCAAGTGCCAGCTGTACTGATACTCCACATCGCTCTCGAACAGCGCGATCATCTGCTCGATCCCATCGAAGTATTTTGACAGCTTGGTTTCACTGACCCGCTCATCTCCATGCTTCGAGTATCCGATCCGGAAGGCTTGGCTATCTGTACGCTGGATGGCGTTGATAAGGCGCTCAATCCGGATAGCGGTATCGGACTGAGATCGAAGGCTGTGGGTGTTTCGTTTGGTCATGGTTGTGTACCTGATTAGTTTTTGGCATATCAGGTACGTGATGTGTATTTTTTAACCGATGACCTAACCCATAGGCAGGGTGATAGAGCTCGTGTTGCCATTAGAGGCCAGCCTATCGAGCGGTTATAAATTGATAGACTGGATCTATATAACTAGATCCCGATCCAAGCCCCAGCGACCATCCCAGGCTGACCAGGCAATGGGGAGCAACATTGCCTGGTCAGCCGAGAGACTCACCGAATCACATCCTGGGAGAGTTAGCTGAGAGCGTTGGACTTTCCAAGCAGCATAAACGCCATGACCAGCCTTAGCCGGTCATGGCACAGGTGGTAGTTTTAGCTGGCCATACTCAGGTGGCTGGTGGAGCGCACCGCGGCCCCCTCCTCCGCCAGGTCACGCTCCTCGATCCTTGCCAGGATCCAGTCATGCACCTCGCTATCGACCCAGCCGACGCAGCGGTCACCCAGGGATACCGGCTTCGGGAAGGTGCCTTCCTTGATGTATTTGTAGATGGTCGACCGGGCAAGACCGGTCGAATCGATGACTTCTTTCAGGCGGATGATCCTCATGAACGGGGCTCCTCGTATTCGTTCAGAGGATTGGGAAAGCCGGTAGAAAAACACTGAAGGACTGGTCCGCAGGTACCCCTCCATGGCCCCCATCCTTAGACCTAGCCAAGCTGTGAACATACGGCTCTCTGGCGCCTGAACACCGACTAGGGCAAATCCCCCTTCCTCGTGACTAGCCGACTACATTCCGCGACCGGCAGCCGGCTCACACCACCCCCAGCAGGGCATCCGGTTTGTGTCCTGGATAGCCGCTTTGACGGTTGGGCCAATCTAGCCCCAATCCAAACCATCTTGTCGCCTTCTGAACGTGGCTAGCACAGCCGCGCTTCCGGATCGGCGTCCCGTGGCGTGCTCTCATCTCGTGCAGAGGTTGGTTCGTATAGAAAAAATGCTGAAAAACTGGCATAGACCTACTGAAACCCAGTAAAAGTGAGATATAGAAAGAAATTTTATCCATAGAATCTCCATAGAACCCCACTAGAAACTCTAAATAATCTATTTTGAATATCCATAGAATGGCTATAGAATCATGTGCTTTTTGCGCCAAAATGGCCCTTAGACCTAGACTAAAAATGACGTGAAAACTGACGATCGCGCACGCAGCAAGGATGCGGACAGGCTGAGCGAGCTGCTCCAAGAACCTCATCGAAACAATCGCCACGACATCTGGCTGTGGCTGTACCTCGACTACTACAGAAAGGCCAGGCTTGATTTTAAAACCTGCAATGGCCTCACCATGCGTGACGAGATAGCCAGATCCCTGAAGGATCAGAAGCTCTTCCGGTCCTACATCCCTCGAGAGAAGGATCGGCTCCTGCTTCCAAACGAAAAGCTGGAATGGATCGCAGAGGATGAACGGCAGTATTGGTGGCTGCTCCGCGAGATCGAGCAGATGACTGACCTGCGCCTGCCTCGCGACCTAGTCCACCTCACTGGCAGGGATCGCCTCATCGCCATGATCGACCTTTGGGATGTCGATCTTGCTGAGAAGGCATCCGAGGTCGAACTCCTTCACCGGGTCTGGCTCAGGCACAAGGCAAAGGACAGCGAGTTCGAGTGGTTTGCCGATAAAAAAGAGGGCGAAAAGCGCTGTGCCTGCGCCTGGGAATGGCTTAAGAAGAAGTACCTGCCGCCGATATCTAGACAAGCGCCGATCAGCAACCACCAAGAACTGCTGATGTTCTTCGACCAGGAAGATATAGGTCGTAACGAACGAACAGCCATGATTCGTGAGATCAAGAGGCGATGGAGCCGTAAGCAATTCGACGAGCGCGCCGCCGACAAGAAGCAGGTCAACGTCATGCTCTCGAAAGCTGTGATTGCCCAGCTGGATGCGCTAGCAGAGAAGCATGGTCTGAAACGCGCCCAAGTCATTGAGAGCCTGGTGAGGATGGAGGTTGACGCTGGCGTATACCTCACCGATGCTTGAATACCGCTCCACCGGCAGAGTCCATGAGATCAGCCACAAGCAGCGCCACGGCATCCTGAGTTCAAATCCAGCCGCTCGGTATTCCAAAAGGCATTCCAGAAAAGAGTCAAACCGGATTTTTGTTATAGATTTCAATAAGATAAGTAATCGTTTCAGATTACCCCGGCCCACCAATTGAAGCAAGCATAAACCCCTGATTTTCCTAGAGAATTTCAGGGGTTTTGTGTTTTCAGGGGCAGCAACTGTCCCGAAAGTGTCACAGCAGCGAGAATTACCAGTAGTCCGGCTTGACGATGGCCGGCTTCCTGGGAAGCGGCACCTTTAGCGGGAGCTGGAAAGCCGCAAGTTCAGACTCGGGAATGTGCCGACGGATCCAGTGGGCATGCTCTTTCAGTGATCCCGGCGGATCCCGCTGTTCGTGGCGGTGCGGCAGGATCACGCCGATGCGGATGTGCGGGAAGTCCGAACGAATGGCAGCGAGAGCAGGCGCCAGGTCAGTGTCGCCCGATACCAGCACGATCTGATCCAGCTGCAGATCCGCAGACCGGCATGCTGCCCGATACATGCCTAGAGCCAGGTTAACGTCCGTCTCTTTCTCTTCGAGCTGCCAAATCGCTACCTGATCTTGTCTGGAAGGCTTCTGACCATCGAGGTACCTGGGCGCATAGCCCTTCGCCAGCCGGTGTGTACCGAGCGTGACCGAGACACCTCTCGCTTGCAAAGCGCGGATATAGCGATTCTGCGCATCGTTGGAGACCTGGCCACGAGTCGCGAGCCTGGCAATGACAGGAGAGGTGAAGTAATCGACGGAGACCAGTTCGGCCGACGGTTCCTGGATCCGTAAGATCTCGGCAAGCAGCGCAGGCAGATCCAACCACTTATGGTCGGAGCCATGCAGGACGCCGTAATAGAGGTTGTAGCCGTCTACGAAGAAAGCTGTACGCACAATGCCCTATCCCTAGAAACGAAAAAACCGGCTTTTTGGGCCGGTTTCTTCACCCGAGGCTAAGGCTGAACTGAATCGGCCCGCCAAGGGTTGAGTCGTGAGGAAAGTATCCCCTAAAACCGAACACGCTTCAACACGAATCAACACGATCTCACACCAAGCTGATCAGTGATACCCGCGATAGGATTCAGCTTCACCGCCTCAGCCAGATGCTCCGGCGCCAGGTGCGCATAGCGCATGGTCATGGCCAAGCTGGAGTGACCCAGGATTTTCTGGAGCGTGAGGATGTTCCCGCCCTTCTGCATGAAGTGGCTGGCGAAAGTGTGGCGGAGTGCGTGGCTGGCCTGCCCTTTTGGCAGCACGATGCCGGATCGGCTCAACGCTCGACGGAACGACGTGATAGCGCCGGTGAACTGGCCATGACGCTTCCAGTGGTCACGAATGAACGCTTCCAGCTCGGGCTGGATCGGCACGGTTCGCACCTTGCTGGATTTGGTCTTGCTGTACGTCACAGCACCATTGCGCAGCCTGGACGACGTGAGGCCTTCCGCTTCCGACCATCGAGCACCAGTGGCCAGACAGAGCAGCACGATAGGTTCGACGTGTGGGTTTTCGCAGCCTTCGCGAATGGCGGTCAGCAGATCGGCTATCTGTTCCTGGGTCAGCCAGGACAGTTCCCGCTCCTCAATCTTGTAAGGCTTCATCAGCTCCAGGGGGTTGGCGTAATCGATCTGGCCGAGGCCTCGCAGTTCGTTGAACACTGCCCGGATGTATCCGAGTTCGTTGTTCAGCGTCTTGGGTGTGATGCCGGCTTCTGCCCGCAAGCGGCGATCATGGGCGTAGGTGGCCGGGTCGAGCTTCATGGCGATGGGGTCGCGAAGACGAACGCACAGGGCATCGAGCTTGGCCTTTCTGCGCTCACCATCCTTGAGCATGTGGCCGTGCAGATCGAACCACAGGCCCACCAGCTCCGAGAGTCGGCGGCGATCCTGAGCCTTGGGGTTCCATGCTGGGTCAGCGGCCTTGTTGGCGGTGATGTACTGCTCATAGCGCAAGGCTTCTGCCTTGGTTTTGAACAGCTTGCGGAAGCGCTGGCCACGGATGGGCTGAACGTCTGCGAGCCATCGGCCATCGGGCTGCTTTTTGACGGTCATACTGCCCTGCCCCACCTCACGTGCCGTTCCTCCAGGATGTTCTTGAGGTGCTTGTACAGCCCATCCTCATCCATGCCCTTGGCGGCGTAGTGGTCACGAATCACCGGCCAGCATTCCCAATCCTTGAGCCGGTAAAAACCCTTTCTAGCGCCCACTCGCTCCCGTGCCAGCAGGCTTACGAAGTTTCCCAGGAACAGTTCCACGTTCTTGCCGGAGAAGCCCCGCGAGGTCTTGTAATAGCGCCTGTAGTCGGTGTCATCGAGCAGGGAATCAACTGGCAGATCGACGCGCACGTCGTCGCGAATCAGCGTCCAGATCGGGGCGTAGTAGCCGCGACGGGCAAGGTATTTGAACTGATTCAGGCCGTAGCGCCACAGGCCGTCCAGATGGCCCGCGAAGGCGGCAAAGGTGCGGGTGTCGATCACTTGTCCGCTCTGCAGGTCTACCGAGCCACTGGCGAACTGCTGGACGATGGAGTGGTGATAGCGCAGCTCTACGCGCCATACATCCTGGGTGGGGTCGTAGTTGTCCGGGTCGGTTTCGTCGAAGCTGTCACGGCGACGCCAGACGTTTTCCCAGTAGTCGAGCTTGTCGGTAGCCCTGGCCTGTTCGGTCTTGTTGTAGATGCAGAGCTGCAGGCCGTTGGCCGAGCCAAACATAGAGGTTTCACCGCGGCCATACACGCTGGATTTCGTGGCCCAGTGCAGTTCGTTGATGCCGGAGACATCCCGGTGCGAGCGGGCACGGCAATGCATGTTGCTGACCAGATCGGCGGGAGGCGTCCAGCCCTGCAGGTCCAGGGCAAGATGCACCGCGCATTGATTAACCTCGATGTTCGTCAGCACCTGGGAGGCGTAGTGATCCAGGCGGGCTTGCAGGCGCTCGGGCGACAGGTTGTCGATGGCATGGGGTGACACCTCGATTTTCAGGTGGGGGCCGATGTTCTCGACTTTGGCGTTGAAGTTCTTCACCAGCAGCACAAAGCCCAGGTCAGCGTTCTGCAGCTTGTACTGGTAGCCCGAGTCACGGCTAACCCGGCCGGAATGCCAGCGCTCACCGGCGAAATCGACAATGGCGCCGGGCTTGTCGAACAGGCCCAGGATGTCGGGGCGCAGCAGGCCCTTATAGAGCTGGCGAACGGTATCGACGCCACAGCGGAGCAAGCGAACGGCAGACAGATCGACAAAGCCGGTCTTGCCGATGTCCAGGAACAAGCGGCCATGAGGGGACTCAAGGCCGGTAAGGTTATCAACGCGGAAGAAGTCTTTAACGGCGTCCATCTGATTTCCTGTTATTGAAGGTTTGTCACTCGTTCAACTGCTTGTTATCTGACGTGTTACAGGGACGTCAGCGGGCCGGCGGGGCGCACCCGTGCTCGTCCCTCGCACGCAACCGCGCCGCCGGCCCGCATCCTTCATCTGTCACTGTCCAGGCATGCGGCGTTGGCCCTTGTGGGCTTTTCCCGGCTACCCAGGAATTGCCCATGGCCGAGAGAATCAGGAACAGGATCAGCCCCAGGAAGGCCGGTAGGGTGTCGGGTGTAGGCGGAAGGAAGTGCAGGCAGGCGCGCCCAGCGTCTGGCTTTGCGGTGGTGCGGCGCTGGGGCTGCTGGCGGGGCGGGAAGATCAACACCAAGGGCTTTGCCCTTGTCATCCCACTCTTGCCGCCGAGGGCTCGGGAGCGCGGGGTGGTGAAGCTACCCCACACTCCCGTTGTCAGGCTGATATTCATGGTGCGGGGTCAAGGGTGCGCTGCGCCCGTGCTTCCGTTCGCCGGGACGGTGAAGCTGTCCCGACGAGCCGGGAGCGCGGCCCCTGACCCGGCCACATCGGTGGAATGGGTCAGGGTCATGCGGTCCAGTACGTTGCCGGAACCATGCCGGTCGCGGTGCCGCATCGCCCTGATAGAGCAAATGTCTTCAAAGTAGATTTCGTTGGCGTGGCGTGTGCTGGAGGCGATGCCCATGCCCAAGAAGTAGGCTTCGTCTTGCACACCTTCGACCGGCAGCACGACACCGACGATGTGCATGCACTGCCAGAAGGTTTCTTCGTCCCCTTCCCACATCAGTTCCAGCAGAACAGTCTGGCCGATGTAGCTGAGGGCCGTGGCAGCATCCAGGGTGATTCCGCGCTTAGGCATGGCTGTAGTCCCCCTCGTTGAACTCTTCCTTGCCGCTCAGCAGATCGGCGCGGAGCTTGCCCACGTTGACCATGCGGAAGTCGGCAAACGTCAGGCTGGGTAGAGTGCCGTTGTCCACCAGCTCGGCCACTTCATCAGCAGGAATGCCACTGGCGGTGGCGAAGGTCACGAGGCTGCAGACGTCGCCCATGGCGGCGCCCAGCGGGACGACATTGCCGTGGTTCGGGTTGGCCTTATTCATCGACGTAATCCCCCTGCGCGAAGATGGTTTTGCCCTTGGCCAGATCGGCGCGAATTTGGGCGAGGTGGACGAGGCGAGGGCGGCCCATCTTGACGCTGGGAATGGTGCCGCTCTGCATCCAGGCGATCACGGTGTCGGTGGAAACACCGTTCATGGCAGCGAAGGTTTCCTTGCTGCAGGTGAGGGCGTTACGGCAGTCGAGGTAGATCACTCGCTTACCGTCCAGATCGAAGCTCACGTCGAAGGGTGGTTGTTCCAGGTGCTGTGTACTCATCGCCTATCCCTGCCTCTGAAATGCTCATAAACTGTGGTTAAAAGGGGTTTCCGCAAGGTTGGCTGGCAAGCGTCCTTTGCGGTTTTACTAAGTAATCTTTACTCAGTGCGAGCAAGGATACTGTGTACTCATTACTGAGTACATTCTACTTATTAGAATTTTTAGGCATGATAAGAGACAGGCTTATAAGCCTTTTCGACAGAAACAGGACTAGCGTCTGGTTTGAGAAACAGACCGGGATCGACCGCTACCGGTGGGGGAACATCCGAACCGGTAAGGCTCGCTTGAGCGATGCAGAAATCGAAGCGGTGGTCCAACTCTTCCCCCAGTACGCCCTGTGGCTTGTCACTGGGAACATTGCCCCGGACTGTGGGCAGGTCTCGCCTGAGTACGAGGAAGCGAGCCTAAAATTGGAAAGATAGGAAGCGGGCAGCAGGTAACAGCGGAAGTGGGACGGCGATAGTCCTTCAGGATAAAGACCTCTATCAAATAGAGATATAACTTAAAGGCCGCTAAAGCGAGCAAGGTTTTAGCGGCATGTTAATGGTTGGAGAATTGATAAGTATATTAAGATTTCTGAGAGGTATCTGTTTCGTTACTTGTGTCTGGTTTTTTGTCTGTGCTGGTGGGTTTTCTTTTTATCGCTTTGACTTGTACTAAATGCTTTTCTCCGAAGGGTGTTAATTTCCAATAGGTGTTTGTGTCGGAGACTGCCCGCTTCTTTGTTCCTTGCTCTATCAATCCTAATGCTTGGAGTTGAATTCGTATTTGGTCTTCAAGCGCATAGTATAGGATGATGTCATCGTATGTATTGAAGGCTCTGTATTGATCTGGTACTGCATGATATATGCATAGTCTCATTTTTTCAGCTAGTTCTTGAGTTGTGCATTCTCCGGAGAGAGCTGCTCCGCAATATGCGAACATGTTATCCCAGGTTGTAGTTATCTTCGTTTCTTCGATTTTCCCTTTGGCGGTTACTTTGATTTCATAGTTTAAAGCGAGGCTGTCACTGCCGCCTCTTAGTTGATCGTAATTAGATGGAGGAAGATCAGATCTTGACATTGCATTAAGTTCGAGCTCAGCTATCCTGGCACGCATCCTTTCTACTTCTGCAAGCATTTTCTGGTCTGCAGCATATCGGCCAGGTACCCAGCCCTCAGATGGATGCCTTTTCTTTAGCTGTATAAGGCTTCTTGAAACCTTTCCCCCAAGGTCATGAGCTGAACTCCAAAACTTGCAATGCTTTTCTTGAGCTTTTTTTCGAAAAGCCTCAAGTTTTTGTTTGCCTATGTCAGATGACTCTACTTTTGCAGAGGCGAGGCTCTCAGTGTTTTCATGAATGAAGCAGATTATTGGCATTCCGCGAGATGAGGCATAATCAAATTCCATCTCTGTATAGCCTATGCCTTTGCTGTCTGTTGAGCCATATTTTCCAGCTAATATGAGTATGTAGTAGTCGCAGTCGTCGATTACTTCCGTTATCAGAGACCACGCGTCTTCGTCGGTGGCTGGGAATAGTTCCATCCCTGCTGGGATGCAATCCAGCTCCAAGAGCGCATGTATTACTTCCTTCCTCTCTTCTATAAGGTCTTTATATGTGGATGATACGAATACTTGGTGCTTAACTTCCATTGGGTAGGGCCGCTCTATTGAGTGTGGAAAGGGGCATTTCAGCTAGATACGTATCACGGATAAATGCTCTGGAAATCCGAAACGGTGAATCCATTCAACCGCTTGTTCCCGACCAATATAACGGGCACGCCATTACCGCCAATGGCGTCGTAGGCTCTGCGGGCATTCTGGTTTTTCTCGATATCGTATTCGATGAAGCTGATGCTGTTACGCCGGAAATACTGGCGAGCCTGCTTGCAGTAGCCGCACCAGGCAGCGGAGTACATGATGACGCGTTGCGATGTCGCGTCCTGGGCTGGCGTAAAGGATTCGTAGCTGACGCTTTCGTAGGAGTTGATCTTGAGCGAGAGCTGCTCGGCTTGATCCTTGTCCTTTGGCTTGTCACCGAAGTGAACGCGGCCACTCTCATCCGTCCACTTGTAGATTTCCGCAGAGCAGATCAGCGGCAGGATGGCGATCAGGGCAAG
>OGCL01001003.1_pt1 | contig 26419 bp, 23 predicted proteins | sample 1570041 | NCBI WGS metagenome assembly OGCL01 (sample SAMN06266162, study PRJEB24511) | hot springs metagenome | isolation source: Hot spring water | place: South Africa: Limpopo | collected 2015-06-22 | reverse complement strand
TGCTGTGCTGTTCTTCGCCACGGAGACAGCCCCGGACAGCGGCGTGTTCGAGTTCAACTTTGGCAACATCCAGGACCTCCAGGCTGCTTTGGGGTTCCGCACGTTCCTGCCCGGCACGACCATTGCCTTCTACTACATTGACCCCAACGACTGGGACGACATGGAGCTTGCCACGGTGGTTGTGGGCAACCGGCCCCACTCCGAGACCTTCATCACCGATGCGGCCGGTGCTCCGGTGCAGGTGGTGCGGCTCGGCCACGGGGGCCTGTACATCCGGGTCTACGATGCCGATGCCAACGTGGATGCCTGCTGCCAGGACAAGATCCTGGTGCACATCTGCGACCCCCACAACGAGGACGACAGCGAGTACTACGTGATCGACGAGGTGTCCAACAACTCCGGGATCTTCTTCACCCAGAATGGCATCCCGCTCCAGCCGGTGTGGGACGCTGTCTCCGGGTACCAGCTCGTGTTCGACGACTGGAAGGTCCAGGCGTTCAACGAGGACACCATTTTCGTGCGGTACAACTCCGTGGACTACCGGCTTGAGGACATCAACGCCCTGGGTGATCGGAACGCCAACGACGGGTTCTTCCCGCCGCGCATCGATGAGACCGCCACCCGGAACCAGCCGTGGGACGTGTCGTTCGCCAAGGTGAAGGTGTACGACACCCAGGTGTTCGATGGCGCCACCCACAAGATGTGGTTCCTCGATGGGGACTACAAGCGGGTGACCAAGATCCCGGTGGGCGGGAGCCTGTACCTTGAGGTGGAGGATCTCGATCAGAACGAGAACCCGCTCCTGCGGGAGCTCATTTCCGGTCGGTGGAACATCGACGCCACCCCGGCGGACGACCTCGGGCGCAACCACAGCCCCCGGTACAACGGGGTATTTGGCCTGCCCGATCCGCGGACGCTGACGGTGAGCGCGGGGGAGGATTCGGCCCCCATCTGGTGGCGGTCGCTACTGAAAGTGGCTCCGCCCCCGGACATGCCGCCCGGACCTCCGGAAGAGCCCATTGAGCCGCCGCCTCCGCCGCCGCCCCAAGGCGACTCCGACGTCATGACCCCGCGGGGTCTGGTGAGCGAGGATCGCGGACCCTATGTGGATCCGTACCTGGGCGCGCCGCAGTGGCCCTTCCGCGCCAACGACGACGTGTCCATCACCGCCATTTGGGAGACGGTCAAGGTCGTGATCTGGAACGCCCAGAACGGCAACTGGGAGAAGATCGACCTGCGCGAGACGGCCCCCAACTCCGGCATCTTCCGGTCCACCACCTGTGTGGAGCTCAGCACGGCCAGCACCCGGGGGATCCCTGGGATGGGGAACCTGGGGGCCAAGCCGGGCGACACCATCATGGCCTTCTACCAGGACCCCTCCAACCACTCCGACATCTCCATCATCTCCATCAAGGTGAGCGAGGGTGGAGCGGGCGAGGTGGTCCCGCCGGTGGTGACCTTGGCGGTGGACTTTGACCGGGCCACCTACAACCCGGGCGACACGGTGGTCATCACCGTGACCGACGAGCAGTACGCCAGCGCCCTGGAGATCGCGGGAGCGGCCCCGGTCCTGGTCCTCACGGACAGGGACGGGGGCGTGCTCAAGAGCTGGACCTCCATCCCGGCCTTGGCCGGTCAGCCGGGCAAGTTCCAGGTGACCCACGTGCTGCCCGCCGACGTGAAGCTCGGGACCATCACCGCCACCTACAGCGACCCGGTGGTGACCGCTCGGAGGAAGACCGGGACGGCCACGGTCGTGGCCAAGGCCCTCCAGGACGTGACCGGGATCTCCGTGAGCCCGAACCCGTTCTCCACCGTCACGACCTTTAGGATCGTGGCGGTGCCGGCGGGTGCGGTGGCTGCGAAGATCACCATCACCATTTACGACCTGACGGGCGTGAAGGTGGCGACCCTCACGGGCACCAACACGGACCAGGTGACTTGGAGCGGCGGCACGCTCCGCAACGGCGCGTACATCTACGTGGCCGTGGTGGAGTGGCCGGGCAAGTCCAAGACGTTCAAGGACTTCGTGTACATCCAGAGGTAAAGGAGCAAGCTGGGGCCGGGGGCCGTGGGCTCCCGGCCCCGGCGAGGCTACATAAGGGGGTAGGAGACGACGATGAAAAGACTGAGCTTAGCAATCCTGCTCGTGGGCGCGGCCGGGCTGGTGGCCTTCGGGACCTACTCGGGGTCCATCGTGTTCCAGGCGCCGCACGGAGCGAAAGCGTTGGGTATGGGCGGCGCGTTCACCGCGCTGGCCGATGACGGAACGACCATGCTGTGGAACCCGGCTGCGTTGGCCCTCAAGCCGGAGGGCCTGTGGCTGGGGGGAGCGACCTGCAACCTGTTCGGGATGGTGGGGTACCAGTTGGTGACCGCCGGGGGCACGTTCGCGGGCTACGCGGTGGGCGCAGGCTGGGCCAACGCCACGGCCGGACAGCCGTACTCCGCCAACGCCTTCATGGGCGCGGTGGGGGTGAAGCTTGGGGACTTCGGCATGGTCGGGGTCAACCTCAAGTACTACATGGAGAACGTGGGGACGGCCAGCAACTCCGGGTTCGGGTTTGACCTGGGGTTCCTGGTGGCCCTGACCCCGGAGATCTCCATCGCCCTGACCGCCAAGGACATCGCCACCACCATCGCCGGCCAGACCGTGAACCCGGTGTACACCGTGGGCGCGGGGCTGGGCCTCTTGGAGAGCGCCCTCCGGCTGGGCGTGGACCTCAGCCTCACTGGGGCGTTTGCCCCCAAGGACCTCCGCGCCGGGCTGGAGTTCGTGCTCATCGAGAACCTGGCCGTGCGGGCGGGGTTCGTGGCTCCAGGCTTGGACTTCGCCAACTACTACTTCACCGTGGGGGCGGGGTTCTCCCTGGCCGGTCTGACGGTGGACGCGGCCTACGTGTTCCTCAAGGAGCCCGGGGAGAGCTTGGTCCTTTCGGCCACGTTCCTGTTCGGGGAGCTGTTTGCCCCGGAGGAAGGGCCCTAACAAGCCGACCAGGTAGTTCTCGTAGTCCTACGGGAACGCCAACCGCCGATCAGGGCCAGCGCAAGCTGGCCCTGATCGTTTCTTAGCCTTGAGCCGCTTCGCGGGCCAGATCGTGGGCCAAGGCCAAAGGCGGGGGAAACGCACCCTGGGCCGTGAGCTCCCCCACCACAGCAAGCGAGGTGCCCAGGTCCGCCTTGTGCCCGGGGGAGATAAAAAGGGTGACGTTGCGGTCCGTGCGCAGGGCCGCCCCAGCCGTGTCCTCCCCCAGCACCACCGGCCGCCACTCCCCAATCGTCATCCCCACGGTGTTGACCCGACCACAGAGGTGGCCCTTGGCCACCCCCACCGTGGCCCGATCGAGCACCACCCCGAGGTGGCTGGCCACCCCCGCCCCCCGGGGATGGAGAACCCCGTTGCCATCCACCAGAATCACCTCGGGGCGCAGGCCAGCGCGGTCCGCGGCCCGCACGGCCGCCAAGTACGCCGGGAGCTCCCGGTACGCCAAGTAGGTGGACACATAGGGGAACCGCGCCGGGGCCCGCGCGGTCACGTAGTCGAGTTCCTCCCCATTGGCCCGGGCCAGCACAAAGGCCGCCACCGCTTCCTCTCCCCGGTAGGCCACGTCCACGGCCCCGAGCAACTCCACCGCCGGCAAGGGAGCAAGCTTCACCTGGCGGGCAATGGCCTCCTGCTCGGCCCTCAGCTGGGCCAAGGGCCGCTCGGACGTGAATGCCCAGAAAAAGAACCGGGCCAGGGGCTCGACCTTCAGCCCCACAACCCGCACCCCTTCGCTCACAAGGGCTTGGGCCGCCTGTTCCGGTGTTTTTCCCCAGGCTCGGCCCAGGGCTCCAGAGGCGTGAACCACCCGGTGCACGGGAAGCCCCTCCGCCTCCGGGGACAGGAGCCAGTGGCCCACAAACCCGGCCACTTCCGGATCCCCCAGCGCTTCGGCCACCGCCCGGTAGGTGCTCACCTGCCCGCGGGGGATCTGCAGGACAAGGTCCCGCAGGGCCCCTACGAGGTCAGGGACACGAAAATCAGCGGCCACCGCAACACGAGCCGAGGATCACAACCTCCCGCGTCGCCGGCCGGGATGCGTCCCCGTCGGCGTCGCGGACCACCAAGGTCACCGTGTACGAACCGGCGCGCTCGTAGGTGTGGGTGAGCGTGGGGTTGGAGGAAGAGGCCCCGGTGCCGTCCCCAAAGTCCCACACGTAGTCTACCACCGTCCCGTCGGGATCCGAGGAGGGGGAACCATCGAAGGTCACGGGGCTGCGCACCACGGCGCCCATCGCCGGGGTCACCGTGAACCAGGCCAAGGGGGCCTTGGACTGCACCTGCACCTCGGTGTGGGCCTGGAGCGGGCCCCCAGGCCCAACGGCCGTGAGGTACACCGGGAACGTGCCCTTGCGCCCGTAGGTGTGGGTGACGATGGGGCCGGTGCCGGTCAGGCCGTCGCCAAAGTCCCACAGGTACTCCACCCCTGTTCCCCCAGCGTGGATCGCCCGGAACTCCACGGTGAAGGGGTACTCCCCCACCGGGGGATGGGGCGTGGTGGCGATGGCCAGTTCCGGCCGGGAAGAGGGAAGACAACCGAAAAGGCCCAGGCTGGACAGGGCCGCCAGAGCCGCAAGCCCAACGCGCCATGTGTTTCTCATAGCCCAAAGGATAACCCTTTTTCCCGAGCTAGCTCAGACCGCGGCGGATCATCTGGGCCGCGGTGTACAGGAGCACCAAGGCGAACAGGCGCCGCAGCCAACGGGCAGGAAGGCGCAGGGAAAGAATGGGCCCGATCTGCGCCCCGATTACGATCCCCCCGATGAGGGGGAACGCCAAGTCCCACTGGGTTCGCCCGGCCAGGGCGTGCTGGGCCAACGCCACCGCCGAGGAGGGGATCATCACAAACAAACTGGTGGCGATGGCCGGCAAAATGTCCAACCCCAGGAAGGTCAGGGCGGGGACCATGATGACCCCACCGCCAATCCCAAACAGGCCCCCAGCTGTGCCGGCGACAAGCCCCACCATCCCTCCGGCGAGAATCCCAACCCCTGCCCGGCCGCGCCCGTGAAAAAGGTCCTTGGGCTGCTTGCCGAGCACAAGAACCGCGGCGGGGTATAGGAGAAAAAGGCCGAAAGCCAACGCCAGCTTCCCCGGTTCGATGCGCCCGGCCAGGTAAGCGCCAACCCACCCTCCGGCCACCGCACCGGGAACCACGACCAATCCAACTTTCCAATTGGTCACTTTTCTTCGGAGGTAAGCCGCGGTGCTGGAAATCCCGTTGGCCAGGACGGCGGCGATGCTGGTCCCCGCGGCCTGGGGTGCTCCCGCCACCAACCCGCCAAGAAGGAGCAAGGGCACGAGGAAAAGCCCGCCGCCAATGCCCAACATCGACCCCACCGCCCCCACCCCCACGCCGGCCAGAGCAAGGAGAAAGTAAAGCATGGTCGGCATTCTAACCCCAGGGGCGCCCAAGCAAGCGAGGGGGGGAAAGGTGACGAATGTCCGTTCTCCTCCATTTGACTTTTTTTCTGAGCCTACCTAAGCTCCGCATAGCTGCCCTTACGAGGGCAGAAACGAGGAGGTGGTGAAGCGTGCTGTTGAAGGGGAAGCAGGAGAAGCCCAAGAAGCCCGGGAAGCCGAAGTAACCGGGTGTAGGGAAGTGGGTCCGCGCGCGAGCTTCCGCGCGCGGACATTTTTTTGCGGAGGACAACCTCGCTCCCTGGGCCCAGGCCTTTTCGTTACCATAGACGGCCATGAAGAAGCGCAGCGGGCCGCGGTTGGGTCTGGCCCTGGGCGGAGGCGGAGCCCGGGGGCTGGCTCATTTGGGGGTCCTGCTGGAGCTGGAGGCCGCGGACCTCGAGCCGGAGGTGCTGGCGGGCACGAGCATGGGGGCCATCGTGGGGGGCCTGTACGCCGCCGGGCAACACCCCCGCCGACTGGTCCAATTGCTGGAACATCTTGAACTGGACAAGATCTTCGGCGTACCAAGAACCTACGAACGGGTGGTGGAGCAGGCGGTGCTGGAAGCCCTGTGGGAGCGGCTGCGGCGCCGGCCGTGGTGGGAGGAGGCCTCGCCCCGGTTGAGCCGGCTGCTGGAGTTCCTCCGGTTGCTCGGGAAAAACCAGCACTTCGAAGACCTGGGCATCCCGTTCGTGGCCGTGGCGGCCGACCTGGCCACGGGCGAGGAAGTGCGCATCAACGAAGGGGCCTTGCACATCGGGGTGGCGGCCAGCGCCGCCCTCCCCGGACTTCTCGGCCCGGTCAAATGGCGCAAGCGCTACCTCGTGGACGGGGGCATTGTCAACAACTTGCCCATCGACGCGGTGGAGGAATTCGGTCCGCAGCAGATTCTGGCCGTGGACGTGTCCGCCCCGCTCGGGCCCATGCCCAAAAGCCTGGTGGAGGTGGCGCTCCGCTCCTACCAGATCACCGCCCAGGAGTTGGGGGAGCTCAAACTCGCTTGGGCCCACAAACGCCTGGGGGAGAGGTTGTTGGTCATCCGGCCCCACGTGGAGGGGATCGGGCTTTTGGAGTTCACCAAGCTCCCGGAGGCCGTAGAAGCCGGGCGGGAAGCTACCCGCTCGGCCCTACGCTACCTGTTTGCCTGACGGGCCTAGACCGCCTCCACGGCCACGACCTCGGGGACTTCTTCCTTAAGCAGGCGTTCCACTGTGCCCTTCAAGGTGTAGGTCGCCATGGGGCAAGACCCGCAGGCCCCCACAAGGCGGACCCTCACGATCCCCTCTTCGGTGACCTCCACAAGCTCCACGTCCCCGCCGTCGGCCTGGAGAGCTGGGCGGATCCCTTCAAGAACCTCGCGCACCCGATCTTCCATGGTTCCTCCTCTGGCGAGCTGGGCCCCGTCAAGGTATAACATACACCCCGTGGGGGCGTAGCTCAGTTTGGGAGAGCGCCGGCTTTGCAAGCCGGAGGTCGGCGGTTCGATCCCGCTCGCCTCCACCCCTAGGACAGGCCCAAAAGCTGGTCGATGCGGGCCCGGTCAAAACCGATCACGATCTCCCCATCGATGTCCAAAACCGGCACGCCTTGCTGGCCGCTTTTTTGGATCATTTCCAGGGCTGCGGCAGGATCGGCGGCCACGTTGACCTCGGTGTAGGGGATGTTGCGGGAGGCGAGGTACCGCTTGGCCACCTGGCACCACGGGCAGGTGGGGGTGGTGTAAATCGTCACTTCGTGGACTTGCTCTTCCATGGTGTTGCCTCCTTTTGAAGTTGTTTGAGGACCTTGGGGGGGAGGAGGTCCCGCGCGGGGCGGCGGAGCCGTAAACAGCGGGTGCGCCCCTGCCGCCAGCGCTCTAGGAGTCCGGCTCCCTCCAAAATCCTCAGGTGATAGGACAGGGCCGACTGGGACATGCCCAGGGCTTGCGCCACATCCCCGCAGGAGGGCCCTTCCTGGGCCAGGAGGTAGGCCACAATCTTCAGCCGGTCCGGGCAGGCCAGGGCCTCGAGCGTCTTGGCGAGCTCCAAAATCTTTGGTGCGGCCACGGGGGGGAGTGTAACCCACGCCCGGTGATATTTCAACATTAGTTGAAGGTTTGAAATGTGGCCTCCCCCCGGGTACCATCCCCCCAAGGAGGCACCATGAACGTGGAAGTGCACTGGCAAAGCGGTCTGCGCTTCCAGGGCCAGGGCCCGTCGGGACACCCGGCGGCCATGGACGCCGGAACCGACGTGGGCGGAGCCAATTCCGCCCCCCGCCCCACCGAGCTCCTCCTCATCGCCCTTGGGGGTTGCACGGGAATGGACGTGGTCTCCATCTTGGAGAAAATGCGCACCCCGCCCCGATCCCTGTCCATCCAGGTTCAGGCCGAACGCAACCCCGACCACCCCCGGGCCGTGCGCAAAATCCACCTCACCTTCACCAGCGAAGGTGTCCCGGAGACCAACCTGGCCAAGGCCGTCCAGCTCTCCCTCGAGCGCTACTGCTCGGTGGCCCACTCCCTGTCCGCTCAGATCACCACGAGCGTGGTGGCCCGCCCCTAACCCAGGCGGACCCGCACGTCCGCTGCCACAATACCCGTGGGATAGGCGAAAAGCGGGTTGATGTCGAGTTCTTGAATCTGGGGGAAATCCAGGGCGAGCTGCCCCAGCCGCTCCATGGCCTCAGCCAGGGCCTGGAGGTCCACCGGTTTCTCCCCCCGCACACCCCCAAGCAGGGGGTAGGCCTTGAGGGTCTGCAACATGTCCAGCGCTGTCCCCGCCGTGACCGGGGCCAGGGCGAACGCCACATCGCCCAGGACCTCCACGTGGATTCCCCCCAGGCCGACCATGACCAGGGGGCCAAAGGTGGGGTCGCGGGTGAGCCCCAGGATCACTTCCCGGCCCGGAGAAAGAAGCTCCTGGACGTACAGGCCCTCCACCGGGGCGCCGGGGAAGCGGGCCTTGAACCCCTCGAGCAAAGCTTGGGCTTCTTCGGCCACGGCCTCCGGGGGCACACCTAGGCGCACGGCCCCGGCCTCGGTCTTGTGCACCGCAGCCGAAGACACGATTTTGAGGGCCACCGGGCGGCCAAGCTGAACGGCCCACTCTCTCGCCTGGGCTGGGCTGGACACAAGCTCCCCTTGGGCCACGGGAATCCCGTAGGCCTGGAGCAAGGCCAGGGCCTCCAGCCCGAGCACCCCCCGGGCGAGCACCCGCTGGGCACGATCTCGGTCCACGGCGAACGTGCGGGGAGCCTCGGGGCTTTGGTTGCGCAACTGGGCGTAGCGGGCCAGGCCAGCCAAGGCGCGCACGGCTCGCCCAGGGTCGAAGAAGGCAGGAATGCCCCTGGCCCTCAAGGTGGCTTTGGCTTCCTCCCCGAGGTTGCCGGTCATGAAGCTCGCCGCCATGGGCTTGCCGTGCTGGGCGAAGGCTTGAGCGGTGATCGCGGCGAGCTGGGCGTAGGTGAGGATGGGATGCGGTGCGGACAGGCACACGGCCATATCCACCTGGGGGTCGGCGAGGACAAGGTCCAGGGTCTCCCGGAACCGTTCGGCCGAGGCATCGCCCAGGATGTCCACGGGGTTGCGGGCGCTGGCCATGGGGGGGAGCGTCCGAGCCAGCTTGCCTTCGGTAGCCGGGGAGAGGTCCACCACCTCCAAGCCCTCCTCCTCGGCGGTGTCGGCGGCGATCACCCCCGGGCCCCCCGCGTTGGACACAATGGCCAGCCGCTTCCCGGCCGGAAGGGGCTGGTGGGAGAGGACGTAGGCCCAGTCGAACAGCTCCTCCACCGTGCGGGCCTGAAGGACCCCGGCTTGGCGCAGGGCCCCCCGGTAGGCCCGCTCCTCCCCCGCCAACGTGCCGGTGTGGGAAAGGGTAGCTCGCTTGCCCGCCACGCCCCGGCCCGCCTTGAGCACCAGCACGGGCTTTTGCCGCGTCACCTCCCGAGCCAGGCGCACAAACCGAGCCCCGTCCTTGAGGCCCTCCAGGTAGGCGGCGATCACCTTCGTTTCCGGGTCCTCGGCCAACAGGGGCAGGAAGTCGCTTTCGTCGAGAAGGGCTTTGTTGCCCAGGGCCACAAACGCCGAAAACCCCAGCTTCTCCTGCCAGGCCCAATCCAGTACCGCACTGCCAAAGGCCCCGGACTGGGTGAGGAACGCGATGGCCCCGGGCAGAGCTCCCCGGGGGGCAAACGTCGTGTTCAGACCCACCCGCGGCGAAACAACTCCAAACGTGTTGGGCCCAAGGAGCCGGATCCCGTAGTCTCGGGCCACCTCCACAAGCCTCCCCTCCCGTTCCGTTCCTTCTCCTCCCGCTTCCCGGAACCCCGCCGAGACCACGATGACATGGCCGATGCCCTTGCGTCCGCAGGATTCCACCGCTTCCACCACCTGCTCGGCGGGGATCATGACCACGGCCAGGTCCACGGGTTCGGGGAGGTCCTCCACCCGGGGAAAGCAGGGCCGGCCCAGGACTTCCCGGTACCGGGGGTTCACCGCGTACAGACGGCCGGAGAAAGCGGTGAGGTTGGCGAACACGGTGTGGGTGATCTTTCCCGGGGTGGGGGAGGCGCCGATCATGACCACGCTTTGCGGGAACAGAAGGCCGCGGAGACTGGCGCTCATGGGCTGGATGGTACCGGTCTCCCCAGAATCTCCACAACTCTTTCATGGGTTCTCAATGCCCTTGGGGCATCATTGGCCCCGGTGGAAAAGGTTAGCGAGAGCCCAACCACCGAAACCGCCTCCTAAAGGGGTCGGGCCTAAGGCTCGACCCCTTTTGTCCCTTAAGGTAGGCTTTCGATGGAGATGCAGACGATTCTGGTGGTCGAGGACGAGCGCGAAATCGCTCGCATGGTCCAGGCGTACCTGATCCGGGAAGGCTACCGGGTGGAGGTGGCCTTCACGGGCGATGATGGCTGGCGCTTGTTCCAGAGCCTTAAACCCGACTTGGTGATCTTGGACCTCATGCTCCCTGGGGTTCACGGCCTGGAGCTGGCCCGCAGGGTTCGGCAGGAGGGCAACGTCCCCATCATCATGCTCACCGCCCGGGCCGAGGAGGCGGATCGGGTGGCCGGCCTGGAGATGGGGGCCGACGACTACGTGACCAAACCCTTCAGCTTGCGGGAGCTGGCCGCCCGGGTACGGGCTGTGCTCCGCCGGGTGGAGGGCGGACCCCCACCCCAGGTCCTCCAAGCCGGTCCATTCCACATCGACCTCGCGGGCCGGGAGGCCCGCTTGAGCGGGAAACTCCTGGACCTGACCCCCACGGAGTTCGACCTCCTGGCGGTGTTCGTCCGCCATCCCGGCCGGGTGTTCACCCGCCGGGAGCTCTTGGAGGTTCTTCAGGAGCGGTCGTACGCCACCTTGCCCCGCACCGTGGATTCCCACGTGAAGAACCTTCGCCGCAAGATCGAGCCCAATCCCGATGAGCCCTCGTTCATCCTCACCATGCACGGGGTGGGGTACAAGTTTCGGGCCGAAGGAGGTTAGGTGTCGGTTCGGTGGAAGCTGGTGGGGGCGTTGGTGGTGACCGCGGTGTTGGCCACCCTGGGGGGGTATTTCCTCACCACCCGGGCCTTGGAGCAACGGTTTGCGGCGTACCGGGTGGAGGAACGCCGGGCCAACGCCCAGGAGTTCGCCCGCATCTTGGCCTCGTGGTGGGAAGTGCGCCGCACCTGGATGGGTGTGGACCAGCTGTTCCGCACACGGGTGGAAGTGGTGGTCCTCCGGGGGGGGCGGATTGTTTCCCAGACCAGTACGCTTGGCCAGTACCTTCTGCTCGACTCCGAGGGCAAGGTGGCGGCCTGCGTGGAGCAGGCCATGCTGGGCCGGTGCACGGTCACCGATAGCGAGCTGGCGGAGTCGGCCCGCCGATGGGGCGTGCCCATCCAGGTGGGCGGCCAGGTGGTGGGAACCCTTGTGCCCCTCAGCGTGGCTGGGCTCACGCCCTTGGAGGAGGACTTTCTTAACTCGGTGCGGCGGGGGACGCTTTTTGGGGGGGTGATCGCCCTGGCCGTGGCCGCGGTCTTGGGGACGGTGCTCGTGGTCCAACTGGTCTCCCGCCTGCGGCAGCTCATGGGGGCCACGGCCCGGCTGGCCCACGGGGACCTTGCCCACCGCGTCCAGGTCCGCAGCAAGGATGAGATCGGACGCCTGGCCCAAGCGTTCAACCACATGGCTGGGGCCCTGGAGCGGTCGGAGAAGGCCCGCCAGAACATGCTCGCTGACGTGGCCCACGAGCTGCGCACCCCGCTTTCCGTCATCCGGGGCAACCTCGAGGCCATGATCGACGGGGTGTTCCCCCTGACCTCGGAGACGTTGGCCCCGGTGTACGAGGAGACCCTCCAGCTCGGAGAGCTGGTGGAGGATTTGCGAACCCTCACCCTGGCCGAGGCTGGGCACCTGGAACTCGTCCGGGAGAAATGCGACGTGGGCGAGCTCGTCAAGGCCGCGGCGGAGGGAGCCCGGGCAGGGGCAGTGGACCAGAACGTGGAGGTCCGGGTGGAAGTCACGCCGGGCCTGTGGGCGTTTGTGGATGCCCGGAGGATTCGTCAGGTCCTGGGCAACCTCCTTTCCAACGCCCTGCGGTTTGCACCCCAGGGGTCCACGGTCACCCTCAAGGCCTACCGTCGGGGTCCCTTGGTGGAGGTGAGCGTGGCCGACCAAGGACCGGGTTTTGCCCCGGACGACCTACCCCATCTGTTCGAGCGGTTCTACAAGGGGGACAAGGCCCGCAGCGGGGAGGGAAGCGGCCTGGGCTTGGCCATCGCCAAGGAGCTGGTGGAGCTCCACGGGGGGAGCATCTGGGCGGAGAACGACGGAGGGGCCGTGGTTCGGTTCACCCTGCCCTTGGTTGACGGTGGGGAGAAAGTGGCTTAGAATCGCGCTTGTCATGAAAGACGACGGCAGTTATCACAGTCCCAGTCTAGGAAAACTCACCTTTCGGGAGACGGTGGACGAGATCTTGTCCATGATGGCGGCCGCTCCGGAGGATCGCTACGAGATCGTGGTGGGCACCGACTCCCAGACCTATCCGGGTGAAGCGGGCTATGTGACGGCGGTGGTGGTCCACCGGGTGGGGAAGGGGGGCCGGTACTTTTGGCGGCGGCGGACCGAGCGCCGTCCCAAGAGCCTGCGGGAGCGGATTCACCGCGAGGCGTGGCTGAGCTACGAGACCGCCGAGGCCCTCATCCGGGCGTTCAAGGCCCGGGGCGTGTCCAGCTTTCACCTGGAGATCCACGTGGACATCGGCCGGGGCGGCCGAACCCGGGACCTGGTGGAAGAGGTGGTGGGGATGATCCTGGGCACCGGGCTTCCCGTGCGGACCAAGCCCGAGGCCTACGCGGCCAGCACCATCGCCGACAAACACACTTAACGGGCACACGCGACCTTTCCGGTTCGCAGCTGTCCTGGGTCGGCCGGCCTCCAGGGGACTACGATCGGCCCTGTGCCAGCCCTGGGGGAGCTCCTCGCCGAAGCCAAGGGTACGTTCTTGCGCACCCTTGAAGTCTCTGGACTTGCTTGGGACTCCCGCCGGGTGCAGCCCGGGGACCTGTTCTTCGCTTGGGCAGGTACCCAAGCGGACGGACATGCCTACCTGGCCGAGGTGGCCCAGCGGGGTGCGGTGGCTGCCGTGGGGGAGAAGGTCTTGAACGCCCCGCTGCCCTACCTCCGCGTTTGCGATGCCCGGCGGGCCCTGACCCAGGCAGCCGCGGCCTTCTACGGCCATCCCACCCGGGACCTCTCCACGGTGGCTGTGACGGGCACAAACGGGAAAACCACCGTGGTGCACCTTCTGGGGCAGCTCCTGGCCGCCTGCGAGACGATTACCACGGTGCGGGTGGAAAGCGACGGTCTGTCCTGTGTGACCACGCCCGAGGCTCCCGACCTCCAACGTATCGCGGCCCGGGCCAGGGCGGAGGGAAAGAAGGCCTTCGCCTTTGAGGCGTCTTCCATCGGTCTGGCCCAGCGGCGGGTGGACGGGGTCCACCTCCGGGCAGGGGTCTTCCTCGGCCTGGGCCGAGACCACCTGGACTTTCACGGGACGATGGAGAACTACCGAGCGGCCAAGCTCCGCCTGTTTGAGCTTCTGAACCCAGAAAGCGTGGGTGTGGTCCACGCCGAGGACCCCAACGCCCCGGTTTTCATGAAAACAGGATTGGGAAAGCGCCTGACCTTCGGGATCCGCCAAGGGGACGTGCGGGCGGAGCGGCTGAAGCTTTTTCCCGACGCAGCCCAGTTCCTTCTCCTGACCCCGGGCGGACAGGCACCGGTATGCGTGCCTTTTCCCGGGGAGCACAACGTGAGGAACGCTTTGGCGGCCGCGGCGGTGGCTTGGTCCCTGGGCCAGTCTGTGGAGGACATCGCCGAGCGGCTGGGCCGGGCCGAGCTGCCCCCGGGAAGGTTCCAGAAGCTTCTTGCCCGCAACGGGGCTTGGGTGGTGATCGACTACGCCCACAACCCCCAGGCCTTGGAGTCCATCCTTTGTGCCCTCCGGCCCCAAGCGCGGCGGCTTCTGGTGGTGTTTGGGGCCAACGGCCAGGCCGATGAGGGCAAGCGGCCGTGGATGGGGCAGGTCGTGGGCCGGTGGGCGGACTTGGCGGTTCTCACCTCCGACAATCCCAAACGGGAGGACCCCCAGCGGATCGCGGCGGCGGTCGCCGAGGGCATCCGGGCAGTGGGGGGGCAGTACCTCCTGGAGCTGGACCGAGCGCGGGCGGTGGAACGGGCCATGAGCGAGGCCCGGCCCGGCGACGTCGTGCTCCTGGCGGGAAAGGGCCACGAGCGCCACCAGCTTTCAGCCCACGGTCCTCTGCCCTACAACGAGCTGGACGTCCTCCGGTCCGGAGGGTGGATCACCAGGTAGCTCCAAGCAGCTCCACAATTCGGTCCACCAGCGCCGCTGGCCTGTCCTGACCATCGAGAACAACGAGCTTGGGATGCGGGCTGGGCCGCAAGTCGTTCTGGGCGGCCATGCGGGCCTCCACGGTCTCCGGAGGGATCCCTGCCGCAGCGAGGCGCCTCCGTCGCTCCTCCTCCGGCACCTCCAACCACACCACGAGGTCAAAGAACTCCGGGTCCACGTGCGGGGAGGAAAGAAGCAGGGCGCCTTCCACCACGAGCACGCGCGTTCCCCGGGCCCTGTGTTCCTGGGCAAGTTTTGTGACTCGGGCCATGACCGCGGGGTGCACGAGGTCCTCCAGGTCCTTCTTGGCCTGGGGATCGGTCAGGGCCAAGCGAGCGAGCGTTTGGCGGTGGACAGTGCCATCGGGATTGAGCACGGCAGGGCCGAAGCGGGCCCGGAGACCTTCGTAGGCCGGTCCTCCCGGCCGATAGGCCTCCCAAGCCAGCTCGTCGCAGTCCACCCGGGCGTAGCCCGGCCGCCGGGCCAAAAGCTCCCCCAAGGTGGACTTCCCCGATCCCGCCGGGCCAGCCAACCCCACGATCTTCATCTTCCGGACAAGGCTAATCGGCAAGCGCGTTTCTGCCAAACTTGCCGGCCATAAGATCCTTTTCTCTGAAAGGTGTGGATTGGCTGCATCGCCAAGGAAGCGGGGCCATGAAAGATTTGGTGGGCCGGTGGCCTGGCCGCAGGTACCGTGGGCTTGAATATGGAGCCCAGCGGGTTCTGTTGCGACAAACCCAAGGTGCAAAACTCCAAAACTTCCGCAATGCCTCCAATCCCTGGCTCTCTTGGGGAGCAGGCGGGCCTCCTCCTCTTCGCTCGTCCCGGCCCTTGCCGATTTCGCTCTGGCCGAGGAGAGTGTAGAACTCGAGGAGCCGAGCTCCGACCCGCGGGAGGGCGTGGGCCGTTTGGTGCGCCTCGTTGGCCAACCTGGCCCGCCTACTCGTAGGGATACCCCACGGGCATCAGGGCCAGGGGATCCTCAGGGATGCCCAGCAAGTCCTGCACTTCCAGGTCCCAGAATGCCCCCACGATGACCGTGCCCAGTCCCAGGGCTGTGGCCTGGAGGTAGACGTTCTGCCCCACGTGCCCCACTTCCATGTGCACGTAGCGGATGCCCCGTTCCCCGTACCGAAGGGTGGTGCGTAGGTAGTCGGCGGCGATCACGAGTGTGACGGGGGCCGTGCGGATCCAGGGCTGCCAGGCGGCCTGGCTCAACGGGGCTCGGAGGTCCCCGGTTCGATGGAGCTTCAAGGCATGCCCTTGGGGAATGTACCGGTACACGGCCGGACTGAGACCCTCCACCTGGCCCACCACGGCGTAGATCTCCAACGGGTACGTAGCTCCGGCGGAGGGGGCTGTCCGGCCGCCCCAGGCCGCTGTGATCCCTTGGGCTGCCCAGAGAAGCTGGGCGAGGTCCTCCAGGCGCAGCGATCGGGCCTGGTACGAGCGGATGGATCGCCTTTGGACCAACGCTTCTTCCACGCTCACCAGGCCGGTTTGGCGCGCGGCAGGAAGGGGGATCAGGCTCGGCCCCCCACCACTGTCCGTAGCCTCTTGGGCATGGCAACCAGCAAGCACCATGGCCACCACTAGACCAACCAACAACCGTGCACTTCCCATGTCCCTCACCTCCACACGATCGTACCTTGCCCGGGCAGGTGGGACTAGGACCTTGGTTCCTTGAGACCTGCGACTGCTGGGTTAGCATGCTCGCCAGTTCGGTCAGACCTTCGCGGTGGAGGAGGAAGACCTTGACGAAGCTAGGGACCTTGTTTGTTGTCTTTGTGGCGGTCGCCGGGGCGTGGGCCGGGGAGATCACCATCGCGTTCACCAACGATCTCCACGCTTACGTGGACAATCTTCGGGCCTGGAAGTCGGTTGTAAGCGGAGCGGACCTGATCTTGGATGCGGGGGATACCTGGGAGGACACGGCGCGGGGCACGAAGGCGCCGGAGGCGTGGGCCACCATGGAGGCCATGGGAGAGCTGGGCTACGACGCCATGGTCCTGGGAAACCACGAGACTTATCTGGGGACGCAGGTCCTCAAGGAAGTCATCGGGGCCGCGCCTTTTCCCGTCCTGGCCACGAACCTCCGCAGCGACCTTCCCACCCAGCGTTGGGTTCTCTTGGAAGCGGGAGGTCTGCGGGTTCTGGTCCTGGGGGTGATGTGGGACCTTGTCTTGCGCTGGCCGGGCTGGGAGCTGTTGGACCCCTTGGAAAGTGTGAAGGCCGCGCTGGCCGAGGCCCCGGACCACGATCTACGCATCCTCTTGGCTCACGTGGACCTCCAGCGGGGCAAGGCTTTGGCTCAGGCCCTGCCCGAGCTTCACCTGATGATCCTGGGCCACAATCACCTGGCCCTGGAGCGGCCGATTTGGGTAGGGACTGTGCCCCTGGTGCAGGCCGGCGCCCACGGCCGCACCTTGGGGCTCGTGCGGATGAACAAGACGGGGTTTGTGTCCTACCAGCTCCTGTCCCGTCCGGTGGGAGCCGTTCTCATCGGGGCCGCCCAACCCTGTTGACCGGTCGGGGGCCGAAGCCCCTGAGCAAGGGGGCAACTGAGGCGCGTTTTCAAGCAGACCAAGGTGGGGGACCGTTCCCACGGGGTTTTTGCTGTCGGTCCCCCGCTTGAGGGGGGATCGCCCTTATCGGGAACGATGGCCGGGCCGTCCGGGCCCTGGGTGGGCGGCCTTCCTTTCCTCCCCCATGAAGGAAATCTGCAGGAGCCAACCAGGGTCTCTATCGCTCCTGGAAACTCAGAGAGGAAGGGGAAGGCGTCGGTCCGGCAGCCGTGAACCCCGCTCACCGCTGGGCTGAAAAGACCATCGTCCTCTTCTTGCCGGTTCTTGCGTCGCTCGTTCTCTTCCGCCCATTTCGAGGGATGGTCAGGGACTCGCCCCCACGCGCCCCAGCCACGCGGGGCGTGCCCGAAGGTTTCCCGGGAGTCCTCAGCCTTGGTGGAACGGCCAGAGCAGGAGGGGTCTGCCCGCTTCCACCAGCTCACGTGGGGGGCGCAACCGAAATTCCTTGGCCAGGAGGATCCCAGGACCTTGACTTCGGGCTCGCCGGCGAAAAGCGATAGAGTGCGCTCAGGGGCTAGCCTTGCTCCAGCTCGTCCAAGACCGCAGCCACGTACTCGATGCCTTGCACGAAGTCCGCTAAACGGACGTTTTCGTCCGGGGCGTGGGCGCGGGAGTCGGCGTAGCCCACCCCGGCCGTGACGATGGGCACGCCAAACTGGCCGCAGAGGAGGTGCACCGGGCCTGTCCCGGCCATCAGGGGCAGCACCGTGGGCTTGTGGCTGTACACCCGCTCCGCAGCCCGCACCGCTTTTTGCACAAACGGCCGCTCCGGGTCACCGGCAAATGGCCTCTCCCCTTCCCACCAGGCGATCTCCACGTCGGTGAACCCCTGGGCGTCGAGGTGGGCGCGGAGCGCTTTCACGATCTCTTCCGGTGCTTGATCGGGAACAAGGCGGAAGTCCAGTTTGGCCACGGCCTCCGCGGGGAGGACCGTTTTGGAGCCTGGTCCGCCGTAGCCGCTGTGGAACCCGCAGATGTTGCACGTGGGCCCAAACAGCAGCCGCTCTTTGAGGGCCGGGCCGGTGAGCCCCTCCAAGAACGCGGGGATCCCGTAGAGCTGGCGGACCTCGTCCTCGGGGTAGTCCCAGGCGGCCAACAGGGCTCGTTGCGCCGGGGTCGGAGGGCGGACAGACTCGTAAAACCCAGGGAGCTGGACGCGTTCGTCCGGGCCTTTGAGGTTTTCCAGGGCCCAGGCGAGCCGCCAGGCGGGGTTGGGTACGATGGCCGCCATGGCCGAGTGCAAATCCCGCGCCGCCCCTCGCACCCGGAGCTCCACGTACAGGATCCCCTTGCACCCCAAAGCGATTTCGTAGCGGTCCCTGGCGTTTCTTCCCCCCGCCTCCCACAGGCAACCCAGCGCGTGGCGGAGGAGTTCGGCGCGGGCCTCAACGAACTGGTGGAGGTGGACGCTTCCGATTTCTTCTTCCCCTTCGATGACCCAGGCGATGCCTACCGGCAGGCGGCCCCGGGCCCGCAGGTAGCTCTCCACGGCGGCCAGGCGGGCAAAGATCGCACCCTTGTTGTCGGCTACACCGCGGGCGTAGAGCTTGCCCTCCCGCACCGTGGGCTCGAAAGGTGGTGAGGTCCAAAGCTCCACAGGCTCAGGGGGTTGGACGTCGTAGTGGTTGTAAAAGAGCAGGTAGTCAGGGCGGCGGCCCTCCAGGCGGGCCAACAACACCGGCGCTCCTTCCGTGGGCACGCTTTCCAGGGAGAACCCGACAGAGCGCAGCTCCCCGGTGAGAAGCTCGGCCATCTCTGCCATGCCCAGGTTCTGGGCAGCAATGCTGGGCTGGGCCAGGGCCCGCTTCAGCCGCGCCAGGGTCCGCTCCAGCCTCTCGTGGACTTGGGTTACCACGTCGTTCATCCGCACCTCCTGGGTCGAACCATACCCAAAAACGCCTAGGCAAGGCTCCCAAGGGGGACCAGGGGCCCGCCTGGTCCCTGGGAACAGGAGTCGCGCGGGGTAGGATTGGAACCCGTGAGCTCGTTTCCTAAGCCCTACAAGGTCAAAGTGGTGGAGCCGGTGTGGCTTCCTTCGGCCGAGGAGCGGGCCCGGTTCCTCGCCCAGGCCGGGTACAACCTGTTCAATTTGGACAGTGCTGCCATCTACGTGGACCTCCTCACCGATTCCGGCACAGGGGCCATGTCCCAGGCCCAGTGGGCCGCGCTCATGGAAGGGGACGAAGCCTACGCGGGAAGCCGGTCGTTCAAGCTGTTCTTGGAGACGGTCCAGGAGATCACCGGCTTTCCCTACGTGCTTCCCACCCACCAAGGGAGGGCTGCCGAACACGTGCTTTTCACCTCCCTCCTCAAGGCGGGGGACCTTGTCCCCAACAACACCCACTTCGACACCACCCGGGCCAACATCCTGGCTGTGGGGGCTCGCCCAATGGACTTGCCTCTGGCTTTGGCCTTGGACCCCGAGTTGGAAGCCCCGTTCAAGGGGGACATGGATCTGGAAGCCCTCCGGGACCTACTCCAGCGGGAACAGGCCCGCATTCCCCTGGTGATGGTGACGGTCACGAACAACACCATGGCCGGCCAGCCCGTGTCCTTGGGCAACGTCCGCGCCGTAGCTGAGCTGGCGCACTCCTACAAAATCCCCGTCTTCCTCGACGCCTGCCGCTACGCGGAAAACTGCTTTTTTGTGCGGGAACGCGAGCCGGGCTACCTAAACAAAGAGGTCAAGGAAATAGCCCGCGAGCTTTTCTCTTGTGTCGATGGGTGCACGATGTCGGCCAAAAAAGATGGGCTTGGCAACATCGGGGGGTTCCTGGCAATGCGCGACTTCCACCTCCACGAGCGCTGCCGGGAGCGGCTGATCCTGGTGGAGGGCTTCCCCACGTACGGCGGCCTGGCCGGCCGGGATTTGGCCGCTTTGGCCGTGGGGTTCCGCGAAGCCCTGGACCTGGACTACCTCCGCGATCGGGTGGGGCAAGTGCGCTGGCTCGGGGAAAAACTCAACCAGGCAGGCATCCCCGTGTACTGGCCGCCGGGCGGGCACGCGGTCTACGTGAACGCTGGACGGCTGCTCTCCCACATCCCCAGGGACCAGTTCCCTGGTCAGGCCCTGGTGTGCGCGTTGTACCTGGAGGGGGCTGTGCGGGCAGTGGAAGTGGGCTCGGCGATGTTTGGGTCGGCAGCGCGGATGGAGCTGGTGCGCCTGGCCCTTCCCCGCCGGGTGTACACCCAGGAGCACCTCCAGCACGTGGTGGACACGCTTGTGCGTGTCAAGGAAACGAGCAGGCAAATTCGGGGCTTGCGGATGGTGGAGGGCGAGGGCCCCCTGCGCCACTTCCTGGCCCGGTTCGAACCCATTGCCTAGCCATCGGCACCAGGCGCGGGTGCAAAGCGGGGCTGGCCCGGGTCAGGTACCCGTATCCGGCGCCGGAGGGCGCTGAAGGGATCTCCAGGGACCTGGGGAAGCCCGGGGGTATGGGAGCCAGAGGATGTGCTCGCTTGGCTTTCCGTTTGGAGCGCTGGCCCGGACCCCCAGCTCTCCATCCTCTCGGAGAGGGAACGTCTTGTGGCCCTTGTGGCAACCACCCCTAGCGGCTGGCGGGTGCGTAAGGCAGATCCGTGGCCAAAGATCCGAAGTTGATTAAAAACCAAAGGTTTGAACATCCCGCTGGTTTTTTCAACCGGGGCATGAGTCCTCCCGCAGCGCGTAGTCCCGATCCTGCGTGAGCATCGCCCACATCACCCGCACGAGGTGTCTGTCCAGCGCTCGCACCGCTTGGTTGTGCTTCTTTCCCTCTGCGCGCTTCTTGTAGTAGGCGCGGGACTGGGGGACGCTGTCCATGTGCCGAGCGACCGCCGTCATCATCGTGGCCTTCGCCCGCCGGTTCACCTGCCGCGGCCGCTTACTGCCCTTGTACTCCCCGGACTGGTGATCCAAGGGACACATCCCCAGGTACAGGGCCAGGCTCCGCTCCGAGTCGAACCGCTCCAGCGTCCCGATCTCCCCTGCCAGCTCCCCGCTCGAGATCGCACCGAACCCGGGGATCGAGTCGATGCGCTGCGCCAGGGGCGAACTCGCGACGAGACCCTCGATCGCCTCCTCCAAGGTCGCGATCTCCTGGAGCACCTCCAGTAACCTCCGCGCATCGGCCACAATCATCGGCCCCACGTACTCCGCCTCCGCCGAGAACCGCGCTTTCTTCTGCCACTGGGCGATGACCCCGGCGTACTTCTTCCCGATCCCCCGGATCGCCAGCACCTCTTCCCGGACCATCTGACGGAGCTCCCGCAGGTCGTCCCGGCTGGCGACAAACCGCAGGAACCACAGGTTGGTGGCGTCGCCGGTGATCGCCAGGAGCTCCGGGCACACCGCGAGAAGATCGCTCTGCATCCGGTTCACCACCCGCACCTTCTCGACCACGAGCTGCCGGCGGCGACGGGTGAGCCGCTTCAGCTTCTGGTTCTCGGGAGGCACCTCGGGCACCTCCTGAAGAACGTCCTTGGCTACGGGCAGATGGTCCTGGAGGTGCCACAGCTCCAGGATCTTGCCCACATCCAAGGCATCGGTCTTCGCCCCTCCCGGGAAGATCTCTCGGAACCGGGCCAGCTTGAGGTTGTTCACGTTGTACAGCCGGTACCCGCGCTCCAGGATCATCTGGTCCAACGGACGGCTCCACCCGTTGAGACCCTCCATCGCCACCACCACGGGAACGCCCAGCTTCGCGGAGTGCTTCTCCACCCGCGCAAAGAACCGGGCAAAGCCCTCCTGGGAGTGGGGGATCACGAAGTTCTCGAGGATCCGCCCTTCCCGATCCGCGATCCCCACATGGTGGGACTTCGCGCCGACATCCACGCCTACACGAAGATGGGGTCCCATCGCTGCACCTCCTCGCAGGATGAACTCATCCAGGCCATCTCGTCTACCGAACAGAGCCACATGCCCCGCGAGCCGGCATCATCCCGGTGGACGCCCCTGGATGAACCAAGAGGCAAGGGCGGCATTTCAGAGCCGAGCAGGTCCCCGCAGGGCTGCCGACCCCACCAGCCACACCCTTGCCTCCACCTCATCCTACCTCGAAACCCCTCTACCTCCAGGGAACAAAATTCGATGGTAGACCCCACGCCCTAACGTGACCCCACGTCCTAACGCAAGCGGATGTCGCCGGGGAAACGAGCAGGCTCTCCAAGGAATCCCCCGGCGACGTGGGACGCGTCGCCTCACGGTTTGGATCGCCTGAACCTGCCTTGGCCTGCCTCCTCTGAGGCATCAAAGGGTCAACTCGGCTGGCATAGAGAGGGCAATCTGGTGCAAAGCTGCTCCCCACAGCCTCCACTCCGCAAGGAGTCGGGCGAAGGCGCAGTACTCTGGGGGTATGGGAGCGGTGATGCATCTGCTCGTGTTGTAGGCTAAGGCTCGGCACCCTCCGCCACAAAGAAAACGGTGCCCGCACCTGTCACAACTCGGGATGTCCGCAACCGTGATCGACCTGATTTCCTTCAGAACCCGAGCGTTCGCATAGATCTCGCCCAGTGTTTCTTCTAGAAGGCTCCCGGCTGCAAACTCTGGGCGCATCAGCCCCTGGCAAGGGTAGACCACGCCATTGGCACCGATGGCGATCACCCCGGAAGCTGCACCGCACCGGTCCCGCCACATGACATCTGCCCTCTCTCCCCGAGGAAGGGCCTGGACAGCTGCAGCGTCCAGCGCCTGCTCCAAACGAACGAGGAACCTTTCGAAGTCCAGGCCGAGGGCTTCATCGCGGTGGTCTCCCTGAAGGATGTAAACCTGGCGGGATACCCTCTCTGCTCCCAAGCTCGTGGCGTACGCTGCGAAGTCCTCGTACTGCTCGTCCTGGTTGTGGAGGGTAAGAACCGCCGCTGCCACCACATGGGGGAACCCAATCTCCTTGAGTATCGCGATGGCCTTCGCTGCACGGGCGTGGGTGTCCCGACCCCGATGGAGGTTGTGAAGAGCCGGGTCGGCGGAGTCCAGACTGATGGTGATCTGGTCGCAGATTACCGCGAGCCGCCGGGCCAACGTTTGATCGATGAGCAACCCATTGGTCAGGAGGTTTACCTCCAGCCCGAGTCGCTTGGCCTCCCCAATGATCTGCAGGGCCCGAGGGTGCAGGAGGGGTTCCCCGCCAGTGACGATCACCTTCTTGACCCCGAGGCCTTGGGCGTCGTGAAGGGCTTCTCGGGCCACGGTGAAGGGCACGTCACGTCCTTCGCGCTCCTTGTTCCGTTCAGAGATGGCGTAGCAATAAGAGCACGAGAGATTGCATCTTGAGGTAAGGTGGAGATACAAGAACGCGGGATGCGGAACCCCAACGCACGTGATGGGCTCTGGTGCTTCGCAGGGATCTCCTTCCGTCTCCATCAGTCCGGCCCGGGCCGCGGACTCGATGAGCTGGGCGACCTCCCGGGACACGTCGGCAATGCTGCAACCGGTTTGTGCTGCGATCTCCGCGGCAGCCTGGTTCAAGGTCAGCGGAGATCGTAGGGCCTCGATCACAGACGCCCCAATCCGATCTGTGATGACCCAGGCGACGGTCTCTGGATCCCAGAACAGATGCCATCCTCCCCGGGCCTTGTGGACCACTGTCGGACGCAACCGGTAGTTCAGCTTCCCCTCCTTGAGAAGAAACCCGCCGCCCCTGCAGCATGGTGTCTCTACTAGTAGAGGGCTCTACCCAAGCTAGGTTGGGTTACCGCATCCCGCCCCGGCCCCTTCGCCTCCAGAGCAACCGCAAGCGCGCCCAAAGCGCATGGGCTGCGGCCCGAGAGCAGGACTCACCGCATGCACGATCTTGAACTTGTCCATTGTGTTCACCTCGCTTCAGCGCGTTTTCCGCTGAGTGTGCCTTCTCCAAGAGCGGGGGCGGCGGGCATCACCCCATGCTCGGCACCGGTTCAACTCGCCGTGGTTTGTCCCTTGACCGGCCCCATTTCCAGCCCCGGCCTCACAGCCACAGGGGCAGAGGCGGGAGACATCCGGCCGACCAACCTTCACCACAATCTTGAAGCTCACGACCGCTCACCTGCCTCAGACCCGACCAACTGCTCTGCGAAGATCCCTTGGTACTCCCCGGACTTCGCGATCAGATCTTCGTGGCAACCTTGCTGAACCACCTCGCCCTCCTTGAGAACAACGATCCGGTCGGCCGCGCACACCGTGGAGAGGCGATGGGCAGCGAGGATCACCGTGGTCTTAGGAAGAAGCACCCGCAGGGCCTGAAACACCTTGGCCTCGGTCTCGGCGTCCAAGGCCGAGGTGGCCTCGTCCAGGAGAAGGATCTTGGGCCGCCGGAGGACGGCCCGGGCTAAGGCGATCATCTGCCGCTGCCCGCCCGAGAGCTTCGCCCCACGCTCGCCCACCACTGTGCGGTACCCCTCGGGAAGCTCCCTAATGAACGTGCCCGCTCCCAAGGCCTCGGCCACCGCCTCCACTTCCTCTTCCGTGATCCCCGGATCACCAAGCCGGATGTTCTCCAGCACGGTCCCGGAAAACAGGAACACGTCTTGGGCCACCAGGAGCACCTCCCGCCGGAGGGAGGCCAAGGATACCTGACCAACATCCTGACTATCGATGAGGATCGTGCCGTCGCGAACCGGGAACAGCCTCACCATGAGGGAGAGGAAGGTGGACTTGCCGGAGCCCGTGTGACCCACCAGGGCCACCCATTCCCCCGGCTCGACCCAGAGAGCAATGTCCCTGAGGGCGACCTTCCCGTTCGGATAGGTGAAGGAGACCTTTCTCACCTCCGTCCGGCCGGCGGACACGGTGAGGGGGGGGCCTCCGTCCGGTTCGGAGGGCTCATCCAGGAGCTCGAACACTCGCTCCGCGGCGACCTTGGCCCGCTGGAGGCTGAGCCGGGTGGTGATGATGCTCTGGGTTGGCCCGTAGAGATAGGTCAACAGGGTCATGAAGGCGATCACCGTCCCCACGGTGAGCTGCCCGCGAATTACCAGGTAGGCGCCGAAGATCACGAGGAGCATCGGACCCACCCCAGTGATGAAGGTGAGCACCCCTCCCGCCATGGCCCCGAAAGTGTTCGTCTGCACGTTGGCCCTTTGGAGGAAGGTCAAGGCAGAGGATACCCGTTCCAGGATCCGAGTTCTCAAGCCGAGGATCCTTGCGGTCAGGGCCGCGCTCAGCCCTTCCCCGAGCTCCTGGGACACCTGCGCGTCCCCCTCCTGGATGTCGCGACAGAGAACCCCCATCCTCGTGTTCAGCCGTTTGGAGACCAGCGCCAATGGCGGCAGCACCGAAAGCGCAACGAGGGCCAGCCGCCAATCGAGGTAGAGAAGGAGGGCCGCGCCGACGAGGAGAAACAGGGCGTCGCTGGCGAGGCTCAGGGATCCGAAGAAGAAGTCCTTGGCCACCGCGGGGTCGCTGCGAATCCGCCCCATCAAGTAGCCAACCTGCCGATCCTGGAGGAAGGCCTGGGGCAGGGTCAGCACGTGCTCCACAAGCGTCGTCTGCACATCGAAAAGCAAAGCCTCCTGGGTCACCACGGTCAGATACCGCGTGGCGTAGGACAGGAAGGCCCGAAGGGCGACGAGCGAGACCAGCCCCCCGCCCACCCAGGCCAGCTCGTCCAGTCTCCCCCGGGGGATGACCCCGTCGATGATCTGTCTCACCAGTAACGGGATGGGAAAGGCAACCGCGGTGGACGCGATCATGGAACCGAGGAGAGCCAGGGCCTGCCCCCACCGGGGGAAGATGAACCGCTCGAAGAACCTCCCGATTAGGCTTCTCATCCGGCCTCCTCCTCAGGGAACGGGGTCCGGCCTGCGATGTAATCGACAACGGCGAGGATCGTGAACAGTGTGGAGGTCCCGTGGACCGTGGGTTCGTGTTGATCCCGGCCGACCTTGCGGACCATTCCCGCGGCCTCAAGGGCCCGCAGGTGGTGGTAGAACTGACCCTGAGAGAGGCCGCTCCGGGCCATCGCCTCAGCGGAACCGGAGGCGCCGGAGACAAGGGCAAAGAGGAGGCGCAACCTCTCTCCGTTGGCCACTAGCTCCAGTGATCGGACCAAACCGGGGTTCCCCAGTATCTTAGGGGCATCCTCCTCCGCGAACGCCTCGTACCAAGTGGTGGTGTGACCACCTGGACCGCGGCGGACACCAGCGACAAGCACCTGGACGCCTTCCCCATCCCCGATCCGTGCCTCCAAGGATCTCAGGACCTGGGTCACCAAACCTCGGAGTCCGGGAGGCGCAGCCGTGGCGAGAAGGCCGGGGGTCTCCTCTGCCTCTAGGCCCGGAGATGCTCTCTGGAACGCGGCGAGAGCGTCGGCAAGGCGGCGAAGCTGGGCCTCCACCTGAGCCAGATCAGGTAGCGTCATTTCAATCTCCTCCGTAGTTACGTACTTACGGTGTAGCATAGCACGCGGTGAGAGCCAAGTCAAGGGCTGCGGACGCTGGTGTGGGCAGGCCCGGGCCTGCTTATACTGCCGCCGATGATCCATGCGCATCTCCTCGGGAATCCAACCGACCGGGGAGCTCCACCTGGAGAACCGTGGGGAGTCAAACCA
>OGCL01001002.1_pt1 | contig 26454 bp, 25 predicted proteins | sample 1570041 | NCBI WGS metagenome assembly OGCL01 (sample SAMN06266162, study PRJEB24511) | hot springs metagenome | isolation source: Hot spring water | place: South Africa: Limpopo | collected 2015-06-22 | reverse complement strand
TTAGTTTTCCCATATCGGCAGTCGAGACTTCCGTTTCGTCTTTCGCCTCCTTGAGGTTATCCGTTGCTTTGGCTACGGAAATAGCATCATAGCCCTCGGATTGCAAAGTATATAAAAATTTATTTCGGAAGGGTATGATAATATGAAAAAAGTTAGACAACAAATATGGAGCGTAAAAATCAGTATCTAATACTATCAATGGTGTGTCATAAGGTTAAAGGCAAAAATTGGAAGATTCTGATAAAGTTGGGGGTCACACTTAAAGCAAGATATATTTTGTAGTGCAAAAATGCCCAGAATTGCAACCATATTTCTAATGTTATCAATTAGTTACAAAAATTATCTGACAAACTCAGGAGTGCATTTTGATGCTCCAAAGGGGGGGTATCCCAATTTCTATCGCTATTTTTGGGGACATATATCAGGAATTGCTAAAGCCGAAAAGAGTGACAGAAAATACAAGTTTTGGTCTAACCCCATTTTTATTTGTGCTAAGAAATCTCTCATATTTTTATTTTGGAAATAAGGTGGTTTGTTCCTGCAAAAATTGTTTTATTCTTCGTTCCGCTAAATCACAATATTTTTTATCAATATCATAAGCGACATATTTTCTGTTGGTTTTTAGTGCCGCTATGCAAGTCGTGCCACTTCCAACGAATGGATCAAGTACAACTTCACCTTCAAAAGTGTAAAGCTGAATTAAACGATAAGGTAGTTCAACTGGAAACGGTGCAGGATGTCCTACTTTTGAAGCCCTCTCTGCGGCAAACTTCCAAACACTTTTTGTAAATTCCAAAAATTCTTCTTTTGAAATGGTGCTTTTCCGTTTGTGGGGATTCGAACGAGTAAATGTGTCTTTGCAAAAAACAAGAATATATTCGTGAATATCCCGCAACACTGGATTATTTGCTTTTAAGTATGTTCCCCAAGCGGTGGAAGGACTGGCGCTACTTCCTTTATCCCAAAGAACTTCGCCTCTCATTAAAAAGCCGATGTTGTGCATGTCCTCAATGATATAGCTGTGAAGAGGTAAATAAGGCTTTCTACCCAAATTAGCGACATTTATACACACTCTACCGCCCGGGACCAAAACTCTGTATGTCTCTTTGAATACTCGTTTTAATAATTCCCTATATTCTTTAAGAGATAAATTCTCGTCATATTCTTTGCCGACATTGTAGGGAGGCGAAGTAACCATCAAATGAATGCTACTATCAGGAAGCTCTGACATGGCTTCGCTACTTTTACAAAAAACTTTATTTATGTTTTGGGAATCAATTTGATTTTCTACATATGCAACATCTTTTCGGTTATTTAATCCCTCATAAAGTTTGCTGTTATAAAACTTCGATGAATCATGGCTAATCCGTCCAGACGTTCCAAAAGCACTGGTTTGCGTTCCATTCTTTCTCTTGTTGTAAAAACTTTGTGCGCTCATAATGATTTACTCTTTTGATTGACGCAATAGTTCTAAAAATTTTTGTGCTTTTGCTTCGTAAGTAGCTTCCTTATTAGCTATCTCAATAATTTCTCCCAATTTTTTTCGTGTTTGCATACTAGAGAAAAATTCTCTTTCTTCTTTCAAAAGATTGATGGCATTTTGTCTTAATTCTTCATATTCATCAAATCTATAGAATCCTTGGAAAGGCGTTGATTTAATGTTTTCTCCGTTATTGTCCAGTGGTTTTTGATTTATTGACCAAAAACCTTGGATAATTCCATTTCTTTTTAAGCGATCTACTTTTTCGTAATAACTTTTAGTAATAGGTGTATTGCCAATGATAATGATTGGAATTTTTGAAGCAGCAAAACTAGAAACTCGGATATTAATACTCTTACCAATAGCTTTTAACATCGTATCCGACCTTAAAAGTCCTGGGTTACCTTGATGAGTTTTGTAGTCGCCAATACAAACTAAATTTTTAGTTGCTGAGGTAAACTCCCAATTCCAAACCACAGACATCTTAACTTCAATAATCATTAAAATATTCTCTGGTTTTTGTATGACATCTTTTGTCTTACAAATAGCCACATCAGCCGGCGATTGATTAGTTAATCCTATTAATGGAATCGGTTTGGATTTTTTTCAACTGGCGGAGGAGGAGGGATTCGAACCCTCGATGGAGTTGCCCCCATAGCGATTTTCGAGACCGCCCCATTCAACCTCTCTGGCACCCCTCCTATTGCAGCCTCTCCCTTAACTCCCGTGAACGGTAAAACTCCTTTTTAAGCCCCTCTATATCATTTTCCAATAAGAAACCTTCTATCTTTGAAACATTTTTCTTAAAGACCTCAATCATTTTAAGTAGATTTTCTTTATTGAGCAGTGAAATATCGATCCAGAGTTCAGGAGGACTTATAGCTATTCTTGTCATGTCTTTGAATCCCCTGCCTGCAAATTTCATAAAATTTTCGTCGATGTCTCCTACTGAATTCACCAATGCAAACGCTACAATATGAGGCAGATGGCTCACAATGGCATAAACTTCATCGTGCAGATGTGGATCCATTAGTTCAACCCTACTGCCAAGGGATTCCCATACCCGGCATATTTGCTCAAGCGAAGCAGAATCAGAATTTTTAGTGGGCGTTATAATGCACAAAGAGCCTTTAAAAAGATCGTTTCTCGCATTATCAGCCCCAGATTTCTCGCCTCCAGCAATAGGGTGTGAACCGATGTAGTAAGCACCTTCGGGCATTCTTGATTCGATATCATAAACAAGCTTGCCTTTTACGCTGCCAAGATCAGTTACAACAGCTCCCTTTTTGATAACTTCACTTATTTCAGTGATAATTTTTTCAAAAACTCCAACAGGCGTTGAGAGAACGATAAGGTCGGAATTGCTGCATGCCTCTTTTAAATCAAGGCTGAATTTATCTATTATCCCTTTATCTTTTGCATTTGCAAGATTTCTTATATTTCTTCCATAGCCATAAATAGTTTTACACAACCCAGATTTCTTTATGGAAAGTGCAAAGGAACCTCCTAAAAACCCAACTCCTATAATAGATACCTGCTCGAAGGCACAATCCTCCCTGAACATTTATTTAATGCAGCTTAAAGTTCTCAATGCAACAATTTACATCTCCCTGCCGATTGCCTCTGCTATGGGCTTTAACTCGCTCATTAACTTGCTGAAAGAAGACGGTCTGAGAGACTGCTCGCCATCTGAAAGGGCTTCCTCTGGATTTGTATGGACCTCTATCATGAGGGCATCAGCGCCTGCTGCTATTGCAGCCCTTGCCATAGGCGCTACCAAATCCCTCTTGCCAACTCCATGGCTTGGGTCAACAACTACAGGCAGATGGGTCATCTGCTTCAAAACCGGCACAGCGCTCAAGTCAAGTGTATTTCTCGTGGCAGTCTCAAATGTCCTGATACCACGCTCACAAAGCATTACATCCTGATTTCCCCTTGACATGATATACTCAGCGGACATCAACCATTCCTTGATAGTCGCAGAAAGACCCCTTTTCAGCAGCACTGGCTTATTTGCCGACCCAGCCTCAAGTAGCAATTTGAAGTTTTGCATATTTCTCGCGCCTATCTGAATGATGTCTGTATATTTCATGATAACTTCCATGTCTCTGGGATCCATCAATTCAGTCACTATAGCAAGACCATATTTTTCTCTTGCCTCTGCAAGATATTTTAATCCTTCCTCTCCAAGACCCTGAAAAGAGTATGGAGATGTCCTCGGCTTGAAAGCTCCGCCCCTCAGAATAGTTGCGCCTGCCGCTTTGACCTTTTCGGCAATCCCAAAAAGTATAGTTTTATTCTCAACTGCGCAGGGGCCTGCCATAACATGGACTTTCTTTCCTCCTATAACCAAATCCCTTACTTTTATCTCAGAATTTTCCTTTTTAAAATCCCTGCTTGCAAGCTTGTATGGCTTTAGTATCCGGACAACGTTCTCCACGCCGGTCATTCCGCGTATGGCGTCTTCTTCTTCTTCGGTAACCTTTGAGGTGTCGCCAATCACCCCTATTATAGTCCTCTCAGTTCCTTGAGAGATATGGGTTTTAAGCCCCTTGCTCTCAAGCTTCTTGATAATATTCCTGATATTTGCATCAGGCGTTCCTGGTTCTAAAACAATAATATCCATAAAATCCTCCTGTAAAGGTAACACATTTTTTAAATTTTTTAAAATTCCCCGCTGGACATTGAACAGTAAGTGCAAGCCTATCTTGATTGAAGGCTCCTGGCGGGTCAAAGCATTTGTTTGATTGAAAAGTTAAAATAGCTACCCTGCGCGCATTTACGCAGGGTAGCCGTAATAGTAGTAATATGAAGAAAGGCTGTTTAAGGAAAGTTGATGGTTTGAATTTATTGAAGAGAAATTATTCATAAATTGGCTTTCATTCTATCATAAATCACTTAATTTTTGCCAGCACATCTTTCAAGGATTCAATAAATCTTCTGTTTTCTTCTGGCAAGCCAATAGTCACCCTTATCTCTTTGGGTCCTACAGGCCTGACTATTACACCTTTTTGGAGCAAGGCGTCAAACAATTTTTTTGATTCAATCTCAAGAGGCATATAGATAAAATTGGTGTTTGTGGGAACATATTTCAGACCTATTGCATCCAGTTCCTTATATAAATACTTTTTGCCAATCTCGTTGTTTTCAACTGTTTTTTTGACATGTTCGTCGTCAGCAAGGGCGTGTATTGCAGCCACCTGCGCAAAAGAGTTGGTATTAAAAGGCTCTCTGATTTTGTTCATCTCAGTGAGAATTTCTTTTTTGGCAATGCCGTATCCTATTCTCAAACCCGCAAGACCATAAGCCTTTGAAAAAGTTCTCAGGATAAGTATGTTCCGCCCATCCCTAAAATATTTCAAGGAATCGGGATAGTCCGGATCCTTGACATATTCATAATATGCCTCATCAACAATAACAAGGACACCATCTGGCACAGCAGCCATGAATCTTTCAAACTCATCTTTCTTGTTGCTTGTCCCTGTGGGATTGTTTGGATTTGCGATAAAAACAATCCTCGTTTTTTCAGTAATGGCTTTTGCCATGGCATCAAGATTATGCCTATAATCCAGATGCGGAGCCTCTCTAGCTACACCCCCAACTGATTGAACCGCAAGCGGATATACGACAAAGGAATGACTCGAAAAAACAGCTTCATCCCCGTGTTCCATAAAGGTTCTTGTTGCAATATCGAGAAGCTCATTCGAGCCGTTGCCCAGAATTATCTCCTCCTGGCTGATATTAATTCCCGCCTTCGAAAATTTCTCTGAAAGGGCGTTTTTCAAATAGTATCCTCCACCGTCTGGATATCGACTAACCTTATCTGGATTAACAAAAAATTCCTTCAAAGCTTCAAGAGCCTTTGGGGACGGTCCTAATGGATTTTCATTTGAAGCAAGTTTAATGCATTCCTTTATTCCCAACTCGCGCTCAAGCTCTTCGATGGGTTTCCCGGGAACATAAGGCTTAATAACAGATACATAATTAAGCGGCTGCAACATAAGCAATCACCTCTCTAAACTTTTGTCTATAGGATATGAGCCCAAATGCTTTAAGTAAAGACAGTTTTCTTTCATCTTTTCTATTGCCTTTTTGACATCCTCGTCATCTATATGCCCGACCATATCGGCAAAGAATATGTACTCCCAAGCCCTTCTCTTGGACGGACGGGATTCTATCTTGGTCAGATTGATATTCGCATTCTTGAAAGGTTGAAGAGATTCATAGAGGGCGCCCGGTCTGTCTTTGAGGGAGAACATAATGGATGTCTTATCATTGCCGGTCCTGGACGGAAAATCCTTTGATATCATCAGAAATCTGGTATAATTTTTCTTGTTGTCCTCTATGCGTTTTTCAACAAAATTGAGGTCATACAATTTTGCGGCAAGCTCGCTTGCAATAGCCGCAGACTCTTCGTCTGCCGAGGCAATCTCAGCAGCCCTTGAAGTGCTTGTTGCCTCAAACACGGGGATTGCAGGCATATTTCTTTCGAGCCAAACCCTGCATTGAGCAGTTGCCTGAGGATGCGAATAGATTTTTTTGATTTTAGCCTTATCGCCGCTTTTTGAAATAAGATTATGAGAAATCTCAAGAAGTATCTCTGCAGAGATCATGAGGTCATAATCAATAAACATGTCAAGTGTATAGCTTACAACACCTTCATTTGAGTTTTCTATCGGCACCAGACCATATTCAGCCTTGTTGCCTTCTACTGCGTCAAATGTAGCCTTTATGCTCTCCACAGGCACATAGCTTGCAGAAGAGCCAAAATGTCTGAGAGCTGCAAGATGGGTGAAGGTGCCTTCAGGTCCAAGATAGGCAACCTTGACAGGCTGTTCAAGAGATAGGGAGGCAGACAATATTTCCCTGAAGATAAATCGAAGGGCGTCGTTGGGAAAAGGTCCTTCATTCAAATCAGTTATCCGCTTGAGTATCGCCCTTTCGCGTTCGGGAGAGTAAAACTTCATGTTTAAAGCCCTCTTGATATTAGCTATCTCGATGGCTATATTGGTCCTTTTGTTCAGCAGCTTCAAAATTTCGGAATCAATTCTGTCTATTTCTTCCCTCAATTTGTCAATTGCGCCTGTATCCGTCTTCTCATTCATAGCTTTAAATGATACAGCAACAATAACTTTTTTTCAATTGCCCAAAAAATATCTGAAAATGGTAAAATCCCTGTAGTTGTATGCAGTCCTGAATTTTTGCAATAAATGCTGCCTTCTGTGAAACTCGGACACATCAAATATGGCAAGGCAAAAACTGTTGCCTTCTTCTCCTTTAGGGAGCTTTTTCATAATTTTTTACGGTTCAACAAAAAATTAAGGAGATAACAACAATGATTACAGGCTATAAAAAAAGGTTTTTATTCTTTATCCCATTAATCTTCTTCGGGGTTTTTTATACTCAGGCTTACTCATTAACTATAGATGAAGCTATGCAGCTTGCAATTGATAAGTTGCCTTCATACAAAGCTGCCGAATTGAAGGTAAAATCTTCCGAAGCATTGTATGACGCCACACTCTCGCCTTATCTACCGTCTATTGACGCTTCCTTTGCAAAGAGCAGGCATTATACGCAATCATTAGATTACGATTCAAAATCATACGGGGCGACATTATCATATCTATTGTTTGATGGAGGCAGGAGGTATGCAAGCAGGGACATTGCAAGGCTGAATCTCTGGAACCAGAAGGAAGAGCTCAGAAAAATCCTTCTTGATATAAGATTTCATGTTAAAAATGCCTTTTACAGGGCAATTGCAACCAGAGATACCGTTGAACAGCGAAAGATACAGCTTGAAGACGCCAGAAAGGATTTAGAGGTTGCCGAAGGAAGGCACAAATTCGGGGTGGCGAGACTACTCGATGTCCTGCAGGCATCCGTAAGACATGAGCAGGCAAAGTTTAATTTGATTCAGGCTGAAGGCGACCACCGTAAAGCCTTATCAGAACTCAATTCACTTATCGGACTGCCATACGAAGCCAAAAATGAAATAAAGGGAAGCCTCGAGAGTGAGATGCAGATGCCCCAGAGAGAGAGCGTTATGGAAGCCGTATTGCAGATGCCAGAATTGATACAATTACAGAATCTTAAGAAAATATCCCAGAATAACAAGTCTCTTGCCTTAAGCGAGTTTTTCCCATCTCTTTCGGCATCAGCATCTTATACAAGGACTGAAGGACGCCTTCAGGGTAATTCTTCCCTTGAAGATAAGGCTATCGGCATAGCAGCTGTCTGGAATATCTTCGAGCTTGGAAAATTCTTTAAGAAGAAGTCCGCCGATTTGGAAGAAGGCGTATCTGAAGAAAGATACAACGAACTAAAAAGAACCCTGCAGCTTGAAGCATTTAAGGCATATGAAGATCTCTCAACAGCGGCTGGCAAACTGCAGGTTGCTCAAAAACAACTTGAATTAGCAGAGCACAACTATAAACAGGCATTTGGAGAATACAAGGTGGGCAAGGCGGACATACTCTCCCTTGTGCAGGCAGAAAGCACCCTCTCGAACGCACGGGAACAGCTTATAGGTTCGAAGCTTGCATTGATTCTTGCAAAGACAGCCCTTGAAAGGGCGGCAGGGTTAGAAAAACTTGAGCTTTTAGGCGCAGTCAAATAAGAGGTATTTTAAATGAAAAAGATTTTGATTATTTCCGTCTTGTTGATAGCAGTTATAGCAGGATATTTCATTTACAAGGGCTTTTTCGTAAAACCGGGCATTAAAATAATAGAAACTGCAAAAATAGAGAAAAGCAGCATCAGGGGCGTTCTTGTCGCCACTGGTATTATCAAGCCGCAGGTTGGGGCTGTTGTAAAAATCGGTGCCAGGGCCACCGGGACTATAATAAAAATGAATGTCAAAATTGGCGACAGGGTAAAAAAGGGTCAGCTGATAGCGTTAATTGACGACAGGGAAATCCAGAAGGCAATAGAACAGCAAAAGGCCGCTATCAAAGATGCACATGCCAATTATGAGTATTCAAAGGTCAACTATGAAAGACAGGTGGAGCTTCTTAAATATGAATATACGACTAAAGACCAGGTTGATAAGGCGAAGAGCCAGCTTGATTCTGCCAGAGCACAACTCGACGAGCGGAAGGCAAGTCTGGAACAGTCTGAAACGAGGCTCTCATATACGAGGATATATGCTCCAATTGACGGGGTAGTTTCTGATGTTACTGCACAGGAAGGCGAGACGATTGTCGCAGGGCTGCAGGTAGCTAATCTCGTAACCATTATAAATCCTAGATTGCTCGAGATGTGGATATACATTGATGAGACAGAAGTGGGAAGGGTCAAGCTCACCCAAAATGTCGAGTATTATGTTGATACATTTCCTGACAAGCTGTTTAAGGGAAGTATCGAGAAAATCTATCCCCAGCCGGTTGTCAAAGATAATATTGTCTATTACCTTTCAATAGTAAGGGTAAGCCCTGAAGACGCCGATTTTCTGAGGACTGAAATGACGGCAAATGTGAGGATTATCTTTGATGAAAAGCCTGATGTTCTGACTGCGCCAAATTCCGCAATTAAATTTGAGAAGGGAAAGCATGTCGGTTATAAGGTTGTAGGCGCTGACAAGGTTGAGAGGGTAGAATTAAAAATAGGGCTGCGCGGCGAGGATAAAACAGAGATAATATCAGGCGTAAAAGAGGGCGAGGTATTAGCCACCAAACTGATACTCCCGATACAGCAGGGGAAGCCTTAGATGGAAAATAATTATATCTGTTTTTTGGAAGGGCTCACAAAGACATTCAAGATGGGTGATCAGGATGTAAACGTCCTGAAGGGTATCGATCTAAAAATTAAGAAGGGCGAATTCGCCGCTATAATGGGTCCTTCAGGGTCGGGAAAGACGACACTTATGAATATAATCGGGTGTCTCGATACTCCCACATCAGGCAAATATATACTTGCAGGCAAAGAAGTCTCCCATCTCAGTGATGATGAACTGTCAATTATAAGAAACGAGCATATAGGATTTATATTTCAGAGCTTTTTCCTGCTTCCCTATGCAACGGTCATAGAGAATGTCCTTTTGCCATCTCTCTATGTGGAAAAAGACGGTGTGGATTTTAAGAAAAGGGCGAAGGAAATATTGAAGATGGTAGGTCTTGAAGACAAAATGAAGTATAAACCGAATCAGTTATCCGGGGGGCAGCAGCAGAGGGTTGCTATCGCAAGGTCTTTAATAAACGACCCCGATTTGCTTTTGGCAGATGAACCTACAGGACAGCTTGACAGCGCGACATCCACAGAAATTATGAACCTTCTTAAGGAGATGAACGCCAAAGGTAAAACCGTCATTCTCATCACCCATGACCAAAATATTGCCAAATACGCCGATAGAATAATAACCATCGTTGACGGAAGGATAGTCAGTTAAGATGCTCAAACTGTATGTAATTGGCATCGGGTACAAACCATTTACCTCAGCAATCAGTGATATTATTGCTGCTTCAGATATAATACTGGCTTCAGGAAGGCTTTTTGATATCTTCAGACAGTATGCTGAATACGAAACCGCTAAAGAAAAGGTAAGGGTTATCAATAATGTAGATGAAACATTTAATTTTATCAAATCTCAAATCCCAACCCTTAAATCCCACATTGTCTTATTGGCATCGGGAGACCCTCTTTTTTTCGGAATTGGGAGGCGGGCTATCAGGGAATTTGGCAAAGAATCTGTCGAAATAATCCCCGATCTTTCGAGCATCCAACTTGCCTTTTCAAAAATAAAGGAATCGTGGGAAGATGCCTTTTTGATGAGTCTGCACGGGGGGCCAAACCCCGACAAAAGGAGACGTCTGCCCTACGATATTGCTGATATTCCACAACTCCTATCTATGCACAATAAAATTTCGATTCTCACAGATAATGTAAATAACCCCTCAAAGATAGCTCAAGCTATCAATTCTACGGCATCACAAAACGCTCTCAAGATGTTTGTCTGCGAGAAGCTTGGCTATCCCGATGAGAAGATAACGGAAGGGACGCCTGAAGAGATTGCAAAATTATCCTTTGAACAGCCGAATCTGGTTATTTTATTGAATCAGATTACTACGAATGCCGACACTGCTCAGACTCCCCTATCGTGCAGCTTAAATAACCCTGTATTTGGTTTGTCAGAGGAAGATATAATCCATTCCAACGGTCTAATAACCAAAGATGAAATAAGGGCTGTCTCATTGCATAAACTGAGGCTTCTGCCAAAAGGGATTTTCTGGGACATAGGCGCTGGCTCAGGCTCCGTATCCCTTGAAGCCTCAAGGCTTTGTCCTGAGACAAAGGTTTATGCGGTGGAAAAAGACCCTGTTCAAATAGCGAACCTTATAGAAAACAAAAGAAAATTCAATGCTGCTAATATACATATAATTGAAGGCGAAGCCCCCGAGATTCTTGATGATTTGCCTAAGCCTCAAAGGGTCTTTATTGGTGGAAGCGGGGGGAGGCTTAAGGAGATAATCAGGGCTGCAGCTGATGCGAATGCAGGGATTGTGGTCATAAACGCTACGACAATAGAAACACTCGATAAGGCTTTTACCTCCCTTCACGCATTGGGCTACGATGTTGAAGCCGTCCAGCTTGGCGTTTCAAGGCTCAAAAAGATTGGGGAGGGAAATTATCTCTCAGCCCTCAATCCAGTTTTTATAATAAGGGGGACAAGGAAGTGACTAACACGCCTGCCGTGCTTTATGTGATTGGAATTGGTCCGGGCGACCCTGAACTGTTGACATTAAAAGCTGCGAGAATAATCAAGGAAGTTCCATGTATTTGCGTCCCTAAAGGCAGGGAAGAAGGCAGCAGCCTTGCACTGGGAATCGTAAGCAAGGTCGTTGACCTGACAGGCAAGGAGATAATAGAAACTCATTTTCCCATGAAAAAGACAAAATCAGCGGAGCATTTTGAAGATCTTGACACCAAATGGCACGAGATAGCCCAGACAATCGTAAGACGACTGGATAAGGGTAGGGATATCGCCTTCATAACATTAGGCGACCCTTCAATATACAGCACTTTTTTTTATCTCTACGACAAACTGTTTGAACTCAAACCAGCTATAAAGATAGCCATTATCCCAGGTGTTTCATCAATAAATGCCTCAGCGGCGGCAGCTGGCATCTCACTGGGGCTTGCCGACGAAAAAATCGCCATACTTCCCTCTACATATACAGATAACCTTGAAGGCGTGCTTCAGGAGTTTGAGACAGTTGTTCTGATAAAGGTTAATAAAACGCTCGATGGCATTATTCAGACCCTTCTAAAGCTTGACCTTCTTGAAAAGGCTACATACATTTCGAGACTTGGTATGGAGGGTGAGGTAATCACTAGAGACATCAAGAAGATTAAAAAAGAGGATTTAAACTACTTCTCAATTCTGATAGTCAAGAAATAATAGAATATCTGAATTCTGAAGCAGCCCTTTCTATCGTAATTTTGGAAAAACTATGACAGAAGCGGAACTATATTTTTTTAAAGACTGGTTCAAAGACTACAGCAAGTCTTTTATCGCTGCAAATCCTAATGAACAAAAAGGGATTGTATTAAAACAAATCCACACTACAAAAGTCTGCGGAAACATGCGCCATATCACTCAAAGCCTAATGATGAAAGAAGATGAGAGCATTCTGGCTGAGTGCATAGCCCTTTTTCATGACGTGGGCAGATTTCCCCAACTCCAGAAATACAAGACATTCCGTGACAGCATTTCCGTTAATCACGGCGTTTTGGGCGCTGAGACCCTCGAAGAGCTTCGCATCCTCGAAAGGCTTCCCAAACATGAAAAAAGGATAATACTTCAAGCAGTGAAATATCATAATGCCTTTAAAATGCCCAACCTGCAGGAGTTCAAAGAAAGTCATTTTTTAAAATTAATCAGGGATGCCGACAAGCTCGATATCTGGAGGGTATTTATCGAGCATTATGAGAAAAAAGAAGATATCGGATCTTCGGCTGTTCTCGGCTTGCCCGACACAGAAGGCTATACAGAGAGTTTGTTAAGCACAATTTATAAAAATGAAATGATAGCCTTAACGAATGTCTCTAATCTTAACGATTATAAACTATTGCAGGTTTCATGGGTATTTGATTTAAACTTTAAGGCTTCATTTGTATTGTTTGAAAAGATGGACTACCTTAATAGATTTTTAGCCGTGCTTCCCCCCTCGGATAATATCATCAAGGTTGGGAGCTTTATAAAAGATTATATAACTCAAAGGATGCAAAATGACTAAGGTGTATTTCATAGGCGCAGGACCCGGCGATCCCGAATTGATTACGATTAAAGGCAGAAGGCTTATAGATTCGGCAGATGTTGTGATATATGCCGGAAGCCTTGTAAACAAGGAATTGCTCAGAGAAATCAGGGCTGAGATTTATGATTCAGCAGGCATGACATTAGATGAGATTATCGGTGTGATAGATAAAGCTGTAAAGAACAATAAAAGAGTTGTAAGGCTTCATACAGGGGACACCTCATTTTACAGCGCCATATCAGAGCAGATCGAGAGGCTCCGGAAGCTTAATATCGAATATGAGATAGTGCCGGGCGTATCTTCTGCGATGGCAGGCGCCGCCGTTTTAGGGCAGGAGTTGACTATACCAGAAATCAGCCAGACCGTTATATTTACTCGTATTGAAGGCAGAACGCCCGTTCCGGACACCGAAAAACTTGGAGAATTAGCGAAACACAGAGCCTCGATGGTTATATTCCTCAGCGTAGGGATGGCTGAAAAGGTTTACGATGAACTTATCAAAGGCTATCCTGAAGATACCCCTGTTGCCGTAGTGGAGAAGGCTACATGGAAGGATCAAAAGGTAGTTAGGGGGCGATTAAGAGAATTGGTTAAACTAATTAAATCCGCAGATATCAAAAAAACCGCCCTCATATATGTGGGCGATGCCTTGCTCGCCTCAGAGATGGATATTGAGAAAAAATCGAGGCTTTATGACAAAGACTTCAGTCATGAATACAGGTAATGCAGTAAAATATTAAAAAAGGGACACTTCCCGAATATTAGACTGTTTTAAGATTAAACTATAGGATTGGCGTATCTTCTAAAGGGATTTGGGGGGAAGTATTAAAGAGCTATTCGGAATTTATGCAGACAGTGGATTTGGGAATTTCGGGTGGATAAGAACTGAACAAGTATCTTATCACGGGTTTAATCAATCCCTATTGAACACTACCGCCGGTGGGAATATTATTTCTTAGGCATGAACAGGAGTGTTAGAGTTACTTAAAAGTTCAAAGAATTTTTTGAGGGAATTCTTGTTTTTAATATCTCCCTCACCTATCCCAACCATTAAGCAAAAAGCATTATTTAACAGCCCTCTGCCTTTGCGGGATAGGGTGAGGGGATTTATGAATTTATAACTAGATGCTAATCAGTGTTTTAAAAATTAATTACCACAAGATTCCTACAACACTTCTTCCTGATTCCGATGCCAGTTCGGCAATGCCGCCCTTGAACATAAAAGCATTCTCAAAGCCTATAGCCCTTAATGCCATTGTAGCAGCTATAGCTCTCGCCCCGGTATGGCAGAGCACGATTATCTTACCGTCTTTCGGCAGTTTGGCGAGATTTTCATCTTTAAAAAGTTCGTTCATTGGAATTTTTACGCTGTTTTTATAAGCCACGCCGACTATCTCCATCTCCTGAGGCGTTCTTATGTCGAGTATTACAAACTTATCCTTTGCCTTTATCATCTCAAAAAGTTGTTTTGCGTTGACCTCGCAAGGTCTCTTTGCGATCATCTCGGGTGTAAATTGTGAGAACATTGCATTGAATTTTGAAGCAAGTTGCTTATCCAATGCAAAGGAAAAGCTCGTAATCGAAAAAACAAACAAAATGGTCAAAATAAGTAGCTTTTTCATAGATATACCTCCATCTTTTTTTTAATATAAATAATGTTGTCATATTTGTTATCTTGTAGTCAAGAATCAGTTTTACCCCTAAAATAGAGATAGTAAGGGCTGTTTTGGAATTTTTGTGATCGATGAATTTCCTTTTAATTTTGCTTTTTCCTTAAATAATGCAATCCCTTTTGCTAAAGTTCCTTGAAAAATCTTTTATAAGTGTCGTATAAAAATCCTTCTCCAGCCCTTCCTATCGTCTTGTTGATTTTGCTAAATTTGTCAGTTCTATTGCCGGTTTTGGGGTCCAACTTTGACGGTTGAAAAAATATTGGCAGGGATTTTAAAATATATTATTAAAATATATTATTAAAATATATTATTATTATTATTATTATTATTATTATTATTATGTTTAGTGCTTTATGCAGGAGCATTTTTGAATTCTTATTTTAAAGTGCAGAAAACTCAGAATTGACAAAAATAGGCATTGGGTTAAGTACATTATCAGATCCTTCAAAGGCTGCTAAAGCTGCCTTAAATCAAGCACTTCAAACGGCGGACGCCACTCCTGAAACTATCCAGAAAAGCCTCATAATGCTCTTTCTGACAGAAAACTATGACTATTGTCAGGTATTGAATCAAATAAAGTCGGTTATTACGACAGACAATATTATCGGCTCAACTTCAGCAGGTGTATTTTGCAACAGAATATCTTCTATGAGCGGTATTGTAATAGGTATTTTTAAAAGCGATGAGTTGTCTTTCTCTCTCGCGGCAGAAGAAGGCATTAGCGTTGATGAAACAAAGGCTGGTTTTAACCTCGGTAGTAAGCTTATTGATAAAATTCACGAAGTAAAAGACACAAACTATATAACTATCCTCCTTTTGGCTGACGGGGTGACTAATTCAATCAGCCTTCTGGTTGATTCGTTGTTTGATAAACTTGGCTCAAACGTTCGCTATGCAGGTGGCGGGGCAGGCGATAATCTAAGATTCTTAAAGACCTTGCAATTCCATCGAGATAAAGCACTTAATGATTCAGTTGTTTCTGCTTTGATAGCTTCAAAGAAACCCATTGGCATCGGGACTTCACATGGCTGGCTGCCAATCAGCCCACCGCTCGTTGTCACTAACTCGGATTTTAATCAGGTAAGGGAATTGGACTGGCAAAACGCTTTTGAAGTTTATTCCAACATTGTAAAGGCATATGGCAAAACTGAAATAAATGAGAATAACTTTAAGGAAATACTGATGTCTTTCCCACTCGGAATACCCCAGTCTTCTGAAGAATATTATATAATCCGAGACCCTGTCTTAAAAAAACCTGATGGGACTATGATTTTTGTTGGCGATGTGCCTAATAATTCTGTAGTTAGAGTTATGTATGGAGATAAGGAGAGTCTTATGTCGTCTCCTATTATTGCGACATTAGAAGCTCTTAAACAACTCGGCGGCTGTAAACCAGCAGGTGTGCTGGTATTTTACTGCATATCAAGATGTCTGCTTCTTCAAGACGCCTTCCATGAGGAAATAGCAGCTATTAATGATCTGGTAGGTAAGGACGTGCCTGTGTTTGGGTGCATGACATACGGGGAAATCGGTTCTCTTTATGCAGGCCCTCCTGCATTTCACAATAAATCACTTGTGGTCTGCATTTTCCCTGAATAGAACTTATGAGATTTACCTGGGACAAGGATTTAGATAGCAAGATAAGAGATATCTCGGTGATGTATGAGATATCCTATTCTATCGGTTCATACCTGAGCATCAAAGAAGAGGCTGACAATTTTTTAGACAAGATACTGAAAAGGTTCGGTATAGAAGTCGGATCTATAATGCTTAAGGATCCTGTAAATTCTGGATATTTTACCGTGATTGCCTCTAAAGGCTTTATGGACAGTCAGAGTATTATTGGATTAAAAGCATCTTATGGATATGGAATAAATGAGGTAATTGCCCAAAATAAGGCGATCATAAAAAACACACTTACACCTAAAGATAGGGAATGGATTATAGTTGAGGAATTACAGCCGCGCTTCGGTTCGTATGCTTTTTTACCTGTTTATTTCGGCAAAGAGATAATTGGGATTTTACGGTTGTTTTCATATCGCTCAAATGTCTTTAGCGATAAGCTTGTCAGAATGCTTCAGCCTCTGACTCAAAGGCTTGGCTCTGCAATTCACCATATAATCACAATAGAAGACTTAACCCAAACTAAGAAGGCGCTGTATGCAGAAAAGGAATATCTTACGGTTGTTCTCCGCAGCATTAACGAAGGCGTAATCGTAACGGATATTACAGGTGCCGTAACACTCATCAACTATGAAGGGGAAAAACTGACCGGCTGGACATCGGATGAAGCCGTGGGATTATTTTTAGCCCAAATTTTAAACATCGAAGATGATAAGTATGCTGATTTTAGATATTGGATTGAACAAGTAATTAAAACGGGCAAGATACTCTATTTTGATAAGCCTGTTAGTCTGAAATCACGAGATGGCACAAGGAGGCAAACTGAAATATCTCTGGCGCCGCTTAAGGACTGGCTTGAAAACATTTTTGGAGCGGTGTTAATCTTTCGGGATATTACAGAAAAAATTCTTATAAAAACAGAGATTGAAGAACTCAAGGCGCAAAGAATGGAATCCATTGGCATCCTTGCTGCAGGGATTGCCCACGACTTCAACAATATACTCATGGCTATATTAGGCAATATTTCAATTGCCATGAACTATACGAATCCGCAAGACAGAATATATCAGCGACTCGAAAAGGCAAAAAAGGCGGCTGAAACGGCAACCAAGCTTTCCGGACAGCTATTAAATTTCTCAAAAGGCGGCGCTCCAGCATTTGCCATAACCTCCATCGGCAGTCTGATAAGTGATGTTGTATCATTTACATTAAGCGGTACTTCGATAAAGAGTAATATTACAATTCCTGATGATTTATGGCATGTCCACATTGATAGTGGGCAGATAAGCCAAGTTATACAAAACATCGTAATCAATGCCATACAGGCTATGTCGGAAGGGGGGGTAATCCACATTGCGGCTGAAAACATGTATTTTAAAGACGACTCAAGTATTCTACCTGATGGCAAATATGTCAGAATAAGCATAAAAGATAATGGTTGCGGCATATCACCTGAAGACATCCCCAAGATTTTCATGCCATATTATTCTACAAAGGATAAAGGAAGCGGTTTAGGTTTAGCCACCGCTTACTCAATTATCAAGAAACATAGAGGACATATAACAGTTGAATCCGAAGTGGGCATTGGAACGACATTTTATATCTTTCTGCCTGCAACCGAACAACAACCTCCTCCGGTTGAAGTGACCGCAAAACAGCCTTTTATTGCGAGCGGTAAGAAAATCCTTTTAGTGGATGACGAAAAACTTGTAAGGGAAACCGCTGAGGAAATGCTTAAACACCTCGGATATAAGATTGAAATAGCTGACAACAGTAGAGATGCAATTGAAGTTTACAAAAATGCAAAAGACAAAGGAGAAGGTTTTGAAGCAGTTATCATCGATCTGGTAATGCAAGGGGATGTCGGTGGTGAAGCTATACTCAAGAAGTTGCTTGAAGTAGACCCAGAGGTCACAGCGATCATATCAAGCGGCTATTCAGGCCATGATGTTATTATAAACTTTAGAAATTACGGATTTAAAGGCGCCCTTGTTAAACCTTATAAAATCAAGCAATTAGAAAAGGTTATAACAAAAGCCATACAAAAAATATAAAGCTGTGATGTATTTCAGGAAATTTGCCCAAGCGGGACAATCATAGAGGTTTATACAAGTGGTTTTTTAGCCTGCCGTATTTTAACAATTTCACGTTGGACTTGGATTCTACGGTTATAAGTCGTTATGGACAGCAGGAAGGAGCGAAGCGGGGATACAATCCACATAAACCAGGGCACAACCCACATCATCCTATTTTGGCATTTGTAGCAGATTGCCGCATGGTGGCTGCGATCGGGTGATGCACATACGGCTAATAATTTTGAAGGATTTCTAGAGGATACACTATGCGAGCAGATGCTGAGAACAGGATTAAGGAACTGAAGTATGATTTTGGTGCTGATAGCTTTAATATGCAAAGCTTTAGCGCTACCGAAGCAGTGATGAATTTCATAATGATAGCCTATAACCTGATGAGTTTGTTTAGACAAGCGGTAGTATGCAGCAAGGTTCAGCCAACCCTGAAAACAATGAGATACAAGATTTTTGCTGCTGGCGGGTATATCATAAAAGATGGAAATAGACGTATTTTGAAGCTTTGCATGGCTATGAGAAGAAGGCAATGGTTTGAGGGATTATGGGGTAAGGCGAAGTCTTTTCCCTTGCCCGCACATTTTCCATTAAAACTCTAATGACAATTCTGGGATTATCAATGGTCTGTCATATGGTTAAAGACAAAAATTGGAAGATTCTGATAAAGTCAGGTGAAGAAGGCAATGGTTTGTGGGATTATGAGGTAAGGTGAAGTCTTTCCCCTTGCCTGCACATTTTCCATTAAAACTCTAATGACAATTCTGGGATAATTAAAGAAAGTTTTTGATATTATTGAATTTAGTTTTAAAGATTGGCTTTAAGCGAACTACTAAGAAAAGAACTAATCAGGAAAGAGATAATTAACGGAGAGGGTGGGATTCGAACCCACGGTAGAGTTGCCCCTACAACAGTTTTCAAGACTGCCGCTTTCAACCGCTCAGCCACCTCTCCAAAAAAAGATTTGTATTTTATCAGAAAGAGATAGTTTTTACAAAAGGGGCTCTGTAACCCAAAATCAGCGATAGAACTAAGAACTTAATAAAATACAGAGTAAAAAGGGTTGGTGAGGAATTTTTATACGACACCTTATAATATATAAAAATCTTGAGAAACTTTAGCAAAAGGCATTGCATTATAAAAATAAAGCAAAATTAAAATGAAATCGTCGATTATAAAAATTCCGAACAACCCTTTCTATCGCTATTTTTGGGCTGTAAGAGCCCCCTCATCTTGAGTGATTTTTAGAAAATTTTACAAAAATCAGACAAGTAATTGATAAATGACTAATTTTTTTAACTACTGACGACTCTGCAGGAGTTCCTCCACCACTGTTGGATCTGCAAGTGTACTTGTATCGCCAATTTCTTCAAACTCACCATGGGCAATCTTCCTGAGTATTCTTCTCATAATCTTTCCACTTCTTGTCTTTGGTAAGGCAGGTGCAAACTGCATCTTATCAGGTGTCGCAATTGGTCCAATAACTGCCCTTACATGACCAACAAGTATCTTTTTTAATTCCTCAGAAGGTTGATAGCCTTCTTTCAACGTTACATATACATAGATACCTTCACCCTTTATGTCATGTGGGTAGCCTACTACTGCGGCCTCAGCAACTGCCTCATGGCTTACGAGTGCAGATTCAACCTCTGCAGTTCCGAGCCTATGACCTGATACATTGATGACATCGTCTATTCTACCCATTAACCAATAATCACCATCTTCATCAACCCTTGCACCATCGCCAGTGAAATATTTACCAGGCACCCTTGAGAAATAGACTTCTTTTATCCTCTTATTTTCAGGATCACCATAAGTGCCCCTTAACATTCCAGGCCATGGTTTTTCTATGACAAGATAACCGCCTTCATTTACTCCAGCCTTTGAGCCATCTTCTTTTAAAACAGAAGGCACTATGCCAGGGAAAGGTTTTGTAGCTGAACCCGGCTTTAATGTCATTGCACCGGGGAGAGGGGTAATCATGATACCACCTGTCTCTGTTTGCCACCAGGTATCACAAATTGGCAGTTTAGCTTTACCGATGTTTTGGTGATACCACATCCATGCCTCTGGATTTATCGGTTCACCCACAGAGGCAAGAAGCCTTAGTGATGACAAGTCATACTTGGCTGGCCAGGATTCCCCCTCTCTCATAAGGGCTCTTATTGCAGTTGGGGCAGTATAAAAAATATTAACCTTGTGTTTTTCAACTATATCCCAAAATCTACCAGGATTTGGATAACTTGGAATGCCTTCAAACATTAGACTCGTTGCACCATTTGACAGTGGACCATAGAGTATATAGCTATGTCCTGTGACCCAACCTAAGTCAGCTGTACAAAAATGAATATCTTCATCATGATAATCAAAAATCCATTTAAAAGTAAGCTTTGTGTACAACAAATAACCAGCAGTAGTATGAAGAACACCTTTGGGTTTGCCCGTTGAACCAGAGGTGTATAGGATAAAAAGTGGATCTTCTGAATCCATGATTTCTGGTTCACAAAAGTATTTTATTTCTGGCTTAGCCATTGCCTCATGCCACCAAATGTCTCTGTTAGGTTCCATATCAACGCCATCTGTCCTTTTGACTACAATAACCTTTTCAACAGTAGGGCATTCCTGAAGGGCAGTGTCTGCATTTGCCTTTAATGGAACCTGTCTTCCACCACGAACCCCTCTATCAGCAGTGATAAGGATTTTTGCCTTACAGTCTTGTATCCTGTCTTTTAATGCTTGTGAACTAAAACCTCCAAACACTACACTGTGTATAGCACCAATCCTTGCACAAGCAAGCATGGAAATAGGGAGTTCAGGTATCATTGGTAGATAGATGGTAACCCTATCTCCCTTTTTGACCCCTAATTTTTTGAGGACATTGGCAAATTTATTGACTTCATAGTAAAGCTGTTGATAGGTATAAGTTTTGTATGAGCCATCATCTCCTTCCCAGATGATTGCTGCCTTGTTTCTTGTTGAATCGTTAAGGTGTCTGTCAATGCAATTTACAGAGACATTGAGTTTCCCACCAATAAACCATTTGATTTCTGGTTTCTGGAAGTTATAGGAAAGAACCTTATCCCATTTTTTTTGCCAAATGAGCATGTTTTCTGCCAACTCAGCCCAGAAACCTTCTGGGTCTTCAACAGATCTTTTATAGATTTTTTCATATTCCTCCATGCTCTTGATATGTGCCTTCTCACTAAACTCCTTTTTAGGTGGAAAAGTCCTTTTCTCCTCCATCAAAACACTGATACTTTCTTGTGACATCATTGCCCTCCTTTTTGAATATGGATAGTTATTTGATACAACAAAAAATAATATTTATTATGCCAAAAAAATAAACCTGCTTAAAAGAGATTTTTTGTATATCATTTTTAATACATTTCCTGCATCTCTCTTGAGCCACGACAAACAAAATATCGCAGAAATAATAACTACAAAAGACAATCCATTTTCTCCTTTTGAAATCAGCATAAAAGCACCTACTGAAAGAAGACACATAAAACCAAAAGGGATAATTACTCTTGACAACAACTCTCTCATAGGGTTAATGGCTTTAAAACATTTTGTTGATTCTGAATAATTACCCTTTTTTTCCATCAAAAGTCCTTTTTTCAATAAAGTGTAATTATCTGTTGGATTTATGGAGAGTGCTTTATTGTAACAATTAATTGCCCTTTCTTCGTCTGTTTTTTCAAGCTCTAATCCAAGTCTCAACCACCAAACTGACAGATTTGTAAAAGTCTGAAAAAGTTTATCTGCCTCTTTGATTTTACCCTTTTCATACAATATAACACCTTTCAGAAAAATTGCCTTTTCAAATTGATTATCCATATTTAGTATTTTTTCAATAATAAATTCAACCTCCTCATAATCTTTCTGTTTATAAGATTGCAATGCCTTGACAAAATATTCATTTATATCTCTCATTTAGATTTTATCTTAGGATAATTTAATCTTCTGCACCTATTCCAGTATATTCTCTTAGTTTCTCAGTTGAATATTTTTTTTCTGCTTCCTTATCTGGAGATATTAGTGATACAAAAATTCCAATGAAAAAAGCTGCTGCCATTGAAAATATCCCTGGATTTCTTAATGGAAAAATTGGTTGAGGCATTTCTGCCTTTGCTTCTTTCTTCAACTTTTCAGAATTTCTTTTTTCTGAATCTATTACCATAGTGATTGCAGTTATTTGCTCTTGTTTTAAATCTGGTGTTTTTTGTTTTTCAAGTTCATATATTTTTGCCTTTAGTCCCTCTTCAATACCCTTAATTTTCTTTTCAACTGCTAACTTTTGTTCTTTGTGGACTATGTCAACCCATACAGTCGGGCTCAATATCAAGAGAACAATAGCAACTGTAAGCCCTGTAATTATACTTGAAACAGCTCCAGCAGTAGTAAATTTTTTCCACATGAGTGACATAATTAGAGCTGGGAAATTAGCACTCGCAGCTATTGCAAATGCCAAACCTACAAGAAAAGCAACATTTTGCTCTTTAAACAAAATGCCAAGTAGTATTGCAGTAATTCCAAGTCCAATAGTTGCCACCTTTGCTACCCTTACTTCATCTATCTCTGATGCCTCTCCTTTTCTAACAACCCCTACATATAAGTCATGAGAGAAAGCAGATGCCCAAGCGAGTGTAAGACCAGCCACAACCGCAAAGATTGTAGCGAAGGCAACTGCTGAAAGGAAACCTAAAAATATATTACCTCCAATAACTTCAGCAAGAAGTGGAGCAGCCATATTACCTCCTGCATCAATACCTTTTATAATGTCTTGTCCTACTAATACTGCTGATCCAAAACCAATAGTAACAGTTAATATATAGAAATACCCAATAAAGCCTGTGGCGTAAAATACGGATTTTCGTGCAGCCTTAACATCAGGGACTGTAAAAAATCTCATAAGTATATGTGGAAGACCGGCTGTTCCAAACATCAAGGCAAGACCAAGGGAAAAGGCATCAAGAGGGTTGGTTACAAGTCCCCCAGGTTCAAGAAATTTTTGGGAATAGAGGTATTCAACTTTTTTGAAAAGTTCACCATAACTAAAACCAAATTGAAGCATTGTTAATACAACAAGTAATGTAGCACCACCAAGCAATAAACATGCTTTAATTATTTGAACCCATGTAGTAGCTACTATCCCCCAAAAAAGAACATAACATATCATTAATCCACCTGTTATTATTATTGCAATTTCAAAGGGTAGTCCAAACATGAGCCTTATTAACGTCCCTGCACCTACCATCTGAGCAACAAGATAAGTAATAACAACTATCAGTGAACCAGCAGCTGCTGCTGCTCTAATAGGTCTTTGTTTCAATCGATAAGAGACTACATCTGCAAAGGTATATTTGCCCAGATTTCTTAATGGCTCAGATATAAGAAATAGGCCATCCGACAAGCCAACCAACTGAATAAATAAGTCCATCATATCCTCTTGTGGAAACAAGACCAGCAATTCCTAGAAAGGATGCCGCACTCATATAATCACCTGCGAGGGCAAGTCCGTTTTGTAATCCTGTTACGCTCCTCCCTGCCGCATAAAAGTCTTTTGTAGTTTTTGTCTTTTTGGCTGCAAAGTAAGTAATCCCAAGTGTTGATATTACAAATAGAAGGAAAAATAATATTGCCATGGGATTTGCCTGCCCTATCATAGTTTGTGTAGGCATTAACGACCTCCAATCTTATCTTTTACTTTTTTGACATCATTATCATAGTAAGAATTAGCCCAAAATATGTAAATTGCTGTCAATAGCCACGAGAATAAGATAGTTAAGACAGCAATAGGTATTCCAATGGTTATTGCAGAATCTTCTGATATTTTTTGTGACAGGAAAGGTTTGTTATAAGCAATGAGACCGACAAAACCAAAATACAATATCAACTCCAAAAAAGTAAAAAACATAGATACAAGGTTTTTTTTCTTGACAAGAGTCTTAAAGTCTTCATCTTCAAGGATTTCAGCCTTTGATAATTTCTTCTTTTCCATAATACCCTCCTTTTATTTGATTTTTTTTAAAACTACAAATAACATTTTTATTAGACTTTAAAGCATCTTTGTTTAAAAGGAATTGATATAATTGTTTTATAGCTATAGTATCATTGTCTTGTATCTCTCAAGCACCATGTCTTGTATTTTTGAAATAAGAGAGAAGGTTTCTTTTAGCATTTTTTTATTGAGATTACTTAAAAGTTGAGGTTCAATGAAATTTTGAGGTTCTATGCCTTTTTCAATGTTTGACAATTGATTCTCAATCCTTAAGACCATAAGAAAATCAAAGGAGAATATAATCTCATCTGCAAAATCCTTTACAATGGCATGTATGCACCTTAGGACATTAATCCTATCAAATGTAGAAGTTTCCTTTATCCCCTTTTCAAAGGCAAAGAGTCTAATAAGATCTACTATGAGGGCGGTCCCTTTTACCTTTATATTAAGTTGATTCTTATGTGCTCCAGTCTTTTCAACAACAAAACTCTTAAAAAAACCAATAGGTGGACTATTTTTTAAGGCAATATTAGCAAGTCCACCTAAAAAAAGCTTATTACCTTGCATAATCTTAAATAAATAATCCTTCAATTGATATGCTAGATGCATATTGCCGTAGAGGGGACGAAAATCAAAAAAAAATGAGTGATTTTATGACGGCATCACTAGTCGGATTTGTTATCCAGTCGTGGAAATATTTTTTTCCATACATTTAGAGGTTGTCTCCATAATGGATTACTTGCCATATAATTAGCAAGGCATAAGGGAAAGCCACACTTTAAAAGACTTGTTTTTATAAACTCAGAAAATACAGTGAAATAATCTTTAATTGTCTTTTCATCTTTAGTTGAGTCATAGTCTTCAATAATAATTGCATTGTCTTGATCTGTCCTGAGAGTCTGTTCCTTTCTGCCTTCACTGCCAAAGACTATCCCGCAGTAAGAAACAGGAGGTTTTCCAAATTTTCTCTCTGCAAATTCAATTATTTTTTTAACAAGTCTGTCGTTAAGTTCTGTAATAATTTTTGCTATACTACTTGCCTTTACCCCTTCTTTGATAAGCAGACTAATAATGGTATTCGTCTTTTTTGAAACAGGTATGAGCCCCTCAACACTGTATTGGCCTTCAATATCTCTGGCAATATTAATGGGTGATATACCTTGCAACATCATTAAGTCATGATTAGTTATTATCCCTTTTATCTTCCCATCATCAACAACAATAAGATGATGAATATTATGCCTGATCATTTTAAGAAGTGCTTAAAACAATATTCCTTTGCATCAGATTTTATTAAATTGATGCTCATTATAGAGCTTATATTATCATTATAATCTTTTCCCTTTGCAACAACCTTTTCTCTAAAATCACTATCTGTCACAACACCAACAGGCACAGCATTGTTATCAATAATAACCAAACTGCTTACTTTATTACGACTCATAATATCAGCAGATTCTTTTATGGAAACATCTTGAAATGTAGAGATAACACCTTTAGATGCCAGTTCCCCAGTTGTTGTGGTAAAAAGTAATTTGTCACTACCAATACTCATAAGCCTTTTGACATCCATTTCTCTTACAGGTTTATCAATATATTTTTTTATAAAGGTACTATTAAAGAAATCCCTAATTGATGTATTTTTTTCAATTAAGTCTTTGATCAGCTTTTTTTGAATTAATAAAAATAGGGTCTCTTCAAGGGTTATTACAGAAGCCCTTGCTTTGTCTTCAGTTAATATTGAAAGATAGCCAACTAAATCGCCTTTGCCTCTGTAATCAGTAATTATCTCAATTCCTTCATCTGTCTTTATAAAAACCTTTACACTCCCCTTTTTGATGACTCTAAGATACTTGTTAGGCTCTCCACCTTGTTGAAGTATAAGGATGTCTTTTTGATGAAGTTCTATTGATAATGATTGAATAATCTTTTGAAGTTCATCTTCTGTAGCATATTGAAAGGGTGGTACACTTTTAAGAAATTCAAAGGCATCATCAGCAAATAATTCTATCATTAAAACCTCTTTTTTTAGTAAAGGAATTTATTCTCAAAAATATTTTGGTTTTATTTAATTCAATATAAATACGTTTTATTTAATTCAATATAAATACCATGTTGATTATGTTCTTATTACAATATGTTGGGTTCATTTCAAAAAGCAGAAATGTAACAATAGGTAAAAACAGATGTTACTAATAGTAATGTTGTTTTGATTAAATATATATTCAGTCCATCTGTCCAAAATAGATTTTAAAAAGACCTCCGATTTGGACAGCATTGATATCGATACTGGTATTGAGGTATCTGAAGTTCAAGTCAAGATATAGTTGGTCGTTGTCAA
>OGCL01001000.1_pt1 | contig 26476 bp, 22 predicted proteins | sample 1570041 | NCBI WGS metagenome assembly OGCL01 (sample SAMN06266162, study PRJEB24511) | hot springs metagenome | isolation source: Hot spring water | place: South Africa: Limpopo | collected 2015-06-22 | reverse complement strand
TATAGCAATCCTAAATCATATATAAGAATTGTTATACATGAAAAGCTTGGGAAAGTTAAACGTCTGACGATGGGTCACTAACTCAAAGAGAATCTTTACCGCAGCCAAGGAATTACACAAATGGTAAAATTCCCGAATAAATTTCTTCCCCTGTAACCCAATATCCTCCATCGGATTCTGACTGGGATCATTCGGCGCAAAGCGAATACAAGTCACTTTCCACTGCGATGGCTCAAGGCCACGATTCACCGACTCTAAATACGCTTTTAACTGACGAGAACGATGGTAGCTAGCTCCATCCCATAGTACGACAATCCGACTGCCCTCTTTTTGACTCAACAGATACTTAATGAACGCGATTGTCTCCTCAGAATTACCCGCTTTCGCGGGCCTCACCAAACATTGACCACTGTATATATCTACTGCCCCATAGTAAGTCTGCTGGCTACGCTCATTCGCAATTGCTACCTCAACGCGCTCCTCACTCTTTCCCCAAACATATCCACATAGATCCCCCCAGCACAAATGGCTTTCATCCTCACAATAGACGATTAAATCACCAGAAACTATCTCCTGTTCATGTTCTGCCAGCCAACTAGCAATTTCTTGCTTTTTTTTTCAACCAACTCTGGATCGGTTTTAGGATTGCGCTTCTGGGACTTCTTCCAGGTCAAGCCCGCCTCGGTAAACAAGGCATAGTAACTCTCCCGCGACTTAAACACCACCTGGTAAACATCTTCTAGGTGGTTTTGCAATTCGCTCAACTGCCAGTAGCTCTTACTCTTTAACCAGGTGATGACCGCTTGCCGTTGCGTCGGCGTTAAATACCCCGCTGAACCTTTGTACTGTAACTTTAGACCCTCAATCCCACACTCGACATAGCGTTGGGTCCATTTGCTAATGAAACCAGAACTGACCCCCAAACTTGCCTGAATTTCTCGATGTTTGAAGCCCTTGAGATACATTTGCACAGCAATAGCACGTTTACTTTCGCGGGCATCAGGATTAGACTGGATAAATACGGTCAGATCGTCTTGCATGATGCTGACTGGTATAGATAAACTTTCTGAACTATTATCTCATAAGTCACTTAGGATTGCTATATCTTAGGGAATCATCCACATCCTTTAATCTAGCCGTCATGTCGAAGTCGCCTTCCTTCCTGGATTATCATCGAGGGCTTGAGTACGACAAGCTGTTGCCATCACCGCCGCTGCTGCTCAGCCAGGGACACTGGCGGGGGTTAGTGTTAGAGCACCATGACGCTCCTCCTTGGGAAATCCCTGAATCTTGTGTTTCCCACCATCATATCGGAGTACTGCTTGGCCCCTGGCACGGAGAACGGTGGATTAACGGTCGCCACCGTTCAGAAATGGCTCCTAGAGGCAGTCTGTCCATTATTCCGGCTGGTGTTCCCTTTGCCTCGCGCTGGCAGAATCGATCGCAGGCGATTGTGCTGGCAGTGGCCCCATCTCTACTGGGGAGAGTAGCACATGAGGTAGTGGCGTGCGATCGCGTCGAACTCAGCTTTTGCTGGTCGAACGAGGGCGACCCCTTCATCAGCCAAGTCCTACATCAGCTCAAGGCTGACACAGAGGCTGGGCACCCCATTGATCCCATTTATGGAGAATCCCTAGCTGCGGCTCTGGTTGCTCATTTGCTCAAGCACTATGCAACGCTACCCCCCACCTTTCCGATCCACAGCGGAAGGATGCCCCGGTATCGGTTACTTCCCGTATTAGAGTACATTGACGCCCATCTCCAAAATTCCATCAGCCTGCAAGAACTGGCCGATGTTGCAGGCATGAGCCAGTTTTACTTCTGCCGCATCTTCCGCCAAACCGTGGGGGTAGCTCCCTTTCAATATGTGCGACAGAAGCGTATTGAGAAGGCAAAGCACTTGTTGAAGCAACGCCACCTATCAATTTTAGAGGTGGGTTTGCAGTGCGGATTTACCAGCCCCAGCCACTTTACCCGACAGTTTCACCAGACTGTTGGGGTAACGCCAACCGCTTATCGCAATGCTTTTTTATCCTAGTAAAATTGGCTCTTCTAGTTTCGTGGTGGAAATAACGGGATGCATAAAATTTTTTCTGTGTCAAGCGCTTGAAAGGCTTGCCCTGACTAGGTTACAGCTCATAAGCTAGGCTTATCACTATACAACCAGAAGAGCCATAAAATTTTATATTCTTGAGGCATCACTTTGGCGATCTAATTAGCTAAAACTTTTGCTGCATAATATTTTTAGTAATTGATCACCACTTACAAAATCAGTGCCGCGACCAGATTGGCTCTTCTCAAAATTGGACTTGGCATATGCTCTTAGAGCAATCTCAAGGATTTCAAATGGAGCCAGCTAATGGCCAAATCAGCGACATCAGGCAAGCTCTAAATCAGCACTAATGGCTCTTAGCTGTTCGCTGCATTTGAATTTTTAGCCCTCTCTAATCGCAAAGAGATTTCCCGAGTCTCTAGCCAACGTTCAAAAGACTGACGGCTCTCCCCGCTTTGCCACCTGCTAACAGACCTTCAATACCAATATGTTCATCCAAATCAACCCATTCAATTGCATAACCGTCTCCTAAGAGTTGCCAGTTCTGCCGTTCCTCTTGAGAAGCGTGCAATAAACGGGGATACCAACTTAGAGGAACAATTAAGCTTCGTCCATCAACCAAATCCACAATTAATTTCTCATTTGTTACTCTGACTTATGCGGCAAGAGGTTCCGTTTCAAGTTTTAAAGTAGTCATGCCAAGCACTCACACCTCTGGCGCTGGCAACATAACGGTTTACGTTAGCCGCTGGTGGGCGGGATGAGATAAAACTCCAAGAGCAGGATTCTGCTAGGGCGTAGAAAAATACCCAAAAACCCGCAGAATCCCACCAGTCGGCTGCACGCTGTGTTGGCACGCTTTTGACCTTCAGACTCAACTGCTTTTTATACAGCCAGCGTCAGGGTATCGGGGCGTTTGAGGCCATCACCCGTGCCCTAAGTGCACCCCATACGGATTGGCTATTCGCTTGAGGCATTACCCCCAATGCCCGGCATCCTCCCCCGCTCTCTAGCTCCCTGTCAACCTAGTTGAGCAATTACCCCAATTTTAAGCTCACTAGAATCCAATCTTCTAGCGTTGATCTCATCAACAAAAGTACCGTCTTCAAGTTTATCGCAGTCCGCTTGAGACATCGCGTCAGCAATATATTGGCTTAAGATGAAGGGCGTGTTCATAATTAACAATTTTATTTTGCTATCGTTGCTGCCGGTTGTTGATCAAGTATTGATCAATATCAATCCATTCCCAATTTTTCTGGCCATTGGGGACCCCCGCGATCGCTTCGTGATGCCTCTGACGTATCGTGCGATCGCCTCACAGCACCAAAGGCATCTCCCCCGGTTCCCCCCACGCACCTGCCTCTTGGACAGGGTATGGCAAAATCTATAAATATTGACCGTAAATTGACCGTAAACCTGCCCATTCCCTTGCCAGTAGGCTGCCATGACTGCAACCCTTCCCGCCCGCACCGACCTCCCCACCCAATACGACCCCACCAGCACCGAAGCAAAATGGCAGCAGGTTTGGGAGAGCCACCAAGTCTTCAAAGCTGACCCCAACCACCCCGGTGAACCCTACTGCATCGTCATCCCACCCCCCAACGTCACCGGCAGCCTGCACATGGGCCACGCCTTTGAACACGCCCTGATCGACACCCTCGTCCGCTACCACCGCATGATTGGCCGCAATACCCTCTGGCTCCCCGGTACTGACCACGCCAGCATCGCCGTCAGCGCCCTCCTCGATCGCGAACTGAGTAGCCAGGGCAAACGACGCGAAGACGTGGGGCGAGAAGCCTACCTGGAACGGGCATGGCAGTGGAAACAGGAATCCGGCGGCAAAATCGTCGGCCAACTGCGGCGGCTGGGCCTCTCCGTGGACTGGTCACGAGAACGCTTCACAATGGACCCAGGGCTGACCCGTGCCGTCATCACCGCCTTTGTCTCCCTGTATGAAGAGGGCCTGATCTATCGCGGCAACTACATGGTCAACTGGTGCCCCGCCAGCCAATCCGCCGTCTCCGATCTCGAAGTCGAAAGCTGTGAAGTCGAAGGCAACCTCTGGCATTTCCGCTATCCCCTTACCTCCGGCGAAGGCTATGTCGAAGTCGCCACCACCCGCCCAGAAACCATGCTGGGGGATACGGCAGTCGCAGTAAACCCCAACGACGATCGCTACCAACCCCTGATCGGCCAAACCGTGCTGCTGCCGATCATGGCGCGCGAAATCCCGATCATTGCCGATGAATACGTCGATGCCAGCTTCGGCACTGGCTGCGTCAAAGTCACCCCCGCCCATGATCCCAACGACTTTGAGATGGGCAAACGCCACGATCTGCCCTTCATTAACATCCTCAACAAGGACGGCACCCTCAACGAGAATGGGGGACCTTTCCAAGGTCTCGATCGCTTTGTTGCCCGCAAACAAGTCGTCAAGCGGTTAGAACAAGACGGCTTCCTGGTCAAGGTTGAACCCTACAAACACACCGTCCCCTACAGCGATCGCGGCAAAGTGCCCATTGAACCCCTGCTCTCCACCCAATGGTTCGTGCGCATTCGGCCCCTCGCCGATCGGGCACTGGCCTTCCTGGATGAGCAAAACTCACCGGAATTTGTCCCCGAACGCTGGACCAAGGTGTATCGCGACTGGCTGGTGAACCTGCGCGACTGGTGTATTTCCCGCCAACTGTGGTGGGGCCACCAGATCCCGGCCTGGTATGCGATTAGCGAAACCGATGGCGTTCTGACCGATGACACCCCCTTCATCGTCGCCCACACCGCCGAAGAAGCGCGGGCCAAGGCAATTAACCAATTTGGCGAATCCGTCCAACTGGAACAGGACCCCGATGTCCTCGACACCTGGTTTTCCTCTGGCCTTTGGCCCTTTTCCACCCTCGGCTGGCCCGAAAAGACCCGCGACTTCGAGACCTATTACCCCACCACCACCCTCGTAACCGGGTTTGATATCATTTTCTTTTGGGTGGCTCGTATGACGATGATGGCGGGACACTTCACCGGGCAAATGCCCTTCAAGACGGTTTATATCCACGGTCTGGTTCGGGATGAAAACAATAAGAAAATGTCGAAATCAGCCAACAACGGCATTGATCCCCTGCTGTTAATCAATAAATATGGCACCGATGCCCTGCGCTTTACCCTGGTGCGGGAAGTCGCGGGTGCCGGTCAAGATATTCGTCTGGAATACGATCGCAAAACCGACGAATCCGCCTCCGTCGAAGCCTCCCGTAACTTCACCAACAAGCTCTGGAACGCTGCCCGGTTTGTGCTGATGAACCTGGATGGCAAAACCCCCGCCCAATTGGGAACGCCCCGCCCAGTTGATTTGGAACTGAGCGATCGTTGGATTCTCTCCCGCTACCACCAAGTCGTCCAGCGCAGTCGCGATGCCATTGAACACCACAGCTTAGGGGAAGCCGCTAAAGGGTTGTACGAGTTCATTTGGGGCGACTTCTGCGACTGGTATATCGAACTGGTGAAATCGCGGTTGCAGGGAAGTGATGGCAAATCCCGCCGTACCGCCCAACAGGTGCTCGCCTACGTCCTGGAAGGTACCCTCAAGCTGCTGCACCCCTTCATGCCCCACATCACCGAGGAGATCTGGCAAACCCTCGTCCAGGCCGAAAATCAGCAGTCCCTCGCCCTGCAAGCCTACCCCACCCCAGCGGTGGACCTCATCGATCCCCAACTGGAGCAAGCCTTTGTCCTGATCACCGACACGATCCGCACCATCCGCAACCTGCGCTCCGAAGCCGAAATTAAACCCGGCCTGCGCATTACCGCCGTGCTGCAAAGCGAAGACGATCGCGAGCGTAACATCCTCAACGCTGGACGTCCCTACATTCAAGATCTGGCCAAAGTTGCCAGCCTGACGATCGCCCGCAACTTTGCCCCCACAACACTTGCCCCCACAACACTTGCCCTAACAACACCAGAAGTCGCCATCGCGGCACCGACACCGCCCCCCGTCGCCACGGCCCCAGCCGTGGCCTCACCGTCCTCCCCAGCCGCAACAACCCCCCCCTCAGCAGCCAACACGGATATTTTCCTGCCCTTTGCCCTGCTCTTGCCCTTCCTGCTTCTGGTTTGCTTTGCCCTGGCGGGGATTGTGGCGATCGTGCGGTTACTGACCAGCCTGATCACCGGTACTCCCCCCGCGATACGCCAAAGACGTCGCAAAGCTATCGGCTGGCCCCAGCCTAGGACCAGCGGAACCACCGCCCCGGCTCCGGCTCCCTTGCCGCCCGACATCGTTCCCTATCCTGCCCAAAATATTGCGGGGGTGACGGGGACCGTTCAGGTCCTCATTCCCCTCGCTGAAGTTGTGGATGTTGATGCCCTACGGGCTAAGCTCAGCAAGACCCTGAGCAAAGTTGAGGCCGATATTGCCACCCTGACCCAGCGGCTCAATAATGCCAGTTATGTGCAGAAAGCCCCCGCTGCCGTGGTCCAGAATACCCGCGACTCCCTTGCCGAAGCCGAGAAACAGGCCGAAATTTTGCGGGAGCGGCTGCAACGGTTGGAGAATTCCTGAGGCTTCCCTTACACTTTTCGGTAAGACAGGGTTCTCGATCGCAATGCGCCACGTCATCCCCCATGCAGCGAATGCTATATCTGGCCCAGGTAGAGATATGCGATCCCGCCGGTTCCGCCGGTAGCGTCAGGCTCAAACTCTTAGCCTGTCAAGAGGGCGATCGCGTCTGGTCGGTGCTGGCGGATAGGGAACCGCGCCTGCTCCTGGAGGTTACCCCAGAGCTTAAGGCTGTCCTGAATCGGGGGGTGTTGGTGTTGGTGCAACTGTCTGAAACCCAGGAGGTGCTGGGGCTTGAGTTGGCCACGGATTGGGTGCTGGGACTGGTCAATGACTACCTCAGTGATGGTCTAACCCCGACATTTTTTAAGCAAGAAGTGGCCCACGTTGAAGCGGGTCGCCAATGGCTGGCCTCGCAAATGCAGGACTTGGGACGGCGTGCCCTAGAGATGGAAGCCCGTCGTGAAGAGATCCAAATCCTGGAGGAAAACCTGAAGCAAGAGCGGCAGGAACTCGAAACCAGCGCCCTAGAACTGGAGGCCCGCTGGGAGATGATCCGTGCCCAGGAGGCAAAATTACAACAGGAGCAGCAACGCTTAGAACAATTGACCGATCGCCGCAAGCCCTGAATTAGGGCGGAAAGCTGTGGAAATCTGGGGCGAAAAGGTTCACCAGCGTAACGGCTAGGGGTATGATTTGGGTGAGAATTGAGAAGCCGTCCTAGAGTCCGAGAATTATTGTGGACTTACAGCACATTTTTGGAACCCCCGCGCCGATCATTGGTGTGGTTCATTTGTTGCCCCTGCCAACCTCACCCCGCTGGGGCGGTAGCTTAAAGGCAGTCATTGAACGGGCCGAGCGCGAAGCCACTGCACTCGCAACGGGCGGGGTGGATGGCCTTATCATTGAAAATTTCTTCGACGCCCCTTTTACGAAGCAAACCGTTGATCCGGCAGTGGTCAGCGCCATGAGCTTGATTGTCCAAAACCTGCAAACCCTGGTAACGCTGCCGATCGGGATCAATGTCCTGCGCAACGATGCCCACAGTGCCCTGGCGATCGCCACCTGCACGAATGCCCAATTTATCCGTGTCAATGTCCTGAGCGGGGTGATGGCCACGGATCAGGGGGTGATTGAGGGCTGTGCCCACACCCTCCTGCGCTATCGTCGGGAACTGGGCAGCGACGTGAAAATTTTCGCCGATGTCCTGGTGAAACACGCCCGCCCCCTGGGATCACCCAATCTGACCGCAGCGGTACAAGATACGATCGAGCGGGGCCTTGCCGACGGCATTATTCTGTCGGGATGGGCCACCGGGAGTCCGCCGAGCCAGGAAGATTTAGAACTCGCCCAAGCCGCCGCCCACGGCACCCCCGTCTTGATTGGCAGTGGGGCAACGCCGGAAAATATTGGGATCTTGATGCAAGCTGCCAACGGGGTGATTGTGGCCAGTTCCCTGAAGCGACACGGCCAACGGGAACAACCGATCGATCCCAACCGGGTCAGCCAGTTTGTCGAAGCTGCCCGTCGCGGGACTCCGCCCTCAGTCCAGCCTGCCACAATTCCAACGGTCAAGGTACCATTAGCCTAGGGTGACCCGATCGGGGTTAGGCGCGCACACCGTGAGCGTGATCTCAACCCAGAGAGCGCTCGCAACACCCAGACGCCCAGACACCGAGAGTGCAATCAACCCCCGCGCTCCTGTCTCCTCCCTCCTGCCTTCTATTTTCTGTCTCCGCCCGCCTGTCTCCTCCTTCCTCCCTCCCATCCCCTCTCCCCCCCTAAGCCTATGAGTCGTAGACGTTCAACGCCCTGGATTCATCGTTGGTCCCGCCCGATCATGGGCGCGATCGCATTAGTGGGTGCCTGTGGCACGGCCTATCTCACCCTGGTGAAGTTGGCAGGAGATGATGCGGTCTGCCCAACCGAAGGGTGCGATCTCGTTCTGAATAGTCCCTATGCCACGGTGTTTGGCCTGCCCCTAGCTCTGTTTGGGTTTCTTGCCTATGTAACGATGGGGATTGCCGCGATCGCCCCCTTATTCTTGAACACCGACAAGCAAAAAGAATTACGTGCCCAACTGGAAAAGTGGACTTGGCTGTACCTGTTTATTGGGGGCACAGCCATGACCATTTTTAGTAGTTACCTGATGTATATCCTGGTCACGCAAATCCAGGGCACCTGTATCTATTGCCTCACCTCAGCGGCCTTGTCCCTCAGCTTGTTTGTGCTCAGTATTATTGGGCACGCCTGGGAGGATGTTGGTCAACTGGTGTTCACGGGCTTGATCGTGGGTATGGTGACCTTGATTGGTACCCTGGGCATCTATGCCAATGTCAATGCTCCAGAGCGGGCAACCGATGCTAACACAGGGCAGTCGGTCGGGGTGCCCCCCCCGGTCAAGAGTGAATCTGGACCCGCCGAAATGGCCTTGGCGCAACACCTAACGGCGATCGGGGCCAAAGCGTTCACCGCCTACTGGTGTCCTGCCTGCCATCAGCAGAAGGAATTATTTGGGGAACCTGCCGTTCAGGATCTCGACATTGTTGAGTGCGATCCCAAGGGACGTAATGCCCGGGTTGAGTTGTGTCAAGCTGCCCCGATCGAAGGCTTTCCAACGTGGGAAATTAAGGGCAAATTCTATACCGGTGTTCAGCCCCTCACAGATTTGGCCGACCTGTCTGACTACCCAGGCCCCCGGAATTTCCGGCAACGCTAGCCATCATTTACCCATGCTATTCACCAGGGGATCAGGGATTTAGGAACGGACGGATGCGGCAGGCGTTTATTTGCACGAATACGCGGCAAGCGGTGAATCTGGTAACCGAGATCGGTCGCAGTGGGGAAGGGGAGGTCTGGTCCACCGATCGCCCTGGCCTATGCGCCAAGATCTACCATGCTTATAAGGCCGATCGCATTCGCAAGCTGGAGGTGATGATCGCCCATCCCCCCAGAGACCCCAACGCCCACCTCAACCACATTTCCTTCGCATGGCCCCAGTCCTTACTCCAGGATCGTCATGGGGCGATCGTTGGCTTTCTGATGCCCCAGATCAATGCCAGTGTGCAGTTGCTCGATGTTTACAATCCCCAGCGGCGACGCAAAGTCTTGCCCGGATTTAACTGGCTCTATTTGCACACCACGGCCATGAACATTGCCTCAATTATGTGGGCGATTCATGAAGCGGGCTATGTGGTCGGTGATGTCAAACCGCAAAATATCCTGGTGGATAACCGCGCCCTGCCCGCCATTATTGATACCGACTCCTTTCAGGTGCGCCATCCCGAAACCCACGAGGTCTTTACCTGTCCGGTGGGATCGGAAGGGTTTACCCCGGTGGAACTGCTGGGCCAAAACCTGGCGATCGTTGAGCAAACCGAAGTCCACGATCGCTTCCGGCTGGCGGTGATTATCTACCTGCTCTTATTTGGCGACTTTCCCTTCAAAGGACGCTGGTGTGGCGAGGGGGATTCCCCCGAACCCAATGAACTCCTACGTTTGGGCTACTGGCCCTATGCCCCCAACAGCCTGATCCAACCGGGTCCCCTGACGATTCCCCTGAGTGTGGTCCATCCCGCTGTCGAGCAGTGTTTCCGCCAATGTTTCACCGTCGGTCATACCGATCCCAGCCAACGCCCCACCGCCCAGGATTGGCTCAAGGTTTTGCAAGTCGCAGTGGCAGGTTTAACCGTCTGTCGGCGGGTGCGTAACCACTACTATCGAGCGTCCTTGGGGAAATGCTATTGGTGCGATCGCAAGGCCAAGTTAGGCGTTGACGTATTCCCCGCTGCCCACCCTTCCCAACTGGCTTGGCCCCTTCGAATCGTCGCGACCATGCGCCAACAACAAAAACGCATCCAGCGACAAGTGGCCGCCTTACCCCGCCCCCAAATTCCCTTACCCGCATGGGTACAAACGGGGCTGCGGTCGATCGCCAACCGGCCCGCCTCCTTCCCTGGACCTCACCCTCTGGCCGGTTGGCAGGGCTTCCAGGGGGGCATCCAGCCGTTACGCCAATGGCTAGCGAATATCGACTACCGGCAAGGGCTGAAGCAGTTGGGTCTGGTCACGGTGATCACAATCGCGATCGGCATGGGCCTCGTCCTGCTGAGCCGCTCCCAAATGAATCGCGAGGATATCCAACTGACGGTGGTTGGGGTGGGGTTACTCGTGGGCCTAGTGATGGTTTGCCTCCTCTGGCTGAGGCTCCTCAAGCAACAGAATTAACCCGCCGCCTTAACCCGTAAAATCAACCGGTTGCATGGATAAACGTAACCAGCAGGTTTAACTGGCAGGCTGAACCGGCAATAGGCCGGGGGCCAGGGGCACCACCCCCGTTGGGTCCACTGCTTGCGCCAACGCCGCGATCGACTGTTGGGTGAGGGGATCACGCCAGTCGGGAGCAATTTCCGCTAGGGGAATCAGGACAAAGGCCCGCTCCCGCATCCGTGGGTGGGGCAGGTGAAGCTCCGGGGTGACGAATTGGCAGTGACCGTATAGCAACAAATCGAGATCCAAGAGCCGGGGTCCCCAGCGTTCCCGACGCACCCGACCAAACCGATGTTCGATCGCTAAAAGGGTGTGCAGCAATGCCGTGGGCGCCAGGGTGACCCTGAGCGTGGCACACTGGTTAAGATAGTCCGGTTGGGGCGGGCCAACGGCTGCGGTACGATAAAGGTGGGAACAAGCCTGAACATCAATACCGGGGGTCTCCGCCAGACAACACAAGGCCGCAGCCAGGATTGCCTGTGAATCTCCCAAGTTACTGCCCAACCCGATCGCAGCAGCTATCGCCATACGCAGGAAGTATTCTCTGAAACAACAGTTAACAAAACAATAGTCAACGGAACAACAGTCAACAACCGTCATGGATACCGCCTCACTCAGCATCCACATCGAACACAACCCCAGCCCAGCCGACCTCCAAACCCTAGGGGTATGCCAATGGCCAATTTGGACCAAGGAAATTTCCACCTTCCCCTGGACCTATGACACGCCAGAAACCTGCTATTTCCTAGAGGGAGAGGTTATTGTAACACCCACAGGGGGACCATCCGTTCAGTGTGGGGCTGGGGATCTTGTCCACTTTCCCGCAGGCATGACGTGTACCTGGGAAGTTCGTCAAGCGGTCAAGAAGCACTACCACTTCGGCCACACTGCGGCCCACACTGCGGCCAAATTTGACGGCGGCGAAGATGCCCCCTAAGCCGTTACAGTTGATACAATGGACGAGGCATCGTATACCAGCAGCGATCGGGGGCCTGCCATCCTTAACCTCAAACGCACGCTCGATGTCTGTGGGTGAACACCTGAGCGTTAGCCGCAATCTCACCCCCGTTCTCGTCCAGGCTTGTGCTTAATTAGGTCTGCACCGATCGTCGGACACCCGGTTGGGGCCGTTCAGCAATATGTTCAGCAATATTTATTTAAACAACTATGCCCTTGTCTCGTCGGTCTACTTGATTCTATTCTGATTGTCTCGTCGTCCTCGTCCCTTTGGGTGGCTGCATTCGTGAATTTATCCCATCCCGCCTTAGCTCAGACAGAAAAATCTTGGCGCAAAATCGGTCTCAAGGCCAAGCTGCTAGGGGCCGTTGTCCTCACGATTGGCAGCACGGCTCTGATTGTACACCTCCCCTGGAACTGGACTTCCCAGCGCAATGTCGATAGCGTGGTGACACAAGTCAATGATGATATTACCCAGGGTACAGTCCGGGAAGTAGACAATATTTTCAGCCACGTAGAGTCTACGCACTTGCTGATCAAACTGATGTTTGCCAACCTCATTGACCTCAATAGCCCGAACGATCGCGAGACGTTTTATCTAAATCTTTTGACTTCTCGAGCGGATTTTTCCTGGCTGGAGTTTGGTTTTTCCAATGGGGACTTTTTTGGCGCTAACCGTCGTCAAAGTGACGAGATCAGCCTGATTCAGCGTGACTGGAATCCCACCACGCGAGAAACTCAGAAAACGACACGAATCTATCAAATTTTGCCCACTGGACGCAAGCTGTTAGATACCGAAATAACTCAGGAGAAGTATTATGCGCCCCAACGTCCCTGGTATCAAGATGCCGTCAACAGACCCAACAAACTTGTCTGGAGTGATGTTTATGTATTTCGGACCAGCAAACAACCGGGAATTAACGCCTCACAAACTTTTTTCCAGGATGGTCAATTAGTCGGAGTGGCGAGCATTGCCTTTGAGTTAAATCGCATTTCTGATTATCTACGCACGCTGCAAAACAATCCTAACGAGGGAGAATCGACCGCGACTAGTCAACGCAATCAGCCAGGGCGTGGCTCAATTTTTATTATTAACTCTAAGGGCGAAATCATTGCCCTCACGAACGCGGAAGAAACTGTGTATACAGTGGTTGATCAAGATACCGTTCGCCTGAAAACCCTGAATGAAGCGACTGATCCGCTCCTGAAAATTGCCTATGCAACAGCCCAGAAGCACCAGGTTAATTTTGCTAATCTAGAGAGTCGCTGGGATTTGTCGAACCCGAATAATGAATTGGGTGAAACGTTTTATATTTCCTTTAGCCCTCTCAATCGCCTGGATTGGATTGTTGGGACAGTCATCCCTGAATCGATCTATCTCCAGGAAATCAATCGCAATAAACGCATTTTGGCGGTGATTGTGATTAGCTTTATCGGTGCAGCAGCGACGCTGGCACTTTACTTAACCGATCGCGTCATTGCAGCCCCCATTTTGAGCATTACGAATGCAGCGAATGAGATCGAGTCGGGTGAATTTGATAAGCTGTGCCTCGATAAGGTCATCGATCGTGCTGATGAATTAGGGCAACTCGCACGGGTGTTCCAAAACATGGCCCGCGAAGTCTATAGCCGGGAAGAACGCCTCAAACAGCAGGTGCAACAACTTCAGATCGAGATTGATCACAGCAAACGCCAAAAGCAAGTTCGTGAAATTGTTGAAACGGATTTCTTCCAAAACCTCCAAGCTAAAGCGCGAGTGATGCGCCGCCGCGTGAACCCTATCGAGCCGGAGACAAAGAAACCCAATCCCCCCTCAGGCGAGAAGACTCCTTCAGAGCCGGAGGCTCCCCCCCCTGATCCAGCCCCTAGTACACCCGAACAAACTGAAACAGATGCCTAATACAGGACCCATAAATTTCGTCCTGTTGGTCGTGTAGGCTTTAGCCCGTTGCAGCTTCAGTCGTGACAACGAACGTTGCAGAATTTATTCTATGATCGGCTTGCCTAGAGTAGGGGCTTACCCTTAACCCGCTTACACAAACGCAACTCTGTCCCCTGGGCATTCCAATAGACCTGATCAAAGATCTGGTACATAATATACAAGCCGCGACCGCATTCCCCAGGGTCTTCAGTGTTCTCCAGATCCCGATCGCAGGTGCAACGCTCCTGGGGACAAAAGCCCCGACCTTGATCGGTGATAATCCACCAATACTGGTCTTCAAAAATGAAAAACTGAACACAAACCTGTTTATCTGGGTCTAAACAATTGCCGTGCTTAGCCGCATTAACCAGGGCTTCCTGTAGCCCCAGCCGCAATTCTAGTTGCCACGCGGGTGGAACTTCCGCCAATAGGAGATCAAGGATTGGCGAGAGATATAACGTTGACGCAAAGCTAATGGTACTTTGCCGCTGACTAACACTACGGGGCGAGAGGGCAATCACTCACAAAACCTCACACACTTCAAATGCATAGAATGCATAAAAGAGTCCCGTGCCTCCCCTAGATGCCTGTGCCGAGTTAGAACCGGATTGGGTTGCAAACCATTGGTGCTTAACCTTGCTCCCATTCTACCATACGCAACTTTTCCCTGACGACGGGGTAATTTCCGGTGACTTCCCCAGCCAATCGGGGGACGGGTCGGGGGACGGAGGGCTGGTGCGATCGGGATAGGAGATTGGGCGAGTCTGTGGCTCCCAGCAGCGGTTCAAACTGAAATTTGCCCTGTCTGAGCCGGTGGGGGCGGCTTGCCCAGGGCAGTCTGCGGCCCAATAGCTGAGGCTGACCTTCCTTTGAACAGGCGGGAACCCCCAACCCGGTTTAGCGTCGCCTAACGAATGGGAACCTATTCCCAGAGGATTGGTTGCCTGTCAGGTAGCATAAAGATCAGCAAATTGTTAGAACTGTAATGTTTCTTTGGCGTTGGGTAGGAGAACTATGACAAACCGATGGATGCAACGGAGCCTTGCCACAGTCGCGATCGCAGGGTGCTTACTGGCGGGCATCCCCGCTGCCACCTATGCCCAGGGCCTACCCGGCTTAACCATCTTTGGGGGGCCTGGTGAAGGCAACGAACTGCGCTATCGTCTCGACTTCGGCGGGCGGGCCAATGGTTGGGATCGCTATCGGCTGCGGATTCCTGCCAAAAAACTGAACCTAGCCGCAGCCCGGTTTACCGTCACCTACAGCGACAACTTCCGAGGCCAGTTTGACCCTAACCGGATGGAGGTCCGGGTTAAAGGTCAGCGCATCGCGATGGATGAGGTGATTTGGGATCAGGAAAATAAACGTCTGGAATTCTATCCCGTGGAACCGGTTCCTGCGGGTAGCCCCGTCGAGATTGTGCTTTCGAATGTGAAAAATCCCAGTTTTGGGGGGATGTACTATTTCAACGCCCAAATCGAGACCCCCGGTGATGTGCCCCTGCTCCGTTACCTCGGCACCTGGGTCATTACGATCAGCTAGTCACTGCCCACCAGTGCGATTGACTGAGGTTTGCGGGTCCCAACCTAAGGGCCAAGGCGGTATCCCCAGTTTTGGCCCCGTTGGCGATCGCAGCCCCCCATTCTCTACCCGAAAAGGGTGGGGCGTGGGTTCCCAGGTTTCTCGCTTTCTCAACGAGCTTTCTAAAATTGTTGTGAGGTCAGGGGATTTAGTAGTGTATACTAGAACGTCTGTGTCGATATTGCAGTCGGTATATTAAAGAGGAATCCGCATGTCACGCTACCGAGGTCCCCGCCTCCGCATCGTGCGCCGTCTCGGAGAACTGCCCGGTCTCACCCGTAAGTCCCCTCGGCGTGCCTATCCCCCTGGTCAACACGGCCAAACGCGCAAGAAAAAGTCGGAATATGCCATCCGTCTGGAAGAGAAGCAAAAGCTGCGCTATAACTACGGCCTGTCTGAACGCCAGTTGTTACGCTATGTGCGGAAAGCACGGCGGGCCACGGGTTCCACGGGGTTGGTGCTGCTGCAACTGTTGGAAATGCGGCTAGACAATACGGTGTTCCGCATGGGCATTGCCCCCACCATCCCCTCAGCGCGTCAACTGGTGAACCACGGTCATGTTTGCGTCAACGGGCGAGTGGTGGATATCCCCAGCTACAACTGCAAACCAGGGGATGTGATTACCGTGCGCGATCGCGATGCGTCCCGCAAGCTGGTCCAGCAAAACCTGGAATATCCTGGCCTGTCGAATATTCCGAGCCACCTAGAGTTTGATAAAAATACGCTGGTGGGCAAGGTAAACAGCGTCATTGAACGGGAATGGGTTGCTTTGGCCATCAACGAACTGCTCGTGGTTGAGTACTACTCCCGCAAGGGCTAAGCCGCTGCCCTGGATTACATTTTGTCAGTTTGCAAGGGATAGGGTCACCCGTGATTCTATCCCTTGGCCGTATTAATGACCCTTCTTGAACCATGCAGTCATCAAACCGGTTGAATCGGTGATGTATCCATAGAAGCGAATTGAACTATAGCAATCCCAGATGATTCATGAGAGAAGCCAATCCTATATCTACTGATAGAGATTCACTATGTCCCTTCCCATTCTCATAAATGACTTGGGATTGCTATATGATTCGTAAGCTTGAAGTTCTAGGCTTTAAGTCCATCTACAATGTCACCCTTGAACTCGGTAGGGTCAATTGCTTTATTGGGGCCAACGGTGTCGGTAAAAGCAATCTGCTCGAAGCGCTAGGAGTTTTGGGGGCAGCCGCTAACGGTGTGGTGGATGATGAAAGTCTCCTGCGGCGGGGAGTCCGGGCAGGCTTACCTCGGTTATATAAAAGCTCCTTCGCGTCTGACCATACCCCTCCCCACATAACCATCGGGACCATTAGTGAAGCGAATGCTGTCTATCGTGTTTCCCTACTCAATCCCATTGATGCTCCTGAACCAGCTTGGGCTTATAAAACTGAATTTCTAAGCGATGGACAAAACAAGATTGTATCCGATGGGGTTCGCAATAGGAAAAATCTTAACCGTCAAGCAGGGCTTGCTGCTTTGCAGTTGGTTAATTTAGAAGCCGATAATCCTGCCGCACAACTCATGCAGCGGCTCCAGAACTTTGCGATCTACTGCCCCAATACCCCTACCTTGCGCGGCATTTTGCCAGACCAGCAATCCCGTATGCCCGTTGGTCTCAGCGGTGGGCAATTGGCCGATGGGTTTGCTACTTTGCGGCAGTATCTAGATGCCCAAGGGGATCAGGGGGAAGACATTTTGGAACAAGTCCTAGAATTAATCGATTGGGTTTCTGATATTGAGACCACCCACTATGGGGCTAATTTGCTATCCCCTAAGGTGCCCCGTACCAAATGGGTTCTGAAGTTTAGCGATCGCTTTATGCAGAAAAGCCGTAACGAACTCACTGCCTATGATGCCAGCGAAGGCGCACTCTATGTCCTGTTTACCGCTCTGCTCTGCCTACTGCCCCAGGCTCCCAGAATACTGGCGATCGACAACCTGGATCAGGCCCTAAACCCCCGCTTACTTAAAGCACTCATCGCTCGGCTAGCAGGTTGGCTAGCTCACAATGCCCCAGACCGACAACTACTCTTCACCGTTCATAACCCCGCTGCCTTGGATGGGTTAAACCTATCCGATCCTGAGGTGCGCCTATTTGCTGTCGATCGCAACAGCAATGGTCAAACCGTCATCAATCGCTTTACTCTCACCCCAGATCTAGCCAGTCTTAACCAGCAATATCCCCTCTCTCGCCTGTGGCTCATGGGACATCTAGGAGCCGTGCCCAATGTCTGAGGCATTACGCATTTTGATCGGCCTCAAGCGCTGATCAGTTGGCGACGGGATTTCATCCGCTCTGGATCGATGTCAACCGCAGCCTCGGACAAGGGTAGGACCCGCGTTAGGCGATCGTTGACGTTGATCTGATAGACTAACCAGTCCGTGGTGTCCAGGGCAGTCAGCCAACCACTGCGAGGGTGATAGGCTCCCGTATCGATACCAATCCAACCTTGCCCCCGCGCCAATTGACCGACTCCCACCCCCGGAATCGTGAGGGTAATCGTGTGACCCACAATGATCGTTTTATCGGGGAAGTAGGGTTCTGTAATGCCGTGGAAATCTTCGCGAATCCAGCAGAACTCCTCACTGGTTTGGACCGAAATTGGCAGGCGCGGATCAACCCCCGCATGAACCAGCCAGATATCGCCAAGGTCAAGATACAGGGGCAGGTCGCGCAACCACTCCAAGTGGTCTAATAGCAGGGTGATGTGGCTGCCATAACTTTCATAGGTCGTATGCCCCCCGTTATATAACCAGGCTTGGAGCGCTGGAATCGCCACCTTTTGACCCGGAAAGGCATCGAGGAGCATCTGTTCATGATTGCCCCGGATGCAGGGATAGCCATTCTTGCGCACAAATTCAACAACCTGCGCACTCTGGGTGCCGCGATCGATGAGATCCCCTAAGAAGTAAACTTTGTCCGCACCATCGGGAGCAACTAGATCTAGCAGTTGCATGAGACCGTCGTAGTGACCGTGAACATCACCCACAACGATTTGACGGGGAAGGCGTGTCTTACTCATCCAAATTCCTTGCCGCTGAATAAACGGAGGTCTGCTGAGATGGCGATCGCCACTATTACCGCAACGACCATCGCAACTACTATCATTATGCCAACGCTACCGGCTTCAGTATCATCAGCTACTCGACTTCTAACAGACAAACCCAGCGATCAGTATCCGTAAATTCACAAACAACCCTGCTCCTATTGGTTCAGAGCACGTAAAAACCGCTCTAAATTGGTCAGAAAACCCGCCTTGGAAGCTTGACTGGGCAAGGGTTTTAAGCTTTCTTCATCATTGTTTGTTAAGATTTGGTCAAGAATATCCCCGACCGGTTTGGTGGGCATTTCCGCCAGTAATGTATAGCTCCCCTCGTGCTCTTGCCACACTTGCCAGGGAGTCGGGTAGCACCGAAACAGGACGGCTCCCTCTAGGGGCCGAAAGTAGTAGCAAGACTCTAGGGTATTGAGGAAGCGTTCCCGCAGTTGGCGTCCCGCATAGCCAATCCCGATCGTCGCCACATCTTCCAAATGGGGATTCAGCAGGACGACGGGGCGATCGTCGGCGTCCGTGCAAAGTTTTTCCACCTCACCCACCTCAACCGCACTGGGTTCAATTACGAGAATGGCACGATCCTCCGCCCGTAGGCGGGCACGAATTTCATCCAGCCCCCGAATTTCAAAGGCCATCGGTCCCCAATCCCGGCGGGCGAGGGCAGCGGCTCCTGCATCGGGGAAGACCACCTTCAGGTTACTGCCGTAGTCCGCAAAGATGGGGAGGAACTGTTCGGCGATCGGCATCACCTTCAGTTCTGGAATCATCAGTTCCACTTGCAGGCGGGTATAGCCTGCTGCTAGGGCGGCACTGGTCGCTGTTTTCGCCTGTTCAATGGCTTCGTCGAGATCTTGGGGAATGGTAACCATGCGTAAGGGAAAGTCCACACAGGATGAAGCTAAGGTTAGCCTTAATTACCGCCATTTTAGCGATCGTTGGCACCAGCGATCGGGCAGCTAGGGGCGATCTACCCATTTTGGAGCTCTAGTTGCCATGCGCGCACAGCCTGCTGTTTGCCTTTCATCTGAAGGGGAGGCAGGGGTTGGGCGATCGGGCGCGGGTGAAGACGCTGATAGAGCACATCGGAAAGGGTAATATGCCCTGCTGACGTACACCCTTCCAGACGCTTAGCCGTATTGACAACATCCCCGATAACCGTATAGGTACGCACTTGCTCACTGCCAAAGAGACCCTCAATCACGTTGCCACAGTGGACCGCACACCCGGCTCCCAATCCGTGGGGCGTCAGAACTTGCATCGCCTGTTGTTGCATAAGGCGGGCAGCCGCAATGGCTTGCTCTGGAGTGGCATAGATGGCCATGATTTCATCTGCTGTGATACTAATCCGAATGGGATTTTGGGTAGCTGCTGCGGGTTCCACAGTCTGGTAATAGTGATTCAGCACTTGGGCCACTTGCTTCGGCGTTTGCTGCTCACACCAGTGGGTAAACCCTCGAATGTCCATGAAGAGAATGCTGCGATCGCGCAGGGTTAAGGCAAGGGCTTCCGGGTCATCAACGGCCTTACGCACCGCATAGTGTCCTATCCCCCATTCGGCTAAGTGTTGGAGGGTTTGGGCGGTTTTCCGTAACTGATGTTGTTGCCGGTTAATCTGGAGCAATTGGAGACCCAGTAACAAGCCAATGAGGATCGTGCTGCTGACCAGGAAGACGCCTGTTTGGCGAAGGGCTGGTGCGTATGCTCCATCGGCCAGCGTGGTATCAGCCCCCAACCGCACGACTAGGTAAAAGGCGGGCAACATTAAAGCCCGAATGACACTTTCTAGGGGAATGAGCCAGCTTGAGGTGGTCGTCGCCCACCGCGATCGCACCGCCTGACACAGGGCGATCGCCAAAGAAGTGCTCCAGAAGACCCGATGACTAAAGTCCTGGAAGAAGGCCAGACCATCGTGCCCTAGATCCAAGAGGGTATAGACCCCTACGCCAATCAGGTTGCCCCAAAATCGATTTGCCCCAGGCTGGGAAAGATATCCAGTTTGGGTAAGGGTTGCCAAGATCAGCAGATATTCCGGGGCATGGGTTAAATAATTGCGCCACCCTTCTAAGCTAAGATCCGCGAGACTTTTCAGCACCAGGAAGTAACCACTGTTGGCAAAAAATTCCCAACTGAAGGCATCCCAACGGGACCCCTCTAGCTGTCGTTGGAGAGGATCGCGGTGGGGAGCGGGAGCAGAGAGGTTGGTGTCACTATCCATATCGTCTGGTAAACGATCGTCTGGCAAAAGACCCGTTCCGAGTCCACAGGGTACCCTAGTAGCACGGGTTTATCCCCCCCAACCCATCATGCAGTTAACCAGGAGAGGGCGAATGCCAGTTGATCTCGTTGATCTGTCGGTGATCTGTAGGGGTGGGCGATGGCTTGATGGCTATTCTTCACACTCTACGAATCGGCCAAGACAAATTCCGGGACCTCCCCACACCCTCCAAACAACCATTAGGACAAGGGATGGGTAGAAGTCAGGAACCTCAATAGGGGGTGTAAGATGTATCAGATTGTAACAAAGCCAACAACGGCGTGCCAAATTGCCAGGGAGATAATCTACAAGTGAGTGAATACCCAAGGGGTGGAACCCCCCAGCCTAGTTAACGGTGAGATGTTAGGAGGAAGGGTTGTGAATGCAGCCGAGCAGGCCACAGGCTTAGAAGTCGCCAGCAAGATTGCCACGGTGGTGAACCTGTTCAAGTCCCACTTCCCCGATGCCCGTGCCGATTTGAACCCCTGGCAGAATGATCCCGACACCCGCAAACTGGTTGATCCGGATTCCATTGATATTGGCTTTCACCTGCCCGGTTGGAGTCCCCGCTTCCAAAGCCGGAGCATTTTGGTGCAAATTCGAGTCTACGCTGATCCCCTCGTGGCAACCCGACGGGCGATCGGGGTGGAGGCGGTGGGGATGGCCCATACTGGCGAACAATGGCGACTCTCGACGATCGGGCACTGGCATATTGTCGGCGATCGGCCCCCGGCTAACGAAATCCAGGCGCAACTGAAACAATTCTGTCGCCAAACCGTGGAAGTCTTTAATCAACCCTCCGTCAGCCAATCCTAAGGCGTATCAGCAGGTAAGACCCGATCGTTGCGGTACTTCTCATCGGCACGGGTGGCATCCTGGGGCATAATGCTGGCAGGATACCCTAGGAAGATGGCCATCCTTAGCCGTTGTACCGCCGCCCCTGTTGCTGCCCCCGAATTGCCCATGCGTATTCTGTTTCTTCATCCCAACTTTCCGGCCCAATTTCGCCATGTGGCCAAGGCGCTGGCCGCTGATGCCCAGAACCAGGTGATTTTTGGGACGAAAAACGAGCGGCCCGAATGGGTAATTCCTGGTGTGCAAAAAGCCCTCTTTGCCCCGTCACGGGACCCCAATCCAGAAACCCATCACTACATCCGAGGTCTGGAGGAGGCGGTGTTGAACGGGCAGGCCGTGTATCGCATGGCAGAGCAGCTTAAGAAGCAGGGCTTTGTTCCCGATCTGGTCTATGGCCACTCTGGCTGGGGACCCACCCTCTTTGCCAAGGATATTTTCCCCAAGGCCAAGTTAATGTGTTATTTCGAGTGGTTCTACCACGCCTTCGGTTCCGATGCCAGTTTTGACCCCAGCGATCCCCTCAAGGTGGATGATGTCCCTCGGATTCGGATGCGCAACACACCGATTTTGGTGGATCTCTATAGCTGTGACTGGGGGCTTTCCCCGACCTATTGGCAGCGATCGCAACTACCACCGGAATTCCATCCCAAGGTCTCTGTCCTTCACGATGGCGTGGATACCGATTATTTTCAACCCAAGCCCGGTGCCAAGCTGGTGCTGCCCAACGTGGGCTTGGATCTGTCCCAGGCCGCGGAAATTGTCACCTATGTGGCGCGGGGGATGGAACCCTACCGAGGCTTCCCCCAATTTATTGAATCCCTGCCCTATCTCTTGGAACGTCGGCCCCAGTGCCAGGTGGTGATCGTAGCAGCGGAGCGGGTGTGCTACGGCAAATCCCTACCCAATGGCAAAAGCTACAAACAGGAAATGCTGGAGCGCATCCCCCTCGATCTGTCCAGGGTCCATTTCGTCGGTACCCTGCCCTATGCCCAGTATCTCCAAGTCCTCCAAGCCTCCAGTGTCCATGTGTATCTGACCCGTCCCTTTGTCCTCTCTTGGTCCATGATTGAAGCCATGTCGGCAGGCTGTCTGATCGTCGGGTCGAACACTCCGCCCGTGCAGGAGGTGATCGAAGACGGGAAAAATGGCCTGCTGGTGGACTTTTTCAAACCGAAACAAATTGCCGATCGCGTCTGTGAAGTTTTGGAGCACCCCACCCGCATGGCCGAGCTACGGGCCAATGCTCGCCAGACGGTTCTAGAGCGCTATAACCTGGCTGATCTCCTGCCCCAACACCTCAAGTTGATTGAAACCGTTGCCAATGGCGGCCAACCCGGCTTCACCAACGCACCCAAACCCGCGAAGCCCGTCAAAGCGGCTCCCAAAGCACCCAAGGGGTTTGCGGCACTGCGGCAGCAATAGCGAGGGAAGACGGGTTACCGAAGCTTCAACCCATCGGCGGGGCGATCGCGGTATGGGTCAATCCTTACCGTTGCCAGCGTTTGGCGATCGGCATGCGCCAGCCTGTGCCAAAGGCGCGATCGGTAATCTTTAAGCCCGGTGGAGCTTGTTTACGCTTGAATTCTGAGCGATCGACGAGGGTAGCGACCTTTTGGACGACGGCGGGATCATGCCCTGCGGCCACAATTTCCGCTAGGGACTGGTGGGCCTGGATCAAGCGGGCCAAAATATCATCGAGGATCGGGTAGGGGGGCAGGGAATCGGCATCCACCTGATCAGGTCGGAGTTCGGCACTGGGGGCCTTGGTCAGAATGTTATCGGGAATCACACCCTGGGGATACGTTGTATTCGAGGGCCAACCGCCCTGGTTCAACCACTGGCAGAGGGCATAGACTTGCATCTTGGGGACATCCGCGATCGCCGCTAAGCCACCGTCCATATCGCCGTAGAGGGTGCAATACCCCACCGCCATTTCCGATTTGTTGCCCGTCGAGAGCAACAGGTGTCCCAGTTTGTTGGAAATCGCCATGAGTAAGGTACCGCGAATCCGGGACTGGATGTTTTCTTCCGTGATGTCCGGTGCCCGATCGCCCCATAGGGGCGCTAAGGTGCGATCGAACTCCTGCATCAAATCCGCGATCGGCAAAATTTGATGGGCGATCCCCAGGTTCTTGACCAGGGCCAGCGCGTCGCTAATCGAATGATCGGAACTATAGGGCGATGGCATGAGTACCCCCAAGACCCGATCGGGTCCCAAGGCTGCCACGGCGATCGCCGCCACCAGGGCCGAGTCAATCCCACCACTCAGGCCCACCACAATCTCGCGAAAGCCACATTTCCGGGCATAGTCCTGTACACCCAAGACCAGTGCTTGCCAAATCTCGGCGGTTTCGTGAACTGGCTCTGGAGCCACCGCCCCCGGTTGCAAATCCCGTATCTGGGTGTCAAAGGTCAACTCCAGCCAGTCAGGCGCAAAGGCTGCGGCCCGTCCCACTAGTTGGCCCTGCCGGTTCACCGCCAAGCTGCTGCCATCGAAAATCAGGTCATCATTGCCCCCCACCTGGTTGGCGTAGAGAATCGGTTGGTCATAGCGACGTGCCAAATGCCCCAGCATCGCCTCCCGGAGCTTCTGTTTGCCCACGGTGTAGGGGGAAGCCGACAGGTTAATGGTCAAGTCCACCCCGATCGCCGCTAAATCGGCAATAGGATTCTGTAAATAGCGCCGCTGTCCCCAAAATTCCTCATCGTTCCAGAGGTCTTCACAAATGGTGACACCAATATTGAGGCCATTGAGTTCAAAGCAATTGGCAACTTGCCCAGGGGCAAAGTAACGATCTTCGTCAAATACGTCGTAGGTCGGTAACAAACGTTTGTGGAAGCGCTGCTGAATCTGGCCCCCCTGGAGCAGCACAATGCTATTGAATAAGGGTTTACCCCCACTTTGCGTCGCCTGGAGGTTGGGTTCAGCCATCCCGACTAAAACGGCAAGCTCCGGGGGAAGATCCTGCGCCAATTGCACCAAGGTGGTTTGCATGGCCTGAACAAAACTGGGATTCAGGAGCAAATCCCTTGGCGGATAGCCACAGAGGGACAGTTCGGGGGTCAGGAGCAACTGCACTTGGCGATCGGCCCCCCGCTGTGCGGCCTGCAAAATCTGTTGGGCATTCCCGGCCAGATCACCGATCGTCGGATTTAATTGGGCGATCGCAAGTTTCATCAACCAAGTTCATCAACCAAGTTTCATTGACAATGTTGGGTCTGAGACCCCGCCCTGCTGGGACGGCTTAAGGTTTTTGCATTCTAACAGCTAGTAGAAACCTGAGTCGGTAGGCTGAAAAAAAGCACCTGCTTCCCTACCCTAAGGCTGGGATAACAGGTGAAGGCAAAAGACGTTTTTGTTACCAAACAGGACGGTTTCCCTAGCGGGGAAGGTCCCGCGCCATCTAGATTCAGTTAGGATTAGGACCCGCATCCATCAGCTCTTGGCGGGCTGATTGAAATTGTTTGAAATTTTCGACAAAGCGACGGGCCAGATCCCTGGCTTGGGCATCATAGGCATCCGGATCAGTCCAAGTGGTGCGCGGGTTCAAAATAGCCGCCGGTACCCCCGGCACCGCATCCGGGACCAGCACCTTGAAAATCGGATCGGGATGGTAGGTGACGCGATCGAGGTTTCCGTTCAGGGCTGCGGCGATCATGGCCCGTGTGTACTGAATCGGGATGCGCTTGCCAATGCCGTAGGGCCCCCCAGACCAACCCGTATTCACCAGATAAACCGAGGCTTTGGCCTGGTGTTTGCGCAACCGCTCACCCAGCATTTCGGCATACACCGTCGCCGGGAGGGGCAGGAAGGGTTTACCAAAGCAGGCAGAAAAGGTCGCCTTGGGTTCCGTGATCCCCCGTTCGGTCCCCGCCAACTTGCTGGTATAGCCCGACAGGAAATGGTACATTGCCTGGGCACTGGTTAACTTCGAGATGGGCGGCAAGACACCAAACGCATCCGCCGTCAGGAAAATGACCGCATTGGGATGTTTCCCCACACTGGGCAACACACAGTTACGGATATAGTCGATCGGATAGGCAACCCGCGTATTTTCCGTCAAGCTACCATCGTGGTAGTCCGGAGTGCGATCGCGGGGATTCAGCACGACATTTTCCATCATCGCGCCAAAGCGAATCGCGTGCCAAATGTCCGGTTCATTTTCCGCCGACAGATGAATTGTCTTGGCATAGCAGCCACTTTCAAAGTTGAAGATCCCTTCCTCCGACCAACCGTGTTCATCATCGCCAATCAAGAAGCGATCGGGATCAGCCGATAGCCTGGTCTTACCTGTACCAGATAGGCCAAAGAAGAGCGCCGTGTTGCCATCTGCGTCCATGTTGGCAGAACAGTGCATGGGTAACACGTTGCGCTTGGTCATGAAGTAGTTCATCAATGAGAAAACAGACTTTTTGATCTCACCCGCATAGCGTGATCCGCCAATAATCACAATCTTCTTGGCAAAGTTAATGACAATAAAGGCTTCGCTGTGAATGCCATCATCTTCGGGTTCGCCGTGGAGACCCGGTACCGCAATTACGGTGAAATCGGCATGGTGGTTGGCCAGTTCCTCCGCCGTGGGCCGCAGGAACAGTTGGTGGGCAAAGAGACTTTCCGAGGCCAACTCAGTAATAATTCGCACTCCAGTGCGATAGAGCGAATCAGCCCCTACATAGCCGTCGAAAATATACAAGTCCCGCCCCTGGATATAGGAGCGAATCCGTCGAAAGAGCCGCTCAAAGTGTTCTTCCGAAATCGGCACATTGAGATTATTCCAGTGGATCTCCTCGCGACTGCTGGGTTCATCGACAATGAACTTGTCGTTGGGCGATCGTCCGGTATATTTCCCCGTCTTCACACATAAGGCCCCATTGGCTGCTAGGGGAGCAGTTCACTTTTTTGAGAGGGGAAAAGGTTCAAGGCCGCCATTGAGGAAAGCACAGCGGTGCGCCAAGACCT
>OGCL01000998.1_pt1 | contig 26489 bp, 20 predicted proteins | sample 1570041 | NCBI WGS metagenome assembly OGCL01 (sample SAMN06266162, study PRJEB24511) | hot springs metagenome | isolation source: Hot spring water | place: South Africa: Limpopo | collected 2015-06-22 | reverse complement strand
CCCAACACGATGGTGACGGCCGCCGCCAGCGCGGCGCCGCTGCTCACGCCCACCAGCCCGGGGTCGGCCAGCGGGTTACGGAACAGCCCCTGCATCAGCGCACCGGCCAGCCCCAGGCCCGCCCCGGCGGCCACACCCATCAGCAGGCGCGGCAGCCGGATGTTGATGAACACCAGATATTCGGGCGCCTGCTCGGCCGACGGCGCTGCGCCCACGGCCTGCAGCAGCACCCGCCACAGCTGGGCGGGTGCAATGGCGTAGGCGCCCTGCGTGCTGGCCCACACGAACGCGAGGCCCACCAGCGCAACGCCCCACAGCAGCGCTGCGCGCGGCGACAGGCGCCGCAAAGACAAGCGCGCACCCGGCTGCGCCACAGCCACGCTGCTCACGCGGTGATCGCCTGGGTGCGGGTGTGCAGCTCGCGCACGGCAGCGGGCAGGCGCGGGCCAAAGCCCAGCAGGTGGCTGGCTTCCATGGCCACCAGCGCCTTGCGGCGAAAGGCGGGCGTGAGCGCCAGCTCAGGCCGCTGCCAGAAAGCGGCCTCGCCGCCCAGTGCCTCGATGCCCTGCGTGCTGTTGAGCAGCACCTCGGGCGCCGCGCTGGCCATGGCCTCGGCTGTGAGGGGCCGGTAGCCTGCGAACTGCGTGATGGCATTGGTGGCACCCGCAAAGCGAATCAGCGCATCGGCCGCCGTGCCGGTGCCTGCCACCATGGGGCTGCCGCCGTGCGACAGGACGAAGATGGCGCGCGGGCGCCGCGTGGCGGCCGCCACCACTTTCTGCACCGCCGCCCACTGCGCATCCAGGTCCGCCTGAAGCGCCTGGGCCTCGCGCTCGCGGCCCGCCACGCGGCCCACGGTGGCGACCTTGCGGCGCACTTCGTCCCAGGTGTGGTCGGCCTGCACCAGCTCCACGCGCACACCGGCGCTGCGCACCTGGTCTAGCACCACGGGCGGCCCGGCTTCGGTGGTGCCCACCACAGCATCGGGCTTGAGGGACAGCAGACCCTCGGCCGAGAGCTGGCGCATGTAGCCGACCTTGGCGGTCTTGAGTGCGGCCTCGGGGAACAGGCTGGTGGTGTCGGTGCCCACCAGCTGGCCTTGTGCACCCAGCAGGTAGACCACCTCGGTCAGCGCGCCGCCCAGCGAGACGATGCGCGCCGGGCGGGCGGCCCAGGCGACCCCTGACCCCATCGCAGACAACCAAGGCAAAGCCGCGACACTGCGCAGCAACAGCCGCCGACGCGCGCCACCTGGCCCCAAGGTTTGCACCGCCATCGGATCACGCAGCATGGGCCAGCTCCTGCACGCCAGGCAAGCGTGCCACCAGGTCGCGCCAGCCCTGCAGTTCGGGCTTGCCGGGCTTGCGTGCACCGAAGAACATAGCCATCAGCTCGCCCGCGTGGTCGAACGCCTCGACCGAGGTGACAACGCCATCGGCCGTGGGCTTCTCCACCACCCACACGCTGGCAATCATGTCGGTGCGCAGGTGCAGGTTGAAGCCCGCGTCCAGCACGTTGATCCACTGCGCACGCGGCGTATCGAGCGGCTGGATGTTGCGCACCGGCCCAGTGTGGATCTGGATGCAGCCGCCGCTGCCCACAAACACCATGATGGGCAGGCCGTCCACCGCGGCCTCGTCCAGCAGGCGCGCCACAGCCTGCGGTGCGGCGCGCCAGGCAAACTGGCCTTCGACCAGGCGAAAGCTCTGCTGGCGCTCCACGCCGAACTTTTTGGTCAGGCCGAAGAACTCGTGGGTGTCCTGCATGGCAGCCCAGGCCTCGCGCAAGCCCTGGGCGTCGATGTCGGCGTCGGGCAGCACGGCCGCTGGCGTGGGCTCCGGACCAAACACGTAACCGGCGCTGGGTTGCACGAAGCGGCTCACCACTGCGTCGAACGCAGCCAGGTCGGTGGCATCGCGCGTGAAGATCTTGTGCACCGCACGGCCCTGCGCGTTGTAGAACTGCAGGCTGCGCAATGGCGGTGTGGCGGGGTCGCTGGCCAGCTCGGTCACCGCAAAACCCGCATGCCACTGCGCAAAGAACAGGCGCAGGTCGATGTCTTCGCCCAGTGCGATCCCCACCGGCCCGGTGGCCGACACGTGCCGGTACACACCGGTCTTCTCGTGCACCGTGCCTTCGTTGCGCGTCAGCGCCATCAGCGGGCCGCAGGCTTCGAGCGCCTGCAGCAGTTCCAGCCACGAGCCCTGCAGCGGCTGGGCCTTGAGCGGGTGGCCGTGCTCGCCCGCATGGGCGGCCACGGCGGCGCCTTCCGACAGCCCCAGGCTCTCGGCGGCCTCCTTGGCACGCTTGCCTGCGGCGCGGGCTGCGGCGAACCGCTCACGGATGTCGGGGGCGGCCTGCGGCGGGTGGGCCAGAGCGCTTGGGGGGTTCGTCACAGCGGCATTCATTGCACGGCCTCCGGCGCGGTGTGCCACAGCACGCGGCGTTGTTCGGCAGCCACCATCGCGGCGCCGGCGGCCACGTCCTGGCGCGCCTTGTTTTGCTGGTCCCAGCGGCCTTGCAGGCTCCAGACCACGGTGCGGAAATGCGGTGTGAAGCCTTCCGCATCGGCCAGCATCTGCAGGTTGGCCGCGATCTTGCGGCCCATGGCGTCGCGGTGGCTGTCGCAGCAGGCTTGCACATAGCCCGTCATCAGGGCCAGGGTGCCCGCCAGCAGTGCCTCGGCGCAGGGCAGGCTGTATTCCTCGTCGCAGTGGGTGCCGGACGTAGGCGTATCGGGCGTGTCAGGTGCATGACTCATGAACTGTCTCCTTGATGAAGTGCCTGAAAAGGTGCCTAGGGAGGTAACTTAGAAATCCGCCACCAGCGACACGCGCACTGCGCGGCCAGGCTGGCTGTAGGCGTCGATGAAGCTGGCGTTCGCGGCCAGGCCGCGCACGTCGGCCCAGCGCCAGTGCTTTTTGTCGGTGAGGTTGTAGATGCCCGCGTTCAGGCGCAGGTCCTTGCGGATGCGCCACTGGGCGGCCAGGTCCAGCACCGTGTACGACGGCGTGAGGAACTGCGTGCTGCCCGTGGCCACCGTCACATCGCTGGCCTTCTTGGCGGCGGCGTGGGTCATGTCCAGCCGCGCCATCCAGCCACCGGTGTCGTAGCGCAGGCCCGCCGTCAGTCGCGAGGGGTCCACGGTGTTCACCGGCTTACCGGTGGCGGTGTCACGGCCACGTGTCTGGCCATAGGCAAACGGAGAACTCCACTGCCCGCCCGCCCACTGTCCCCAGCGCATGTCGCCCTTGACCTCGAAACCGCTCAGCTTGACGCGGCCGATGTTGACTGACTGGAACACCAGCGGGTTGCCCGGTGCGCCTGTGCCGCTGACCTGGCGCAGGTCTTCGATGAAGTCCTTGTAGCGGCCAGTGAATGCTGCGGCTTCGATGGACAAACGCTCCAGGCGCCCGCGCACGCCCAGCTCAAAGTTCTGGCTCTTCTCGGGCTTGAGGTTGGCGTTGGGCACCGTGCGGTAGTTGCCCACCGGGTTCTCGAAGAAGGCGTTGACCTGCCCCGCATTGGGCGCACGGAAGCCCGCTGCATAGTTGCCAAACACGCTCCACTGCCCGCTGGCGCGGTACAGCACGCCGAACTTGGGCGAGGTGGCATTGCCCGACAGCGACACCGCCTGTGCGCCAAAGCCCGCCTGGTCGGCCTTGATGCGGAAGGTGTCAAAGCGCACGCCGGGCGTGATGCTCCATGGCCCACTCACGAACTCGTCCTGCACATACAGGGCCGTGCTGGTCTCGGTGGTGTCGGGGAATCGCTTGAGCGGGAAGGTTTCGCCCGTGGGCGGTGTCACGCCGGTCTGCAGGTTCTCGACTTTGGCCGCCGTGTAGTCCAGCCCATAGGTAATCTTCTGCACCCACGGCCCGCCATTGCGCAGCACCTTGCTGCCCTGCAGGTTGGCCTGCCAGGTGCGCTCGTCGTAGGTCACGTCGCGCACGCGGTCGGCGGCGGTGTTGCGGTCTTCGGTGATGTACTCGCGCGAATGCGCGTCCTGCCAGCTCAGCGTGGCCTTCACATCATCGGCAAACGCGGTGTTCACGCGCCAGTTGCCTTCCCACGTCGCGCGGCTGCGCTGCATGTCGGTGAACGAGGTGGAGCCCAGCACCGAGGTCGCGGCCAGCGGCGGCTTGGAGCGTGCGGTGAGGAGTTCGTAGTCGGACGTCTTGTCCACATGCTCCAGCGTGAACACATGGCGCTGGCCGCCACCGGGCGTCAGCACCACCTTGCCCAGCAAAGCGCCGCTTTTGTCTTTCTGCGGATTGGGCTTGGTGCGGTCGGCATTGGCCGCATAGTTGGTGCCCATGTTGTCCAGCTCGCTGGCGCGGTTGACGTTGCCACCCAGCAACCACTGCACCGTGTCGCCTGCCTTGCCTGCCACCGTGGCGCCCACGCGCTTGCCGTGCTCGTCGCCGTCATAGCCCAGGCTCACCCGGCCGCCGATACGCTTGTCGCCGTCGAGGAATGCCGCAGGGTCTGCCGTGATGAAGTTGACCAGGCCCGCCATGCCGTCGGAGCCATACAGCGCCGAGGTGGCGCCGCGCACGACCTCAATGCGCTGCAACAGGCCGATGTCCAGGTAGTCGCGCCCGAAGGCGTTGGCGCTGAAGACATAGCTGCGCGGCAAGCGAATGCCATCCACCATCATCAACACGCGGTTGCCGTCCAGCCCCCGGATGTTGAAGCCCGCATTCTGCTCGCGCCCGGTGGAGCCACTGGCCAGCGAGAAGCGTGCGGGCGACCGTGTGACCGACACGTTGGGCAACTCGCGCGCCACGTCGCGGATGTCGCGCACCTGGCCTTCCTCGATGGCCTGCGCATTGATCACGTCGATGCTCATGGGCAGCTCGTCGCGGTCCTGCTCGCTGCGCGAGCCACTGATGACCACTTCTTTGAGCTGCGGCGCTGCAGCCACCAACTGGGCCACATCCTGCGCACGCGCGCTGCCAATGGCCGCACATGCACAGGCCACCAGCCATGCAAGCGGCCGCAGACGGCCTTGCAGCCATTGATCGGAGGGACGCGCCTGTGCGCGCCGGGAAGAAAACGGAGGGGAACGGAATGCCTGCGCCACGGAGGGGAGTCCTTCTCTGAAACGACAACGAATACAGAGCTGGCTCCAAACAGACGGCCTTGGCTTCTGCGCGCAGAAGATCGGGCGGTTGTGGCTGGCTGATAGGGTGGATTATATGAGAATAATTCTCAATAACAACAAATAAACAGGACGACCTCCAAAACAAAGCGGCTGACCACTCCACGCAGTCAGCCGCTCATTTTTTAGTAGCTATCAGCGCAATACCATTGCGCGCAAGCAGCCATTTTTATTGCGAAATCACGCCGCCCCAGCCACCACGGGCATGCGGATCAGGTGATCGAACGCGCTCAGTGCCGCCTTCGAGCCTTCGCCCGCCGCGATCACGATCTGCTTGAACGGCACCGTGGTGCAGTCGCCCGCTGCAAACACGCCGGGCAGGTTGGTGCGGCCGTGTGCATCGACAATGATTTCACCGAAGCGCGACAGCTCCACCGTGCCCTTGAGCCATTCGGTGTTGGGCACCAGGCCGATCTGCACAAACACGCCTTCCAGCACCACGGTGTGCTCCACGTTGGTGGCGCGGTCCTTGTACTTGAGGCCGTTGACCTTGCCATCGGCGCCGGTGATTTCGGTCGTCTGCGCATTGGTGTGGATGGTCACGTTGGGCAGGCTCTTGAGCTTGTTGACCAGCACGGCGTCGGCCTTGAGCTGGTCGGCAAACTCGATGAGCGTGACGTGCTGCACGATGCCAGCCAGGTCGATGGCGGCCTCGACGCCCGAGTTACCGCCGCCGATGACCGACACGCGCTTGCCCTTGAACAGCGGACCGTCGCAGTGCGGGCAGTAGGCCACGCCCTTGTTCTTGTACTCGGCTTCGCCGGGCACGTTCACGTTGCGCCAGCGGGCGCCGGTGGACAGGATCACCGTCTTGGACTTGAGCGTGCCGCCGTTGGCGAGCTGCACCTCGATCAGGCCACCGGGCTCCGCCGCAGGGACCAGCTTGTCGGCACGCTGCAGGTTCATGATGTCCACGTCGTAGGCGCGGGTGTGGGCTTCGAGCGCGGCGGCGAACTTGGGGCCATCGGTTTCGAGCACCGAGATGTAGTTTTCAATCGCCAGCGTGTCGTTGACCTGGCCACCGAAGCGCTCGGCCGCCACGCCGGTGCGGATGCCCTTGCGGGCGGCGTACACGGCGGCCGCGGCGCCTGCGGGGCCACCGCCGACGATGAGCACGTCGTACGGTGCCTTGGCACTGAGCTTGGCAGCGTCACGGGCGGCAGCGCCGGTGTCGAGCTTGGCCACGATTTCTTCGACGGACATGCGGCCGGAGCCGAAGACCTTGCCGTTAAGGAACACCATGGGCACGGCCATGATTTCGCGCTCGGTCACTTCCTGCTGGAAGGCGCCGCCTTCGATCACGGTGGTCTTGACCTGGGGGTTGACGATGGCCATGAGCGACAGCGCCTGCACCACGTCCGGGCAGTTGTGGCAGGTCAGGCTCATGTAGACCTCGAAGTTGAAGTCCCCTTCGAGCGCGGCGATCTGCTCGATCACCTCGGGCTCGACCTTGGGCGGGTGGCCGCCGGTCCACAGCAGGGCCAGCACCAGCGAGGTGAACTCATGCCCCAGAGGCAGGCCCGCAAAGCGCAGGCTGTTGGTGGCGCCCACGCGCTGCAGGCTGAACGAGGGCTTGCGCGCATCGTTGCCATCGGTGCGCAGGGTGATCTTGTCGCTGCGCAGGGACTGGATGGTCGTCAGCAGCTCGCGCATCTCGCGGGCGGTGTCGCTGTCGTCCAGGGATGCCACCAGCTCAAACGGCTGCTGCACGCGCTCCAGGTAGGCGGAAAGCTGGGTCTTGAGTTGTTCGTCGAGCATGGTGGTGTCCTTTGAATTTCGATTTATAGGTTGGGGGCTGGGGTTACTTTTGGCAACCCTGAAGCCGCAACATTGCCCAGAAAACGGGCGTAAAAAAGCCGGACGGCATGGCACATGCGCGCCATGACGCTGTCCGGCTTGGGGGCACCCCGTTTCCGGGGCGCTGCGCCGAATGAGCCGGGGCTTAGATCTTGCCGACCAGGTCCAGCGAGGGGGCCAGGGTCTTGGCGCCTTCGTTCCACTTGGCGGGGCACACTTGGCCGGGGTTGGCGGCGGTGTACTGGGCAGCCTTGAGCTTGCGCACGGTTTCCTTCACGTCGCGGGCGATTTCGTTGGAGTGGATTTCGGCCGTCTTGATGATGCCGTCGGGGTTGATCACGAACGTGCCGCGCAGTGCCAGGCCTTCTTCAGGGATGTGCACGCCGAAAGCGTTGGTCAGCTGGTGCGTTGGGTCGCCAACCAGGGGGAACTTGGCCTTGCCCACGGCGGGGCTGGTTTCGTGCCAGACCTTGTGCGAGAAGTGTGTGTCGGTCGTGACGATGTAGACCTCGGTACCAGCCTTCTGGAATTCTGCGTAGTGCTCGGCGGCGTCTTCGATTTCCGTGGGGCAGTTGAAGGTGAAGGCGGCTGGCATGAAGATCAGCACGGACCACTTGCCCTTCAGGTCGGCTTCGGTCAGGTCGATGAACTCGCCCTTGCCATTGCGGTTGACGAAAGCGGTGGTCTTGAACGGCTGAACTTGCGTGTTGATCAGGGACATTGCTGTTTCCTTTGGGTTGGTTGGTTAACTGAACAGGACTGAAGTCTAGGCCCTTTAAAGCCATGAATCCAATCAATTGATTTAATTCAATCAATTGCCTATGACTATATAACGACACCACCGCAGCCCCGAAGCCTGCTCCACCACCACTCAGCGCTGCGAACGCAAACACAACTCAGCATCAAACGCAGCCATTGCGCAAAAAAATGGGATTGCCTTGCACGGGTTGATGGGGGTCACGACAATCGGGGCCGCATTCACAGACACAACAAACAAGGAAGGAGTCCCCATGAAAGGCGACGCACAGGTCATTGGCCATCTGCAGGCCCAGCTCAAGAACGAGCTCACGGCCATCAACCAGTACTTTTTGCACTACCGCATGCTCAAGCACTGGGGCTTCGACAAGCTGGCCAAGAAGGAATACTCCGAATCCATCGGCGAGATGAAGCATGCCGACTGGCAGATGGACCGCATCTTCATGCTGGATGGCCTGCCCAATCTGCAGGACCTGGCCAAGCTGCAGGTGGGCGAGGACGTGCCCGAGATCCTGGCCTGCGACCTGCGCTCTGAGCAAGGCGCCCAGGCCACCATCAAGGAAGGCATTGCCTACTGCGAAACGGTGCGCGACTATGTCTCGCGCGATCTGCTGCAAAAGATCCTGGACGACACCGAAGAGCACATCGACTTCCTCGAAACCCAGATCGACCTGATTGACAAGGTGGGCATTCAGAACTACCTGCAGTCGCAGATGGGTGACGCGGACTGACGCACAGAATTCTCCAGAGCGCTCCACGAAAAAAGCAAAGAAGAGAAGAAATCAAGAAAACGGGCTTCGGCCCGTTTTTTTGTGCCTGCGCGCGGCCCCAGCCCACCCGCACCCAAGGGCCACCATGCCCCCGTTGTCACGAATGTTGCAAGTGCACATCAAAGGCAGAAAATTTCGCCCGCCATAAATGCGAATGCTTCTCAACAAAAGTAGAATGCACGCCTACGACCAGCGGCCGGGTTCTGTGCCCCCCTGATTCCCGAGCCCGCCAGCAAGCCAGTCAGCCCGGCCCCGCCGCCAGCTGCAGCCAGCGTTTGTGCGTTTTGCACCCACACCTGCCTGGAGCCTCTTTGCTGATGCTGCGCCGCAACGCCTGCCCCTGCCCTACAGGGACACTGCCATCTTCCTCCCACCCCGCCACGCCCGGCGCCACCCGGGCCCGGCCATGAAAACCGCCCGCGCCGATTGGCGCTACCGGCTGGCCATCACCTCCCGCGCCGTGGCGGCAGTGGGGGGCGGCTATGCGCTGGCGGCAGGTTTCACGGCGGCGCTGTCGCTGCTGCTTGCGCAGTGCATGCCGCGTGTGGAGGCCGTGATCACCGCCACCATGCTCGCCTGGGTGGTGTATGCCATCGCTGCAGGCTGGGCTTTTTATGCGCGCACCGCCTGGGGCGCCTGGGGCGGCACGCTGATGCCTGCACTGGTGCTGGGTGCCTGCGTCTGGGCACCGCAATGGATGAAAGCCGCAGCATGAACGCCACCACACTGAAACCCGACGCTGCAGCAGTAGAACGCGATGCCACAGCCGCCCTCGGCGACATGGCGGCCGAAGCCCCGCGCAAGGCCAAATCGCCCAAGGCCCCCAATGACCGCGAAGGCTTCCGCCAGGCCATGTCGTGGCTGCACACCTGGGCGGGGTTGATCCTGGGCTGGCTGCTGTTTGCGATCTTCCTCACCGGCACGCTGTCGTTCTTCAGGAGCGAGTTCAACCTGTGGATGCGCCCCGAGATGCACGGCCTGCAGCCGGTGGACGCTGCCGACCCGCAGATGGCACAGACGGCGCAGAAGGCCCTGGACGCGCTGGTGCGCAAGGTGCCCAACGTCACGCAGTGGATCATGCACCTGCCCGACGACCGCGACCCGGCCGTCAACATCCTGTGGCGCGACACAGGCAACGGCCGTTTCGAGACGCTGCGCATGCACCCGCAGACTGGCGAGGCTATCGACACGCGCCAGACCATGGGCGGCGACTTCTTCTACCGCTTCCACTTCGAGCTGCGCACCGCACAAAAGGGCCGCTGGACCATCGAAGGCCGCTGGGTGGTGGGCGTGGCCACGATGCTGATGTTTGTGGCGCTGATCTCGGGCGTGATCACGCACCGCCGCATCTTCAAGGACTTCTTCACCTTCCGCCCCACCAAGGGCGGGCAGCGCGCCTGGCTGGACGCACACAACGTCACCGGTGTGCTGGTGCTGCCGTTCTATTTGATGATCACCTTCAGCGGGCTGATGATCTTCCACACGCTGTACATGCCAGCGGGCATTGCCACGGCTTACAAGGGCGAGAAAGGCGTGGACTCCAACGCGTACTTTGCCGACCTGCAGGGCGAGAAGGCCGAAAGCCGCCCCCGCCGTGGCGCCGCCGACAAGGTGGAGCCCTTGCCTGCCATCGCCCTGCCCCCCATCCTGACCGAGGCCCGCACCCGCTGGGACGGCGGCCGCATCGGCAGCGTGCAGGCGCGCCGCGACGCCAAGGGCCACGCCGTGGTCGAGGTCACCCGCCACGAGGGCGACCGCCTGCAATACCGCCCGCCGCGCCTGCTGTTTGACGCCACCACCGGCCAGTGGCTGGACCAGGCCGACGCCACCGGCCCCGCCGTCAAGACCTATGGCGTGCTGTATGGCCTGCACATGGCACGGTTTGCCGATGTGGGCCTGCGCTGGGCGCTGTTTGGCTTTGGCCTGCTGGGCAGCCTGATGATTGCCACTGGCATGGTGCTGTGGTCGGTCAAACGCAGCGCCAAGTCGCAGACGCAGGCCAGCCGCAAAGGGGCAGCAGCCAACGCAGGCACCGCCACAAAGCCACCGTTTGGCGAGCGCCTGGTGGCGGCCATCAACATTGCCACGCTGGCGGGGCTGCCGCTGGCCTGCGGCGTGTACATCGCCTCCAACCGCCTGATCCCACTGGGCACCGAGGGCCGTGCCGATGTGGAGCTGGCCTGGTTCTTCAGCGCCTGGGGCCTGGCCCTGCTGTGGGCGCTGGCCTGCGCCGTGGTGCGGCCCAGCCGCGTGGGCTGGTCGGTGCCGCTGGGTGCAGCGGGGCTGGTGTGGGCGCTGCTGCCAGTCATCAATGCCCTGACCACGCACACGCACCTGGGCGTCACGCTGCCTGCGGGTGAATGGGTGTGGGCCAGCATGGACCTGGCCTTCCTGACCACCGGGCTGCTGCTGGGCTGGCTGTCGTGGCGGCTGCGCCCGGGCCGCGCCCCCAAGGGCAAAGCCGTTGCGGCCAAGGCGCCGCGCACAGCCCCCGCAGCCGCATTGCCTGCAGCTAGCGATGTGTCCGTTTCCACCTCAGGGGCCTGAGCACCATGTCCGCTTTTCTGCTGTGTTTTGCGGCCTGGTCGGCCATGGCGCTGGGCATGGACCGCCACCACGAAGACGCCACAGGCCGCGAAGGTGCGGCCCGCCACCTGCAACAGCTGCGCCGTGCCGGGTGGCTGTTGCTGCTGCTGTCGCTGTGGCTGGCCGCACACCCGGCCGATGGCGTGCCTGCCTCGCTGGGTGTGACCGCATGGGCCGTGGCCCTGTCGGTGGCCGCCGTGGCCGTAACGGCCACTGTGACCTGGCAGCCCCGGCGCACGCCGCTGCTGGCAGGGGTTGCCCTGGTGGCCGGCATTGCTGCCTGGGCCTGGGGGTGGTGAGCACAAAGGGTGCGGCAGCCCTGCGGGCCCGCCCCTCCTACTGATCCACCGCTCTCCCCTGCTTTCTTTTTTTCCCGCTCTCTGCGCCCTCCCAGCCACCGGCCCCACGGGCCCGCGCCAGGCCCGGTGCATGCAGAGCCGTTCTCCAACGCGTTGCGCACATACCAAGGACAAACCATGCACGCACCTTTCCATCGCTCTTTCTGTCACCCGCACGTTCTGCACCCGCTGGCCGCCGCCGTCCTGGCCGCCTTCTGCGGCACCGCATTGGCGCAGGCCACACCACCCGCTGCGCCCACCCAGACACTGGGCGAAGTCACCGTACAGTCCACCAGCGGTGACGACGGCTACGCCCCCGCTGCCAGCACATCGGCCACCAAGGGCAGCGCGCCGCTGCGCGACGTACCCCAGGCCGTGAACGTGGTGCCTGAGCAGCTCCTGCGCGACCAAGGGGCCCGCTCGATGGAAGACGCGCTGCGCAACGTGCCCGGCGTGGCCATGAGCCATGGCGATGGCCAGCGTGACCAGGTGGTGATACGCGGCTTCACTGCCATCGCCGACCAGTTTGTGGACGGCGTGCGCGACGACGCGCTGTACTTCCGCGACCTGGCCGACATCGAGCGCGTGGAAGTGCTCAAGGGCCCTGCGGCCGTGCTGTACGGACGCGGATCATCGGGCGGCCTGATCAACCGCGTGACCAAGAAGCCCAAGTTCGGCGAGACCTCGGGCGAGGCCAGCTTGGGCCTGGGCAATTTCGACTACCGCCGCGCCACGGCCGATGTGAATGTGGGCATCAGCGACACCGCCGCCTTCCGCATCAACGCCGCTGTGGAAGACTCCGGCAGCTACCGCGACCAGCAGTTCGTCAAGCGCCACAACTTCGCGCCGTCGCTCGCGCTCAAGCTCGCCGCACAAACCGACCTGCTGCTGCAGTACACCAACGCACGCGACAAGCGCCTGACCGACTTCGGCATCCCGGCCCTGAACGGCCGCCCCGTCAACGTGCCTGCCAGCACGTACTACGGCTCCCGCAACGCGGCGCAGGACGACACCACCACCAGCACCATGCAGTCGCTGGCGGCCACGCTCAACCACCGCTTCAACGACAACTGGTCGGTGCGCAATGTCACGCGCGTGTACGACTACACGCTGGACCGCTACAACACCCTGCCCGGCGGCACCACCGACCCGGTGAACCTGACGGTGGGCCGCACCCGGGCCTTCATCCTGCGCGACGAAAAAGGCGTCTTCAACCAGACCGACGTCACCTGGCGCAACCAGCTGGGCGGCTTCAAGCAAGAGTGGCTGATGGGGGTGGAGCTGGGCCAGCAGAAAAAACGCTCTGAATCCGTCTCTGGCGGTGCGGACCGTGTGTCCATCTTCAACCCCATCGCCGCAGCCCCCGTCATCCCGGCGGCCAACTACAACGCCGACAACGCCATCCCCAGCCACACCACACAAGACACGGCCGCGCTGTACTGGCAAAACCAGATCACGCTCGCCCCGCAGTGGAAGGCCTTGGTGGGCGCACGCTACGACGTGTTCGGGCAAGAGACCACGTTCGACCGCAAGCTCAGCGCGCTCTCGCGCACCGACAAGAAGTTCAGCCCCCGCGCGGGCCTGGTGTGGCAGCCCAGCGATACCGTGTCGTACTACGTCTCGTACAGCAAATCCTTCCAGCCCTCGGCCGAAGCGTTTGCACTGGCCGCCAACAACACCGGTGCCGAGCCCGAGATCACCGAGAACAAGGAGATCGGCGTCAAGCTCGACCTGCTCGATGGCCGCATGAATGTGACCGGCGCGCTCTTCAACCTGGAGCGCACCAACATCAAGAACACCGACCCCGCCAACCCCAGTCGCCAGATCAACGTGGGCACCCAGCGCACCAACGGCCTGGAGCTGACGGCCAACGGCCGCCTGCCCGGCCGCTGGGATGTGAGCGCGGGCTACGCCTGGCTGGACGGCCGCATGACCAAGTCGCTGGCCACCACCACGTCCACCCAGTTGCCCACGGCCGCCATCGCGGCCCAGGGCAAGGTGCCCGCACTCACACCTCGCAACTCCGCCTTCCTCTGGGCCATGAAGGACCTGGGCCACGGCCTGCGCGTGGGTGGCGGCGTGAACCATGTGGGTGCGCGCTTCACCTCGCTCACCAACCTGGTCACCCTGCCCGCCTACACCACGGTGGACGCCGCCCTGCAGTACACGCTGGGCCAGTGGGACGTGGACGTGAACATCAAGAACCTGGCCAACCGCAAGTACTACGTGTCCAGCCACGGCAGCAACGACAACCTGATCCTGCCCGGCTCGCCGCGTGCGGTGCAGGTGACGTTGCGGACGCGGTTCTGAGGAGGGGGGAATGGCGGAAGGGGTCAAAGAGCCAAAAAATTCAAGGGATTTTGGCCTCTTCCGCCTGATGGTCATGGCTTTATAGCTACCAATTCAATAGCATAAAGGCGTACCCATCGGAGTGCCTCTTTTTGCCAGAGCGTCAAACGCCTGATGCATCACATGGGCAGTGAACGGGCTGCAGCAGCGCTCTTTGAAAAGGATGTGGCGGCCATGCTGACCGCGCTGCGAGCCCTTCTGACGAACCCGCTCCGCATCATGGCGGCGTCCCGCCCTTCTTGTGCACCTTGAAACTTTCATCCAGGTAGACCGATGAACTCGTCATGCCATAGCCTTCGCAGACAAACCCGTTCAGAGGTAGCACGCCCGGCGCATCGGTGATCCGGCCTCTCACCTCCTTGTACTTCTTTCCAGCTCGCCGCGAATGGATGGCGGCATTGGTCAGGTAGTTGAGGCTCACCCGGTAGGAGGCGTTGCTGGAGTAGTCTTCGTCGTCCTGCTGCTCGCCGATGTGTTCCAGGTCTTTGGTCTTGGCGTTGTAGCGGAACTGCAGCGTGAAGCCCGAGAACCGGGCGGCGTCGGCGTAGAAGACCGCCTGAACGAACAACGAATTGTTCTTGATGTCCAGGTTGTAGAACTTGCTGGGATGGCAGAACTCGCCGGACGTTGAGAGCACCTGATAGCTGCCATCAGCCCGACCGGTCAGGACAAGCAACCGCTCCTCTCGCGGGCCTTCTCCTTTGTGCCTTGTCAGCAACAGGGCCAGGTCAGGAACGCCGTCGCCGTTCAAGTCGCCTTCTGCAGTGGTCCAGACAAAGTCGGAATGCCGAAACTCGGGGGCTATTGCGAGCCGGGCCCTTTGATCCGCCGAAGCGTTTTCTCCCGCAGCGTATGCAGTGCCCCCACACAGAACTGCCAGAACGGCAAGGCGTCGGAATTTCATCACTCACGAAACCCGGCCAAAGGCACGCATGCATACCGAGGAAATGTGCGCGACAGGCTGAGCGGTGCGAAAAAATCTGAACAAGGGATTCTCCCGAGAGCGGCTTGCAGCCTGGGTTTGATGCCAATTCACTGATTTCGTATGCGAGTACGAATGTCTCGCGAGCAACTGCGTTTCGGAGCGAATGGACTACTCACCGACTTGCCTTGAGCTGCCCCAATTTTTCTGCAATATCTTGGCGCTCAGGCCAGCGTTGCAGGCCAACTTCGAGAACATGCACCGCCTGCTGCGTTCTACCGTAGGCAAGATAAACCTCGGCTTCTTTCATGGGATCCGGTTCACTACGGTGCTTAGCCCACCAGCGCTTCGCATGCGGTCCCCAAAGAAGGACGAGCAAGACAGTCACAGCGACAAGCGTCGGCAACAACCAATTCAAGAATGAAACCATGGTGCTCCGCAGTCAGAAATTAGCGTTCAGGTCTGATCGGCCAGGATCGACTGTAAAGGTAGTCAGCGCACATGTACCTTTTCATAGCACTACGCAAGATTCGACTTCAAAGTGAATCTTCTCTGAAAAGTTGACGTACGCCACAACCGCATCTTGGAACTCATCGAGAAGCACCATCCCCGTCGGATCACCTTCACTTTGCGTGCTCAGCCGTAAAACACCGGCGCGCCACTCACAGCTTACGGATTGATGCCAAGGCCGGTGCGCAAACTCTGACAGCATGTCTGCAACAGCCTCTGCTGTCTCGCTGTCTTTCAACCCAATACAGATCACAGTAACTAGAAACATGCAACCGTACTCAATGTTGTCCTCGGGACGCACGCGAAAAGCTGGATACGGAACTCGCCCGAATGTGGTTCGCAGCTTGGGTTTGACGCCGAGGCACTGATTTCATATGCAAGCGCGAATACCTGCAAAAAACCCGCGCGTTGAGGCGAAAGCACTATAGCCTGCAGGCTCAACCCCCGCCCAGCACCCACAGCCCCGGCGCGCAAAGTCAGCCCTTGGACCAAACGCCTGACGAACAGCAGTCCGCGCCGTTTTCCCAACATCCCTACCCCGCACACAGTCACGAATAAAAACAATTCCCATTTGCAATGTAAAATTAGGTTTCCGCAAGCCACAGCCCTCCCCCGGAGCCTCTTTTTGAACAGGCCTCCCGGCTGCAGCCAGCACCCACCGTCTTTCGATGTTTCCGGGTTGTCTGGCTTGATGAACCACTTTTTCGCCTTCTCTGTTGCGACAGCGCGCCCCGTGCCGTGGGCGGCGCTGGTGGTGGTGCGACTGCTCGACGGCCCTTGCCACCCCGCCCCCACGCCATGCTGAGCCCCACCGCCCTGCGCCGCTGGAGCTGGACCCACAAGTGGTCCAGCCTGGTGTGCACCGTCTTCATGCTGCTGCTGTGCATCACCGGCCTGCCGCTGATCTTTCACCACGAAATTGGCCACCTGCTGGGCACCGAGGTCGAGGCGCCCGCCATGCCCGCCAACACGCCGCGCGCCAGCCTCGACAAGGTGCTGGCCACCGCACACGCGCTGCACCCGGATCGTGTGGTGCAGTTCGCGTCGCACGCTGAGGACGACAACAACGTGTGGTTCGTCACGCTCACGCCCACACCGGCGCCCACGGACGATTTCAAGTCGGTGGCGGTGGATGCGCGCACGGCCCAGGTGCTGGCGCAGCCACGGTTTGACGAGGGCTTCATGCATGTGATGTTCCGCCTGCATGTGGACCTGTTTGCAGGGCTGCCGGGCAAGCTGTTTCTGGGCTTCATGGGCTTGCTGCTGCTGGTGGCTATCGTCACCGGCGTGGTGCTGTATGCCCCCTTCATGCGCAAGCTGGCGTTTGGCGAGGTGCGGCGGGACCGCTCCCCGCGCGTGAAGTGGCTCGACCTGCACAACCTGCTGGGCATCGTCACGCTGGTGTGGGCCTTTGTGGTGGGCGGCACAGGGATGATCAACACGTGGGCCGACCTGCTCATCAAATACTGGCAGTACGACCAGCTCTCGGTGCTGCTCAAGCCCTATGAAGGCCAGCCCACCGTGCCCGCTGCCGAGCGGGGGCCGCTGCAGCAGGCATTGGAGGTGGCGCAGGCCCAGGCGCCGGGCACCAAGCTGTCGTTCATTGCGTTCCCGGGTACGGCGTTCTCCAGCCCGCACCACAACACGTTTTTTATGCGGGGCAACGAGCCGCTCACCTCCAAGCTGCTCAAGCCCGTGCTGGTGGATGCGCGCACGGCGCAGGTCACGGCGTCGCCTGCGCTGCCTTGGTACCTGACGGCGCTGCTGGTGTCGCAGCCGCTGCACTTTGGCGACTACGGCGGCATGCCGATGAAGATCCTCTGGGCGCTGCTGGACATCGCCACCATCGTGGTGCTGGGCAGCGGGCTGTATCTGTGGCTGCGCAAGGGCGTGCAGGCAGCAAGCCCCGCAACACCAGCCGCTGGCAGCACCACCGACGGCTTTGCGGGCGGCGCATTGCCCGCATCGGGCGCAGCGCGCACCACCGAGGGGGCTGCATGAAAAAGCACAGCCCTTTCTGGACCCTGTGGGGCGGGCCCATCGTGATGGGCGTGCTCACCACCACCGGGCTGCTCACGGCCCTGGTGTCTGACACCTGGGGCGACTGGTGGTCGTGGGTGGCGCTGGGTGTGCCGGTGGCGGTGATGGGCTGGTACAGCTGGCCCCGCACATCCGCTGCAGCAGCCGCAGCCCATGCATCCTGCACGTCTTCCTCCGCTCCGCGCTGAGTTCCTTGTTTATTTGATCCCCTCCCCCATGCGTTCCGCACCATTCCCATACACCGCCCCGCTGATACGCCCTTCGTTTTCTGCCACCCCTGTCGCACTGGCTGCGGCCGTGGTGGTGCTGGCCCTGGCCACACCTGCGCTGCATGCGCAGCAAGCTGCAGTTCCCGCCACTGCGAGCGAAACCAAGACCCTGTCCACCGTGACCGTGACCGTGAACGCCAGTGCCGATGCATCGGCCCAGGGCCTGTCGCCCGCCTACCCCGGCGGCCAGGTGGCGCGCGGGGGACGTGCGGGCGTGCTGGGCACGCGGGATGCGATGGAGACACCGTTTTCCATCACCAGCTACACCAACGAGCTGATCCAGGACCGCCACGCGCGCAGCGTGGGCGACGTGTTGCAGAACGACCCCACGGTGCGTGTGGCGCGGGGCTTTGGCAACTTTCAGGTGTCGTACTTCATTCGCGGCTTCCTGCTCGGGTCGGACGACACGGCCTACAACGGCCTATACAGCCTGCTGCCGCGCCAGTACATCGCCACCGAGCTGTTCGAGCGCGTGGAGGTACTGCGCGGCGCCTCGGCCTTTTTGAACGGCGCCAGCCCCAATGGCGGCGGTATTGGCGGCAGCATCAACCTGCTGCCCAAGCGCGCACCCAACGAGCCCCTGAACCGCGTGACCTTTGGCGTGGCCAGCGGTAGCCAGACGCAGCTGGCGGCCGATGTGGCCCGCCGCTTCGGGCCCGACGGCAACACCGGCATCCGCGTGAATGCCGCCACCCACAGCGGCGGCACCGGCGTGGACGATGAAGACGTGAAACTGGGCCTGGTGGCTGTGGGCCTGGACTGGCGCAGCCGCGACGTGCGCCTGTCGGGCGACATCGGCTGGCAAAACCACAAGCTGCGCAACACCCGCACCAACGTGACACTGGCCGCCAACGCCACGCAGGTGCCCACTGCACCCGACAACGCCACCAACTTTGCCCAGCCCTGGACCTACTCCAACGAGCGCGACACCTTTGGCACGCTGCGTGGCGAGTGGGACATCACGCCCCACATGACCGGCTGGGCGGCCGCGGGCGCGCGCCGGGGCACCGAGGCGAATTCGCTGGCCAACCTCACGGTGGCCAACAGCAGCACCGGCACGGGCACCACCTACCGTTTTGACAACACCCGCAAGGACAGCGTGAACACCGGCGAGCTGGGCCTGCGCGGCAGGCTGCAGACCGGCAGCGTGGGGCATGAATGGGTGGCAGTGGCGTCGCACTTCAGCGCCGACAAGAAGAACGCGTATGCCATGGACTTTGGCAACACGCAGGCCACCAACCTCTACCGCCCTGTGTATTCGGCCCTGCCCGCGCTGAGCGCCAACACCATCCGGGGCGGCGACCTGGCCGACCCGCGCATCACCGGCAGCACGCGCCTGACCAGCCTGGCGATGGGCGACACGATGTCGCTGCTCGATAACCGCCTGCTGCTCACCGTGGGCCTGCGCCACCAGTCGCTGGAGATCGCCAACTACGCCTACGGCACCGCCGTGCAGACCGACCGCTACGACCAAAGCCGCACCAGCCCGCTGCTGGCGGCGGTGTACAAGTGGGGCAAAAGCCTGTCGGTATACGCCAACTATGTGGAAGGCCTGAGCCAGGGCCAGACCGCGCCCAGCACCGCCGCCAACCGGGGCGAGATGCTGGCGCCCTATGTCTCCAAACAAAAGGAAGTGGGCGTGAAGTGGGACGGCGGGCGCTTTGGCGGCAGCGTGGCGCTGTTCTCCACCATCAAGCCGCGTGCCTACGTGGGCAGCGACAACCTTTTTGGCAGCAGCGGCAAGGACCGCCACCAGGGTATCGAGCTGGCCGTGCAGGGCGAGGCGACCAAGGGTCTGCGCCTGCTGGGCGGCCTGACCTGGCTCAACGCCAAGCAGATCGCCACCGGCGCCGCCAGCACCGACGGCCGCCGCGTGATTGGCGTGCCCAAGCTGCAGGCCAATGTGGGCGCCGAATGGGATGTGCCCGGCGTGAGCGGCTTGGCCGTGGATGGCCGCCTGGTGCACACCGGCGCGGTCTATGCCAACGCCACCAACACGCTGCGCGTGCCCGGCTGGAACCGCCTGGACCTGGGCGTGCGCTACCTCACCGAGGTGCAGGGCCGCCTGGTCACGCTGCGCGCCCGCGTGGACAACGCGACCAACCGCAACTACTGGGCCTCATCGGGCGGCTACCCCGGCGCGGGCTACCTGGTGGTGGGCGCGCCACGCACCTTCTCTTTGAGCGCCAGCGTCGATTTCTGACGCACTCCGGGCGGTGCCGTTCAGCCAGCCGCCCGGCCCCAGCCACCCAGCGCCTGACCACCGGGCGCAGGCAGCCAACTTCTTTCGCACAGGGATTGCCCCTGGCCCCGCCGGGGCCGGGCACGCCCTGCGCACGCACATTTTTTGTTGAAACCACCGAAAGGAAACTGCCATGTCCTCGTCCCTGCGCCTCCAGGCCCCGCTGCTCGCCACCCTGATTGCCTGCGCGTCCCTCACCGCCGTCACCAGCGCCCACGCCCACCAGGTGTGGCTGGAAAACGCAGGTGGCCAGGCCCGCCTGCACTTTGGCGAATTCAACGAGAACCTGCGCGAGTCCTCGCCCGGCGCGCTCGACAAGTTCCTGGGTGCGCCCGCACTCGACCAGCGCAGCGCTGCAGGCACACAGCGCCTGGAAGGCAAGCTGGGCAAGGACGCCTTCAGCTACACCACCCAGGCCGATGCACAGACGCTGTTTGCCACGGCCAGCTACCCGCTGATCGACCGCAGCAAGCGCAACCAGCCCGCCATGCTGTGGGTGCCCGCCGCGCGCTGGGTGGCCAACGCGGGCCAGGCGGCCGAGGCCAACACCAAGGCTCTGGACCTGGTGCCCACCGGCAAGCCCGGCGAGTTCAAGGTGGTGTTCAACGGCGCGCCCCTGCCCAAGGTGCAGGTGGAGATGGTGGCGCCCTCGGGCTGGTCGCGCGGCGAACAAAGCGGCGACGACGGCACGGTGACTTTTGCCCTGCCCTGGAAGGGCCAGTACGTGGCCGAGGTCAAGCACAGCGACAAGACCGCCGGTGAGACGCAGGGCAAGCCGTATGGCGAAACCAGCTACGTGACCACGCTGAGCTTTGTGCAAAAGGACGGCATGGCATCGCCCGCGCTGCCCGAGCCGCCCGCCAAGGGCCACTGATCTGCGGGGCCCAGCGGGGCCCTTGCAACACCCGGAACCTGCACCACCCCTGCGGGGCTGCCGGGTCAAGGCTTTTCGCGGCTGCGCTGCGCCTGTTGTTTGAATGAAAACAGGCCCTTCCGCCCTCTGCATATCGGCTTTAAGCTACCAAATCAATAGCAAATGATCCACCATCATCTTCTGCGCACCGCCGTCGCCCAGGCCGTGCTGCTGGCTCTGTACGGCATGGCCCAGGCACAGACGGGCACGGCCGACGACGCTGCCCCTGCCGCACCCACCGCCCCGGCCGCGCCCTCGTTGCGCCAGGTGGATGTGGTGGACTCCACCGCTGGCGCCGCCGCCACACCCGCACGCCGCGCGCAAAGCAGCTCACGCCTGGGCCTGTCGGTGCTGGAGACGCCGCGTTCGGTCAGCGTGATCGACAACGCGCTGCTGGAGCAGCAGATGGCCACCACCGAACGCGACGTGCTGCGCAACGCCTCGGGCGTGTCGGCGCGCACCGAGTACTACGGCTCGTACTCGCAGTTCGCCATCCGGGGGCTGTGGGCCAACAACATCAACAACTACCTGCGCGACGGCGCGAAGTTTTCGCACCTGCTGGACCCGCCGCTGTTCAACATCGACCGTGTGGAAGTCATCAAGGGCCCCGCAGCGCTGGAGTTTGGCCAGGTCGCGCCCGGCGGGCTCATCAACTATGTGAGCAAGCGGCCCCTTGCCGAGCCGCTGCGCACCGTGAAGATCGGCGCAGGCAGCCATGGCTGGCGCAGCGCCGATTTTGATCTGACCGGCCCGCTCAACACCGACGGCACGCTGCGCTACCGCCTGGACGGCGGCGCCAGCCGGGGCGGCAGTTTTGTGGACGGCAACACCCCGCGCAAACAGGGCGTGGCGGGCAGCCTGGAGTGGCAGATCACCCCCGACACCGTCTGGCGCGCGCAGGCCGAGACCCAGAGCAGCGAAGGCGTATCGACCGTGGGCCTGGCCGTGCCCGACCCCAGGAACCCAGGAAGCGCCGATGTGCTGCCTGTGGGCGCGTTCTATGGCGAGCGCTGGCTCAACACCAAGGGGAGCCTGCGCTTTTACTCCACCGAACTGCAGCACCGCTTCGCCAACGGCATCGAAGGCCGCGTGCACCTCTCGCGCAACGAAACCCACCGCAACGTGAACCTGCCCTCGCCCATGGGCCCCGTCACCAATGGCAAGGTGGCGCGCGGCTACTGGCTGGCGCCGGGGCAGGAATACACCGCCGACACCGCGCTGGCCGAGCTGCGTGCCAAGCTGCAGACCGGAGCCGTGCAGCACCAGCTGCTGGCGGGCCTGGACTGGCGCGCCAATGCAGGCGTCTACGGCGCAGTCACCCGGGGCAACCTGGGCACCATCGACCTCTACAACCCCATCGCGGGCCTGGTGCCGCCCGTGGCTTCCACGGGCGTGACCCGCCTGTCCACCGACGCACGCAACACCGGCCTGTTTGTGCAAGACCGCCTGGCGCTGGGCGACTTCGGCCTGCTGCTGGGCCTGCGCCATGACCGCTTCAAGGACGCCTACACCACGCCCGTCACCGACCTGAGCAAGACCCAGCCCAGCGCCGCACTGACCTGGCAGCCGCGCCCGGGCAGCATGGTCTACGCCAGCCACGCGCGCTCGTTCCAGGCCAACTCGGGCACGCTGGTGTGGGGCGCGCAATCCGCCCCGCCTTCGGAGGGCAAGCAGCTGGAAGTGGGCTGGAAGCAGGAATGGCTGGGCCAGCGCCTGATGACCACCGTGGCCGCCTTTGACCTGGAGTTCACCAACGCCCCCGCCAACGACCCCGCACACCCGGGCTACTCGGTGCTCACGGCACGCCAGCGCATCCAGGGCATCGAGCTGGAGCTTCAAGGCCGCATCACGCCCGGCTGGACGGTGACGGCCAACGCGAGCTTCCACGACCCCAAGGTGCTGGCCGACACCGTAGCCGGTGCCAACGTGGGCCACCGCGTGGGGCTGGCCACGCGCCGCGCCGCATCGCTGTGGACGCAGTACCGCCTGCCGCAGCTGCCCGGTCTGTGGGTAGGCGGCGGCCTGGTGCACCAGGGCGACAAGTTCACCGCCAACGACAACCTGTGGCGCCTGCCCGGCTACACCGTGGTGGACCTGGCCGTGGGCTACCAGTTTGCGGGTGGCGTGCGGATACAGGCCAACCTGAAGAACGCGGGCAACCGCCGCTACTACCTGGACGGCTCGACCACCGCCGCAGGCTTTGCCGCTGTGGTGCCGGGCACGCCCCGCAGCCTGCAGGTGTCGCTGGACTACACGTTCTGACAACCGGCGACCAAGGCACATCGGCGCGCTGCCCCATCGGCCCACCCACAACCCGGCACGCGACACGCCATGCCTGGCCAGCGGGCCTGAACCTTTTTTCAACCCTCGGAGAAACAGCACCATGCAATCTGGCATCACCGTCTGCCGCACCGCCATCGCACATGCGGCCCTGCTTGCCCTGTGCGGCGCGGCCCATGCGCAGCAGGCCGCACCCACTGCCCCAACCGCCCCCACGGCAGAAAAAGCCCTCGCCCCCGTCACCGTGAGCGCGGGCGCCGAGCAGGAGAACCCCACCGCCCCCGTCACCGGCTTTGTGGCCAAGCGCGCCCTGAGCGCCACCAAGACCGACACGCCGCTCATCGAAACCCCACAGGCCATCAGCGTCATCACCCGCGACCAGATGGAGGCCCAGGGCGTGCAGACACTGCGCCAGGTCACGGCGTACACGGCCGGGGCGGTGTCGAACTACTTTGACAGCCGGGGCGACACCTTCAAGGCGCGCGGCGGCGATGTGACGCAGTACCTGGACGGCATGGTGCGCTTCATCGGTTACTGGAACGACACCCGGCCCGACCCGTACACGCTCGAACGTGTCGAGTTTCTGCGCGGCCCCTCGTCGGTGTTGTATGGCCAGGGCAGCGTGGGCGGTGTGCTCAACCTCACCAGCAAGCGCCCGCAGGCCGAAACGCAGCGCGAAGTGCAGGTGCAGCTGGGCAGCAACGCACGCAAGCAGATCGCCGCCGACATGACCGGCAAGCTCACGCAGGACGGCGAATGGCTTTACCGCCTGGTGGCCGTGGGCCGCGACAGCGACACGCAGGTAGACCATGTGCGCGACGACCGCGTGGTGATCGCCCCCACCGTGACCTGGAAGCCCAGTGCCGCCACCTCGCTCACACTGCAGCTCACGCACCAGAAGGACAAGAGTGGCTCGCTCATCGGCTTCTTCCCCTGGCAGGGCACGCAGCTGCCCAACCGCTATGGGCAGATCCCCACCAACACCTTCATCAGTGAACCCGGCTGGGACCGCTACAACTCCGAAAGCACCTCCTGGGGCTACCTGTTCAGCCACCAGATCGACAGCACCTGGACCGTGCGCCAGAACCTGCGCCGCAGCGTGAGCGACGTGGACTACCGCACGCTGTACACCAGCTTCACCGCCAATGCCGCCCAGGGCCGCCCCGCGCGCCCCGTGTTCAACGCCGACAACCGCACCGTGCTGCGCGATGCTTCGTGGACGTTGGGCAACGCGCGCATGCTGCTGGTCGATACGCAGGTCGAAGGCAAGCTGCGCTGGGGCGAAGCCGAGCACACCGTGCTGGGCGGCCTCGATGTGCAGCGCAACCACTGGGGCCAGCAAAGCTGGCGCGCCGTGGCGCCCGCCATCGACGTCTACAACCCCGTGTACGGCAACTTCACGGCGCCATCGGCATCGGCCCTGGCACGCGTGCCCAGCGTCGAGCAGCGCCAGCTGGGCTTCTACGCCCAGGACCAGATCAAGTGGGGCCGCTGGACCGCCACCCTGGGCCTGCGCCATGACAACGCCAAGAGCGACACAGAAGGCCGCCCCGCCGCTGCCGTCAACGACAAGGCCTGGAGCAAACGCGCTGGCGTCACCTACCAGATGGACGGCGGCTGGGCCCCGTATGCGGGCTATTCCGAATCCTTCCAGCCACTGGGCGGCGCCAACTTCTACGGCGTGCCCTTCAAGCCCCAGCGTGGCGAGCAGTGGGAGGCCGGTGTGAAGTGGCAACCGCCCGGCCAGGGCATCAGCGCCTTCGCCGCCGTCTACCAGCTGCGCGAGAAAAACCGCAAGACCACCGACCCGACCAACCCGCTCAACAGCCTGCAGATCGGTGAAGTCAAGGTCAAGGGCTTCGAAGCCGAGGTGCAGGCCAGCCTGGCACGCCAGTGGGACTTCACCGTAGGCTACGCCTTCACCGATGCGAAGATCAGCCGCAGCAACGCCGGCGACCAGGGCACCCCGGTGGCCAGCGTGCCCAAGCACACCGCATCCGCGTGGCTGAGCCACCGCTTTGCCAGCGAAGGCCGTGGCGGCTGGACCGTGGGCGCAGGTGTGCGCTACACCGGCTCGCAATGGAGCGGCACCAGCGCCATCAGCACCCCGGCCGCCACCCTGGCCGATGCGATGGTGGCCTACGACGCAGGCGACTGGCGCGTAGCCTTCAACGTGGTCAACCTGGCAGACAAGGTGCACATCACCCAGTGCCTGGCGCGGGGCGATTGCTTCTATGGGCAGGCGCGGACGTACACGCTGACTTCGACGTACCGGTTCTGAGGCTGCTGGAAGATGCTGGCTTGAAGAGATTCAAGCCAGAATGGGCTTCTCCGCGCTATGGACAAGCCTTATTAGCTATAAAAATAATAGCAAACAAAAAAAGCCCCGGCTTATCGATGAGCCGGGGCTTTGTTTGCGAGGATTTGCGGCGGCTACCAAGAACGCGGCGAAGTTCAACGCACTGGTCCGGGAGTACTCAATCCGTTCGTGCCCGAACCCGCATGACACGCGCTATGGTACGTAGACCATGTAGACATCAAACTTGAACCCGCTACCGTCCTCAGACACCCTGAGACTGAGCACAAGGTCACTTCTTCCCTCGGAAGACGTCCAGAGATCAATCAGCGCATCCCACCGAACTCCCATCCAGATGCACACGGAGGAATCCCAGGTTTCCTCCGGGAGTTCCACCAATTCCTCTCCGTAATGCTGGATGTATTTCTCGATATGTTCTGCCGTCTCAGACGACACAGGTGAAACGCCGGGAACACCTACGCTCAATGCGTAGTCTCGCCCCACGAACGCACGAACAATCTCACAAATGACCGGTCGCCAAGCCGAAGGAATAGGACGCTCCGAATCCGCATCCCTGAGGGCAGGCACTTGAAGGTCTTGCTTTTTAATGGTCATCTGAATTTTGGTTTTTTGGTAGGCCCTGCCCCGAGCCATCCTTCACCACGCCGCCCCAGCACCACCAACGGCGCCAACATGCCCACAGCGAACACCAGGGCCAGAACGATGTGCACCGGAAGCGGGATAGTTGAACCCACAAGACTGTCCAGAAGCAACGGCACGCGCAGTTCGCCAGAAGAGAGGAAGTAGCGCATCGTCCAGCGCAAGCACTCGATCATCCACACCACGCTGGCCCAACTGAGCCCCCACATCACGCCCCGCCACAGGCCCATGGCGGCCACAGCACAGGCGGCCGCTTTGACATAACCGCCCCAGGCGCTCTCGCCAGCAAGGCCAGCGGTGTAGCCGTGCCACACGGCATGGGCCACCAGTCCGCAGATCAGAAGAACTCTGGTAACACGCGCTATCAAGGGCATCGGGTAAAGCCGGTGTGTGGACAGGCGGGCATGTTACGGCAACGCTGCCCAAGCCTTTCGCGCCTGCAGCACCCGCAGTCGATCACCGCCCCAGCACCACCACATGCACCCCGGTGCGGATGCGAAACCCCAGGCTTTCATACAAGGCAATCGCCGCTGTGTTCGTCGCCCACGCGTGCAAAAACGCCTGGTCGCCCCGCTGCTGGATGGCATGCGCCACCAC
>OGCL01000997.1_pt1 | contig 26513 bp, 31 predicted proteins | sample 1570041 | NCBI WGS metagenome assembly OGCL01 (sample SAMN06266162, study PRJEB24511) | hot springs metagenome | isolation source: Hot spring water | place: South Africa: Limpopo | collected 2015-06-22 | reverse complement strand
TTAAAGAGGTCTCATCCCGTTATCCTGATATTCAAACCGAATCGAAACTGATTGATGCGGCCTGCATGGATGTCGTTCGCAACCCGAAGGGGTACGATATCATTGTTGCCTCCAACCTCTTTGCCGATATTCTCTCTGACCTTACAGCCGCGGTAACAGGAGGTATGGGACTGGCGCCGGGAGCCAGTTTTAACCCAAACGACAAGACTTATCCGGGATTCTTCGATCCGGTCCATGGCTCAGCGCCAGACATTGCTGGAAAGGAGTTGGCCAACCCCATGGCTGCCATTCTGACAGCCAAGATGATGCTCGACTATCTCGGAGAGAAAGAGGCAGGGGATCTTCTTTATCAGGCGGTCAAGAAGAACTTATCCGAGAAAAAAGTGAGGACGATCGATCTCGGAGGCCGGTCCAAGACGCACGAGGTCGGGGACGATATCGTCAAAATCCTTCGCTCCTTTTCGTAATCTCCACGCACGACTCACATCCGGTGCCCTTCAAGTGAGTGGCTGATCTCGAGGCCTGCTTGTTGGATTTCAAGGGTCACTCTTTCCATCTTCCGATCATTGAGGCTTGAGCTAAATCCGACCGCCCAGATGGCAGCCGGAGGCAGGGATCCCCTTTGAATTGGAGCAGCAATGGCCCTTACGCCAACGAGATACTCCTCATCGTCAATCGCATACCCTTTTTTTCTGGTCTCTTCAATCTGTTTAAGAAAGAGTTTAGGATCGGTCACTGAATTTGCTGTAAATCGGGTCAACCCCACCTTCTGGATGATCTCCTTCACCCTCTTCTCATCGAGTTGGCTGAGGAAGACCTTACCCGTTGCTCCTGCAAGAAGCGGCAAGCGGGTTCCAGGGGGCGCAGTGATCTTCATTTCGTGATGGGACTCCACAACATCTAAGATGGTGATGTGATCTCCGTTCATAATGCCAAGAAAGATTGTCTCCCCCACTTTTTCCATCAAACGTTCCATCGAGGGCCTTGCGACCTCTCTCCATTCGATTCGACCGTAACTCTTTCTTACTAATTCCAGTAGGGTGTATCCGATATTATATCGTTTATCGATTGGATCACGAACCAAAACGCCCAGCGCCTCCAGTGAAGAGGTGATCCCATGAACCGTACTCTTTCCGATCTTCAACTGTTTGGCAAGTTCACTGACACCCAAGCCTGAGGAGGAATCTGCAATGGTATGAAGTATTTTAAAGGCTTTTTTGACCGAAGGAGCGGAATAAGTGCTCTTTTTCATGCGTTCACCATATTGAACTTTTTTCTAAAAGATACCAGATTCGACCTGTCGTTGTCAATAGAGGTTTAAAAAATACTTAATAAATCTTGACAAGATTATTGTATGTGCTATGATTAGTTCGATCTGGGTTGTTCATTATAAAGAACTGTACTCCAAAGGGAGCTAAGAATGGAAGTGAAATCGTTGAATCCATTGGTCTTGAAGAAAGCGACGAAACCCCAACAGGAATGGAAGACGATCATTGCGATCTATCTCTATCTGGCTGGCATGGGAGCAGGTTCCTTTATCATTGGGATGCTGATCCACTGGCTCGGTGTCCAATTAAACCCTCTCTCAATCCCCTCGATCGAGTCGATTGGTCTTCCTCTCAACCTTGGCCGTCTCCCAATCCTCTGGGGCCCAATCCTGGTCGCTATCGGTGCGCCCTTCCTCATCCTCGATTTGGGGATCAAATGGAGGTTCTTCTATGCATGTCTCAATCCCCGAACCTCATGGGTGGCTCGTGGGTTTATCATCCTTTCCGTCTTTATCGTCCTCGGGTTGCTGATCTTCGTCAAATCCCTCATCCCCGTTAAATGGCTCTACCCAGAATCGAAACTCTGGCTCTTTCTGGAGGGAATCGCGCTCCTCTTTGCTTTCGCAACCGCTCTCTATACGGGCATCCTTTTAAAGGCAACAAAATCGGTCCCTCTGTGGAATACCTCTCTTCTTCCCCTTCTCTTTCTCGCATCTGCCCTCTCAACTGGAACGATGTCGATCATTCTATCGCTGCTGGGAACTGGTTTGATCTCCTACGACAGCCACACCATGAAGGCCTTAATGTATGGAGAGCAAATCATGGTGATAATCGAGGGATTCCTTCTCTATCTCTTTCTCTCCCGTACCTACAAGGTATCGGAACAGGGAAAAGATTCTGTACGCCTTCTCGTCACCGGCAAAATGAGATTTCTCTTCTGGCAGGGCATCATCCTTCTGGGATTGGTCTTTCCCATCATCCTTGAATGGATATCGAAGTATTACCAGAACCCAGCTATCTTATTTTTAGCCGGTATCTCACTGTTGACAGGAGGCTTCTTTCTCAGGCTGGGCATCTTAAGGGCAGGGATTAAAGACCAGATCCCAATGCAACGTCTGTTGGAACTCCGATATGAGCTAATTCAAAATTCGAAAGCCGAAACGAACCCAAATCTCTAAAATTCAAATTCTCGTAACTCTTTTGTTTGGGATATTATAACATTTGGTAATTTGAAATTGTTTTGAGTCTCGAATTTCGTGTTTCGAGTTTGGCGTTTTTAAAGGAGATTCAAATGGAGCAGAAGGTACTTTTGGTGGATCAGGAGAAATGCACAGGTTGTCGTCAGTGTGAGATGGTCTGCTCGGTCTATCACACAGGGGCAAGCAATCCAAGCCGTTCCCGAATTAGGGTCGTCAAATGGGAACAGTTAGGTCTCTATCTTCCCATGACCTGCAATCATTGTGAAAAGGCATACTGCGTTGAAGTCTGCCCCACAAAGGCCTGCCACAGGGAACCTGAAAAAGATAATCGGGTGGTCATTGACAAAAATCTCTGCATCGGATGCCGGACCTGCATTATCGCCTGCCCCTTTGGCCAACCCTTCTTCGACCATAAGGAGCGGGTCACTGTGAAATGTGACTATTGTGACGGCAACCCACAATGCGTGACCTTCTGCAATGTGAAGGCTGTCTCTTTTGTTAATGCCGATGAGGCCCATCTGACGAAAAAGAAGGAAGCCGCAGGAAAACTGGCCAACCTTCTGAAACAGGCAAGGGGATGAACACCCATTTCCAAAATTGGTGATTTGGATATGGGAGGCGCGGGGATTCATGCTAACACCCGATGAGCGAGAAAGATATGACCGACAGATCCTGATCGAAGAAATCGGTCTGGAAGGTCAGGAAAAGCTGAAGAGGTCACGGGTGGCTATTGCTGGTGTGGGCGGCTTGGGCTCACCTGCTGCCTATTATCTGACTGCCGCAGGAATTGGGAGAATACGGCTGATTGACCGCGATCGGGTTTCGCTGAGCAACCTTAATCGGCAGATTCTCCACTGGGAAGAAGACATTGGAAAGAAGAAGGTTGACTCTGCTGTCACGAAGTTGAGAAACCTCAATCGGATGGTCGAGGTGGAGCCGATTGATGAAGAGATTACTGAAGGCAATATCCACCAATTGATGGATGGCGTGGAAGCCATCGTGGATGCAATGGATAACCTCCCAACCCGCTTTATCCTGAATCGTTGTGCGATTGAGAAGAGGATTCCCTTCTTTCACGGAGCAGTGAGGAGCTTTGAGGGAAGGGCCATGACCATTCTGCCAGGAAAATCGGCCTGCCTGAGGTGCCTCTATCGGGGCCCAATCCCTGAAGAAAAGTTCCCTGTCATTGGCGTTGCCCCTGCCATCATTGGCAGCATCCTGGCTACAGAAGTGGTCAAATATCTTCTCGGTATTGGCCAACTTCTGACGAACCGGCTTCTGATGTACGACGGATTGGAGGCTATCTTCACTGAATTTACAGTCCATCGAAATCCAGAGTGTGACCACTGTGGAGGAATCATTCTTTAGATGCAAGGAGTAACCCATGTCCATTAAAGTTCATATTCATTCGACCCATCGCCGATATACGGATGGCCAAGAGGTTGTGACTGTGGAAGGAAAAACCGTGGGAGAATGTTTGAACCACCTCATCCAGCAGTTTCCAGGGATGGAGAAAGCCCTCTTCGCAAAAAAAGATAAACTGCATAATGTCATTGAAGTTTACCTGAATCAGGCAACGGCCCACCCGAACGAACTTTCCAAACCCGTCAAAGACGGTGATGTGATCCATCTCATCATTATGCTTGCCGGCGGTTAAGGTTGACATTGGAATAAAAAAGTATAAATCATTCCTTAACTTCAATAGGAGGAATGGGCAATGGCGGAGTGTCCTGTTTGTGGACTTGAATTCAAGCTGGCCGAAGGCACGGAAAAGGGTGAGATCATCACCTGCGGAGACTGCGGTTCCGAATTAGAGGTGACTGGCAAAGATAGCGTCCAAGAGGCCCCTCAAGAGGAGGAAGACTGGGGCGAGTAACAGCTTTAACCCATTGAGCAACATCTCGGAAGTACCCACCTTCTGACACGTCCATTGAAAATAGAATCGTCAAATGATTTGATAGGAGATTCGGCTTCAACAAATCTCGATCGACTGTTTGTCTTTCGCCAAATCTGGAGTGGAGACGATGAGAGTAGGACTGATACATTCCATTATTCGGAAAGAGGAGAAACTCCTGTTGGATGAGTTTCGCAGCCGACCAGGGGTAGAGGTGGTGCTGATCGATGACAGAGAAATCGTCTTCAATCTACACCGAAACGACTTCTCCTTCGATGTCGTTATCGAACGGTGTGTGAACCATTCCAGAGCCATTCATGCGATTAAGGTCTTCGAGGACTTTGGGATTCCAACGGTCAATACCTACCAGGTGGCAGAGACGTGTGGTAGCAAGTTTCTGACCACCCAGGCTATCATCAAGGCGGGCATTCGAACACCCCGCTGTTATCTGGCATTTACCCCTGAATCAGCACTGGCGGCCATGAATGAACTCGGTTATCCCTGTGTGATCAAACCCAATACCGGTTCGTGGGGAAGGTTTCTCTCGAAAGTCAACGACCGCAATGCGGCGGAAGCCATCTTGGAGCATAAAGAGATCTTAGGAAGTTATCACCACTCTATCTTCTATATCCAGGAATATGTGGATAAGCGGGGTAGAGATATCCGAAGCTTTGTCGTTGGAGATAGCTGCATCTGTGCCATCTACCGCCAATCTGAACACTGGATCACCAATACGGCACGGGGAGGAAAAGCCTCGAACTGCCCGGTGACCGATGAACTTCACAACATCTCCGTTCGTGCAGCCAAAGCTGTAGGAGGAGGTGTTGTCGCCATCGATGTCTTTGAGACGTCCGAGGGTCTTTCGATTAATGAGGTCAACTATACGATGGAGTTCCGAAATAGCATTGACACGACGGGAGTCAATATTCCGGCCAAAGTCGTGGACTATGTGCTGGAGGTAGGAAGGAGATGAGGGTCTCAATCATTGGTGGATCAGGTTATGGCGGTGGCGAACTTCTCAGGCTCCTTCTGGACCATCCAGGAGTCGAGGTTCACCAGGTGACATCCGAGCGCAATGCGGGAAAACCGGTTACGAGAATTCATCCAAATCTACGGAAAAGGACCTCCCTTAACTTCTGCACGATCAAGGAATTGGAGAAGGTGGACCTCCTCTTCGTCTCTCTTCCTCACACCCAGTTCATGCAGAGGTTCGATGAACTGAGCGGTCTGGCTGAAAAGATCGTGGACCTCTCTGCCGATTTCAGGTTGAAAGATCCTGCGGCGTACTTGAAATGGTACGGTGTGGAACATCCCCGACCAGATAAGCTCTCTGAGTTCGTCTATGGAAATGTTGAACTTCACCGGGAAGAAATTAAAAAGGCCCGCTATATAACGGGTGCAGGGTGCAATGCCACAGCGACCATTTTGCCCCTCTGGCCTCTTTTCAAAAAGGGGATTGTGGATACAACTATGCCTGTGGTGGCGGAGGCCAAGTGTGGCTCCTCAGAAGGAGGGAATACCGTAAGCGAGGCCACGCATCATCCAGAACGAAGCGGTTGCGTTCGCTCCTATAAACCGACTGGCCACCGGCATATTGCCGAGATGGAACAGGAACTCGGCTACCCAGTCCATTTCTCAGCCACTTCCATTGAGATGGTACGGGGGATCTTAGTGACAGCCTACCTCTTTGTCAAACCGGGAACAACAGAAAAAGAGATCTGGACGACCTTTCGCCAATTTTATGGACAGGAGCCCTTCATCCGAATTGTCAAGGAGAAACAGGGGATCTATCGACTTCCCGAACCAAAGATCTTGGTGGGAAGCAACTACTGCGATATCGGTTTTGAATTAGAGGGAAACAGACTCGTCGTAATTTCGGCCATTGACAATCTCATGAAAGGAGCATCTGGACAGGCTGTCCATGCCATGAATGTAATGTGCGGTTTTGAAGAAACAACCGGCCTCACCTTCACAGGCCTCCACCCAGTTTAATTTCAGATTTCGGAATGCGGATTTCAGAATTTTAAGATAAGCAATTCGCAATCCGCAACTTAATCGATATGTGCAGACTTCTCGTTGTTCGATCCAAGGAGCCTTTCAATCCTGAAAAATACCTTATTCCCTTTGCACAATCGGCGGAGGGGCAGAAATCAATTTGCAGGGCATCATTCAGGATCTGGCACAGATCAAAGAGAAGTTCATTATTGTCCATGGTGCAAACGCCCTTAGAGACAAATTAGCCGAAGAACTGGGAAAGCCCAGGAAGATCGTCACTTCAGTCTCTGGAGTCTCGAGCGTCTATTCCGACGAAGACCTGATTGACCAGATGATGATGGCCTATGCTGGGGTAAGGAATAAAAGGATCGTTGAACTCTGCCACCAACACGGTATCAATGCGGTCGGCCTCTTGGGTCTGGACGGAAGGTGTATTCAGGGAATCCGCAATAAGGGGATCCGGGTCTACCAGGACGGCAAGCTAAAAATCCTCAGGGATTACTCCGGAAAACCCGAAGCGATCAAAAGGGGGTTCTCGATCTTTTGCTCGATCATGGATATGTCCCTGTGCTCACCGTGCCTATTATTGACGAACAGAATATGGCCATCAATACGGAAAACGATGATGTCGTCAGGGTCATTCAGAAAACGATGCGCGCCCATACGGTGATCAACTTGATCGAAGCCCCGGGATTTCTTGAGAACAAGGAAGATGAAACGAGCCTGATTCGAAGGATTCCAGTGGTTGAGCTCGAAGCCAGGGAACAGCAAGTGGATGGTAGGATGAAGCGAAAGATGATGGCGGTTCGAAAACTTTGCGAGCTTGGAGCGAGCCGCGTGATCATTGCAGATGGCCGAAGAGAACATCCCATTGCGGACGCGCTCTTTGGAATTGGGACGGTAATCGAATGACCAGCCTCGATATTAAAGGGCTTGAAGACCGATATGAGCTTCCGGTCTACCCCCGCCGAAACCTCATCCTGGTAAGGGGAAAAGGTGCCAGGCTTTATGACGATCAGGGCAGGGAATATATTGACTGCGCCTCCAATGTAGGCGTCTCCAATATTGGCCATGCCCGTGAGGAAGTGGCCAAAGCCATCTACGAGCAGTATCTCACCCTTTCCAACTGATACGGTCTCTTCTATAACCCTGTCCGAGCGATGCTTTCTGAAAGACTGATCTCTCTAAGCCCCCAAGGGCTGAAACGGGTCTTCTACTGCAATTCCGGAGCGGAAGCCATTGAGGGAGCCATCAAATTTGCTCAAGCCACAACAGGAAAGACCGAAATCATCGCCGCAATGAGAGGTTTCCATGGAAAAACCTTTGGAGCACTGGCTGCCACCTGGGGAGAGGAATATCGAAAGCCCTTTATTCCCATGATGCTTGGAACCAAGCATGTACCTTTTAACAACTTCGAAAAATTGAGTGAAGTGGTGAGCGAAGAAACAGCAGCCATTCCCCTCGAACCGGTTCAGGGAGAAGGCGGAGTCCGAGTTGGGGACAAACCCTATTTTGAGAAGGTCCGGAGACTTTGCCGTGAGAGGGGAATCCTTTTAATCCTTGACGAAGTGCAAACAGATTTTGGTAGGACAGGAACCCTCTTTGCCTGCGAGCAGTTTGTTGAGCCGGATATGCTCTGCGTGGCCAAATCGCTTGCAGGGGGCATCTTCATGGGAGCTGTGCTCTGTTCAAACGTAATTCGTGTTCCAGTTAAAAGCCATACCTCCACCTTTGGAGGAAATCCCCTTGCCTGTGCTGCTGCACTGGTCTCGCTGGAGATCATCGTCCGAGAACGACTTCCAGAAAGGGCAAAAGAGTTGGGCGAATACTTTCTGAATGGATTGAGGGCAATTCAAAGCGATAAGATCAGGGAGGTGAGAGGTCTTGGCCTCATGCTTGGCATTGAGTTGAAAGAAAAGGCTGGCCCATACGTTCAGAAATTGATGGATCGAGGAATTCTTGTCCTGCTTGCAGGTCCCACAGTGATCCGACTTCTTCCTCCCCTCATCATCACCGCCGAAGAGATTGATAGGGTTTTATCTGTGATGAAAGAGGCCCTCATTTAAGAAGGGGCTGGTTCGACCAGCCCCTTCTTGTAAATTCCCAATAGCCCATACCCCCCCTACCCCCTCTAAAATTAAGAGGGGGGAAGAGAGGGAATTTATTTTTTAAATATTGGCGATTGAGTATTTGATTGGGATGTGGCTATGGGTGTTTGGCGTTTGGTTATTCCCTCTAATGTGATTCTGATGCTAAAGCTATTGCCTGCCTCTGGGCCGCAGTAATCTTCTCGGCAGCTGCTCTCTTTTTAGCAATCGCCACCTGATCCGCATCCACATAATCCACAGCTTTAATCTCACAGAAACGAACACACTGGGGATCGCCATCGCAGAGATCACACTTAAAATTCTTTCGATCAATCACATTAAACCCCATCGCTCCAAAGGGGCAGACGGTCACGCAGGAGCGGCATCCGATACAGATATTATGGTTCACCATTACCCGATTCAGACTCTCGTCTCGGGAAATGGCTTTCACAGGACAGACGATCATACAGGGGGCGTCCTGACACTGTTGACAGGACATCGGAACATAAATTCCTTCAGATTCCCATTTCACGATTTTGATCCGGCTTCGGGCAGGATTGGAAACACCGTCATGAAAGACTGAACAGACCTGCTCACAGAGTCTGCAGCCGGTGCATCGTTCAGGATTGATCGTAAGAACTTTACCCATCGGTTCCATTGACTTCTCTCCTTTCATATGTCACGAATCACACGAATATGAACGAATTTCACGAATAAATCACAATTCGTGTCATTCGTTTCCATTCGTTCTATTCGTTTATGATTACAGTAAGTGGGATGGTTCGTTATCCAGCCCGAGATTTTTGAGCGTCTCAGGTTTCGGAACGCCATTTTTATCCAGGCCCTTATACTCATAAAACTCATCAATCATCTTCTCAAATTTTTCTCGATCGATGACCTTCCCGATGACATCGAGGGCGCCTCTTCGGCAAGGTTCATCAAAGTAGCGGTGATTGAGCATATCACCCTTTTTGAGGTCGTATCTTGTCAATCCTTCACGAAGGTTAAAGAGTCGCTCCAACATGTTGGCTCGCACAGCAGCATCCCAAATCTCCCGAGGGGTCATCTCCAGCCCCGTATTGTAGTAAAGCACTCTGGACCAATCTTCGAAGTTAGGAAGCGTTGCACCGAGAAAGGTGGTGTGATACTTACAGATGCCAAGGCAATCCACAGCCATATAACAGTTCTCATGCCAGAAGACCTGCCACGGCTTACCGATATATTCTGTATGTTCCGAACTCAATGGACCATCGTAAGGTACAGGGCTGCTGTAAATCTTTCTCAACACCTCCTGTGGCAAATGGTATAGGTCAATGGCTGGACGGCTCCTCAAATGGTCTGATCCACGAGAAGCAGTTGCAATATTCAGGGCAAGAGCAGGCGTTGCGCGCTCATCAGAATGAAGATTGCTAACCCCCTTGACCTGAATCAGATAATCGAAGGAGTTCTTTCCAATCTTCTCAGCGGCAATGATCCCGCCTTCAGCCAGGACATTACCCAACCAACCTTTTCTAAAGCAGATCCTTTCAATCATCTCCAGAAGCGCCTCACTGCTGCCAAACTTCAATTCGAGACCATCCGTCTCCTTGTTCGTGAGAATTCCCAGCTCATAGAGCTCCATCGCCCAAGAGATGAGGCTTCCGATCTCCAAATTATCCACACCCCACTGATCCACCAGGTGATTCGCCACCAGCAGATTTTCCAGGCTTGGAATATCGGGCTCTGAGCAGAAAGCACCCTGAGAAGTATACTCTGGCCCTTCATCATAGATTCCTGCATAAGGCCCAGTAGGAATCTTATATTTGGCACGGCAGTGGACCTGACAGCCAAAGCAGCCTGTCATGTGGTAGGGTCCGATCGTCTTAGTGCAATTCTCATCTATGGATTCGGGCTCAATCTCATCACAATAGAGCATCTGGTTATACTGGAAGTTTCTGGTTCTAACACCGCCCCAGGAGTTTGTAGCACCCCAAATAAAAGGGGTCCCCAGGGTTCCCTGGGTCTGGTTCACTTTGGCGCTTGTGATCTGATCTATAAATCGTTTGTTATACTCAAGGGCTTCTTTGGGATAGGCGATCTTAATGTCCATGGTTCCGCGAGCGGCAATGGCTTTTAGATTCTTTGAGCCCATGACCGCCCCCATTCCGGTCCTTCCACCTGAATTCTTAATCCCAGTCATGACATTGGCGTACCGTACCAAGTTTTCGCCTGCCGGACCAATGACCAGACTCTTAATATCATCGTCTCCAAGCTCTTCCCGGATCGCCCACTGGGTGTCGGTAACGGTTTTGCCCCATAGATTTTTGGCGTCACGGATCTCAATCTTGCCATTCTTGATCCAGAGGTAAACCGGTTTATCCGCCTTCCCTTTGATCACGAGATGATGGAACCCTGCCCAAGCTAACTCAGGAGTAAAGAACCCTCCCATATTTGCGCTTCCCAACAATCCTCCCAACGGAGATTTTGCCATCACATGGCATCTCGAGGTCGCTGAGGCCAGGGTGGCACATAAAACCCCTCCGCTCACCATAAGCGTATTGTCAGGCCCGAGGGGATCACACCCTTGCTTTGTGTGATTGTAAAGCAAGTAGGCATCAAGTCCCCTTCCTCCAATAAACTTTTTCCGCAGTTCGAGAGGAATCGGTTTAATCTCTATCTTACCAGTCGAGAGATCGATATACGCTATCTTTCTATTTAGGGCCATCTTTCTTAACCTCCTTCATCTTTCTTTCGAATTCCTGTTCGGCCAACCTTTTGTTCACATCCCACACCGGGCCTCTGATCCGGGGAAAACCATCTTTCACCCAGGAGACACGCCATTCCATATGACAGACAGGACATTTCACGGTCGAATCCCCGGGTTTAGGCACCAATCGACCCATACAACTGGGATTGTGACACCTTACCTGACCATAGGTACGAGTCTTCCGTAGGCTCTCCGCTGTTGAGAGTCCTTCTTTCTCGTTAGCCATAGCAACCTCCTTTCTCAAAAATGAATGTGGAAGGCAGGGGGCAAGGGGTCGATAAAATCCTTATCCCATACCTTAAGTTCATAATAGTGAACTTCCTTCATTTTATCTAAAATTAAAACTTAGCCAAATTATTAAACGATATTTATTCCTTTGTCAAGTAATATTTTGATCAATCACAGTAAATGTTCACGATAGTGAACAAGGTTCTAAGCAGTCGTCGTGAAATTGCTTTAAGCACCCTCCACCTTCTACCCTCTAGGATTAGAAGAGGGATTCCACCATTCGATCCATGTCCCTTCACGGCCAAATAAGATCCCGATCTTTGATTCTATCGCCCGTATCCAGTCTCCGAGATAGGAAGCATGATGGATAATCAATGGTGTGCTATGCTCGGGGAGGATATCCTCAAAGAATCGGTAAAGAAAAATATTCCGATCTACCTCCTGCATGGTCTCCCCATCATCCCAGGGTGTTGGTCGTATAAATCCATGATTGGCTCCCTCATCTCTCCGATAGAGGAGATAATCTCCGAATTGCTCTTTAAGACGGCGGAGTATTTCAACACATTTCACGACCTCTTCAAATCTGATCCCTTTGCAGAAATATCGAAGTAAACGATCTGAAAATGATTCGAACCCGATCGAAGCAAACATGATCTTCACATCCAGCGATTTGGCCTTTAAAACGATCTCCGAAAGCTCGGAAGCGTGGCGATTGATTTCATCGACCCGACAGACGAGATTAATCTGAGAAAGCCTGATCCGGTGATCCCCAACCGTCTCTGCCTAATGAGCCAAGAGGATATTCGTCAATCAGCTCAAAAGGAATCTTCTTCCCATCCGATTCTGGCAACCTCTTAATCTGAGCAATCACCCTATCCTTCTCCACAAGACCATGAAAGCCTTTATCCTTTGAGACATCGCAGAAGATACACCCTTGACTCTGAACACTCAATTCGGGAACCCTTTCTTTAAGATCCACTGGCGGAGGAAGGACCACGGTCCGTGTCCTCCCGGAATAGGGACAACCGATCGAGTGAAGTACTTGGGCCATCTGAACATCGTGCTTCTTAAGGGTATCCGAAAAGGTATAGAGGTTTCCCCAATCAACTTCGAGGTATCGCTCCTTGATCCATGGAAACTCGAAAAGTCTATTCTGGATCTTCAGATGGTCCGATCTAAAACCATCCACCGGCCCCTGGAAAGCCAGATCGACACTCGATCTCAGCCCTTTGAAACGATAGGAGTAACGATCAGCCTCTGGTTCCCCTTCATAATCCTGTCGGGTCTGAGGTCCACCCAGAAGGGTTTTATATCCTCGCTCCCTCACTTCTCGGATCAGCTCGATCAGGTCTTTTCTTCCGCAGAGATGAGTGAAGGCAATTAACCTCTCCTTCCCACTGTAATACTCATCTATGAAATGGAAAAGCCTCTCCTTTAAAAAGTTTCTCTCTATTCCGATCACGATGGAGGGGATGGAAAGTTTCTGCTGGAAAAAGGTCGCTGCCAGTTGGGCACCCAGAATGCCATGGGGTTCACCCGTATGGTGGGTAAAGATAATCATACCTACACGATGTCATATTGGTGAAGGAGTTTCAATTGGGAAACCTCCCCTCTTAAAGGAAGGTTTGGAGGGGTTAAATCCTCCTAAATTTGTCTGAAAAAAACCTCTTCTTCCTTTACTTCCTGGTACCCCGATATCCTGATACCCTGATACCCCGCCTACTCCTACATATTCCACCCACCAGAAACCTCTATTTCGGCTCCGGTCACAAAACTGGCTTCATCCGAAGCTAAAAAAGCCACCACATTGGCAATCTCCTCCGGCTGCCCAGCCCTTTTCATCGGAGTATTTTCGATGATCATCTTTTGATACTTTTCAGCCATCTTAGAGACGGTGGGGGTTAGGATGAAACCCGGTAGAACGGCATTGACATTAATCTGATATCTGCCCAACTCTCTGGCGATACTCTTAGTCAAACCGATGATCCCTGCCTTGGCCGTACTGTAACTGATCTCGGAGACAGCCCCCCTCTTTCCCCAGACCGAAGAGAGATTGATGATCTTCCCATAATTCTTCTCAATCATATAGGGAGCGACCGTTTGAATACAGTTCAACGTCCCTTTTAGGTGGACTCCGAGAACTGCATCCCAATCCTCTATCTTCGTTTTCAGAAGGCTCCCCGGTCGATCAAACCCGGCATTATTGACCAGGATATCGATCCGTCCGAATGCAGCAATCACTTCGACCACCATCTTCTCAACCTGGCTTCTGTCAGCCACATCGACTTTGAAAAAGAGGCATCTTCTGCCCAATGCCTCGATCTCCTTCTGGGTCTGAGCACCGGTCTCTGGATTCCATTCCACCACAACAACATCCGCTCCCTCGTAAGCCACCTTCTGGGCAATGCTTTTCCCAATACCTTGACCCGCCCCTGTCACAATCGCTTTTTTATCTTTCAACCTCATCTTTTCGCCTCTTCACCGATCTTTCCAGGTGGGTTTTCGTTTTTCAAGAAATGCCTTTAGACCCTCGGTAGCATCCTCTGTTTTCATCAATCGGTCGAGGTAGATCTTTTCAATGGCCTTGAGCCCCTGATCCAGGTCGTCGTTAAGACCAGCGAGCGCAGCCTTCTTCGTCAGCTTTAGAACAATACCGCTCAATTTTTTGAACTTCTCAATAAATCCATTCACTTCTTCGTTAAATGAAGCTTCGGGAACAATCTTATTGATTAACCCCAGGGTCAGAGCCTCTTGGGCACTAATCGTATCACCGGATAGGATCAACTCCATGGCCTTCTTCCTTCCGATGGTCCTCGGAAAAATGAGAGCTGCAATGGGTGGAAAGACGCCAACCTGGATTTCAGGCTGTCCGAATTTCGCTTTTTCCGTCGCAATCACCATGTCGCAATAGAGCGCCAATTCGCAACCTCCCCCAAGTGCAGCACCATTGACTACGGCAATGGAAGGAACCTCCAAGTCGTCCATCAATCTAAATATCTTATGAAAGGTTTCGATCATCTTATAAACCAAATCGCCGAGATGCTCACCCACATCCACCCCCGCAGAAAATGCTTTTCCTGCTGCTTGGACGATAAGGAGTTTTAGAGACTTCTCATCTTTTAATCCCTCTAAATGAGTATTGATCTCCTCCATCATCTCAATATTAAGGACATTGAGAGGAGCACGATTTAGTGTAATGGTCGCCACGCCGTCTTTTAACTCTGTCTGGATATGTTTGAAAGCCATATTTCACCTCCATTAGCCCTAAACCCAATGCGGTTTAGGCAGCTCATCATGAACCTTCTAAAAAAACACCCTTTGGGCAAGGGAAAATATCCAAACCCAAAGGGTGCTGTTCTATACATCTCTTCTACCTTATTTGCTCTGGGGTTTTCCCAACACTTCCTCGAAGAAAGTCTCATCCATGAGCTTGCCTTCAGCAATGTTCTGACGGTACTTGATGAAATCGATGGTGTCGGCCCCCGTGATCTTCTTCATGTTGAATGCACCAAACCCGAGGAAAGCCTCTCCCATCATGTTAGCGGCTAACCAGTGCCGGTTCGGATTCTTCATCTGATCCCAGAAGAACTTCTTCTTGTTCCGGATACCATCGATAGACATCATCAAGCGGCCTGGAAAGAGATTGGCAAAGGTCCAGCAAATCTTCTCCACTTCGGCATCCAGAAGGGCAAAATCATACTCGTTGTTCTTCAACTTGCTATTCACCCACTCACGTGCCTTTTTGAACTCATCTCCGGTTTTAAACTCTCCATAGACAAGCTCGCCGTCTTTCACATAGGTGTCGGTAATGACCTGAGGATTTCGAACCCAATTCCCTTTCTCATCCTTAAGAACCGGAACGCACTTGGAGATTTTAGGCCCTTTCGCCACATCTTATAGGCAGACCACATCTCACAGCTGATGCAACTTTACATGGCATCCTCGATCGAAAGGAAGAAGGGAAGGAAGTCCGGAGCGCCTCCCCCCGGAGCAGAGCCATGGCGGGGGCCAGCCGGTCCTAACACAGCAAGGTCAGAGGCAACGGTCAGGTCGCAGGCCGTGCCGATCTCCTGTCCTCCAGCCACTCTCATTCCATTCACCCTGCAGATCACAGGTTTCTTGCACATCAGAATGGAGTCAACCATATTGTTGAAAAGTTCCATGTAAGCCCCGTACTCCTCAGGCCTCTTGCTGTAATATTCCGAATACTCTTTGGCGTTTCCACCGGTGCAGAAGGCATAAGGCCCTGTGCCGGTAAATACAACGGCCACCACCGAATCGAATACTTAAAAATCGGGCGTAAGAACGATTCTCTTCTCCGGTGATCCGGCCTTATGAACCTCGTCAAAGACGGCTGCAATCTGGCTCATCGGTCGGGTCTCGGTAAAGGGCGCAATATCAATCTTTTTTGAAAGGACCATATCGAGCACGATGGGATAGTACTCGGGTAAGCATCCCCAGGTTCCGATGATCTCTGCATCAAAAGCCATCAATCTTGACACACTGTATTCATTTTTGGCCATCCCAAAGCCAATCAGAATCAGTTTTCCGGTGAAAGAGAGGAGCTCAAGGGCCATGTCCTGCCCTGCCTTGGTGCCGCTCACTTCGAAGATCTTCCATCCAAATCCAGCCTCCAGGCCATTTTTTTTGCAGATATCTCGAAATTCATTCCGGATATCCTTGATCTGTTTGTCCTGAGAGCTGATCACAAAATCAGCCCCATAATTCAATGCCCTCTTCAGTTTTTCAGGATTTCTCGCGATGCCGATCACTGCTTTGGCACCAAGAGCCTTGGCAGTCTGAGCCATGTAAACGCCCACCCCTCCTGTGACGCCAATAATGATGACATTGTCTCCAGGCTGGAAATCTGCCCGTTTGGCTGCCTGGTAGGGTGTGGTTGCAGCATCAGCCACCACAGCCAATTGCTCAAGAGGGATATTGCCACGGTTTCTCACCTCACAGAGATCAATGGAGGGAACAGGAATGTGACTCGAAAACCCTCCGTAGATTCCGAGGCTATTTCCGGGCATCTTCTGGGCCAGACAACGATTGCCTCTGCCTGTCTTACAGAGCAGACATTTTCGGCAGGGCATGACCGCTGGAATAATCACCTCTTTGCCGATCCACTTTTCATCGCCTGCGACCACGGTCCCGCTAATCTCATGGCCGAGCGTGAGGGGTGGTTTCGATACCGTAGGAACGCCATCGTAAAAGTATCCCAGGTCGGTATGGCAGACCCCACAGCCAGCAACCTTCACCAAGACCTCATCCGGCGCCAGAGCAGGAACCGGGATGGAAGTTTTTGCCAATTTTCCAGGTATCACCTCCCCTGTCTCTTTATTTTTTGTGGTGGGTTGAACCATTTGCCAAGTCTCAATCTTATCTGGTAATTGTGTCATAACATTCACTCCCTTCTTTTTATTAAAATCCGAACCCAGAATACCGAAATCCGAAACAAATTCAAATCGTTAAATCTAAATTTTCTAAACGATTCTGTTTGGAACAATTTAAAATTTAGTCATTCGATATTGTTTCGAAATTCGTATTTGGTGCTTCGAATTTCATCCTGATTAAGTCATTCCTAATCCGCCGTCCACGCAGATGAGCTGACCCGTGATATAGTTTGCCTCATCCGATGCCAGAAAGACGAAGGTTGGAGCCACCTCTTCAGGTTCTGCAAAACGACCCAGCAAGATCCTTCCTGTATAGATCGCTAACAGCTTTGGGTCTGATTTCACTTTATCAAACATCTCCGTGCTGACATACCCCGGCTGGACGACATTCACAGTAATATTAAAACCGGCCAATTCCCGTGCGGCTGATTTGGTCAGAGCGACGATGCCTCCCTTTGCTGCACTATAATTGATCTGTCCCTTGGTCCCCCATAATCCCGCAGAAGAGGTGACATTGATGATTCTTCCATATTTTCGCTCCATCATATACTTGGAGGCAGCCTGAGTACAGAGAAATGGCCCTTTGAGCTGGATATCGATCACCTCATTCCATTGTTCCTCCGTCATTTTATGAAGCATACCCGGTTTGGAGACCCCTGCATTATTAACCAGGATATCGATCTTTCCAAATTGGTCCACACAGGTATTGATGATCTTATCTACATCGGCCTTAAGGGCGACATTTCCTTTGACAGCAACCGCTTTTCGTCCCATCTTCTCGATCATCTCCACCACTTCCTGGGCAGGCTTATCCTGTGATGCATAATTGACGATCACATCCGCCCCTTCCTTTGCGTAAGCAAGGCAGATGGCTCTCCCAATACCTCTTCCGCCTCCGGTCACAACCGCTGCTTTTCCTTCTAATCGTCCCATCCGTTGCCTCCATCCATTTTCGTTCTAACTTCACTCAACCTTCAGCTCCAGATTAATCATATCTCCCCCTCTGTTGAAACCCATATCCCTATAAAACTTGAGGAGATCCCAATCATTCCAATTCGCCAAGGTATAGATGACTTTGACACCAATGGCCTTCAAATTCCTAACAAACTCCTGACCCAACATCTTCGCCACGCCTTTATGCTGATAATCTGGGTCGACTCCGATGATCGTAAGCCATCCAACCGTATCAGGAACGCCGAATTCCCATCCGCTTACCTCACCCACTACAAATCCGATCACCTTCCCCTCATGCTCTGCCACCAGGGAAGAAAGCGGATAGACCGGCTTTTGAGTAATGATATTTTTCCAGTAATCGGGCCTCAATTGACCGATCACTCTGCGATCGATCTCAACGATCGCACTTAAATCTCCGTTTGTCATTGGCCGTATTCTTACTTTGGACAGAAATTCAATATCCATTCTCTTGGCCTTTACTCCTCTCTCACTATTCGATCATGGCTATTAAGGCTTCGGCTTCCACTTCCTGGCCTGGTTTCACATACACCTCTTTTATCGTCCCGGTGATCGGAGCCACAATCGGCATCTCCATCTTCATCGCCTCAAGCACGGCCACCTGATCATCCTCTTTGACCTGATCTCCTACTTTCACAGAAACCGATACAATTTTACCCACCATTGGCACTGTCACAGGTGTTCCCATAATGCTAACCTCCTATTAAGAACCGATTGAATTATTTAAGTCCCAGTACACTCCTTGCGATAATCATCTTCTGAACATTCGATGTCCCTTCCACGATCTGGTAAGACTTAGCATCCCGATAAAATCGCTCAACCGGATATTCGCTTGAAAATCCATAAGAACCAAAAATCTTGACGGCGGTGTTGGCCGCTCTTACAGCCACTTCAGCGGCAAAAAATTTGGCGCAGGAGATCTCAATCGTATTTCTCTGTCCCCGATCTCGGTTCCAAGCTGCCCGATAAACTAAAAGTCTTGCCGCTTCCTCTTCGACGAACATCTCGGCGATCTGCTCCTGGATCATCTGGAAATTGGCAATCGGTTGTCCGAACTGCTCACGCTCATTGGCATAACGGACAGAGTGCTCTTTGCAGGCTCTTGCCACCCCCACTGCCCTTGCGGCGCAAGAGAGCCTTGTATTGTCCAGCATGAACATGCAGATCTTAAACCCATCTCCCTTCTGCCCAACGAGATTTTCTTTTGGTATTTTAACATTATCGAAGTAAATCTCTCCGGTGGGTGCACAGTGAAGCCCCAGTTTTGTCTCAATGGCTTTCTGGGTCACTCCAGGTGAATGCATATCGACAAGGAAGGCGGAGATCCCGCGATGTTTCAGGGAGCGGTCAGTATAGGCATAGACGATCCCTAAATCTGCAACCGGAATCCCAGAGATCCACATCTTGCTTCCGTTCAGGATAAAACAATCTTCCTTCTCTTCAGCAGCGCTCTTCATGGAGGCCACATCAGAACCTGAATTCGCCTCGGTGATAGCAAAGCAACCTAACAGATCCGCATTGATCAATTTGGGAATATATCTCTCTCGCTGTTCTTCTGTGCCAAAATTAAGAAGGACGGATTGGATCGAATTCATCTGAAGATTAAAGGGAAGTCCCCAGGAGGGTGAAATCCTTGCAATCTCCTCTGCCATAATCGAGGCCGCGAGATATCCGGTCTCATTTCCACCATATTTCTCCGGTGCGATACAGCCAAAGAATCCCAGATTTGCCATCTCCTTAACAATCTCTTTCCGAAAGCGGTGTTCTTTTTCATCTTCTTCCATGGTGGGAGCGATCTTCTTCTCGGCAAAGTTTTTTGCCATATCCCGCATTGCCTGTTGCTCATCCGATAATAAAAAATCCATAAAACCAACCTCCCTCCAGATTAGATTGTGCAATTTATAACAAACAGACCAACTATTGTCAAGGAAATTTTCTTTTTCTTGTAATTACTATAAGTTATAAATTTTAACAGAAACGATTGATAAATTTAAAAAATCGTAATACTTTAACTCTTTTAAAAAGAGGTTTGACAAGATATCGTAAAACCACAAGGCCCCCTCAATCCCGCTTTTTCAAAGGGGAAATCTCATGAGGCGAGGGACTCCTCCCTTTGGCAAACGGTTCGACAAGACGCACCGTCCTGAGCTTGTTAAAGGAGGAAGGTCGGAGGGATTTTATGAAAGATTTTTCAAAACCCTAAAGTGTTACATTTATTTCGTTTGTATCAATAATGGATATCCAGTTAGAAAAACCAGAAACTATTGACAAAAAAGAGTCAAATGGGCGATAAGGGTCCTATGCGGATTATGGGGTTGGACGTTGGTCTAAAGACGATTGGAGTGGCTGTGAGTGATGAGCTTGGAATAACCGCCCAGGGCTTAAAAATCATCAAACGTAAGGGAATGGAAGACGACCTTCGTGAACTTTCTTCAATCATCTCTAAATTTAGGATTGAGAAGATCGTTGTTGGCCTTCCCAAAAAGATGGATGGCACTCTGGGCAGGCAGGCAGAAATGGTTTTAGAATGGATCGAATGGCTCAGACAGAACATCTCACTTCCTGTGGAGACATGGGATGAGAGGTTTTCAACAGTTGAAGCGTCAAAGACCCTGATTAGAGCCGACCTTTCAAGGAAGAGAAGAAAGGAAGTGGTTGACAAATTGGCTGCTGTCCTTATTTTGCAGGGATATCTCCACCAAACCGTGAGGCAGAAAAATGAGTTTCTTCCGTCAACATAAGATTCTTCTCATCAGCCTCTTTCTCCTCTTAATGGTCAGTTTCCTCCTGTTCTGGTTTCTTATCGTGCCCCCTTCTGGAACTTCTTCAAACAGGATGTTGACGGTTAAGAGAGGAATGTCTTTCCGAAGCATCGCTGCCATGCTTGAAAAGGAGGGGATCATCCGAAATAAGGATCTATTTATCATCATGGCAACCCTACTCCAAAAGACAGGAACCATCAAGGCAGGAGAGTATGAATTTCCTCCGAAGATGTCATCTTTAAAGGTCCTCGATACCTTGATCAAAGGACAGGTCAAACAGCACCTCATCACCGTTCCCGAGGGCTATACGCTCTCTCAGATTGCACAACTTCTTGAGGACTCAGGTATCGTTACTAAATCAGCCTTCCTCCAAAAGGTTTCTTCTCCTTCCTTCATCGCTTCCCTTGGACTCTCCGATCACCTCTTGATGCCGTCCCGCCCTCCCTCAAAACAGGATGGTAGCCTCACCCTCGAAGGTTATCTCTTTCCAGACACCTATCACCTTATCAAAGAGATGGAGCCTGAAGAGGTCATCCGGATCATGGTCCAGCAATTTCAGAAAACCTTTGGACCTGAACTGATAGAGAGGGCTTCTCAACTCAGGATGCATCCTTTCGAGGTGGTCACTCTTGCCTCCATCATCGAAAAGGAGACCTCTCTCCCTGAAGAAAAACCGCTTATATCTGCTGTCTTTCACAACCGTTTGAAAATCAGAATGCCCCTTCAGAGTGATCCTACGGTCATCTATGGAATCAAAAATTTTGATGGAAACCTGACCAAGGAGCATCTCTTAAAGTCAACTCCTTATAACACCTATCTCTTTGGGGGGCTCCCTCCAACCCCGATCTGCAACCCGGGAAAGGCGTCCATACAGGCCGCCCTATACCCTGCTTCGGTCCCCTATCTCTATTTCGTCTCAAAAAATGACGGGTCCCACCATTTTTCTACCAATCTTGAGGAGCACCAGAGAGCCGTAGCGAAGTTTCAGAAAAATCCACTTGAAAAAAAATAATTTCTCATTTATCTTAAAGTTCCACAAAACGCGTTAGAGATTCCGTATAGGGTAATACGGGGTAAAAAGAAAGGGGGATTTTGATGAAAAAAGAGGTAGCAGTTATCGGTGTTGGGCAGACCGCTTTTGTGAGAGGTTATGATGGTTCAATACGCGAGCTGGCATTTGATGCCTTTAGAGAAGCTATCCGGGATGCCGGGATTACACAGAAAGAGATAGACGCATCCATTTTCTGTTCGGCTCCTGAATATGACAAGCAACGATCTCCAGCAGGTGTCCTCGCAGAGTATCTGGGGCTGATCCCACAACCCACATTCTATGTGGAGACGATCTGTTCTTCAAGCAGTACCGGTATTAAAGTGGCTTATAGCATGATTAAGTCAGGCCTTCATGATGTTGTCGTCGTCCTCGGATTTCAGAAAATGTCCGAGCTCTCCTCAGCGGAATCCCAGGAGAGAATGGGCAGGGGCTCTGATATTCAGTGGGAGGCACCTTTTGGTACGATGATGCCAGCCTATTATGCCCTATACGCACAGGCTTATATGGCAAAGCATGGCCTAACCCATGAGGATATGATGAATGTTCGGATTAAATCCTCCACCTATGGTGTGATTAATGATCGAGCCGTCTACAGGAAGCCGATCAAGCCCGAAGATTTCAAACAGGGAGACCCTGAGGCAAAAATGGCTGGCCCGGTTGCATGGCCGCTCCGTGTGGGTGACTGCTGTGCGAATGCAGATGGAAGTTCATGTATCATTCTGGCCAATGCCGAAAAAGCAAAAACATTTTCAAAGAAACCGGTCTGGATATTAGGGATCGGCGCAGCCTCGGAAGCAGTCAATATGGCCGCAAGACCCGATTTTACAAAGGGTCTCAGCGTGGGTTATGCGGCGGCTGCCCAGGCTTACAAGATGGCCGGAATTACGCCTAAAGATGTGAAGGTGGCTGAAGTCCATGACTGTTTCACCATCGCCGAGATCATGGCGTATGAGGGTCTTGGATTCGCCCCAATCGGCGAAGGAAAACAGCTCATCCGCGAGAAAGCAACATACAAAGAGGGACGAATCCCAGTCAACATCGACGGTGGACTCCTTTCCAAAGGACATCCTATTGGAGCAACCGGTGGTTCCCAAATTCGAACGATCGTCTTACAGCTTCGCGGTGAGGCAGGGCCCATGCAGGTACCAGGCGAGCCGGATATCGGGCTTACGCACAACATCGGCGGAGTTGGACTCTACGGAAATGTGACCATCTTTGGCAGAGATTCATAAAAATTCAGTCCAAAATTAGCAATGACTATCTTCATTGGAGGTTAGATATGGGATTCGAAAAATTCGGACGGAAGAGCTTTACAGCCTTTACCAAGACGGCGAAATTCGTTGATTTTCTGTTAGAGGGTAAGATCCAGGGAACTGTTTGCAAAGATTGCGGGGCCAAATACTTTCCTCCGAGGGTAGACTGCGCAAAATGCCTCTCAAAGAATATGGACTGGTTTGAAATGCCTGGAAAAGGGAAACTTGAGACATTTACGACAGCCTACTATGCCCCTCTCGGTTTCGAAACGGATCCTCCGTACACCATGGGGGTCGTGGACTTTGGTGGTGGCCTTAAATTGTTCGCTCGGCTGGCAAAAGATATGAAGCCTGAAGAGATAAAAGTCGGTCTGGACGTTTCCGTTAGACCACTGAAATATGAGGATGGACAGATTTCGTTTGAGGTTATAAAAGCCTAATTCCTCAGCCAGGTTCTCTCCCTAATGGGGGAGAACCTGGCTGACTCGCATTGGATGGAAGGGGATACGATTAAACCTCCAGCGATCAAAAGCTTAGGTCTTTACGATTTAAGATTTCAAAGTAAATGGAATTCCCAATACGACGAGACTGAATCATTCCCTCTTGAAGGAGGGGGACAAGATATTCATCAAGCTCATCCTTCCTCATTCCCATCCCTTTTGAGAGATCGCTGAAGGAAAGCGGTCTCCTTCTTAAAATCTTCAAGATCATCTGTTTAATATCTCCTTCGGCCGGGTGGAGATGATGGCGGTCAAACTCTGAGATGATGGAAGTCTTATCCCCAAGGAACCCCTTTATCTTCTCCAATTCCTCCTGACTCAAGGGAGTTACCCATTTTTCAGAGGGTGGCCGAACCACCGTATTAATATGGATCCAATCGGGTTTGATTCTGGCAATGGTCTCTTTCATGCGTAAAAGCTCATCCTCGCCATTGTTGACCCCTTTACAAAAGAGGATCTCTAGCCAGATTCTGCCTTTGTAGATAGATCTGAATTGAACCAGACCCTCCATCACAGCCTCTACAGAAAGCCCTTCTACTGGGCGGTTTATCTTTGAAAAAACCTCTGATGAGACAGCATCCAGCGAAGGAAGAATGACATCCGCATGGAGCAAGTCTATTCGAACCTCCTCCAGATTGAGAAGCGATCCATTGGTAATGACCGTAACAGGAATGGAAGTGATCGCCTTTATTCCTTCAATGATCGATCCGATTTGAGAGTGGAGGGTCGGCTCTCCTGACCCGCTCAGAGAGAGATAATCAATGGAAAGATGCTCCTCTTTTAAGAAGTGCTTCACTTCTTCAAGGATTTCTTCGGAAGGAACATAGGCTCTCCGAGTCATCGTCTTTAAGGTTGTTTTTCCAATCTGGCAGTAGATGCAGTCATAAGTGCAGATCTTATGGGGGATGAGATCAATTCCGAGTGATCTTCCCAGTCTTCTTGATGGAACGGGACCGTAAAGATATTTGAAAGACTTCATCTCTAATCACCAATATCCAAGCGCCAATAACCAAATAATAACCAAAATGATAATGACCAAAATGAAAAAAATAATTCAGACCGGTGGATTCGAAAATTGGGTATTGGAGCTTATTTGATTATTGAAATTTGGGTATTGGTTATTGCCACACCTACGATGTGGCTTAGGCTCCAAATTTCTTCAATTTTAGCCCATTGGCCAACATCAGAGGAAGGATGGCCATGGCTGGAAATCGGTTTAATTCCCCCCTCTGGCAATCTCTTTCAGTGAAACGGCGAACGGCATCCGGCCGAATATATTTTGAATAAAGAAGGATTGGATTAGGATGCCAGCTATGTGATCTCAGAAGAGCAGGGGTGGAGTGATCTCCGGTAACCACAAGGACATCCGGTCGCAACCTCAAGATAAGGGGGATAACCTGATCAATCTCTTCGAGGGCCCTCACTTTCTTTTTGAAATCGCCATCCTCTCCAGCCGAATCCGTTCTTTTAAAATGGAGATAGAAGAAATCGTACTGATCAAAATGACTCTTCAGGGTCTCCACTTCATCCTTGAGCCTCTCACCGGTCTTCAAAACTTCCATTCCCACAAGCCTAGCTAATCCCAAATACATGGGGTAGGTGGCAATGGCGGCAGGCCTCAGTTTGAACCTCTCTGACATCGAAGGAATATCAGGGACCTTTGAGAACCCTCTCAACAGAACCATATTGGCAGGATGGAAAGCCTTAAGAACCTCCCTAACCTTTTTCAAGTAGTTGTTCACAATATCCGCTGTTCTCTGGGCTTCTGGGGTAAGACTATCTGTCCCTTTGACTCTAAGCCCATCCTTCTGAGGATCGGCATCGGTCAGCTCATCTCTCAACCCCTCTCCCTGAAAAACGATGACGAAACGATGTTCCTTTCCTGGATATATGGAGACGCGCACTCCATCAACTTCTCTAACCTCATTCTGTAGGAATTGGCAGATCTCCTCATTCTTCTCCGTTGGTATCCGACCTGCCCTTCGGTCGAGGATGACCCCATTTTCGTCAATCGTTGCGAAATTGCCCCGTGCTGTCAGATCATCTTTGGTCAGCGTCAACCCAATTCCCAGGGCCTCCATCACCCCTCTTCCGATCTCATATTGAAACGGATCGTAACCAAAGAGGGCCAGATGGGAAGGACCACTCCCGGGTGTGATCCCGTAGGAGATGGGATCGATCAGTCCACAGATGGATTTAGAGGCAAGACGATCAAGATTTGGCATTTTTGCGGTCTCGAGTTCGGTCTTACCTCTCACTGGCAGGCCACCAAGCCCATCAATGACGACCATGACCAATTTCGAATCGTTTTGAACGACAAGCGAACGAAGGATCTCTTCTGGAATCATCTCGCTACCATTACCCCTTCTTTTAAGCCCAGATTTCAAAGTTCAAATACCCAATCAATGACAAATGGGCAAAGGTCAAATCTTCTTTAACCATTTTGATTTCGGAATTCATTTGACCTTTGAACTCTGCCATTTGACATCTCACCACTCGTGTCAAGGCCGAGAAATATTTCTCACTCTTTTTGACCATACCTCTCATAAAATACAAACTCTGGAATTTCTTTCCTTCTGGGTGCCACACCTTCGGTCGCCGGATATCCGAGCGGAGTCATGGCCACGACCTCTCTGTCTTGTGGAACCCCTAAAATCGCTTCTGCCTTCTTGTGATCGAATGATCCCACAATCACGGTTCCCAGTCCCAGCCCACGAGCAGCCAAGCAGAGCGTCTGTATGGCAATGCCCGTATCGAACATCAGCCAGTCTCCCTTAACCGTTGCCGGCTGTCCTTTATAAAATCCAGAGACTCCCTTTTTCCCGATCAGGACAATCACAACCGGTGCATCGGTCATTGAGGCAAGCGCAGGATTCCCTTTGGAAAGAGCGGTGGCCAGATCCGACTTCGCCTTCTGATCTTTTACAACGATCACTTCCCAGCACTGTGTATTGGCCCAGGAAGGAGACCATCGGACCGCCTCCAATAATGCTCTCAATACCTCTTGCGGGACAGGATCAGACTTATATTTCCGAATGCTTCGTCTCTTCAGTATGGCCTCCATCAAATCCATTACGATCTCCTCCTTATGAAGAATGCGGTTGAACTCACCATTCTGCCTTAACCGAGGCAACTGCCCAGCTCACATCAAAACCTTCTTTTTTT
>OGCL01000996.1_pt1 | contig 26549 bp, 26 predicted proteins | sample 1570041 | NCBI WGS metagenome assembly OGCL01 (sample SAMN06266162, study PRJEB24511) | hot springs metagenome | isolation source: Hot spring water | place: South Africa: Limpopo | collected 2015-06-22 | reverse complement strand
GAAAGCTTCGGCGCTGGCTGGGTCACCGATGTGGTGAAGCAGCTGAAGCTCGCTGACGTCCGCAAGTTCAATGCCGATTACGGCCTGCTGCCGGATCTGACGCAAGTCGATTTCGACCGTGACGTCGTCTTCACCTGGAACGGCACGACCTCAGGCGTTCGCGTTGCGAACGCCGACTTCATCCCGGCTGATCGCAAGGGTCTGACGATCTGCGACGCAACCTCGGCTGCTTTCGCGCAGGACCTCGATTTCTCCAAGCTCGATGTCACCACCTTCTCCTGGCAGAAGGTTCTGGGCGGCGAGGGCGGTCACGGGGTGATCATCCTTTCCCCGCGCGCCGTCGAGCGTCTGACGACTTATGTTCCGGCCTGGCCGCTGCCGAAGATCTTCCGCATGACGTCTGGTGGCAAGCTGATCGAAGGCATCTTCGTCGGCGAGACGATCAACACGCCGTCCATGCTCTGCGTCGAGGACTATATCGATGCCTTGAAGTGGGCGAAGTCGATCGGTGGCCTTGAGGCCCTGATCGCACGTGCCGATGCCAATGCGAAAGTGATCTTCGACTTCATCGAGAAGAACGATTGGATCGCCAATCTCGCCGTCGACCCGGCGACGCGGTCCAACACCTCTGTCTGCGTCAAGATCGTCGATCCCGACGTGACGGCACTCGATGCCGATGCACAGGCTGCATTTGCGAAAGGCATTGCCAGCATTCTCGAAAAGCAGGGTGTCGCTTATGACATCGGTGCCTATCGCGATGCGCCGGCTGGTCTCCGCATCTGGGCCGGTGCCACGATCGAAACCGCCGACATGGAAGCTCTGATGCCGTGGCTCTCCTTCGCATACGAGACGCAGAAGGCGTCTCTCGCCAAGGCCGCTGCCTGATCCTCGATCAATTCGGCTCCGCCTGACCGGCGGAGCCCCGTAATTCTCATCATCTCATTCAAACGAACTCTCTGAAGGAGGCCTCGTCATGGCACCTCGCGTTCTCGTATCCGACGAACTCTCGGAAACCGCCGTCCAGATCTTCCGTGATCGCGGCGTTGAAGTGGATTTCCAGCCGAAGCTCGGCAAGGACAAGGAAAAGCTTGCCGAAATCATCGGCAATTATGATGGTCTGGCCATCCGTTCCGCCACCAAGGCGACGGAAAAGCTGATCGCGGCTGCGACCAACCTCAAGGTCATCGGCCGCGCCGGCATCGGTGTCGACAATGTCGATATCCCGGCTGCCTCCAAGCGCGGCATCATCGTGATGAACACGCCCTTCGGCAACTCGATCACGACCGCCGAGCACGCCATCGCGCTGATGTTTGCCGTTGCCCGCCAGATTCCGCAGGCCGATGTTTCAACCCAGGCCGGCAAGTGGGAAAAGTCGAAGTTCATGGGTGTCGAAATCACCGGCAAGACGCTCGGCGTCATCGGTGCGGGCAATATCGGCGGCATCGTCTGCAAGAAGGCGATCGGGCTTGGCATGCATGTGCTGGCCTATGACCCCTTCCTGTCGACCGAACGCGCCCAGGAAATGGGCGTCACCAAGGTCGAGCTCGACGAGCTCCTGGAAAAGGCCGACTTCATCACGCTTCACGTGCCGATGACCGACAAAACGCGTGGTATCCTCAGCAAGGACAACATCGCCAAGACCAAGAAGGGGGTTCGCATCATCAACTGCGCCCGCGGCGGTCTCGTGGATGAGGCAGCGCTGGCAGAGGCTATCAAGTCCGGTCATGTCGCCGGCGCCGGTTTCGACGTGTTCGAAGTCGAACCCGCGACAGAAAGCCCGCTCTTCGGCCTGCCGAACGTCGTCTGCACGCCGCATCTGGGTGCCTCGACCACGGAAGCCCAGGAAAACGTGGCGCTTCAGGTCGCCGAGCAAATGTCGGACTACCTCATGAAGGGCGCCGTCTCCAACGCGATCAACATGCCGTCGATCACGGCTGAGGAAGCGCCGATCCTGAAGCCGTTCATTCGTCTCGCCGACGTGCTCGGCTCGTTTGCCGGCCAGATGACCGAAAACCCGATCAAGGAAATCGAGATCCTCTATGACGGCGTTACCTCGACCATGAACACCAAGGCACTGACGTCCGCGCTGCTCGCCGGCCTCATCCGCCCGCAGGTGGCCGACGTCAACATGGTTTCGGCTCCGATCATGATCAAGGAAAAGGGCGTCATCGTCTCCGAAGTGAAGCGCGACAAGACCGGCGTCTATGACGGCTACATCAAGCTCACCGTCACCACCGAGAAGCAGACGCGTTCGGTTGCTGGTACCGTCTTCTCCGACGGCAAGCCGCGCTTCATCCAGATCAAGGGCATCAACATGGATGCCGATGTCGGTCCGAACATGATCTACATCTCGAACACTGACGTTCCCGGCATGATCGGCTTCATGGGCACCACGCTCGGCAATGCCAAGGTCAATATCGCGAACTTCCAGCTCGGCCGCGACAAGGAAGGTGGCGATGCCATCGCACTTCTCTATGTCGATGGCCCGGTGGAGCAGGCGGTTCTCGATCAGCTGACCGCCAACCCGGCGGTCAAGCAGGCCAAGCCGCTGGTCTTCAACGTCGACTGATCGGACATCGAAAATTCATCGAGAAAGACGGCGCGGGATCAAACCTGCGCCGTCTTTGTTTTGAGCGGATTTTGGCGAAACGCCGAGTTACATATTAAAAAGTATATGCGTTGAACTGACGCATGGCGGGTTGTCGCATTGCGTCATGGATGCGAGGGTATAGTTGATGTTCATCATCTCCGGGAGGAGAGAAGGAAGGGACAGCCCATGTTCGAGCACTTCGACGCACAACTCCTGGCACGCATGCAGTTTGCCTTTACCGTGTCGTTCCACATCATTTTTCCAGCCTTCTCCATCGGGCTTGCAAGCTACCTCGCGGTGCTCGAAGGCCTCTATCTCTGGAAGAAGGACAAGGTCTATCTGGAGCTCTTCGACTTCTGGAAGACGATCTTCGCCGTCGCCTTCGGCATGGGGGTCGTCTCCGGCATTGTGATGTCCTACCAGTTCGGCACCAACTGGTCTGTCTTTTCCGACAGGGCCGGGCCGGTCATAGGTCCCTTGATGGGCTATGAGGTATTGACCGCCTTCTTCCTGGAAGCCGGCTTCCTCGGCGTCATGCTGTTCGGCCGCAACCGCGTCGGTCCGGGACTGCACTTCTTCGCCACGCTGATGGTCGCCTTCGGGACGCTGATCTCGGCCACCTGGATCCTCTCGGTCAATTCCTGGATGCAGACGCCAGATGGTTTTGCCATGAACGATGTGGGCCAGTTCGTGCCCACCGACTGGTGGAAGATCGTCTTCAATCCGTCCTTCCCCTATCGCCTCGTGCATATGGTGATCGCCGCCTATCTGACGACCGCCTTCGTCGTCGGTGCCGTCGGCGCATGGCACCTGCTGAAGGGCACCGCGCCGCGGCGCGCGGGCAAGATGTTCTCCATGGCCATGTGGATGGCGGCGATCGTTGCACCGATCCAGATCTTTGCCGGCGACATGCACGGCCTCAATACGCTGGAGTATCAGCCGGCCAAGGTCATGGCCATGGAAGGCCATTTTGAAAGCCATCCGGAGGGCGCGCCTTTGATCCTGTTCGGGATCCCGAACCAGGACGAGCAGCGGATCGACTATGCGGTGCAGATCCCCAAACTCTCCAGCCTGATCCTCAAGCACGACCTCAATGCGCCGCTCGACGGTCTGGACACGGTGCCACGGGAATTGCAGCCGCCGGTCGCCATCGTCTTCTGGTCCTTCCGCGTGATGATCGCCATCGGGTTCGCAATGCTGGGAGTCGGTCTCTTCTCGCTCTGGTGCCGCTGGAAGGGGACGCTCTTCTCCAACGAATGGCTGCATCGAACCGCCCTCGTCATGGGACCCTCCGGCTTTGTCGCCGTGCTTGCCGGCTGGATCACGACGGAAGTCGGGCGCCAGCCCTACACGGTTTATGGCCATCTGCTGACGGCCGATTCGATCTCGCCGATTGCAGCGCCGGCCGTGGCGGCCTCGCTGATCGCCTTCATCGTTGTCTATTTCATCGTCTTCGGTGCCGGTACCTTCTACATCCTGCGCCTCATGGGCCGTCTGCCCCGCGATCCGTTGCCGGATCTCGACGATGGCCCGATCCGCACCTCCGGCATTACGCCGGCTGCCCAGCCCGGTCACCATGGAGGCAGACATGCCCATTGATCTTCCCTTCATCTGGGCCGGCGTCATTGCCTTCGCCGTGCTCGCCTATGTCATCCTCGACGGTTTCGATCTCGGTGTCGGCATCCTCTTCCCCTTTTTCCCGGAGAAGCACGACAAGGACATGATGATGAACTCGGTCGCGCCCGTCTGGGACGGCAACGAGACCTGGCTGGTGTTAGGCGGGGGAGGGTTGCTCGCCGTCTTTCCGCTCGCCTATGCAACCATCCTGCCCGCTCTTTATGCACCGTTGATCATCATGCTGCTCGGTCTCATCTTCCGGGGTGTTGCCTTCGAATATCGCTGGCGCACGAAGAAGGCAGAGTATCTCTGGAACTGGGCCTTTACCGGCGGCTCTGTGGTTGCGGCCTTCTTTCAGGGCGTCGCGCTTGGTGCGCTGGTGCAGGGCATCCCGGTCGAGAACCGCGCCTATGCCGGTGGCTGGTGGGACTGGCTGACTCCCTTTTCGCTGGCGACCGGTGCCGCTCTCGTCATCGGTTACGCACTGCTCGGCGCCACCTGGCTGGTGATGAAGACCAGCGGTGACCTATCGGAACGGGCGCGTTCCTTCGCACTGCCGCTGTCCTTTGCCACCGTCGGCGCCATGGGTGTTTTCAGCCTGTGGACCCCATGGCTCGAACCGCTCTATTTCGAGCGCTGGTTCGGCTACCCGACACTGGTCTTCTCGATCATCGTGCCGGCGCTGGTGCTCGGCTGCCTCTATCTGCTGATTACCGGGCTTCGCAAAGGTCATGATGCCCGGCCGTTCCTGGCCGCTCTTGGCCTTTTCGTTCTCGGCTATGCCGGCATCGGGATCAGCTTCTATCCCTATATCGTACCGTCCTCCGTGACGATCTGGGAAGCTGCCGCACCGGACGAGAGCCTCGCCTTCCTGCTCGTCGGCGCGGTGGTGCTGGTGCCGATGATCCTCGGCTACACCGCCTATGCCTATTGGGTTTTCCGTGGGAAGCTCGATCCGGACGAAGGATATCACTGATGGACAAGCGCCTCCTGGCCAGCCGCCTTCTGTGGTTCGTCGGCCTCTGGGCCGGCGGCGTGTTGGCGATCACTCTTGTTGGCCTCATCATCAGGTTCTGGCTGAACGGCTGAGCTCGATCACTTGAAATTCAATGGAAATCGGCCCGCTCTCTCTTCACATGAGGGCGGGCTCTCTCCATATGAAGCCCAGGCCCGAATGGGCATCAGACTGTTTCGAGGAGGACAGGAACACTCATGCGGCAATACGCAAAAACATTCGCGACGCTCGCGCTCGGCATGATGGTCACGCTGGTGGCCGTGGATTTCGCTGAAGCCCGTCGCGCCTCAGGCGGCTTCGGCAGCCGGGGTACGCGCACCTTCGACGCACCGGCGGCGACACGGACGGCACCGACGCCGGCCGCGCCGATCGAGCGCAGCATGACCCCGCGCACCAATGCGACCCAGCCGGGCGCTGCGCAGTCGACGGCGGCCAATCAGGCGGCGCGTCCGGGTGGCCTGTTCGGCGGTCTCGCCGGCGGCCTGATGGGCGGCCTGCTTCTGGGCGGTCTCTTCGGCATGCTGATGGGCACCGGTTTCGGCGGCGCCTTTGGCTTCCTCGGCCTGCTTCTGCAGGGCTTGCTGATCTTCTTCCTGATCCGCTTCGCGATGCGCATGTTCGCCAATCGCCAGGCACCGGCATCCGGCCCGGGCAACGCTCCTGGGTTTGGCGGCTTTGGCGGCATCGCGCGTGACAATCAGGGCGGCGACCAGGCTCGTCCGAGCTTCCAGATTCCGAAGCTCGGCGGTGGTGTATCGTCGGCGGCGTCCGCCCGCCGGTCCAGCCAGCCCGACGAGCTCGGCATCACGCCGAAGGATCTGGAGCGCTTCGAGGAACTGCTGCAGGAAATGCAGCGTGCCTATGCGGCGGAAGATTACGGCGCGCTGCGCCGGATCACGACGCCGGAAGCCATGTCCTATCTCGCCGAAGAGCTGAGTGAAAACGCGACCAAGGGCGTCAAGAACGAGGTGCGCGACGTGCATCTGGTGCAGGGCGACGTGTCCGAAAGCTGGGCCGAGGACAAGATGGAATATGCGACGGTGGCCATGCGCTACGAAGCGATCGACTATGTCGTCGACCGCCAGAGCGGCGCCGTGGTCGAGGGCGATCCGAATACGCCGACCGAGTCCGTGGAGATCTGGACCTTCGCCCGTCGCCCGTCCACCCAGTGGCAGATCGCGGCGATCCAGGGTGTCGAACAAGGCTGAGCGCCTCGGCACTTGGTGTCCCTCAACATATTGGGGTCCGGCCTTTCGGCCGGGCCCTTTTTTGCGTCAGCGCACGAGCTTGATCAACTCAAAGGGTAAACCGCTGTCATCGGTCGGACGGCGGCCTGCCTCGATGAAGCCAAGCCGGTCGTAGAAGCGGCGGGCGCTTTCGTTGAGCGCATAGACCTCCAACTCCAGCTTTGGGCGGAGTTGCGAGGCATGTTCCACGAGATGCCGGCCGATGCCCGTCCCATGGTGGTTCGGATCGACGAAGAGGCCGCCGATGGTTTGGTCCAGCAGGCTGATGAAGCCGACGATCTCACGGTTTTGCAGCGCCACATGGGTTTCCGCCAGCGGCAGGTAATGGTCGGCCACGAGGGTCGCCTGGTTGTCCAGTTGCGCGTGGGCGAGAAAGGGGTGCCCTTTCTCCGATGCCGCCCGCCAGATAGCAACGAGGCGCGTGGTATCCTCGGGCCGAAAATCCCGGATCTTCAGGTCGTATTTCATGATTTTTCCGTCAGAGGTTTAGTTGATGCGCATGCGACAGCATTCGGCCGTCGCGCCGTTCCCAATGGGATCAAGGGCTCTCGTTCCTGCGCATCAAACTCCTTCTTGCTGACGATCCTGAACTTCTAGACGTTGAGGCGCTTCGCCTCAAGTCTTGATTGGCGCCGTCGAATTAGCTCACCCTCAGCCCGGGCACTGCTGCAACTGCTTGGCGTAAGTGTAGGTAATCTCGGTGAAACGCTTCGCACCGCGCAGAGCCTCCGGACGATTGTTGTAGGCGCCGCGGAGATAGCCGGTGTGGCCGGAGTGATAGGCGAGATAGAGCTTGTAGGGGTCGTTGAGCGGGATGTTGACCTTTTCTGCGCTCTGGCGGTGATACCAGCCAATGAAGCGGATCGCGTCTGCGAAATCGGTACGGCGGGCGCCCCAGCGACCGGTTTCTCGCTGGTAGCGTTCCCAGGTGCCGTCCAGCGCCTGGGAATAGCCATAGGCAGTCGACTGGCGCTTGCCGGGGATGAAGCCGAGAATCATCTTGCGTGGCGGCTTGGCGTTGTGGCGGAAACTCGATTCCGTATAGATCGTCGCCATCAGGATCGGCACCGGCACGCCATATTCCCGCTCCGCAGCCACAGCGGCACGGCGCCAGTTGTTGAACAGCCCGTCGCGCTGTTCGAAGATCGCACAGGCATTGCGGGTCTGGGTTGGCGGCTTGGCGCAGGCCGACAGCATCAGCATGACGCCGAGGGCGGAATAGAGAGCGGTACGCATGACAAAACCTCGCTACAGGCCCTCCATCTTATTCATTAAAATTTAACGAAAGGTTTTCTTAACCGCCCCCGGATCTGACACCCCCCGATCAGGGGTGGGGAACACTCCGCGCGACTTCAGGTTTCCTTCCCGTGACCAACAGCAGAAGGAGGCGAAGCCGATGTCCATTCGAGCCATGATCGAAACCCACCCTCATACGGACGGCGAAGCGAACGAGGCGCTGATCGCCTGCATCAAGGCCTGCTTCGACTGCGCCCAGACCTGCATCTCCTGCGCCGATGCCTGCCTGGGCGAGACCATGGTGGATGAGCTTCGCCAGTGCATCCGGTTGAACGAGGATTGTGCCGATATCTGCCTGGCCACGGGGCGGGCCGCCATCCGCCGCACGGGGCGCAACGCCCAGGTGCTGCAGGGTCTTGTCGAAGCCTGCGCACGCGCCTGTGCAGCCTGTGCGGAGGAGTGCGGCCGCCATGCCGAGATGCATGCCCATTGCCGCATCTGCGCCGAGGCCTGCCGCGCCTGTGAAGATGCCTGTCGACAGACAATCAACCCCATACAATGAGGCGTTGACGTCGGTCGCATTTGCACCCAGTCTGCCGGGCGGTCGCGGGGCAGCGAGGAGGGACGGATCAGTCTTTGTCCGGCGATCGCAGGTGGACGTTCGTCCGGGAGTGAGGATTTCAAGGCATGCAGCAGGTCGGCATCGGCATCATCGGATGCGGCAATATTTCAGGCGCTTATCTCAAGGCGCTCCAGCATTTTCCAATCCTGAAGGTTTGCGGCATCGCCGATCTCAATTCGGAACTCGCACAGGCGCGAGCCGCTGAATTCGGCGTGCCCGCCCGTTCGATCGATGAGCTTCACGCCGACCCCGAGGTTGCCATCATCGTCAACCTGACGATTCCCAAGGCCCATGTCGAGGTGGGGCTGAAGGCGCTTGCCGCGGGCAAACATGTCTATTCGGAAAAGCCACTCGGCGTGACCTTTGCCGAGGGCAAGCGGCTCGTGGAAGCGGCAAAATTCCTGAACCTCCGTGTCGGCTCCGCCCCCGATACCTTTCTCGGCGGCGCGCATCAGACGGCGCGCGGGCTGATCGATCAGGGCGTCATCGGCCAGCCGATCGGCGGCACGGCTTACTTCATGTGCCCCGGCCATGAGCGATGGCATCCCAATCCGGACTTCTACTACGAGGCCGGTGGCGGTCCGATGCTCGACATGGGGCCATACTACATCACCGATCTCGTCCATCTCTTCGGTCCGGTCGAAAAGGTGGCAGGTTTTGCCACCAAAGTGCGTGACGCCAGAACGATCGGCAGCGAGCCGCGCCGGGGCGAGACGATCCCCGTGCATGTGCCGACGCATGTTGCGGGGCTGATGTCCTTCGCCAACGGGGCCGTGGTGCAGATCTCCATGAGCTTCGATGTGGCTGCCCATTGGCACAAGCCGCTCGAGGTTTACGGCACCGAGGGCACGCTGATCGTGCCGGATCCCAATCATTTCGGCGGTGACGTCTTCGTCCTGCCGCTGACGGGCGAGGCACAAGGCAAGCCCGTAACGCTGCCTTACTCCGAAGGCAATTGGCGCTCGCTTGGCGTGGCCGACATGGCGCATGCCATTCTCTCCGACCGCCCGCACCGGGCAAACGGCGATCTGGCGCTGCATGTGCTCGAAGTCATGGAAGCCTTCCAGACGGCTTCCGACCGGGGTGAAACCGTCAGGATCACCACCAGCGTCGAGCGGCCGGCGCCGCTCGAACAGTCGCTCGTCGACGGCCTGATCGGCCGCTGAGTTCATTTTCAGAAGGATATTTTCATGCGTCAGGTTCTGATTTGCTGGGGCGGCTGGGATGGTCACCAGCCCGACCAATGTGCTGCCATCGTCTCCGACATGCTGCAGGCCGAAGGGTTCACCGTCCGCGTGGAGGCAGGCACCGAGGCCTTTGCCGATCCCGCCATTCGCGACTACAGCCTCATCGTGCCGATGCTGACGATGACCAAGATCGAAAAGCCCGAAATCGAGAACCTGGAGCTTGCCATCCGCGGCGGCGTCGGCCTCGGCGGCTTTCACGGCCAGGCGGGCGACAGTTTTCGCGACTGCGTGCAGTATCAATACATGATCGGCGGCCAGTGGGTCGCCCATCCCGGCAATATCTATGATTACACGGTCAATATCGTGAAGCCCGAGGACCCGCTCGTCTCCGGCATCGGCGATTTTCCCTATCGCTCCGAGCAGTATTACATGCATGTCGACCCCAACAACGAAGTGCTGGCGACGACCACCTTTACCGGCGAGCACGATGCCTGGATCGACGGCCATGTGATGCCGGTCGTCTGGAAGCGCCGCCACGGGCAGGGCAGGGTGTTCTACTCCTCGCTCGGCCACCAGGCGGCGGAGTTCGAGGTGCCGCAGATGCGGGAGATTGTGCGGCGAGGGCTGGTCTGGGCGGCGCGGTAGCTTAATGTAGGCGATGCCTCACGTTATTTGGCAGGACGTTCGATGCTTTCGCTGAAATCCGAGTTGAAAACTGTCGCAGAGGTATACTCGGGAGCAATCGCTGAGGTCGGTAATTGGTGCTGCGGCTATGTGAAAGCGGAATTTCTCTGGCCTGACCGAGTTTACATCCAGAGTTATGAAGGCCGTGACTTCTTCCTCATACCACCGTGCACCGCGGAAGATGGCGTCGTGATGTATCCTGCCGTCGCGCTAAATCTTCCAGAAGCTGAAGACCATTCACTAGGCGCTAAGGCTATCAACGAGCTACTGAGCGCAATGACTTGGTCCAAGGACAAAGGCGCTAGCGTAGTCGCTTGGGGTGGGGGGAGCCGCCTGCATCCGTGTGTCGGAAAGGAGATCGCAAATGTCACCGACCGAGCTGATTTTCCAGATCTGCCGGAGAACCTACCCGAAAAGGCCAAGTTAGCATTGGCGTTGTATCGGGAGGGGAAAAGCATGGAGCATGTAGTCTATGCTTGCCTCAGTTTTCTCAAAATTCTCAATGTGCAATTCGCTGCTTCCAAGCCGCAGAAAGTTTGGATCAATCAAGCTGTCGTCAGCGTACGCAGTAACCAAGCCCAGAAGCGACTGGATGAGTTGAGGCAAATCGAGCCAGATATTGGGAGCTATTTGTTCGATTCCACTCGTTGTGCAATTGCACACGCTTTCGCCTCGCCACTGGTCAACCCGGATGACCCTTCAGACGATAGGCGACTTCGCCAGGACTATCCGTTGATAAAGGAGCTTGCCGTTATTGCTATCGAGCAAGAGTTCCGAGTTCGGTCGCCCTTAAGGGTCTACGCAGAGCATTCCTATGAGTTGGCAGGTTTCAAGAAGTTGTTTCCGTCTGATGCTGCACAGGATGCTACGCAACTGGCGCAAAGTTGCGGCTCGATCCAATTCCCGCGGCTACGGTTCGAGCTAGTAGGGCGTGACGGCTATGCGCCGCTGAATGAACTGGAAGCAACTTTCCTTGAAGCTGTGGATGGCTGTGCCATCGTCGAGTGCCGATCCGTTAGATATCCCGTCAGTATCAAGCTGTATTTGAATTTTGCAGAAGAGCGGCTGCAGTTGGACCTGTTGAATGGGGTTTGGTGTGGAGACGATGGTACCGCCGACGCAGCCCAAGCAGTTTCGGATATGCTCCGCTTCCGTTGGGACTATTACCGGCAGTACATTTTCCAGGTGCGATCTGTGTCCAACGGTGTTGTACTGGGGCGAGCCTCAGCGTTCATCCCCGAAAATCACTGGCTTGATCCAAACGAATTGAATGAAGTCCGTCGGTTCGAGGATCTAGCGCAAATGAGACGTGCAGCCGAAAACGACCTCTGACTTCTACACTACAGCATGTGAATTTGGAAATTTTGGTAGCGGGGGGCGGACTTGAACCGCCGACCTTGGGGTTATGAATCCCACGCTCTAACCACCTGAGCTACCCCGCCACACATCGAACATTCGGGCCTTGAAGCCATCGCCGTCCGAAGCGATGGGCGGCTTATAAGGCGAGGCTCCGATCAAAGTCAAGCGCGGTTTGGGCAAAAACAGCGTGGCTTTCCACCGGCTTGCGCGAAGACCTTGAGAGCGGCCCGAAAGCCTTGGCCTCAGGCCGCCACGGGGCTGGCGAGAAGCGCCTTCAGCGCGCTTTCTGCCGTGCCGGAGCGTTCCGAACGCTCGATGAAGCCGCCGCCATAGACGCGGGCGTCGGCGCCCGGTGCCGAATAGAGGACGCAGGCCTGGCCGGGGGCCACACCGGCTTCGCCGATTTCGAGATCGACATAGACGCCCTTGTCGTCGGCATGCAGGACAGCCGGGGTCGGCGGGCGGGTGGAGCGGACCTTGGCGAAGCAGGCGAAACCGTCTGCGGCTTCTTCCGTGATCGGACGATCGCCCAACCAGTTGATGTCGCGCAGATAGACGCGGTGGGTTTCCAGCGCTTCCTTCGGCCCGACGATGACGCGGCGCGAGCGGGCGTCGAGATAGATGACGTAGAGCGGCTCGCCGGTGGCGACGCCCAAACCCTTCCGCTGGCCGATCGTGTAATGCAGGATGCCTTCGTGATTGCCCAGCACCCGGCCATCGAGATGCACGATCTCGCCGGCCAGAGCCGCATTCGGCTTCAGCTTGTTGATGACGTCGGCATATTTGCCCTGGGGCACGAAACAGATGTCCTGGCTGTCGGCCTTCTGCGCGACGACGAGGCCCATCTCTTCGGCGAGCACGCGGACTTCCGCCTTCGACATGGCGCCGAGCGGGAAGCGCAGATAGTCGATCTGTTCCTGCGTGGTGGCAAAGAGGAAGTAGCTCTGGTCGCGCTCGCTGTCGATCGGCCGGAACAGCGCGCGGTGGCCTGGATCGTTGGCGAGCGGCACGGACTTCGAGCGGATGTAATGGCCGGTCGCCAGCGCATCGGCGCCGAGTTCCTTCGCGGTCGCCAAGAGATCGGCGAACTTGACCGTCTGGTTGCAGGCCACGCAGGGGATCGGCGTTTCGCCGGCGACATAGCTTTCCATGAACGGGTTGATCACGGTATCGCGAAAACGCTGTTCGTAGTCGAGCACGTAGTGGGGAATGCCGAGCGTTTCGCAGACGCGGCGGGCGTCGTCGATATCCTGGCCGGCGCAGCAGGAGCCGGCGCGATGGACGGCGGCGCCATGGTCATAGAGCTGCAGCGTGATGCCGAGGACGTCATAGCCCTCGCGCTTCAGGATGCCGGCGACGACGGAGGAATCCACGCCGCCCGACATGGCGACGACAACGCGCGTATCTTCCGGTCTCTTGTCAAAATCCAGCGTGTTCACGGGCTTCGTCTCTGTGCTTCATGCGACCGTTCAGCCCGCAATGCGCGGGGATGTGGCTTCAGGCATTGCGGGCTTTTTCGCCCGCGGCCGGTACCGGTCCGATTGTTGACGGATATAGAAAGGATTGCTTCTTCGTGCAAGAGCAGCGATTCGCAGGGGCTTGCCCCAGGGAGGTCCAGAATGCCCGTCCAGATGACCGTCACGCCGGAAAGCTTTCCGATCGCCGGCACCTTCACGATTTCGCGCGGCTCGAAGACCGAGGCCAAGGTGGTGACGGTCCGACTGACGGATGGCGTGTTTGTCGGCCAAGGCGAATGCGTGCCTTATGCGCGCTATGGCGAGACGGTGGAGAGTGTCATCGAGGTGCTGACCGGGCTGGTGCCTGAGGTGGCCCAGGGGCTCGACCGGGCCAGGCTGCAGAGCAGGCTGAAGCCGGGTGCGGCGCGCAATGCGCTGGACTGCGCCTTCTGGGATCTCGAAGCCAAGCGGGCAGGGCTGCCGGTCTGGCAACTTGCAAAGTTACAAGAGCCAAAGCCGCTGTCGGTCACCTACACGCTGTCGCTCGGCACGACCGAGAGCATGCGGGCTGCGGCGGAAAAGGAGGCGCACCGGCCGCTTCTGAAGGTCAAGCTTGGCGGCGAGGGTGATGTCGAGCGCATCCGCGCCGTCAGGGCAGGCGCGCCGCACGCCGCGATCATCGTCGATGCCAATGAGGGCTGGAGCCTGGATCAATACAAGGCGCTGGCGCCGGTCTTTCTTGATCTCGGGGTGAAGCTCGTCGAGCAGCCGTTTCCGGCTGATGACGACGAGGCGCTTCTCGGTCTTGATCGGGTCCTGCCCGTCTGTGCCGACGAAAGCTGTCACGACACGGCGTCGCTCGCCTCGCTCAAGGGCAAATATGATGCGGTCAATATCAAGCTCGACAAGACCGGTGGGCTCACCGAGGCGCTTGCAATGCGCGATGCTGCTGATGAAGCCGGTTTCGAGATCATGGTCGGTTGCATGGTCGGCACGTCGCTTGCCATGGCACCGGCGTTCCTGATCGGGCAAGGGGCGGCGTTTGTCGATCTCGACGGGCCGCTGCTCCTGGCGCGGGATCGGGAGCCGGCGATTGCCTATGACGGCGCGGTCATGCGGCTGCCGCCGCGGGGGCTGTGGGGGTAAAGAAAGTCCCAGGCGATTGAATTCCAAAGAGACCCCCTCTGGCCTGCCGGCCATCTCCCCCACGAGGGGGGAGAGGACTCGCGGCACGCGCTCGGTTCCTGCATCAGATGGTGCGGCCGGGTTAAGCCCCTCCCCCTTGTGGGGAGGGGTTGGGGAGGGGACTTTCTTCAAACCTCACGCCTTCGCCATCCAGATCACATGCTTCTTGCCGCGACCGGTTTTCCCGGCGCGAACCGGAATCTCTTCCACCCCATAGCCGCACTCCTTCAAGCGCCGCGTGAACTTGGGGTCCGGACCCTGTGACCAGACGCCAAGCACTCCGCCTCGGGAGAGCGCTGCCTTGGATTTGCGAATCCCATCATGGGAATAGAGGCCGTCGTTCGCTTCCCGTGTGAGGCCGTCGGGGCCGTTGTCGACATCGAGCAGAATTGCGTCAAACACGCCCTTCGACTTTGCGATGAGCGAGCCGACATCACCGACGTGAATTGCCACGCGCGGGTCCTCGAGGCTGCCGGCATAGATTTCGGCCATGGGGCCGTGCGCCCAGTCGACGACGGCGGGCACGAGTTCGGCGACGGTGACCTTCGCATCCTGAGGCAAGACGGCCAAGGCGGCGCGCAAGGTAAAACCCATGCCGAGGCCGCCGATCAGGATATGCGGGCGCTTGTGGTCCTTGATCCGCTCAAAAGCGAGGGTGGCGAGCGCCTCCTCGGATCCGCTGAGGCGGCTGTTCATCAACTCGTTGGTGCCGAGCATGATGGAGAATTCCGTGCCGCGTTGCTTCAGGCGCAATTCGCCGCCACCGGGTATCTTGGCCGTGTCGAGCTGGATCCAGGGGAGCATGGGTCAGTTCCTGCGCGTGGGGGTCTGGGGCTGCCCCTATCATGGCGGACTGCCCGACTTCAACTCTGCGAACAGGCAGACGTCCGTACCGAAGCCCTTCGATTGGCCCTTGCGGTTGCCGCGAGCGCAGGCGCATCCTCCGCTCACCGAGTCTGCGTAACATCGATGCCGGAGGAGAATACCCATGCCCGCCCCGAAGAACAGCTTCAAGGCCGCCCTGCGAGAGAGTGACGACATGCTTGTCGGCTTCTGGGTGGCGCTCGCCAGCCCGCATGTCGCGGAAGTCTGCGCCGGGGCCGGCTTCGACTGGATCCTGATCGATGGCGAACATGGCCCGAACGACATTCCGCTGATTGCCGCACAGCTTGCGGCCGTCTCGCGTCATCCTGCCCATCCTGTCGTCAGGCTTCCGGTCGGCGAGAGTTGGCTGATCAAGCAGGCGCTCGATGTCGGCGCGCAGACGCTGATGATCCCGATGGTCGAAACCGCGGAGCAGGCGGCACTTCTGGCCAAGGCGATGCGCTATCCGCCGGAGGGCATTCGCGGCATGGGGGCGAGCCTCGGTCGCGCCTCGGATTTCGGCCGTGTCAGCGATTATGCCGAGACGGCCAATGCCGAGGTCTGCCTGATTGCCCAGATCGAAAGCCGGCTCGGTGTCGAGAACGCCGATGCGATCATTGCAACACCGGGCGTGGATGCGATCCTGATCGGTCCCGCCGACCTTGCCGCCGATATGGGCCATCGTGGCAACCCCACGCATCCGGACGTCATGCAGGCGGTGGAAAGTGTCATCCGCAAGGTCTGCGCGGCCGGCAAGCCGGTTGGCATCATGTCCGGCGATCCGGCCATGCTCGCCATGGCGCGGAAGGCCGGCATCCGCTTCTTCGCATCATCGACCGATGTCAGTCTGCTTTCTGCCGCGGCCGCCAAGCTCGCGGTGGCAATGCGCGGCTGACCTCAAACCGGCTTTGTCGCTCTGCTGCCAGCCAGATACGGCTTGAATACGCTTCAAAGGCTGCGGGCGGCGACAAGGGCCCTCGCCTTGTCACGTGTCCGCAAGACGGCCTGGCGCAGACGAGCGGTGCGGCCGTTGTCATTGTCCGCCACGGTCATGGCATTGCCGCGCCATTCAAAGCCGCTGCCGAACCAGGCGGCGATGAAGAGGACCGGCAACAGCAGATCGCGGACGATCATCGCCGGCAGGATGCGCCAGCCGCTCGGCCAGCCATAGGCGCGGGCGAGCGCGAGTTCGCCGGCATACCAGACGGCAAGATAGGCAAGCGGAGCGAGGGGCGGGAGAGTGCCGGTGGCGGAAAGTGCGATCATCGCGGCTGCCGGCAGGGCGGCGCCGGTGAAGACTTCCGGCAAGAAAAAAAGCGGGAAGGAGGCACGGCGCAGGCGGGCCCAGCGCAGCTGGCGCTTCCAGACGGCAGTGATCCTGCGGGCTCCCAGCGGCTGCGGGAAGGGCTCGTGTACCAGCCGGACCTTGAGACCCGCGCTGCGGATCAGAAGCGTCGCTGCTGCGTCTTCTGCCACTTCTTCACCCAGCCTTTCGAAGCCTCCGAGCTTGGTGATCAGCTGTCGATTGAAGAGCATGGATTTGCCCTGGGCAAAGCCGAAGCCCGCGGCATCGGCGAAGAGCTGCCAGCGGGCCTGGAAACTATTGAGCCAGGCGCTTTCGAGGCAGGCGCCGAAATTTTCCGGCTCGGTGCCGGCCGGCGGCGAGCAGACGAGGCCGGTCTGACCGTCCCAGCGCGCCGTCATCTTCTCGAAAATATCGAATGGCATCAGCACGTTGCTATCGGTCATGACGATCCAGTCGTGGCGGGCTGAGCGCCAGCCCTTGACCACGTTGTTCAGCTTCGGATTGGCGCTGAACAGGTCTTCGCCGACCAGAAGGCGCGCCTGCGTCTGTGGATGCTCGGCCATCAGGCGGCGCACGAGCGGCGCTGCGGGATCGTCTGCCTTGGCGACGCAGAAAAGGATTTCATAAGCCGGCCAGTCGAGCGTGAAAGAGGAGGCGAGGCAGCGCTCGAGATTGTTTTCGAGGCCGCAGACCGGGCGGATGAGCGTGACCGGCGGACGGGGTGACGACCCGTTTCCGCTTTTGCGGTGGCGTTGCTTGACGGCAATGACAAAGGCTATGCTTGCGACCTGAGCGAAAAGCGCGAGCGCGGCGAACCACATCAGAAAAGTCATGGCGAGTCTCCGGGTACTCACTTCCCGATAGCACTGCTGTGTGACAGTTCGGCGAAGCCTGATCGGTCTCCAGTCAATCCCTGCTGCGCAAGGCTTGCAGCAGTTTGAAGCCCAGAATTGCGGCAACAGCGGCGGCCGCCAGAAAACCGCTGATGCTGCCGCTGATCTCGGCGATCTCGGTGACACTGCCGCTGAAGGTGGCGCCGAGACCGGTGTAGAGGCCGACCCAGACGGCTTCTCCCATGATTCCGGCGAGGGAGAAGCGCATCCACGAGAAGCCGGAAGCGCCGGCCATCAGGTTCAGGTAGGGCCCGAGCGGCGAGAGAAGCCAGCGGGTGAGGAAGACGGCCATGTTGCCTCGTTGATCCATCTCCCGTTCCGCCCGCTCGATCGCCTTTCGGCGTGAAGGTGCGCGCGCGACGAGTGGAACGAGGCGTTGCCCGGCGATGCGTCCCAGCATGTAGCCCACCTGGTCTCCCGCAACCGCCGAGCCGAGCGCTACCACGATGACGATCCACAGGGTGAAGTCACCTGCGGCGGCCAGTGCGCCCATCACCATCATCACAATGGAGGCCGGCAGTGGTGCGCCGAGGCAACTGATGCAGACGACGATGGCGAGAAGGGAGAGCCCATAAGACGGCAGTGACGCGAGCAGTGTCTCGGTCAAGGTCATCGCGACGGATCCTGCCGGCGAAGCTCTTCGAGGGAGGCTTCAATCTGCGACTTGAAAGCCTCGAAGCTTTGGCCTCGCTCCCGGGCAAGACGTTCCAGCGAGGGGCGTGGGCCGTCCTTGGGCGGCGGAGGCAAGTCGAGTTCGCCAGCCAGTTTCTCGACTGGCACATGCCAGGAATGCGCAACGTAGCCGATTGTCATCCAGGGTTCTGGTGGAAGATCCTGTCGGGCGGGATCGCTCCAGTAGACGACAAAGAAGATCGTTCGACCGGCAAAGAATAGGGCAAGGGCCATCGCCAGCACGAAGGCCGATGTCAGGATCCTGTGGCGGCGCCATAGTCTCAGGATAGGCTTCACGGTTCTCCTGTGTGCTCCGTCCGGCTGAAGGTTGACATACCCGGTCGCGGGACCGCTATCGTCGCGACCATGTAAGCGAGAACGAGGAGCGGCGGCAATGGCAGAAGCGGAGGTCAGGCTGGAGGACAGCTGGAAGGCAGTGCTGGGGGCGGAGTTCAGCCGTCCCTATATGGCCAACCTCAAGGCTTTCCTGCAGCGGGAAAAGGCCGATGGCAAACATATCTTTCCGAAAGGTGCGGAGTATTTTCGTGCCTTGGATCTGACGCCCCTCGACCAGGTGCGCGTGGTGATCCTCGGACAGGATCCCTATCACGGGGCAGGGCAGGCGCACGGGCTGTGCTTCAGTGTGCGGCCCGGCGTTCGTATCCCGCCGTCACTCGTCAACATCTACAAGGAATTGCAGAGCGACCTCGGCATCCCCCCGGCGCGGCACGGCTTTCTGGAGCATTGGGCGCGACAGGGCGTGCTGCTGCTCAACAGCGTGCTGACCGTCGAGGAGGCACGCGCGGCTTCACATCAGGGACAAGGCTGGGAGCAGTTTACCGATGCGGTGATCCGGGCGGTCAATGATGACTGCGAGAATGTCGTGTTCCTGCTCTGGGGCGCCTACGCGCAGAAGAAAGCCGCTTTCGTCGATCGTTCTCGCCATCTGGTCCTCAAGGCGCCGCATCCTTCTCCGCTTTCCGCCCATAACGGGTTCTTCGGCTGCCGGCATTTCTCGCAAGCCAATGATTATCTCGTTTCGAGGGGCAGAAAATCCATTGACTGGCAATTACCCTCGGAGGCCTGATTCTTTGCGAACACTATTGCATCGCTGTTCTCTTAAGTAAGAAGTCGTTCATTCTACCTGCGCAACAAAATACATCCTGACGTTTATTGTGCTGGCTCCGGCGGCAGGGCAGATTGCCCCGCGATTTTAATAATCGGGTTCCGGATCTAACCTTCATGCATTCCCAATCCCTGGTTTCGCCGGTCTGGCGACGGCCCTCATCGCTGATCGGTTGCCGGTTTGGCGTTGACGATGTCGACCTGGTCGTGATCGGTGCGGGTTTTCAGGGCCTTTCGACCGCGCTTCATGCTGCACGGGCCGGTCTGTCGGTACAGGTCATCGAAGCGGGAAATCTCGGTGCAGGTGCGTCCGGAGTGAATGGCGGGCAGGTCATCCCTGGCCTCAAGCAGGATCCGGAGACATTGCAGGTGCTCCTCGGAGAGGAGGTCGGCCAGAGGTTGACTCGGTTTTCTGCCGGGACCGCCGATGTCGTTTTCGATCTGATTGCGCGCGAAGGGCTAGATGTGGAGCACTTGCGCCACGGTTGGATCCAGGCGGCACATACGGAGGCCGCCATGGAGGTCGCCGTGCGGCGCAACCGGCAATGGCGGGCGCAGGGAGCGGACGTTGCGGTGCTCAACAGAGCGGAAATTGCGCTGCTGACCGGGGCCGATGGTTATCGCGGTGGCTTCATCGATCGCCGCGCGGGTGTCGTCAATCCCTTGGCGCTTGTTCACGAACTGGCGCGGATCGCGACGGAGGCCGGTGCAGGGCTCACTCTCAATGACCCCGTGACATCTCTTCAGCGCGACGGAGGCGCATGGCGTGTGACGACCGGCAGCGGCCGGTCTATTCGTGGGCGCAAGGTGCTGGTCGCGACCAATTCCTATTCCGGCGATTTGGTGCCTGGGCTCGCGCAAAGCCTTGTCTGGCTGCATTCGTTCCAGATCGCGACGGAACCTTTGCCGGCGGATTGTGACTTCATCCTCCCGAGCGGTCAGGCGGTTTCAGACAGTCGCCGGATCGTCGTCTATTACAGACGCAGCCCCGACGGACGATTGGTGCTCGGTGGACGCGGGCCCATGCGGAGCCCGCGATCCCCGGAGGACTGGGCGCATCTGGAGCGGGCGCTCCATCGGCTCTTTCCGATGCTGCGTTCCGTCCGTATCGATCATCGCTGGTTCGGACGTGTCGCCATGACGCCGGATCATCTGCCGCATCTGCACGAGCCGGAACCCGGACTGGTGATGGCCGCCGGCTGCCAGGGGCGGGGGATCGGGCTGATGGTGGCGCTCGGCGAGCCTCTTGCGCGGTACCTTGGAAGCGGTGATCTCGCAGCACTTCCCTTGCCAATCACACCGCTTCGCACCATCCCGCTGCACCGCTTTCGCCGCCTCGGAGTCGCCGCCCACGTCGCCTTGTACAGGTTGCTCGATGGCCTGGAACGCTGATCGTCCCATTCTGGTTGGGGAAAGGCGTGGCCGTTCCCCTTGCATGCTTGCCGAGTTCCTGCATGTGGCGAATAGTGCCGAATTACCTTCTGTCTCTCTGTCGGAGCCCGCATGTCCAAGCATTTGAAGTTCTTCATAGACGGTGCCTGGGTCGACCCGATGGAGCCGGCGACCCTTGATGTCATCGATCCATCGACCGAAGAGCCGTTCACGAGGATATCGGTCGGCGCGAGGGCAGATGTCGATCGCGCCGTTGCTGCCGCCAAGGCGGCTTTCGCGACGTTCTCTGTTACTGACCGGGCCGAGCGCCTGGAATTGCTGGAGCGCATCCTTGCCGTCTACAACGAGCGGTTCGAGGACATTGCGCAAGCGGTCAGCCGTGAAATGGGCGCGCCGCTCTCGTTTGCACGCGATGCGCAGGCCTGGGCAGGGCGCGCTCATCTTGAGGCAACAATTGCAGCCTTCAAGTCCTTCGAGTTTACCGAGCAGCGTGGAACGACCCGGATCGTCAAGGAACCGATCGGCGTCTGCGCCCTGATTACACCGTGGAACTGGCCGCTGAACCAGATCGTCTGCAAGGTCGCGCCGGCAATTGCTGCCGGCTGCACGGTCGTGCTGAAGCCGTCGGAGATCGCGCCAATCTCGGGCCTGATCTTTGCCGAGGTGATGGAGGCTGCCGGGACGCCCAAAGGCGTGTTCAACCTCGTCAACGGCCGCGGACCGGAGGTCGGGCAGGTGATGGCGGGCCATCCCGATGTCGACATGGTGTCGTTTACCGGTTCGACACGGGCCGGAATCATCGTAGCCAAAACGGCGGCGGATACGGTCAAGCGCGTGGCGCAGGAACTGGGCGGGAAATCTGCCAATATCATTTTGCCGGATGCCGATTTCGAAACGGCAGTGCGCAAGGGGGTGGAGGGCTGTCTCGGCAATTCCGGCCAGTCCTGCGATGCGCCGACCCGCATGCTCGTGCCGGCCGATCGCCATGACGAGGCCTTGCAGATTGCAAGGCAGGCGGCGGAGACCCACAAGGTGGGTGATCCGCGGGCGGAGGATACGGTTCTCGGCCCTGTGGTCAGCGACATCCAGTACAACAAGATCCAGCGCCTGATCGAGGTTGGTATCGAAGAAGGGGCCTTGCTGGTCACCGGCGGGCCTGGGCGTCCCGACGGCCTCAACCGCGGCTACTATGTTCGCCCAACCGTCTTCGGTCACGTGACGCCCGATATGACCATCGCCCGGGAAGAGATCTTTGGCCCGGTGCTAGCCATCCTGTCCTATGAAACGGAGGAGGAGGCAATCGCCATCGCCAATGATACCGTCTACGGGCTGGCAGCCTATGTACAGTCGCAGGATCTGGAACATGCGCGCCGTGTGGCAGCCAGAATGCGGGCCGGTTCGGTCTATCTCAACTATCCCGACTGGGATACGTCGGCTCCCTTCGGCGGGTACAAGCAATCGGGCAACGGCCGCGAATACGCGGATTGGGGTATTCACGACTTTCTTGAAATCAAGGGCATCGTCGGCTGGGGAGCCTGACCTTGCGAAGGTGGTTTCTCCTCAAGACCCTGCGCCGGACATGTGTCTAAGCCAACCCGGGCTAGTCCTGAGGGCCACTACTTATAGTAATGCTTTAGCTAGACTGCGCGGCTGCCTCAATTTCGTCTATTTTTCCAGTCGCTTGCAGTAGAGACTGAAGATTCTTCGAGGGAACAATTCCCCGTGAGGACCGTTCTTTCCGTCACTGGCAGACAACGGAAAGGATCAAGCCATGAAGACGAAGATCATTGCTCTGGGAGCCATTGTAATTGGTGCCGTCGCCTCGCCTGTAATGGCGCAGGAAGGGACTGTGACGGGTGCCGCAGGCGGTGCCGTGACCGGCGCTATCGTCGGTGGTCCAGTTGGTGCCGCCGTGGGTGGCGTCGTTGGCGCCATCGCCGGTACGGCTGTCGCTCCGCCGCCGCCGAAGGTCGTCACCTATGTTCAGGAGCAGCCGCTTCCGGCCCAGCCGATCGTCATTGAGCGACAGGTCGTTGTCGGTGAACCCCTGCCGCAGGAAGTTGTTCTGACCCCCGTTCCGGAAGACCCGACCTATGCCTATGCGGTGGTCAACAACCAGCGTGTGATCGTCGACCCGCAGACCTATGTGGTCGTGGGCGTGGTCCAGTAATTGACTGCCTGACACTGAACCAAGAGATGAAAACGCGGTCGATCGCTCCGCTATCGACCGCCCCATCAAGGAGGAATTCCCATGGACCAACGTCCTGATCCGCGTCTTGATACGCGTCCGAATGTCACCCAGCAGACTTCATCCAGCGGTGCTTCCTGGGGCATCGGCATTCTGTTGATCGTGGTTATTGCAGCCGGCGCCTTCTTCGTGTTCGGCGGTGGTGCAGACACTGATACCACGACGGCTCCGACAACCGAGACTACGGCACCGGCAGATCCTGCGACCCCGGCTACGCCGCCGGCAACGGACACTGCTCCGGCAACGCCGCCTGCCGCTGATACGGCCCCGGCCACGCCGCCGGCCACCGATCCGGCTCCGGCTACGCCGCCGGCAACGGACACTGCTCCGACCACGCCCCCGGCCACTGATACGGCCCCGGCTCCGGCTCCGACCACGACGCCTTAATTCTCTTTAAGGTGAACGGGAACTGGCCAGCTCCTCAAGGAGCTGGCCATTTTCGTTTGTCTGCGCTTTGCTCGTGCAGAAGGTCAAGTACAAGGGGGCTGACAGCATGGAACGGAAAACCGCAGTTGGCGGGCCAGGCGCCGCGCGCCTCGTGGTTGATCCGTCGCAGTACGCGGCGATCTACGCCGTCGGTGACGTGCATGGCTGTCTCGACGCCCTGCTTGAACTCGAAGCTCGGATTTGCGAGGACGCGGTCGCGATCGACGGCGACAAGCTGATCGTGATGCTGGGCGATTATGTGGATCGCGGGCCGAAGTCAGCGGCCGTGCTTTACCATCTGATCGGCTCTCCACCGACGGGCTTCGACCGCGTCTGCCTGCGCGGCAATCATGACGACGCCTTCCTTGCCTTCCTCGATGGTGATCCGGCCGGTGACTGGGTCCTTGACCACGGGGCCGTTGATACGTTTCTCTCCTATGGCGTCGATATTCGCGGGGACGCTGCTCCTGCCCGACATCCCCTGCGCGAGGCAGTCCGGGACGCCGTTCCGTCAAGCCATGTCGAATTTCTTCGCGAACTGCCCGTATTGTTGAGCGTGGGAACGGATGTCTTTGCGCATGCCGGTGTTCGGCCCGGACGACCGCTGGCCGAGCAGACCGACGAGGACCTCATGTGGATCAGGCGTTCGTTTCTGGATCTCGGACCAGGATTGCCCGTCCGGGTCTTTCACGGACACACGCCGATGCGGGCGGCGCATGTCGGCCCCGACAGGGTCAGTCTCGACACCCATTGCTACCGCACCGGTCGCCTGACGGCGGCGCGGCTGCTCGATGGGAACGTTACGATCCTTTCGGTCGGCGGTGGGGCGGATCCGGCGGGCTGATCAGTCAGCGCGCTGGCTTCTCCACCGCTGGCTTGCCCCATTCAGCAATTGCAATGCCGCCGAGGACCAGAACCAGCGCCACGACGTGGAACACTTCAAGCGTCTCGCCGAGGATGGTGATCGAGAGCAGGGTGCCGAAGACCGGGACCAGGTTGATGAAGAGGCCGGCCCGGTTGGCGCCAATCCCTTCGACGCCCTTGATGTAGAGTATCTGCGAGATCAGCGAGGGGAACAGGCCGGCATAAAGAATGATCAGCCAGCCGCGCGTATCCGGCAGAATCAGCTCGCCGCGCCCGGCTTCCCACCAGAGAAGCGGCAGACAGGTGATGGCAGCAGCGAGTGCCGGCACGGCCATCAGGCTCTTCCAGTGGACGGGCGGCTTCCAGCGCAGGGACACCGTGTATATCGCGTAGGCGATGCCGGCAAAGAGCATCAGAAGGTCGCCATAGTTCAACGTCAGGGTCAGCAAAGTCTGGAGATCGCCATGCGACGCGGTAACGGCTGCGCCGACGAAGCTGATCAGAAAGCCCAGAATCTGGATTGCGGAGACCGGAATCCGGAAGAGCAGGAAGTTGATGACGAAGATGAGGACCGGGATCGCGCCCTGTTCAATCGCACCATTGACTGCGCTGGTGTATTTGAGCGCCGTATAGAGAAAGCCATTGAAGGCTGCGTAGCCAACGGCACCGTAAAAGATCAGCAGCTTCCAGTTGGCTTTCAGGACATCCCAGTCCTTGCGGATCTGTGGGACCGCAATGGATGCAATGACCAGGGTCGCAAGCGCCCAACGGCCAAAGCTCAGCACCATCGGGCTGACATGGCCAAGCGCCAGCTTGCCTGCGATGGTGTTGCCACCCCAAAGAAGAGTCGTGATGACGAGAAAACTATAGGCGCGTATGGGCAAAGGCGTTTCATCCCAGCAGGCAGGCCCGACGCCGGCCCGTTATCCTGAGGGCGGCGCGGCGCGAATTGCCTCCGAAATAGGCGAGGGGGCGTGCTTTGTCACGTAAAAAGCCAATTCGCCCGTCAAGACGGGTCGATTTCCCAAAAACAACACAGTATAGATGCGCGGGTTTGGGTAGGCGCAGGCACTGCGCATTATACAGGATTATGTGATGACGAATGTCGTGGTGATTGGTTCGCAATGGGGTGACGAGGGCAAGGGCAAGATTGTCGACTGGCTCTCCGAACGCGCGGACATCGTGGTCCGCTTTCAGGGCGGACACAATGCTGGCCACACGCTCGTCATCGACGGTGTTTCCTACAAGCTCTCGCTGCTTCCCTCGGGTGTCGTGCGTCCCGGCAAGAAGGCCGTCATTGGCAATGGCGTCGTGGTGGATCCCCATGCGCTGATCGCCGAAATCGGCCGCCTGAAGGACGAGGGCGTCAATGTTACGCCGGACAATCTGCGCATCGCGGAAAACGCCACGCTGATTCTCTCGCTGCACCGCGAACTTGATGGCATGCGCGAAGACGCGGCCTCCAATAGCGGCACCAAGATCGGTACGACCCGTCGCGGCATTGGTCCGGCTTACGAAGACAAGGTCGGCCGTCGTGCGATCCGCGTCATGGATCTCGCCGATCTCGACGCGCTGGAAGGCAAGGTCGAGCGCATTCTGACCCACCACAATGCCCTGCGCCGTGGTTTCGGCGTCGCCGAAATCGAGCACAAGACGATCATGGACGAGCTGACCTCGATCGCCGATCGCGTTCTGCCCTTCATGGATTCGGTCTGGGTGCTGCTCGACAAGGAGCGCCGCAAGGGCTCGCGGATCCTGTTCGAAGGCGCGCAGGGGTCCCTGCTCGACATCGACCACGGCACCTATCCCTTCGTGACCTCGTCGAACACGGTTGCCGGCCAGGCCGCTGCCGGTTCCGGCATGGGCCCGGGCTCGCTCGGCTATATCCTCGGGATCACGAAGGCCTACACGACCCGCGTCGGGGAAGGTCCGTTCCCGACCGAGCTGCACGACGAGATCGGCCAGTTTCTCGGCGAGAAGGGCCATGAATTCGGCACGGTCACGGGCCGCAAGCGCCGTTGCGGCTGGTTCGACGCAGCGCTCGTGCGCCAGTCGGTCGCCACCAATGGAATCACCGGTATTGCATTGACCAAACTCGATGTTCTCGATGGTCTTGAAGAGCTGAAGATCTGCGTCGGCTACAAGCTTGACGGCCAGGAAATCGACTATCTGCCGGCAGCTCAAGCGGCTCAGGCGCGTGTCGAGCCGATCTACATCACGCTTGAAGGCTGGAAGGAATCGACCGTCGGAGCCCGCAAATGGGCGGATTTGCCGGCTCAGGCGATCAAATATGTCCGTCAGGTCGAAGAACTGATCGGTGCGCCGGTCGCCCTTCTGTCGACAAGTCCGGAACGCGACGACACCATACTTGTGACGGACCCTTTCGAGGACTAATCTAGGATTTTAATGAAATTTTGCCGGCGCGGCGGCCCGGCTCTCAAGAGAAAGTGCTGATGGCTGACTTTATCGCTGTGATTCGACGGGCCGTGGATGGCCTGTCGAACAATACTCCGGAGATGCGCGCGCGAGTCTACGAAAAGGCTCGCGCTGCTGTCGTTCG